>Ga0207679_10000639_pt1 | contig 23361 bp, 15 predicted proteins | sample KBSC73metaG_FD_184320 | JGI IMG/M metagenome (GOLD analysis project Ga0207679, IMG submission 184320) | Corn rhizosphere microbial communities from Kellogg Biological Station, Michigan, USA - KBS C7-3 metaG (SPAdes) (version 2) | ecosystem: Host-associated > Plants > Roots > Rhizosphere > Soil ... | reverse complement strand
CAATAACGTAGACCCCATTTTTTGATATTTGTATATCATTGACCGGGCGGATCTGGTAAAAGTAATTGTATAAAATAGTAGCCAGGATTTTGTTCTCAGCAAAGTATTTCGTGTTTTTGCCAGAATACAGGATATCCATCCCTTTTGTATTCTTTTCCTGGTCGGATGCCACATTGAGATGCAGCGAGATGAAGAGATTGGCGTTTTTCGAATTCGAAAAATCAACTCTCTTTTTTAAATCGACTATATCCTTGTTTTCTCGTGTAAGAACTATTTGCAACCTGTCGTTCGTATTCAGTTCTTTTATTTTTTTCGCAATGGACAATACAATGTCATCTTCGTGACTACCATCTGACGCTACCGCGCCGGCGTATGTGCCTGCCGGATCAACTCCATGCCCGGCATCAATTACAACAGTCACTGGTTTGTCAATGGCAATTGAAGTGATGGTTTCTTTTTTGTTTTTGTAGCTAAACGCAAATAATGCGGCGACAATCACAGCCACTGGCAATACCATTATTTTTCTCAGGTATTGGTAGCTGGTTTTTTGAGATGTGGTTATCATGGCTATACGTCTTTTTACCTGGTTATAGAAAAAAGGATTTGTTAGGTGGTGCTCCGTATCTAGCGATTGCATTAACAATAACTCGGCATAGTTCCATTTTTCTCTTTGATTGATCGCAAACCGATCAGCCAGGAATTCGTGGATGACCTTTATCTCCTTTTTGACTAGGTGCAGAAAGGGATTGATCCAGAAAATGGTTGTCAGCAATTCCATGTAAAGAATATCCAGGCTATGTTTTTGTTGAATGTGAAATAATTCATGGCGAAATACTTGTTCGCCCTTCTCGGACTTGAGTTCTATTCTTTGATTCCAGAACAGCCACCTGAAGAATGAAAAAGGTGTTCCCGGTTCATTGGTGTTTACAAAGTAGATAGCGTTCAATCTCTGAACAGTGTATTTTTTCTTTATAAGCCTGATCTTTTCAAGTGACCAAATGATTCGAACAACCAAAATGAAAGAAATAAGGATATAACAGAAATATACCACCGTCTTTGTATTAAGGAAGTTATTTTTTGTCGCGAGAGGTGTTGAAAAAGAAGGTTCATTAAAGCCACCAGATGAGATAGAAGTGATCGTCTTTAATACAAGAGATGAATTTGTTTCACTGGCCGAAAAATAAACGGGAATATTTATGAAAGGAATCAGGATGCTTATGGTTGCTGCAATTAGCAGGTAAAAACGGTTATAAACATGAAACTTTTTATTGCGCAGAAAAAAGTGATAATAACCATAAAGCATACCTGAGCTGGCAATTACCTGGATAAAGTAGTGCAGCAGGCTTTTCATTTTTTTTGATTTTTCTGTTTCTTGATCTCCTGGAGTAATTTTTCCAGTTCTTCAACAGAGATACTCTTTTCCCTCACCATGAACGAAACAACATTGCTGAACGACCCTTCAAAATATCCCTTCACCATCTGTTTGATCGTTCGCTTAGAGTATTCTTCTTTCGTGATTAACGGATAGTATTCGTGGTGACGTCCCAGGACCGTCACTCCCACAAATTCTTTTTCAATAAGAATTTTTAAAAGGGTCGCCACTGTATTTTGGTGGGGTTTAGGGGAAGGCATTCCGTCCACGATCTGTCTTAAAAATGCTTTTCCCAGCTTCCAAAGCGCCTGCATAATTTGTTCTTCAGCTTTCGTCAGTGATTTCATTGTTCGTGATTCTGCATCAAATCTATAACTAAATATTTAGTTTCACAACTAATTTTTTAGTTAATAAAATTTTAAAAACATTTATCATTGGGAAGAAGAATAGAATAATGGTTAACCTTTGAGAGTAGGGATGGTTACCGGCCGGTTTTTTTCTTTTACTTCAAAGCTTGCCTCACCGATCTCTTTATGCTTTTTATTAAACAGTTGAATAATTACTCTTCCAGGCTTTGATACACGAACGGTATAATTGCCACCGGCACCAGGAATAATTGTTCCCTGTGAAATGGTTACTTCCAGGTCGTCAGGCTTTACTTTATAGGCAGTAATATTTATGTGGTTTGTGATCCCGGAATAAAGAACATATGGTTCATCAGAAATGATCTGGAAACCGTCCGTTTCGATCATAAAAGTTATCGGTTGTTTTCTATAAGCTTTTACGGGCTTTCCATTTTGCATGGCCGGTGACCATTTTGGAGATTTTTTTAGGATCCTTACAACCTCCTCCTCCATTCCATATCCAAATTGTGTAAGCGGTTTTATGTCTGATATATTCCCGTCTTTGTCTACAACAAATTGCATCACTACTGTATAGATTCCCGACGGTGCACCATTTTCGGCTGCAACATCTCCTCTTAAATTGCGTTCGAGAAATCTTCGCCATTCCAAGTCACCACCTGAGAAACTAGCGGCGATGTCTACTTTTTCAAAGATTCCTATTTTGGTGCTGTTATTACTAAAGACGATCAAGGTGTCTTTCTGATTTTCATTTTGAGCAGAAACAACAAAAGGCATCCCAATAAATAAGATGCTGACGAGTAAGCGAAAGTTCATGGTTTGGCTTTTGATGAAAGATATAAGTAATTTCTTTTTCTTGAAAACTTTTTGATAAATGCTTACCGACTTTGGTTTATTTTGCACAATCAATTAACGCGATGGCAGACGTAATCATTGAACTCAGGCAAGCAAGCATCTACCAGGGTGATAACCTGATCCTGCAGGACGTGGATCTTGCGGTACACAGAGGTGAATTTGTTTACCTGGTCGGCAAAACGGGCACAGGTAAATCCAGCCTGCTAAAAACATTGTACGGGGAGTTGCCCTTACGGGATGGTGAAGGCAGAGTAGCAGGTTATGATCTCGCAAAACTCGATTGGAGAAAAATTCCTTACCTGCGTCGGACCCTTGGCGTCGTCTTCCAGGATTTTCAATTACTGACTGACAGAAACGTAAATGATAATTTGAAATTTGTTTTGCGCGCAACGGGATGGACAAATGAAAAGACGATGGATGATAAAATAGCAGATGTACTGGACAAAGTGGGCATAAAATCAAAAGGATTCAAGATGCCTTTTGAGTTGAGTGGTGGCGAACAACAAAGAGTCGATATTGCCAGGGCCTTACTTAATTCACCCAAAATAATTTTAGCCGATGAACCCACCGGAAACCTTGATCCCGAAACCTCTGATGAGATCATGACTCTTTTATTTCACATCGCAAGGGATTTTGGTACTTCCGTGATAATGGCCACTCACGACTACATCGTGATCCAGAAATTTCCTGCAAGAATGGTGAGAACTGAAAGAGGCAGAGTGATCGACAATGCTAATATAACCATGCAATAATTTTTTCTGCATTTTTAGCATTGTTGTATGTATTGTATAGAATTCGCTTTCTGAGATGAATTTCCTCTTCTGTAAACGGATGATGATACAGTTGCATCAAAATCGATGCAATGTTATCAGCGCTGTTGCTGATATGACAGGCAGGCTCCAGTTCACTTCCCTTCACGGCGGCGTCGTTTACCACGCAGTGACGTCCTTCAAAAAGCGCATGGATCAACTTCAACTTAACACCTGTTGTGTTAAAGGAGGGTAATACATTGACATGTGCCTTCTGAACCAGGTCGTTCATCTCTTTTTCACTCGGATTTGCCACAAGGCAAGTGTGCTGACAAAGGTGCGCCATTTTGCTTAGGCGTTTCGACGGATTTTTTCCCGCGATCACCAATGGCAATTTGATCTTTGTAAATACTTTGTCCAGTAGCCAACAAGCTGCCTTCTCATTTTCAGGAACTGACAGGTTTCCGTGATACAAACAAAAATTACCGACTCCTTCCTGGCTTTTTATTTCGTGCCATGCGACAAATGCTGGTAAGAAATCAATATTGCGCAAATGATATTCCTCCCTGAAAATCTCAATATCCGCTCCGGATATGCAGGCATACAAACAATTTTGCGGCAAATGCGATTGATATTTTTTTAGCAGGTTACTTTCTTTCCAGAAGAAAATTTTCTGAAACAACCTTCTTTCGCTTTCGGATAGTTTTTTATAATAAGCGCTTTCGTCATTGTGCAAACGAACAACGATCTTTCTATTTTTGCCTTCAAACGATTCTAATATTCCCGTACAGTGAATGCCTTCAACAAGAATGGGAAATTCATTTTTTAGGAGGTTAACGACAAGCTCCTCGTGGTTCCTGGAAGAAACGATATAGGGGAGTCCCGGCTGCAAACCCTTCGCTCCAAGTTTTCGCTCATAAGAATAAATGCATTCGCAATATTTCTTTAGTTCATCATTATTGCCCCGATTGCCGTATCTAAAATAATGAAGGTGTATTTTAATGCCCAACTTTTTCAGGGCAACAATTTTTTCAAACATGTCAATGGCTCCGCCGTAGTTAGCGGGATATGGTGAGTCAAGGCATACAATATGAAGTTGGCGATTCAGGAGTTAAAGATATTTTGATAAAAGTTGATCAGTTTTTTTTCCTCATTTTGCCAGTTTAGCTCTTCTCGTGCTTTTCTGCAGTTTTGCCTTAATTGTTCTAATAGAACAGTATCAGCCATTAAATTGTTTACTGAATCAGCGATTGTTTTTGGTTCAATATCATCGACGAGCACGGCTACACCATATTTATCGTTCAATTTCTTGTATTCCGGAAAATTTACAGTGATCTGGGGAAGCCCTGCATGTATATAGTCGAAGAACTTGTTGGCCAGTGCGAGATATTGATTTAACCCAATGTTTTCAGGAAATGCTACTCCCACGGTCCCTTGCTGGGAAATTTTCCATAATTCGCCAGGTTGCAACATTCCTTTAAGCTCAACTTTATCCTGGACTTGGTTTGTTCTGATCAGATCTTTCAATTGGTCCATAAAATTTCCATCACCACAGATCACCAATTTGTGATCGATCATTTTCATTGCCGGTATCAGGTATTCAAACCCCCTGGCCTCGTTTACGGCGCCCTGGTATAAAATAAATTTTTCGGTCACGGACAGATTATCAAGTGGCTTTAAAACAGGAATATTTCGTATGGTTGGGTAATGCACTCCATAGAGACGGTGAAATTCATCGGCGATACTTTCACTTACTGTATATCCCCATTTAAATTTAGGCACCGCCGCCTGCTCTATTCTTGTCCAGAATTTTTTTATAGATGGTCTTGTGACTACTTCTTTCAAACCAGTAAAAAACTCATGAGCGTCGTAAATGCGTGGAATGTTCTTCAACTTGGAAATTGCGAGGCAGGGTGAGATCGTGTCCAGGTCAATTGCACAGATACCATCCATCTTTTTGAAAAGTAAAAAGAAAAAGAGACGAAGGTTGTATTCAAAATAAAACAATTTGCCTTTATTGTTCCAGCACCTGATCCTTTTTTGCTGGTAACTTTCCTTCTTTACCGGGAGCGAGTGTTTTAACCTTCTGCCCACTAGTACTACATCAAAATCATGTTTTGCCAGTGAACTGCAGATGCGATTCATCCGCTGGTCATAAACAAGATCATTTGTAACGGTAAAATAAATTCTTTTCAAGGTTTAGATTTCGCTGTGGCAAAGAAAGAAATCTTTGAACAAAATAAAAAGCCTTCGCAAAAGTCGTTTTATTGTACTTGCAAGGAAGGAACGACTGAAGCAATCGTTAGATGATGAGGGATTAAACAATGGATGGGAGATAGGAGAGTGGCGAGTGGCTAGTAGCTAGTAGGGTACTTCAAATCATGGAACCCACTTGCTTCTCGCCACTTCCTACTAGCCGTACTAAATCACTGCTATTGCTGTACGTTTTGCATGCTGTTCTGCATATTCTCCTGGTCGCCCCTGATGTTTTTCTTTTTAAACAGGGCGGCGTCGAACTTGCCGAATCTAAAGGCAAAGTTTAAACGGAAAAATTGCTGGTCCCTGGTACGTATGGTATGTTGGTTAAAATCCAGAGACTCCGTATACACATCAGATTTTCTTGTGCGGAAAATGTCGCTAACACTTAATGTAAGAGAAGCTACCTTGCTTTTCAAAAATTCATATCTCAGTGCCGCATCGATTCCCCAGGTCGGGTTTGCGTAGCCCTGTGAGTTACCACTGACCATTGGACCAAAGCCTCCACGTCCGCCGAATCCACCGCTACTTGCACTGCCGCCCGGCGCCAAAACTGTCTTAGAAGTATAGTCACCCGATAATTGCAGAGTAAAATTCTTAGGAAGCTTAAAACTATTATTGATCTTGGCGAACCAGCTGTATATCTGCCCCGCGGTTTCTATTGTGTCGTCGGTGTTTATTTTTGATGTAAAGAGATTCAGATTCGTTGTAAGGTCCCACCATTTAGCGAGCTTGTTTTTTGCAATAAATTCCAGGCCACCGACAAAGCTTGAATTGGCATTTATATAGGTATTAATAAAGACAGTGTCATTTTTTATCGGATTCATCTCAGTTGCCGTATAGCGTGTGATCAGATCTGTTGTGCCTTTGTAATAGGCGGAGACCAACAAGCTGTTATTTTTCGGAAATGTTTTTTGATAAGAAACTTCAATCGAATTTGTAAACTCGGGACGAAGATCCGGGTTACCACGTGTTATATTAAGAGAATCCGAATAGTCTGTAAAGGGAAATAATTGAAAGAAATTGGGACGGTTGATCCTACGTGTATAGTTTAATTGTAACTCCTGGCTATTCTTTAATTTCTCTGAAAGAAACACGCTTGGAAAAAGACTGATAGGGTAATGGTTTCCATAAGTGCTGATGGTGTCCTTAAAGCCGGCTCCATCCTGTACGCTCGAATGCATCGTTCCATCGTAATCAGAGCTCTCAAGACGCAGACCCAATTGGAAGCCAAAGTTTTCTTTTACCTTACTGCTATAAGTACTGTAAGCGGCATACACTCTGTCTGTATAACTATAGTGCGAAGAAAGAGGTGGGATCTTTGTGACTGATTCGTCGGGATTTACTATACTAAATTCTGTCTGGCTTTCCACTTTCCTTTGCTGCATCCTGGCTCCTGCCTCAAACTTGGATTTATCGTTTATCGGGTTTGTATAATCAGACTGAACGATCAATTGCTCGTTCGTCCCTCCTCCCAGTTGTTGCTGCCTGTTGTTTGATGTTGGCGGTCCGCCAGCAACTGCAAAGACATCATTGTTAATGTAGCTTGAATTCGAGTTCCTACTTTTATTATAGTTCAGATCAGCTGAGAGTTGATGACCGTTTTTTGGAAAATTGTGAAGATAACTTAGTGTACCGGCCCGGTTGGTGAACTGCCCGTCGTTGTTGGTGGTCCGGTTTGTATAAGATGATTTATTTATTCCTGATACTGTATCAACAAAAATATCACTGTTCAAATTCGATTTAAAGTGCCCACGCACCATGAGTCCTGATACTGTAATAGTGTTTCGGTTATCTACAAAGTAATCCACGCCAATCCTGCCAAAAGCAAAATGACCATTGTTTATATTTTTATCTTCCTGGTGAAGGTTTGTATACGGAGTTCGCAGAAATGTAGACCTATCAGTCGTCCCATACGAAATAGATCTCCTTTGATTATAGTTTGCATTGGCAAAAAAGTTGAATTTACCTTGCCGAATGTTTATGTCACCACCGCCATTAAATTTTGCACGCATATCAATGCCCGCCCGAACGTTACCATTGTACCCGGCCTTCCTGTTTTTCTTCAGTACAATATTTAAAATACCTGATGTGCCGCCTGAAGCATCAAATTTTGCCGAAGGATTTGTTATTACCTCGATACTGGCGATTTGATCGGCAGGAATTTGATCAAGAGTAAGTGTGGTGGGTCTTCCGTCTACATAGATCTGTGGAGGACTGTTGCGAAGAGTTACGTTTCCGTCGATATCTACCGAAACTGAAGGAACATTTTTCATTACGTCGACCGCCGTTCCGCCGGCCGCACTCAGGTCCCTTTCAACATTATATATCTTACGATCAATGCCTAATTGCACAAGAGGTTTAGTACCGGTGACAGTTACATTTCCCAGGACCTTTGAATCGATCTCAAGCTTGATGTTTCCAAGATCCTTGTCGAAATTTCCCAGCAGGGTGGTGACGTCCTGGTTTCCGTTGTTACCGTTGCTACGGAACGATTTGGGGTCAATGAGGGAAACATTTCTTTCGTAGCTCTTAAAGCCTATGGCAGATATTTTGAGTTTGTATTGGCCCATTACCGGCACGCTTTCAAGATTGAATTCACCATTGTTTTTTGTCAGCATACCACCTATCACAACCTCTTTTCTTTTTTTAGCAACCGTGTCGTATTTGCTTTGAACCAATTGAACGGATGCAGCCTCGAGCGGCTTGCCTGTGATCGAGTCAATGACCTTACCATAGAAACCGCCATTCATCTGCTGAGCCATTCCTCTGTTTCCTCCGCCACCCGGCATTTGCCCAAATGTGATGACTGAAATCAATAAAGCTGTAACCCCGATAACTGTTTTTCTCATTATGATTTTTTTCGGTTGCAAGGTCTTAAACATTCCTAACCGGTTAGCGATAATTTGACGAATGGTCATTGGACGATGATGACCCCAAAACCTTGCGTTGCAAAATTATTTGAAATAAACTATTGCCACCATAACTATCAGGCCAATTATTAGACCAATTGAGGCACTTGCGAGTTGAACAAGTAGCAATTCCTTTGAGAAGTTTTTCTTAAATGAGGTCTCGATTTGTTCTATCGGGGCAGTGGCTATTTTTTGAGTAACCAGTTGTTCGATATTTAGATCTGCCATAAGATTCGAAGCATAACTTCTCATAATATTTGGAAACAGTGTCTCCAGTTCAGTCATAAAAACCTTTTTAAGAGAACCGATCGTTTTGTCGCCTACCAGCATTCCAATAAAAGGCATTTCTTTTTTTAGTTTGTTTCGAAGGAAATCATCAATATGCTCTTCAATCAAAGGCATGATCTTTTGCAGGGTGGCGGGGTCTGAAATTTTTTCTTCAATTATACTCAGCGAGAAAAACTGCTCTGCCACGATCTGTCCGGCTTTTGCAGCGATAACTGATTGTTTTTTGGGCAAAATGCCTTGTACCTGGAGACCCGCGATTGATCTGGCTTTGAGTGGCCGGAACAATATGGTAAAAAAAATCTTTATAACAAGCCAACAGCTAAACGCTGCGGTAACCGGAATAAGAAATAACTGCCAGGCCATACGACTCAATTAAAACAATGAGGCCGTCTCACGAGTCGTCATTGCGAACGTAGTGAAGCAATCTAAAAAATTTTTTGTTTCTGCCCTATTAACAGATTGCTTCGGTCGTTCCTCCCTCGCAATGACGATTAACGACTTTTGAGACGGCCTCTTAACGGGGTGGCTAATGGGGCTCGAACCCACGACCCTCAGAACCACAATCTGATGCTCTAACCAACTGAGCTATAGCCACCGTTTTAGGGCGACAAAGATATAGAAAAAGTTTCTTGTTGCTGATTGCTTGTGGCCGTATTGAAATCGAAGTGATGTGTCACATTACTCATAACTGGAAACCGGTAACCAGCAATTAGTAACACCACGCCTTTCATCAAAAACATTAGTTAAAAGCCCCAAAGAGTACCAAATCCTCCGTTTTTGCGTTATTTTTGGATTATGCTTAAAGCATTAAAATACTTGACAAATATGAAAAGATTGCCGATCCTATTGATGCTTGTAATTGCAGGAACGTTTCTTGCCTTTCAATCTCTCGGTAAAAGCTCAAATCCTCCCTCGAAATACGAAAAGATATTGAGGAATGTTGGGCAGATGCTTAAAGAAGCACACTATAGTCCTAAAGATATCGATGATAATTTTTCGAGGACGATCTTCAAAAAATTTCTCAACGATCTCGACCCCGATAAGAACATTTTTCTTCAGGCAGACTATGATGCGTTAAAAAAATACGAGACGAAAATTGATGATGAGATCAAAGGAGATGCACCCGTAGAATTCTTTTTGGCTGCCGGCGAAATATTCAATAAAAGAATTGAAGATGCAGCAAAAGCTTACAATGCGGTCCTTGATCAGCCTTTTAATTATACCGTCGACGAAACGATCAATCTTGATGCAGACAAATTAAAGGTGGCGTCGAACGAAACAGATTTGAAAGAAGCATGGAGAAAGCGTCTTAAATATCTCGCACTGGATCGTTATTCGGACATGCTGGACATAAGAGAAAAAAACAAAGGCAAAGAGGGTTTTGTGGTAAAACCAGACAGCGAATTAGAGAAAGATGCGCGGGAAAAAGTAAGAAGAGCAATGGACAGAACATTTGATCATTACCGCCACAAATTCTCTGATGATGATAAGTTCAATGTGTTTGTGAATGATATTACAACCTCCATGGACCCTCATACAGAATTTTTCCCACCTGTTGACAAACGTTATTTTGATGAGCAGATGAGTGGCAGTTTTTTTGGGATAGGCGCACAGTTGGGTTATGACGATGGTAATATCAAGATCGCAAGTCTCGTTACAGGAACACCTGCATGGAAATCAGGAGAGATCCAGGTTGGTGATGTTATTTTGAAAGTAGCTCAGGGGAATAATGAGCCTGTTGATCTCACAGGTTATGTGGTTGAGGATGCAGTAAAACTCATTCGTGGTTCCGAAGGCACGGAAGTAAAGCTTACGCTTAAGAAGTCGGATGGCTCTATAAAAACAGTTTCTCTGATTCGTGCTAAGATCGTACAAGAAGAAACTTTTGCACGCAGTGCTATTGTAAAAGAGGGCTCTGAGAAGATCGGGTATATTTATTTGCCTGAGTTCTATGCCGATTTTGAGCATGTAAATGGCGCTCGTTGTTCGGTCGATGTTGCGAACGAAATAAAAAAACTGAAGGAAGAAAAGGTTGACGGTATCATCATGGATCTTCGCAATAATGGTGGAGGTTCCTTATATGATGTTGTTCAAATGGCCGGATTGTTTATTGAAGAGGGACCCATTGTACAGGTAAAAGACCGTGATGGCAAACAGCCACAAGTGTTGAAGGATAAGGACCGTTCCGTTTTATATGACGGACCTTTGGCCGTAATGGTAAATGAATTCAGCGCTTCAGCATCTGAAATTTTTGCTGCTGCCATCCAGGATTATAATCGCGGCGTAATTATCGGCAGTACTTCCACATATGGTAAAGGAACAGTACAGCGCAACATAGGTCTTGATTTCGCTTCCAATTTATTGGGTTCTAACTCTGACCTGGGGACAGTCAAATTAACTTTACAGAAGTTCTACCGTATCAATGGCGGATCTACTCAACTCAAAGGTGTTGCTTCTGATATTGTTTTGTCTGATAAATATGAACAGCTTAAACTGAGAGAGAAAGATGATCCCGATGCATTGCCATGGGATGATATTTCGAAAGCAAATTATACACCATGGAATCCCGGATATGATATTGGAACGATCAAGAGGCTGGAAGCCGACAGGCTTGCAAACAGTGATGTGTTTAAGACGATCGCTGCAAATTCAGAATGGCTGGAAAAACAAAATGACAAAGAGCATCCTTTGCAATTAGACAAGTATCGCCAGGAACAAAAAGCGATCCAGGCTACTGTGAAACAAAATGAGACCCTGGAAAAATTAAAAGATTCCATCGACGTTTCATTTATTCCACGGGACGCAAATATGTTTGACTATGACAAAGGAAAACAAGAAAGATTCAACAATTGGTTAAAGGGACTTACAAAAGATATTTATCTTGACCAGGCTGTAAAAGTGATGAATGATATGATCAGCCAGAAGAACCTCGCTCAATCAAGTAAACAACCTGCGAAGGCATTTTAAAGTTAACTTTCTGAAGATACTTGAGGAGCCCCTGTTCACCAGGGGCTTTTCCATTTTTACTGCAGATATCGCTGCTTTACCACATTCATGTGATGAATTGCATGACCAACACATATATAACCAAAGGCGAGAACATAAATTGAACTATTGTTGGAAGTGCCTGTCGCATCCAACTGTTCATCGTCAAAGGAACCAAATAACCATTCGGTTGCCCTGCGCACCGTTTTAAATTCTTCAAGCAAGTCATTCCAGTTTCTTTTGTCTGCTTTGGCATTTTGTGCAAATAGATTTTCATCAAAACCGGGCAGGGGAGTGGGATCCTTTCTTGCAAAACGAAGTGCACGGTAAGAAAATACTCTTTCTCCATCAATCATGTGCTGAAGCATTTCCCTGATCGTCCATTTACCTTCAGCATAGGCGTAATCAATTTTATCAGCGGGAATGTTTTCAAAGAATTTAATGACCACCGGTGTTTGATTTTTAAAAGCAGTCATCAGATCATTGTCTGGAACCTGGTTAATGTAATTGTGATAAAAATCAGGTACGCGGGTTAAGTCTGGTCTCGGCATATTCCAATTTTAAATTTTCGATTTATGATTTCGGATTTCGGCGACTTGATAAATCTAAAATCCAAAATCCTAAATCCGAAATTATTTTTTAAGTTCCGTTTCAAATAATTTAAGTATCCTCTTGTATTCATCCGTCCAGCTGCTGGGTTCAACAAATCCATGATCTTCCATTGGATAAGGTGCAATTTCCCAATTATCTTTTCCTAATTCGATTAATCGCTGCGCAAGCTTCACCGCGTCCTGGAAATGTACATTTACATCAACCATGCCGTGGCAGATCAATAAGTGTGACTTTAAGCCCTCTGCAAAATAGATAGGGGAACTTCGCCTGTATGCAAGACTGTCGTTGTAGGGTTCATTCAAAATCGAGCTGGTATAACCCTGGTTATAATTTGCCCAGTCAGTCACCGGTCGCAACGCAGCGCCTGCTGCAAACACATCCGGCGTAGTGAACAATGCCATCAATGTAATAAAACCTCCGTAAGAACCTCCATACAATCCCACATGTTTTGGATCAACGCCGTATGTCTTTACCAAATAATTTACGCCATCTACATTGTCCTCAAGGTCTTTTCCTCCCATATGCCGATAGATAGCCGTCCGCCAATCTTTCCCATATCCTGCACTTGCGCGGTAGTCGATGTCGAGGACATAGTAGCCATTATCTGCGAGCAAATTGTTGAACATGAATTCACGAAAATAATAGCTCCACCATTTGTGTGCATTTTGCAGATAGCCTGCTCCATGAACAAACAAAACAGCCGGTTTTCCCGGCGCAGCTGTTGTTGGTTTATAAATGCGTGCAGGCACTTGTGCACCGTCTCTTGCGGTAAAGCTTATTATCTCCGGGTCTCGCCAGGCATACGATTTGAATTCATCACTCATTGCTTTCGTGGTGATCTGTTCCACTTTTCCGCTTGCTCTGTTTGCCTGTCCGACAGGCAGGTTTTCCTGCAAATAAAGTTCCCATGGTTTGTTTGAATAGGAATAAAGGATCGCAATGTATTTTTCGTCTGGTGAAATTGTTACCTGGTTTGCTCCTGTCATTGTAGTGATCCTTTCAGCCTTCCCTCCGGTTACCGGCAGGCGGTAGAATTGTTGTTCGCCGGGATTAACTTCGTTTGTGGTGACATAAAAATATTTTTTGTCTTTTGAGAGCTTAGCTTGTTGTACTTCATATTTCCCGGATGTCAATGCCTTTTTTTCACCACTCTCAACATTTACAACATAGAGATGTGAGTAGCCGGTAACTTCTGATTGAAACCAAAAAGTATTTTCATCGATCCATCCTGTATTTATTCCGTTAAAGCCACCTGTTCCCGGACCGCCGATCCATGCCTCATCACGCTGCCTGTCTATCAATTTTAATTTTGCTGCGCCCGGCTTAAACATCATCAACCACCTGTCTTTATTATCGTGCGAACGAATATCAAGAATGGCGTGGGTTCCATTCGGTGACCATGAAATGTTTCCGATCGACACAGACCTTATGGGTGGTTCCTTTAGTTGCTGTTCAAATTTTTTCGGATAATCTTTTACATAATCGGGGAGATCGCGGATACCAGGAAGAGAGTCCGTTCTTATTGCAAATACAGTGTCCTTCCTGCGATCATAAATAAAGAATTCTGAACTATTTTGCGGTCCGCCCACTTTTGTACGACCGTGGATATCACTGGTAAATCCTGACTCGGTTACATAATTTGGAACAATTGTCGATTTCGCATCCGGCGAAGTTTTTGTCAACCGGTAACTTACAAATCTTCCATCGGGACTTATGTCAATACTCTGAAGCACCCGTTCGCCGATATTAATAGAGCGCAATTCTTTTGGGGATAAATTCTTGTTATATGCGTCTGTTGCATCTCGTTTTTCTTTTCTTTCCTTTAAAACTTTTAAATATTGGAGCTGGTCATTCTTTAACCACTGCTCTTCCGCTGTAGCGGTCTGTTTCTTCTCAGGCTCCTTACTTTCAAGATTTGTCAGCTGCATCGTTTCTCCCGTTGCAATGTCCCATGCATATAAATTCAGATCGCTTGTATAAACTATTTTCTTGTCGTCAAATGAAAACTGCGGGTTGGTTTCATTCTCTGTAGTTTGAATGATGCGTTTTGTATTTCCTGTTATTAAGTCCTTAAAAAAAATATCACCGTCTTTTGTGAATACGAAGGCAGTGTGATTTGTGTTCCATGTCGTGCTATAATCGGGTACTATATCCTGCTTTTGTGCGATCGAAGCTTTTACGGGTGAATGATTGCCAAGTGTAATAAAATAGAGCGAGTCTGCAGGCATCTTATCCGGGTTCCAGTCAAAGTATAGTGCGTTACCGTCAGCACTCCAATAAACATTTGAAGGAGAGGTTCCGATCCATTTTGGATCACGCATGATCTTTTCAACGGTTAATTTATCCAGATTTGGTTGGGCTAAAGAAATAGCGCCGGTTAAATGCAAAAAAATAACCGTGATTAGTTTCGGCATGGTACCAGTTTATACGATAAATATATTGAAAGATAGAATACTGTCTTGGTGAATACTTTCCCTCTATCGTTCAGAAGGTCTGGAGGATTGAAATGATTGTAGAACAAATGTGTTTTATAGACAGAATGCTGAAGGGATAAAATGACTGATCATGATTGTAACGTCCCGAAAAAAAACAAACCCCTCTGTACGGTTGTCAGAGGGGTTGCAATGATCGGTGATCAATCTATTTCTTTTGTGTTGAATCCTTTTTACTACTGTCTTTAATATTGGTAATAATGGGTTGATTTTTTCCTTCGACCGGAACATTGGTCTGAGTTTTTTGCGTATAGGCTTTTTCAATATCGTCTACGATCATGCTCATGATCTCATTGTTCCTCGCTTCCGTTTCCAACGAAGCGAACAGGTCTTCGCGTTCTTCTTTTAAGTAATTGTAATAACTTCTCTGCTGTTGAATATCTCTTTTAAGGTCCTGTTTAACCTTTTCAGCAAGTTGTAAATTTCCAGCTTTATAGCACGCTTCAAGATAGAGCAGGCAATAGAGATTATGTGAACCATCACGGCTGATCATTGCGTAAGGAAGATCTTTGCTATCGATCAGGCTCGATGATTTGTTTATTAATTTCAAAGCTTCCTCTTTTCTTCCCACATCCGCGAGGTCACCCGCCGTTTCAGCAAAAGCGGACCGAATGCTTAACGCATGCCGGCGGTTTTCTTCATCGAAGTATGCACCTTTCTTACTGGTAAATACAAATTTTTCCCCTACGTTTTTAGCGGCAGAGTCGATGTTCAAATCCCTTGTCAAGCCAACGCGCTGATTAAGGATCCATTTATCCTGCGGTCTTTGCGTTCTGATCGGAACAAGGCGATATGTTAATCCGTCTTTACGGAGATAGTCGCCAAAACCAAGATTACCATAGGGCGAAGTGAAATAGATGGGGCGTTTCCAGTTATTGGCAGCAATGATATTTAAAATAGCCAGGTCGTTTTTTTGAATGTAAGGTGTCCTGTTTCCCTGTTGCGGTAGTTCAAAATTTACTTCCGGTAACACGATATCATTGTTATTCACAGTTCCATTTCTTCTAACCAGTGCAGTATCTACCGGGATACTAAATCGTTTCTCTCCGAAAGTTTGTGGACCAATATCTCTTCCCGTTTCTTCATCGATCACCGGCTTACCCATTTCATTTTTCATTACATCGTATAACGGATAATATTTATCCTGCGGTTTTGAAGGATCGGGCTGGTAAGTGATGTAATTCCTGTTATCGCCTTCAATTTGTTCGGGCGTCCATATTACATCGATGGGATCACTTTGATTTACTTTATAGCGAAGCTGGTTAATATACCAATCAATGCCAAGCAAGCTGTTATTGATGATCCGAATATCCGGTCTTACACCTTCTACCTCCTGTGCATACCACAAAGGATAGGTATCGTTGTCACCAAAAGTGAAGAGGATCGCATTCTGTGCACAGCTTTCCAGGTAATCTTTTGCAACATCACCTGCTAACCTTTTCTTACTGCGATCATGGTCATCCCATTCCTGCTGTGCCATTATAATGGGCGCAATCAAGCAAATTACGGTGGCTGCTATATTTATAAGTTGACCGTTTTGACCTCCGGAGGAAATAGCCCTGATAACATAAACAACGATTGCAGTAAAGGCGGCGTAAAGAATTGTGATCATCAGTGCTGCCGGCAAAGATTGTTTTGAATGCCATGCAAAGCTCATCAATACGATAAAGAAGGTCAATACAGAGCCGGTAACTAAAATATTGTTGAAAAGTTTCTTATTGTCTTTTTCGCGTACCAGCCTGTAAATAGCCGGCACGGCCAAGCCTATCCATACTGCGAAAGCATAAAAGGAGCCGACATACGCATAGTCTCGTTCGCGGGGTTGATTGCCCGGTTGATTTAAGTATAGAACGACGGCAATGCCGGTCATAAAGAACAGCAGGAAATTGACAAACCAGTCCTTTCGGTCTCGTGTAAATTGATAGATACAACCGAGAATTCCTAATAGGAAAGGAAGTAAGTACAATTTATTATGAGCCTTATTGGAAGTACCGCTCACCGGCATCCTGCTCTGGTCTCCAAGCATCTGATTGTCTATAAAAGATATACCAGTGATCCAATTGCCATCTCTTACATTTCCGAAACCTTGCAGATCGTTCTGCTTACCAGAAAAATTCCACATGAAATATCGCCAATACATTAGTCCGAGCTGGTACGTAAAAAACCATTGCATATTATCAGCATAAGTCGGCGGGTCGTAGCCAACCGGGTTGCCCTGTTGATCTCGTTGAACTAGATTGAGCCAATCCGCATAAAACTGCTGGTGGCCCTGCTCAGTGCTCGGGTCCCATACCCTTGGAAACAACTGCATGTCTGCATCCTCGTATTCAGGGCTACGTTGTTTCCCGATCGGCACATATTTATTCTTGCCTTTTACATATCTCATTTCACCTTCTTTGATCGCTACACGGCCGGGATTGTCGGGATCTGGCTTCATATTCGCCACGTAGTGCGGGCCATAGATCAGCGGAGCTTCACCATATTGTTCACGACTGAGATAGTAAACAAGGCTCATGGGATTGTCGACATTGTTCATGTCGATGGAAGGATTAGCGTTGGAGCGAATGAGAGTGGTAAAGTAAGTAGAGTATCCCAGCATCATGAATGCATAGCACCATAATGCCAGTTTAAGACCTTTTAGATTTCTCGTCTGGAACAAGTAGATGAGGAAGCCTGCGGCAAGAAGCAAGATCACTTTAGCAACGCGTCCTGCTCCCGATTCAGTTTTAGTAACAAAAGGAAGGAGTAACAGCACAAGGAAAACGCCAAGCCAAATGGACAGCTGCATTTTTGTGACCTTATTGCTCTTAAAACGAACGCCGATAGCAATCATGATGGCGACTGCAACAAAATAAAATGCAAAACCTGAAAAGAAGGGCAGGTGAAAATCATTAACGGCAAATATGTCCATCGCGCCGGCTGCTTTCATCGAGAACTGAATAATGACAACCTGCACAAGGCCTGTGATGGCGCATGAAACCATGAAGGCAAATACTGCCGGCCATAATTTGTATTGATAGCGGCGAAAATAATAGATCATTCCTATTGCAGGAATTGTCAGCAATCCGAGCAAGTGAACACCGATCGAAAGACCCATCAGGAAGAATATTATCACGATCCACCGGTCGGCGCGAGCGCGGGCTGCAAAGTCATTTCCTGCTTTTTCATCTGCATGCTCCCATTTTAACATTGCCCAGAAAGTAATGGCGGTAAAAAAAGAAGACAATCCATAAACTTCACCTTCCACTGCACTGAACCAGAATGAATCACTAAAACAATAAGCCATAGCGCCAACAACGCCGGCACTCATGATCGTAAACAATTGCTGAGTCGTCATCTCTTCACCGACAGTCACGAACATTTTACGGGCAAAGTGAGTCACTGTCCAGAAAAGAAAAAGTATTGTAAAGCCGCTGGCAAATGCGCTTAGCATATTTACCGCGTGCGCCGCACTGTCAGGATGATCACCAAAAAGGATAATAAAAAAACGACCGAGTAATATGAAGAGAGGCGCGCCGGGAGGGTGGGGAAGCTGCAATTTATATGCACTTGAAACGAACTCGCCGCAGTCCCAGAAGCTGCCAGCAGCTTCGCGGGAGAAAAAATAAACAGCGCAAGCAATAACACCCACTACCCAGCCGGTAATGTTGTTGACTTTTCTAAAATTCATAATGAAATAATTTGATGCTTTTCCCGGCCCCGAACTGTCGGGACTTCCGGGATTTTTGAGACAGGCAAAAATAGTGTTTCAAGGGAAGATTTAACTAGCTGATTGCAAAACAAATATTAAAATGGTGAGTGGTGAGTGGTCAGTGGTGAGTGGGAATGCGTAGCCCGTGAGTCACAACTCACGATTGACGATTCACGACTCACGAGTCACAGACTCACTTAGAGCAATATCCCGGCGATCTCGCTCCATGATTCTACCCTTTTGTGCTTGCTGCTATGCTGTAAAAGATTGTGGGGTTGAGAAAATAAGATCGTCTGTCCTTTGAAAGGGTCAAGATTTTTAAAATGATCATCGATCATAATGTCGGCCTCGATAATTGCTTTTGATCCGCAAAAGACTATTTGCTGCCAGGTGATAAACGGGAAAAATTCACTGAGCCATTCATATTTTTCAAAAAGGCTTTGCGGAAACTCCACAGCTGCGGAAACGATAAAAACTTCATATCGTTTATTTAGCTCTGATAAAACAAGCTGGCTTTCGCTCATCACGGGCGCAGTTCTAAAGAAATCCTTTGTCCTTACATATTGTTTGGCGTTTGGAAAACCGATCGACTCAGGCTTACCAATTATTTCTTCCCAAGTTCGCCTCCTTCCAAAGTCTCTTTCATCAAATTGAAAAAATTGTTCCGTTGTATCAGCTAATACGCCGTCCATGTCCACTGCTATCCTTTCCATTTTACTTAAATTATTTATTACTGATTAGTGTTATTTCTATCAGTTCGACTGTCAGCAGATGTGCCACGGTTAGGTCGTAATTTCGATAACTTATTGCTATTGTAACCGTGGCACATCTCTTCACGATCCACGGCCCCACTCACAATTCACCACTCACCATTCACCACTCACTCGAAATAAACTCTCACCGTCTGATAAAACAGCTGGTTTTGTATAATCGATGAAACCTGTTTTGCTTTTTCCGAAAAACCTTTTAATCCAAAGAGGCCGGCGGCATTGCCTTTATTGATCGCAATTTCAAGGTAACCTGCGCTGTTGAACAACGCCAGTTTTTCTCCTTCTGCCACGTCGGCATACGATTCGCTGATACTTTCGATCACTTCATCTCTTTTGAAGACGATTTTAAAATGGCGTCCCTTGCGCTGTTGTTCAAACTGGGCACGAGTAATATTTACGATCACGTTTTCAAAATTATCAATGAAAATTATTTGCCCTTCGATCCAGTCGTCGCTAAACATTGGTCGCAAGGGATTTTTTTCAATGTATGATACGTCGGGCACGCCGATATCTTTTATTGATTCACCATTTGCCAGCTTGTTAACAATATTAGCCATCACCTCAGTAAAATAAAGAGCATTTTTAATAACGGTTTTATCCAGGGGGATGCCTATGATCAATTCTGGCTTTTCTTCAAGGATCATTGTTATCAAACCGTTGTCTGGGCATAAAAAATATTGTTCGTTATGAAAGGCTAACAGTATTTGTTCAGGTTTAGATTCATACAGATTTACGAGGAGCAGGTGATAAGTAAACGAAGGGAAGTTTCTGATAGCATTCCGGCAAACGTAGGCAGCCTGGGGATAGTTGAACGGTGGAATATTGTGGGAGATATCAATGAGCCGAAAATCAGGATTCGCTTTTAATAATTGCGCCTTTACCGCTGCCACTAAGTAATCCTGGTTACCTATATCCGATGAAAGAGTCAGTAGTGGCATTGGCGATTTATGATTTCTGATTTGGGATTTATTTAAAAAGAAAATATCCGACATCCAATATCCGACATCATTTCACCAGGTTTCCCTTATCATAAAAAAACTTCCTGGTCATTTTATCAGTAAAGCCAGGGAAAAATTTATTGAGCCATACGGTCCTTTTCCCTGTGAATGTCATCACCACGGTTCGCTTTCTTTTTTCAATGGCATTTAAGATAATTCTTGCGCATTCTTCAGCACTCATCAACTTGCTTTCATCAAGGGGACTCTCGCCCTGGGATAGTCCTTTACTATTCAAAGCAGCATTGCGAATATTCGATGTTGTGAAGCCGGGGCAAACCCACATTACATGCACACCGCTATCGATCAATTCAGTTCGTATGGCTTCAAGCCAGCCTTGCAAAGCAAACTTAGAAGCGGAGTATCCACTGCGACCCGGCAAGCCGCGGTACCCCGCAATGGAGGATACACCCACAATAACTCCCTTTCGTTCCATGATTGAGTTGAGCGCAAAATGCGTACAGTACACGGCCCCAAAAAAGTTTATCTCCATTACTTTTCGGATCACATCAACAGAGGCTTCTTTTAATTCTGCCCGCATAGAGATCCCTGCATTGTTGATCAATATATCGATGCCACCAAAAACTTTTATCGTTGATTCAATAAAGCGTCGGCAATCATTTTCGTTGCTTACGTCTGTAACAGTGGTATGTAAGGGAAATGAAGCGAAGTCTGTGCGCAAACTGTATAATTTATCATTATTACGGCCGCATGTCGACACTTTTGCCCCTTTTTGTAGCAGCGCTTCGACCAATGCTTTCCCTATGCCTTCACTGCCGCCTGTAACAGCCACCACTTTATTATTGAAAAAATTTGACATGAAATCGCAATTGAAAAAGCAAACCTAAATGAAAATGCGCAGATGTTAAACGAAGCAAGGCAACCGGTGCATTTTCCAGAAGGAATTGCCCTCACAACGATCAAAAACTTTTTGGAGCGTAGACAGCGAGGGCTTATTTTTGCACTCCCTTTTAAAAAGGGGTGGTAGGACAAAAAAATGATCTCGTAGCTCTCACGATAGCTATCGGGATGGCAGAGCATAAATGATCTCGTAGCTCAGTTGGTAGAGCACAACACTTTTAATGTTGGGGCCCTGGGTTCGAGTCCCAGCGGGATCACACTTTAAGAGGTCAAATGATCTCAAATCGCTCTAAAAACCCTGCAAATCAATGTTTGCAGGGTTTTTTGTTTTTTGGCACATTGTCAAAAAACTTCAAAACTCTCCAAATCCTGGTGCGTCATTCGAGCGTACATCAGCATTTCTGAGTATGTACGCTCGAATCTCATTAAAATCCTTGTCCAGCAAGGGAATCAGAATTTGAACATGTCCTTTTACCGCGGCTATGAATGGTAATTTTATCACCTTTTAAAACCATTTTATGAGCGGAAATTTTAAGGTCCTTTTTCTTCTGAAAAAAGGCAGAGATTCAAACCCTGTTAGTTTACCGATTTACGTTCGGGTTACGATCAACGGCGAAAGGGTTGAGTGGAGCATTCAACGCAAATGCGAGGTAAAAAAATGGGATCAAAAAATCGGGCGGGCATCGGGTACAAGAGAGGAAACTAAAAATCTAAATGGCTTTCTTGATACGATTCAGGCCAACATTTTTCAGGTTCAAAGAGAATACGCTTTGCGAAATGAGCCCTTAAGGGCAGAGCAAGTGAAGGGAAGTCTTCTTCATAAAAGCGAAGAAAAAAGACATTCACTGATTGAGGTCTATCAATATCACAATGATCAATTTGAAAAGTTAGTCGGTTCTGAATTTTCTAATGGAACATATAAAAAATTCAAATCTGCACTCAAGTCTTTAAAAGATTTCCTGGAATGGAAATTTAGGAAAAAGGATGTGTATTTAACCGAAGTAAACCACAAATTCATCACCGACTATGAATTCTATCTCAAAGCTGTTCAAAAATTGCAACACAATTCAGCCATGGTAAATATTAAGAAACTGAAAAAAATCATTCGACAGTGCGTGGCTAATGACTGGCTGGATAAGGATCCATTCAAATCCTATAAAATGACAACCAAAGAGACCCACCGTAATTTTTTGCTAAAAGACGAATTAGAAACTCTCCGATGTAAGAATATTACGGTGCAACGACTCGCCCAAGTTCGTGATATGTTCCTTTTTAGCTGTTACACCGGCTTGTCATATACAGATGTTATGATGCTAACCCGGAAGGACATTGCAATTGGTATAGATGGTGAGCAATGGATATTCACAAATCGGACAAAAACAGATACGGCCTCGAGAGTACCGTTACTCCCAATAGCAGAGAATATTTTGGAAAAGTATTCTATAGAACCTGATATTATTAATTCAGGCAGACTTCTTCCTAAGATCACGAATCAAAGATTGAACAGCTATTTGAAAGAGCTTGGTGATATATGCGGATTCAATAAGGAACTTACATTTCACTGTGCCAGGCACACATTTGCGACTACTGTTACCTTAACTAATGGAGTGCCCATTGAAACGGTTAGTAAAATGCTGGGACATCGAAGCCTTCGCACAACTCAGATCTATGCGAGGATTCTGGATGGCAAGGTTAGTGATGATATGCAACAATTAAAACAAAAACTATTAAGAGCCATTTAATTGTACTCGTCCAGAATGCAGGTTTTTTACCTATTTTGGCTGAGTTTAAGAATTTAACTTGTCCAAAATTTGTTTTTTTTAGTAATTTTGGCTGAGTTTTAAAAAACATACTTGTCCAAAATATGGAGAAATTGGTAGGTCGGCAGACTGAACAAGACAACTTAGCGAGGATATTAAAATCGGCTGGTTCCGAACTGGTGGCCGTATATGGCCGCCGGCGGGTCGGTAAGACCTTTCTAATCCGCACCTACTGCAAAGCTTATCTCGTCTTTGAATTTACCGGGGTCCATGAAGCCAGCCTGAAAGATCAACTCCAGCACTTTACCAATACCCTACAGCAAGCCGTGAAAGGCCTCGTGCCCATCGCAGTCCCCGATAGCTGGGTACAGGCCTTCACCTACCTCGATCAATACCTGAAC
>Ga0207679_10000638_pt1 | contig 23367 bp, 19 predicted proteins | sample KBSC73metaG_FD_184320 | JGI IMG/M metagenome (GOLD analysis project Ga0207679, IMG submission 184320) | Corn rhizosphere microbial communities from Kellogg Biological Station, Michigan, USA - KBS C7-3 metaG (SPAdes) (version 2) | ecosystem: Host-associated > Plants > Roots > Rhizosphere > Soil ... | reverse complement strand
TAAAGAACACCCCGACGAAGATAAGCGCCATTTGCGCCTGCAAATGATTTTGGCGAATGGCTCGGTTTATCCCCACGAAGGTCAAACTACTTTGGTCGACCGGCAGGTCGACGTCAAAACCGGCACGCTTCGCGTTCAGGGTGTTTTCCCGAACCCCGGAAATGTGCTTCGTCCCGGCGAGTACGCGCGCATTCGCACAATCATAGCGACACGCAAAGATGCGCTGGTTGTTCCCCAGAAAGCCGTCAGCGAGTTGCAGGGCAACTACCAGGTCGCCGTCGTCGGCAGCGATAACAAAGTTCAGATACGTCCGGTTAAGGTCGGCGAGCGGATCGGCACGGACTGGATTATCGCGGAGGGATTGAAGCCCGGTGAGCGAGTCGTGGCGGAGGGAATCCAGAAAGTGCGCGACGGCATGGCGGTCAACCCGAAGCCGCTCACAGCAACGGCGGCAGCGCAACCTGCGCCGGCAGCGCCGACGAGGTAAGCGCTATGTCCAAATTCTTCATCAATCACCCTATCGTAGCTATCGTTATTGCCATCGTGACGGTGATCGTCGGGATCGTTGCCATCGTGCGTTTGCCGATAGCGCAATATCCCGAATTGGCGCCGCCCGAAATTCTGCTTCAGACAAACTACGTCGGTGCGGATGCTCAAACGGTTGAACAATCGGTTGCAACACCGATCGAGCAGCAAATGCAGGGCGTCGATAACATGCTCTACATGCTTTCCGTCAACGACAATACGGGACAGATGCGGCTCCGGGTGGATTTCGACGTTGCCACCAAACCCAATGACGACCAGATTTTGACGCAGATGCGCTACCTGCAGGCGGAGTCCTCTCTGCCTCAGGATGTGCGCAACTATGGCGTGACGATTCGGAAATCACCGACCAGTCCGCTCGCGCTCTTTTCTCTCTACTCGCCCAAGGGAACGTACGATGCAACGTTTCTCGCGAACTACGCTTACATCAATATCAACGACCCGATGAGCCGGGTGCCTGGTATCGGACAGGTGAGTATCTTCGGCGCCGGACAGTATGCGATGCGCTTCTGGGTGCGTCCCGACACGCTCGCCAGTCTGGGAATCACCGTCAATGACATCATCACGGCGCTCACGAATCAAAACAAAGTGAACCCGGCCGGCCAGATCGGCGCCGAACCGGTACCGCGCGGGCAGCAGTTCACCTATACCGTTCGGGCGCAGGGCCGTCTCTTAACTGCGGAAGAATTCGGCGAGGTCGTTGTGCGCGCCAATCCGGACGGCTCGGTTGTCCGGATGAAGGATGTGGCTCGCGTGGAATTAGGGGCACAGAGTTACAGCCAGATCGGACGGCTGAACGGAAGGCCCTCGGCGATTATTGCCGTCTACCAGCTTCCCGGCTCCAACGCGATCGAAACGATGAACAACGCCAAGGCGTTGATGCAAGACTTGAAAAGCAGATTTCCCGAAGACCTCGATTACACCATTTCGCTGGATACCACACTTGCCGTGTCGCAAGGCATCAAAGAGATCGTCATTACGTTGGTCGAAGCGTTGATCCTGGTGGTCCTCGTCGTATTTATCTTCCTGCAGAACTGGCGCTCCACTCTGATTCCTCTGCTCGCGGTACCGGTTTCACTGGTGGGCACCTTCGCGGTCTTTCCTCTATTAGGCTTTTCCATCAATACGCTGTCGCTGTTCGGCCTCGTTCTGGCCATCGGTCTGGTCGTCGACGATGCGATCGTTGTGGTCGAGGCTGTCGAGCAGCATATCGAGAAGGGACTTTCGCCGCGCGACGCGACACTGAAGGCTATGGAGGAAGTCGCGGGACCGATCGTGGCCATAGCCCTCGTCCTGGCGGCGGTCTTCTTGCCCGCCGCATTCGTCGGGGGAATAAGAGGACGGCTCAATAATCAGTTTGCCGTGACCATTGCGATTTCGACCCTGATCTCGGCGTTTAATGCGCTGACGCTCTCGCCGGCGCTTTCGGCGATGATCCTCAAGCCTGGCAAAGAATCACGAGGACTTCTCGGTCGGTTCTTCAATGGTTTTAATTCCGAATTCGGCAAAGTCATGCATTTTTATCTCGTCGGCAGCGAAGCGCTCCTCCACAAAGTAGTTTTTTCGATCGTGTTGCTGATCGTGATTGCGGTTTCGGCGGGTTTCTTTGGCTCGCGCCTGCCGACCGGTTTTATACCAGAGGAAGATCAGGGCTACTTCTTCATGAATGTGCAACTCCCAACGGCGGCATCGTTACAGCGGACCGACGCTGTGGCGAAAAAAATCGAGGCCATTTTGAAGGATACTCCCGGCGTTCAGACCTACAACACGGTCGTCGGCTTCAGTCTTCTGAGCATTGCAAGTATGACTTACAACGCGTTTTATTTCGTCACGCTCAAACCGTGGGACGAGCGCGGTTCGGGATTGACTGCTGCAGCGATCATACAGAACCTAAATAAGCGCCTCGCCGGACTTCCCGAAGCGCAAGCCTTTTCCTTTTCCCCCCCGGCGATCCCGGGCATCGGCACGGCCGGCGGCGTGACGTTTATGCTCGAAGACCGCTCCGGCCAGGGAATTGATTTTCTCGCGCAGAACATGGACCGGTTTCTTCAGGCTGCACGCCAGCGACCCGAGTTTGCCACGCTGACTACAACATTCATCCCCAGCGCGCCGCAGGTTTATGCGGACGTCGATCGCGACAAGGTGTTGAACCAGGGAGTTGATCTCAGTGTAGTTTATCAGACGCTACAAACGTTCATGGGTGGATTCTTCGTCAATTACTTCAACCGCTTCGGCCGCGTGTGGCAGGTGTACGTCCAAGCCGAGGGAGATTTTCGTACGAACGCCGATAACGTTGGCCTTTTCCGGGTTCGTAACAGTGATGGGGATACCGTGCCGCTCTCGACGCTCGTCGCCATGAAAACGACATCAGGTCCGGAATTTACCAACCGTTTCAACGGTTATCGGGCTGCGCAAATCAACGGCTTAATCGCACCGGGCTACAGTTCAGACCAGGCAAGGCACGCTCTCGAAGAGGTGTTTGCGCAAACTATGCCGCGTGAGATGGGCTACGACTATCAAGGCATGTCATTTCAGGAACAGGTCGCAGAGAAGGGCGTTTCCGTGACGACGATCTTCGGTTTTTCGTTGCTGTTCGTTTTTCTAATCCTTGCGGCTCTGTATGAGAGCTGGTCACTACCGTTCTCGATCCTGTTGACGGTTCCGATCGCAGTGCTCGGCGCGTTCAGTGGCCTATGGATGCGCAATTTTCCTCTGAATGTGTATGGGCAGATCGGTCTGATCGTGCTCATCGGTCTCGCGGCCAAGAACGCGATTCTGATCGTCGAATTCGCCAAGATCGAGTTCGAGAAGGGACGAACTCTCATCGACGCGGCGTTGGAGGGGATGAGGATACGGCGCCGGCCGCTGTTCATGACGTCGCTAGCGTTTATCTTGGGCTGCGTGCCGTTATGGATCGCTGCGGGCGCCGGAGCCGTCGGACGCCAACAACTGGGCACCGTTGTGATCATGGGAATGGGGTTCGACACGCTCTTCGCGAGCCTGCTCATTCCGGTTTCGTTTTACGCGATCGAGCGTCTATCGCGCCGCCGCGAGACGGAACCCGCACCGGCACAGCAGCCGATTCCGACAACGGAGTAGGATCGGGATATGCCCCACGAAGGTCACGAAGAGCACGAAGAAAAAATTTTCCCGCAAAGGCGCAAAAAGGCGAAGTTCGAAACATTTATTCTCTTAACTTTGCGTGCTTGGCGCCTTGGCGGGAGATTATTCCGGCATTGGTCGGCATGCCAGCCGCAAACCAAATCCCCCTTTGATCCGCCTTTGGCAAAGGGGGAAAGACGGAGATTTCGCCTGCTACTGACCCCAGTGATGATGCTGGTTTGTTTGACCGGTTGCATGATCGGTCCGGACTACAACCGACCCTCAATGGAGATCCCGCCGCAATTTCGCGCCGCGACGACCGCAGACACGACATCCATCGCGGATCTGAAGTGGTTCGAAGTTTTTCAAGATGAGCACCTGCAGGAATTGATTCGAAGCGCGCTGGCACAGAACTATGATCTGCGGGATGCGATCGCTCGGGTCGATGCGTCGCGCGCCAACCTTGGAATTACGCGATCAAACCAGTTTCCCAACTTTGGCGTCGGGGCGGACGTTAGCAACATCGAGCAATCGCGCCAGGGACAATTTACCATTCCGAGAGGAACTAGCCGTCAACGCACGTTCGGAACGGTGTTCCTCGAACTTTTCACTTTCGAGATCGACATCTGGGGCCGGCTGCGGCGCGCGACAGAAGCGGCACAGGCCGAATTGTTAGCTGCGGATTGGAATCGAAAAACCGTGATGACCACCTTGATTAGCGATGTGGCCACGGCTTATTTCAATCTTCTCGAACTCGATATGGAACTCGCCATTGCAAGGAATACCCTCGACACACGCGATGAGTCCCTACGCGTGCTCAGGATACAGTTGCAAGGCGGAGTCGGTACGCTGTTAGACGTTCGGCAGGGTGAGCAACTCGTTTACACAGCCGGCGAGGTGATACCCGATGACGAACGTCAGATCGAGCAAATAGAAAATCAAATCAGTTTGTTACTCGGAAAAATCCCGGGCCCCGTGGCACGAGGGAACCTTTTGACGGCGCAGCAGACTCCTCCGGAGGTTCCGGCCGGGCTTACATCGGCGCTCCTGGAAAGGCGCCCCGATATTCAGGAAGCCGAGCAAACCCTGATTGCTGCTAATGCGAATATCGGGATAGCGAAGGCGGCTTATTTTCCGACTATCACACTAACGGGAGAATTTGGTTTCCAGAGCACGGCGCTGGGGAATCTGTTCTCAGGGTCGAGAAGAATCTGGAGTTTCGTACCGCAGCTTACGCAGCCGATCTTCACTGCTGGAAGGCTCGGCTCCCAGGTGGAACAAGCTGAAGCGCAGCAGCGAAGCGCGCTTGCACAATACGAAAAGGCCATTCAAACCGCATTCTCCGATGTCTCAAATGCGCTCATTCAGTATCAGAAAATTCGCGAGGTCCGCGCCCAGCGGGAATCGCTCGTGATGGCGCTCCAGGATCGAAAGCGCCTAGCCTATATGAGATTTCGCGGCGGCGTCGACACGTTTCTCAACGCTCTCACTGCTGATACGGACCTGTTTTCTGCTGAATTGAGCCTGGCTCAAACCCAACGCGACGAATTGCTTTCGCTAGTTCAGGTTTATAAAGCGCTCGGCGGCGGATGGCAGGAATGAAATGATGCGCACGGGCGTTGGAGTATCGACCGTGGTGAACTCGTCTCGTTGAATTCTAAACAGCCCAATCGCCAAAGAACTGGAGGAACATGTGGCAAATTCATGTGAGCACTTGAAGAGTCTGACAGCGAACGACTTCCCGCCACAGAAAACGCCTAACGCGTGCGAAGAGTGTCTGCGCGAGGGAACTTTTTGGGTGGCGCTGCGCGAGTGTCGATCGTGCGGACATGTCGGCTGTTGCGACTCTTCGGCGGGCAAACACGCGACCAAACACTTTCATGAAACCAAGCATCCGGTGATGCGTGCCGTCCCGCCGGCTGGCTGGACATGGTGCTACGTTCACGAGACGCAAGGCGAGCTCACTTGATCGCATCGATGTGATCGAGGCAGAGGAATAAAGTCGCGGATTTCCGATTCGGGGATGCTGGCGCTTACGTGATTTTCACTGGCGGGCCGCTCTTCGCATGGCGCTCGGTGAGTTCCAGAGTATAGCCATCCGGATCTTGAATAAATGCGACATGATCTTGGCTGCCGGGGCGATTGGGTTCCGGGCCCAGGGTGAACTTCACTCCTTCGGCTTTCAATTTTGCGCTTAGCTTGTAGAGATCGGAAACAAAGATGGCCACGTGGCCGTGCCATTTCGGCATTTCTTTGACGCGGCCCGGACCGCCGGTCTCAATCAATTCCAACCCCGGATATTCGTCTTCGCTGCCGTAACCCAAATAACCGACGCGCTCGCTCTTGTCGGGGTTTGGCCGAATGCGCTGCACATCCATCCCTAACAGCCGTGTGTAGAAATCCATGCTTCGGTCAAGATCACTTACCAGCATCATGGTGTGTCGAATTCGAAACGTGATGTCATTGACGGTTTTTTCGCCGGCCATTTTTCTCGTCGCTACGAACGCAAATCGGAGATCTTGAAGTGATCGACTCCAAACGCAAGGAGAGTAGCGTAGATCTCGCGAGCAGTGCAACATCCTCAGCGCCTGAAGCTCGCCAAGCGGATGTAAACTCCGAGAAATGAATGTCAGCGACGCAATAACCAGTGATGGTGCAGCGTGCGGCGGTGCTTGCCAGATCCGAGGATCATGACGGCGAGGACCGCGACTGTGATCGCCCAGTGATTCAATGACCAATCGATGATTGGCTTGAGACGCAGAAACATGCGGCCAGCAAATTCCCCGAGCACATCCATATGACCACCTCCGGGAAAAGCATTGGCGTTCGAGCGAGGAGTGGCTGATATTAATCATCCATCGGTTCCCGGTGCAAGGGACAACCTGATCCGCAGCACGTCCCCGTGAGTGAGCGAAAGCGGCCAAAAGTAATCAACGGGTGCCATTCCCGCACATTGAGGCCGGTGATAAGTTTCTCGGATCCATCTCGGAGCGAGGATAATCACCTAGAATGTAAATCTCGTGATTGAAGTCTAGGACTAAGAGAGCGCTTTGAGGAACGCTCTGCGCAAGAAGACACCGATCAGGTGACGTTTGTAGTCGGCGCTACCTTCAAGATCGTCGACGGGGTCGGCGGCCTCGGCGAGGGCTTCTCCTGCGTTCGCCAATTGCTTTTCAACTTCTGCTCGGGAGCCGATCAACAGTTGATTCGCAGTTCGAGACTGCGCCGGCGAAGCACTAACGCTACCAACCACCGCAGTCGCTTTTTTAATCTCGTCACCTTCTACATCGAGCACTAATGCTAAGCCGAGCGTGGGACGTTCTTTGAGTTGGAATTTGAGGTAAGCGGCGCGCTGGGTCTTCCTCAAGACTGGTATCTCGACACTGGTCAGAATTTCGTCCGTGCCTAGTGAGGTTTCGTACGAACCGGTAATGAGTCGTTCGATGGCGATCGTCTTCGAGCTGGATTTTCCCTGTATGTGAGCTTTGGCGCCGATGGCGACAAGCAAGGTCGCGGGATCGGAGTGCGGCTCGGCAAAACAAAGATTGCCGCCGAGGGTTCCGCTCGCGCGCACGCGTACGTTGGCAACATGCGTTTCCATCTCAGCGAATACGGGCAAATTTTCTCTAACGACAGCAGACCGTTCGATGGCGCGATGAGTCGCAGTGCTGCCGATGATTAGCGCGCCGTTTTTCAATTCGATCTTGTTCAGCTCAGGAATCGTCTTCACATCCACAAGGTGCTGATAACGCAAAAGGTCATGCTTCATCGCCAGCAAAAGCTCGGTGCCACCCGCGTAGAGCCTACCGTTGTCGCCGAATTCGGCGAGCATCTCGGATGCTTCCGCGACCGTCTTCGGCTGATGGATGGTGAATTTTCGTAGAGGCATCATGGGAAAAAATTCAGGATCGAAGGTTGAGGATGGAGGATAGCGATGCTCGATCCCCCATCTTCCATCATCCTTTCTTTTCCTTCAGCGCTCGCCAGACACGCTCGGGCGTGAGCGGCGCCTGACGAATGCGCACGCCGACCGCGCGGTCGACGGCATTCGCGATGTTGGCAGCCATCGAATTCAAAGAAGCTTCGCCGCCGCCTTTCGCGCCATACGGGCCGACGCCGTCCTGATTTTGAACCAGATGAAGCTCGACTTGTTTAGGCAGATCGGAAAAGCGCGGCAAACGGTAATCCAAAATCGACCCATTGACGAGCTGTGGGCCTTCGTAGATGAGCTCTTCAAACAGGCCGATGCCCACACCCATCGTTGCGGCGCCGATGTCCTGGCCTTCCGCGAGCGCCGGATTAATGGCGAGACCGACGTCGCCGACGGTGGCGAGTTTCTCCATGGTAATTTTGCCGGTCTCCTCGTCGACGGAGATTTCACAGCCGGTCGCGGCAGCTTCCCAAAAGACCGGCAGAGCGGAAAACTTGCCGGATTTGCGAATGTAGGCGCGTCCGATGACTTCGCCATCGGGCAGCGCGTAGAACTTGCAAATGACCTCGGACCAGCTCAACTGCGCTTCACCGCAACGCACACCTCCGCGGACGGTTTGGATCTGTTCGGGCTTCACCTTCAATACGTCGGCTGCCATCACGACCATTTGCTGAATCGCATCCCGACTCGCCTCGAGTACGGCGCTACCCATTAAAGTCGTGGTGCGGCTTGCGCCCGTGGAACGGTCATACGGGGTGATCGCGGTATCGGAAGAAATCACGCGGACTTTCTCGAATGGCACACCGAGCTCTTCGGCGGCGATCTGCGGGAGTACCGTATGGCTGCCCTGCCCCAACTCGGTGCTGCCGGTCATGATCGTCACGGAACCGTCGGCATGCACGCGAATGGCCGTCGAGGTCAGCGGATAGGCGCCGGCATCGCTGCCGGACACCGCAACGGTGCGGCCATGGTTTTTCTCCAGAGGCTTGCCCCATCCCACAGCTTTTGCCGCTGTCTCCAGATCTTGCTTCAGGGTTCCGTCGAACGGTCGCATGCCGGGAAAAAATTCCTCGCCCGGCTTCGCCGCATTGGCCAAGCGAAATTCGTACGGATCCTTGCCGATCTTGGCGGCGAGCTCATCGATCTGCGATTCGCCCGGCAAAGTCACTTGAGCGCAGCCAAAACCGCGATAGGAGCTCGCCGGTACGGTGTTCGTGTAGTAGGACGAATTTTCGATCAGCACGTTGGGAATCGCGTAGGGACCGACACAGCGGTTCGTCGACTTCTCGACCACCAGCGGACTGTTCTCCGCATAGGCGCCGGTGTTCATCGTGATTTTTGCCTGGCGCGCGATAATCTTGCCATTGGCGTCGACGGCAGTGCGCATCCACGTGAAAGCATCGTCGCTGCGCGTGGTGAGCATCGCTTCTTCGACGGTCAGTTGCAGCTTTACCGGCCGCTTCGCCTTCCACGAACAGGCCGCGACGAGCGGCTCGATTTTCGTGTACGATTTGCTGCCGTAACCGCCGCCGACAAACGGCACGATCAATCGAACGGAGCTGACGGGCAGATTGAAAACGGATTTCAGGTCGTGGCGCACCATGAAAGGATGCTGCGCCGATGAATAAATCGTCACCTCCTGATCGTTGACATCGGCGATGGCGACGTAAGCTTCCATCGCGTAGGCATACGTCATGGGAAAATAATATTCGCCTTCGATTACCGCCGCGGCTTCTTTGAAGGCTTTATCGACATCACCCCACTGGATTTTGTGGCTTTGGCAAATATTCGAGCCTTTGCCCGCGGTGACCTCGCCTTCGAAACCACGGAGCGCGCCCGCTTCGAACTGGCGTTGGTGCAGCAGCGGCGCGTCTTTGGCGGCCGCTTCCTGCGGTGTGAAGATCGCTTTGAGCTCTTCGTATTTGACCTCGATCAACTCCAGCGCTTCAAACGCAGTGCGCTCGTCGACCGCGACCACCGCGGCGACCGCCTCGCCGGCGTAGCGAACCTTCTCGATTGCGAGAAGCGGGTGATCCTTCACAGCATGGCCGTAGTAAGGATTGATGCCGTCGAGATCGAAACCGGTAACCACACAATGCACGCCGGGATGAGCCTCGGCGCGAGACTTGTCGATGGAAAGGATCTTCGCGTGCGCATAGGGGCTACGCAGTACCTTGGCGTAAGCCATGCCGATGAGTTTCAGGTCGGCGACGTATTGGGCTTTGCCGGTGACTTTGACCCTGCCGTCGCGACGCGGCAGTGAATGATTGACCACGTGAAAATCGGTCTTCTTCTCGGCGCTCACTTTTTCGACTCCTTAGCAATCGCCCCGGCGGCGCGCTCGATGGCGGCGACAATCGGCACATAGCCGGTGCAGCGACAAATATTGCCGTCCATGTGATGGATGATTTCATCGCGCGTCGGCTTCGGATTCTCGTCGAGCAACGCCTTGGCTGACATGATCATGCCGGGCGTGCAATAGCCGCATTGAAACGCGAATTCGTCGATGAACGCCTGCTGCAACGGGTGCAGTGTACCGTCTGACTTCTCCAACCCTTCGATAGTCGCGACGTTCTTATCGCGGGCTTCGTAAGCGAGATAAGTGCAGGCACTTACCGGGACGCCTTCGACCAGCACGGTACAGGCACCGCAAACCTGCACCTCACAAGAAACTTTGGTGCCATTGAGATTGAGGTTATTGCGCAGAACTTCGGCCAGAGTGTCGGCAGATTCGCAGTCGACGGCGATTGGTTTGCCGTTCAAAGTAAATCGTAGATTCAAGGTAAATCTCCGAAAAGTGTCTCGGGTCTCGAGTCTCCGGTTCTTGTGAGATCGATCAATTGTATTTCGGCAAAATGTTTTCCGCCCAGAGCTCCATCTGCCGGTGCAAGCTATCCATGGTCGGGTAGATGATCTTCAGCTCAAAATGTTGCACGCCGCTTTCGATGAACTCGTCGACGCGCCGGCGCACGTCATCGATGGAACCGAAGATGTGGCGGTCCAGGGCGAATTGCATGCTGTCGATATCCCGCTCATAGCTCTCGCTGCTGGTCTTGAGGGTGGGCATGGCGAGATTGAGGCCGTCTTCGCGGGTTTTAGCGATGGTCGCGAGCTTTTCTACCCCAATCGTAATCTTGGATGGATCGCGGCCTTTTTCCCGCGCTGCTTGGGCGAGAATATCGCAGCCCACTTTCATTTCTTTCGGCGATAGCCAGCCGGGAATCCAGCCTTCGCCATATCTGCCGGCGCGCTTGGCGGCTAGTTTCATCCAGCCGCCGATCCAAACCGGGGGATGGGGTTTCTGAAACGGCTTTGGGTAAACCTCGGCGTCTTTGAATTCAATAAACTCACCTTTGTATGCGGCGATCGGCTGAGTCCAAATCGCTTTCATCGCCTCGATGTATTCGTCCGTGCGATCGCCGCGCCGTTCGTACGGAACACCAAAAACGCCGAACTCGTCGGACTCGCGTGTCGCTTTCGACCCCAAGCCCACGCCGACGAGCAAACGTCCCTGCGCGAGATGATCGAGGGTGGAATACTGCTTGGCGGCATAGACGGGATTGCGGCAGGGCATGACCAAGCAGGCGACGCCGAGAACGATCTTTTTGGTCTCCGCGGCGAGGTACGACAGGGTCGTGGTGGCTTCGAAGAAATTTGCCTCTTGAGTATCGGTGATCGCTTCGAAGGCGCCGGAAGAGATGTGATGTCGGTGCATCTCGGAGCTCCAGACCACATGATCGTGGACCCAGATCGCGTCGAAGTTCATGTCTTCCGCCGCCTTCGCGGCGCCGACGATGTTTTCGATAGTCGATAGCGGACCGGAATTCGGCACTCTTACTCCGAAGGATATTTTGTGCATGATGGGCTCCTCATTGACAATTTTTTCACACGCCGAACGGGCACCGAGGAAACAATCTGAGAGTCATTTCGAGGCACCGCCGAGAAATCTCTCCGGAAAGATCTCTCAAGTTACTCAGGATGACAGGTGGCGCGCCGCCCGACCTGCCTCACAATCCGTCGTGGTTAAGTGCTCATCCACTGTTAATTTTTCTCGGTGATTTCAACCTTGTGGTATTTCAAATGACGATCGTACCAGTCGATCACGTTGGTTGCGACGTCATCAAAATAATCGTTGTAGATGCCGTAATGCGTGGTCTTTCTATACAAAACCAGCTTCTTCGGCTCGCCTGCTTTCTCATACAAATCGAACGATTGCTGTTCCGGCGTCACCGCATCGCCTTCGACTGCGATGAACAACGCGCCACGGGGAGAGATCTTGTGCACGACATCGATGGGACTGTATTCCAAAATCGCTTCGGCGCAAGCGAGCGGCATGGCATCGGGAATCTTATCCGCCACGTCTTTTTTTATCGTCGTTGTCTGGCGCTCCGGAGTTTGCACCATAATGCCGCCCTCACGGGCGCTGACGATGGCGCCCTTTCCGGTGACCGCGCGCTGCTTACGGTCGGCTTCGATGCTCTTCAGGTAATCGACCCATTCGTATTCGCGTCTCATCGAATGAAGCCATTCGCGCCCGCTGCTGACACCGAGATAACTGACGCAGCATTTGACGCGAGAGTCGATCGCCGCGACGTAAACGGCGTTGCCGCCGCCGGTCCCGCCGGAACCATAGGTGGCGAGCCGATCCGCATCGATTTCCGGCCGGGTTTCGAGATAGCTAAGGGCACTCCGGATGTCTTCCGCCTGCCACTTCGGCATCACCCAGCCGCGCTGTTCGCCTTCGCTGTCCCCCCAACCGCGGTAGTCGAAGCACAGACAAGCGTATCCAACGGCGCAAAGCTTTTCGAACATCATGATGTAATGTTTAGCGTCCTTGAGGCCGAGAAAGCCGGGCCCTTGAACGATTCCGGGAAAAGGGTTCCCTTGATCGGTGTCCGGCAAATAGAGCACGCCGGCCAGTTTGATGCCTTCGCTATAGAAATTCACCTTTTCGGTACGCATGGGAACTCCTGCGCTAAGATTGTGTTTGACCCTAGACTTTGAAACAACTACGCGCGCACCGCCGGTAGAACTTCCTGGCCCAACAAATCGATCTGCTGATACCAGTCAGCGTAACGGAAACGCAGATCGAAAACGATATGGTTGAGTCCCGCTTCTTCGTAGCGCTTGGTGTCGCGCGCTACGTCTGCGGGAGTGCCGGCCATGAGCAGCCCTTCAATGTCTTCGACCGTAGAAAAAGTCCCGGACTTGGGTCTCACCCAGGTTTTCTTCGCGGGCTGATTGCCTTCATTGATGAGACCTTTGACGTTGACTTTGCTGAGCGCGTTGTCTCGATTCTTGTCGAGACTGGTGATGGGGATCGCGCCCGTGGTGATCATCGGACGGCCGTTGGCTTTGCACTGCTCCTCGAGGTACTTCACCATCTTGTTGAACGTCGCCGTGGGAATGCGTCCGGGCATCCAGCCGTCGCAGTAATCAGCGGCGCGGCGCACCGACGCCGGCGTGCCGCCGCCGTACCAGATCGGAATCGGCTTTTTCGGCGTCGGTTTGAGTTCGACGTCTTTAAAGTCGAAATAATCGTCTTTGTAACTGATCTTCTCACCTTTCCAAAAACGGCGGCAAAGCTCGGCATTGACCTTGGCCATATTGGCGCGATCCTGCAAGGTGACTTTCTTGTAGCCTGCCGCTTCGAATTCATGGGGAAAAGTTCCGAGTCCGAGACCCATGATCAGGTTCTCACACATGGTGCTCAAGCCTGCCATGCTCTGCGCCAAATGAATTGGATGCCTATGCGAAATCACCGTGCCCGTACCCAAAGTCAGCTTCTTGCACACCGATGAAATTGCCGCGAGCATTAGTAAGCCCTCGATGTGGGAGTTGTCTTCGCCTTCCATGCCGTGCGGTTCAAAAACCAGATGATCTCTCACCCATACGGAGTCGAAGCCGTAGGCCTCGGCCTTTTTCGATCCTTCGATACAGAGCTCGGTAGAGGCATATTCACAAAAGTGAGGCAGCAGCAGACCGAATTTTAATTTTGTCGCCATGTTTTTTCCTCCTTTTTTCAGTTAAGGCCCGCTACAGGCCGCGTTCTTCCAACAATCTGTCTAGATCCGTTAATGCCTTGATCGAGTCTGACTGTTTCGCCCAACCCACCGCGATCGCCAACGCATTGACGAGCGAAAATGCCGGCGTCAAGGAATTCACCGTACTATGCAAGCCGCGCTTGGCGTAAAGACAGACGTGCGCCGACTTGGCAATTGGCGAACTGGGAAAATCGGTGATGCCCAGGATCGAAGCGCCGACCTTCTTTGCGTGCTGCAGCGCAGTTTGAATCTCGCGCGGAACTTGCAAAAAATCGATAGCGATCAGCACATCATCCGGTTGCATGAAAGATAACTGCTCCAGGAGCGAAGTTCCACCGGTCAAAAAAATCCAATGCGCGTCCTTTTTGACCCGGATGAGGCGGAAATGAAGCAGATAGGCGAGCGCCATTGATGCATTGAGCCCGATTAAAAAAACTTTACGCGCGCGCAGAATGAGCTCGATGGCTTTATGAAAATCTGGATAAGACACCGCTTGGACGGTCTCCTGCAGCAGTTTGATGTCCCGATTGATGAGTTTAGCCAGAATATTTTCTTCGCCACGGAGTTGGGCAAAGGTTTCCTCCATGCGGTCTGCGGCGCGCAGCTTGCGGCGCATCTCGCGCTGAATATCCCGCTTGAGCTCGGGAAAACCCTTATAGCCCAGACTCTTGGCGAAGCGCACGACAGTCGCGTTGCTCACGCCGACAGCCTTGGCGAGCTCGTTGACGTTGGCGTCGAGCAGCGCAGTGCTGTCGTTTTGCAGGTAGTGTCCGAGTCGTCTTTGGGCGCCGTTGAGCGAGCTGACCTTGGTCAGAATCTGTTTGATCGGCGGCATGAAACTTTTATTTCAAATATCGTAATGAAACTTTCTTGTCAATGCGATTGACATTTTTTTTCCGCGCGATAGCGTCAGCGTGCCAGTCGAAACAGGAGGTAATCGCTATGGCGGGACCGGTAAAAGAGTTCGAAGTCCATCCCTACGTTCAATTCATGACCGATAAATACAGCGCCTACAAAAAATGGATCGCCTCGGAAGGTGTGCCGATCATCGGCGGCGCTTTCGTGCAGGACGTGCGCACCGAGAGACTCGAATATTGGAAGCGCAAGGACTGTCACGGCGCGATCTGCACGTTTTCCGATCAGATGGTCGCCGATGCCTATATCGCGGAAATCGCGCCGGGAAAAAGCGTGAAACCGCAGCGTCAACTTTACGAGGAGATCATCACCGTCGCGGCCGGCCGTGGCGGTACCACCATCTGGTACGACGGAACGGCGAAGCGGACTTTCGAATGGGAACGCGGCAGCACCTTCGCGATTCCGCTCAACGCCTGGCACCAGCACCATAACGCGAGCGGCACCGATCCCTGCCGTTACTTCGCGCTTACCAGCCAGCCGGTCTCCTTTGAGCTCTTTCGCGACCCGGAGTTTATCTACAACACCCACTACATGTTCAAAGACCGCTTCGATCCGGGCGATCCGGAGTTCTTTTCAAAGGACGGCAAATATTTCACGGAATACTACGGCGGTATCCTGCATTCGAATTTCATTCCGGATATTCGCAAGATCAACCTGGTGCCGCGCGAGAAGCGCGGCAAGGGCACGCGCAACATGTACATCCACATGTCGGGCAGCGCCATGCTGGCGCACGTCTCGCAGTTTCCCGTGGGCCGCTACAAAAAAGCGCATCGTCACGGGCCCGGCGCGCACGTTTTCCTGCTCGATTCCACCGGCTACACGCTGATGTGGAACGAAGGCGAAAAGCCGGAGCGCTACGACTGGCACGAAGGCACTTGTATCTCGCCGCCCTCCGGAGCGTGGCACCAGCACTACAATACCGGCAATCAGCCCTGCAAATTCGTCGCGCTCCACGCCAACACCGCCGTGCAAAGTGAAGAGAGGGGTGTCGAGCAGCTAGAATTCGACGAAGTGGACGATTCGATGAAGCGGATGTACGCCGAGGAGTGCGCGAAAAACGGCGTGAAGGTCGATATGGATTGAAAGCGGAGGGCCGGCGCGAAATCCTTTCGCTAAATTACCGGTCAGCTGGGTTAGGGTCAGTTAAAAGAAACGCGCAGTGTTAAGCAAAGAGGACAACGAATTCGCATGTCGCGTCGGGCCCGGAACGCCCATCGGCGAGCTGTTCCGACGATGCTGGCTGCCGGCGCTGCTGCCCGACGAGATTCCCCATGCGAATTGCCCGCCCGTGCGCCTGCGCCTGCTCGGTGAGGATCTGGTCGCCTTTCGCGACTCAAATAATAAAATCGGCGTCATAGCAAGAGACCTGACCCCGATCTGTGCTGGCACAGATTGACGTCAGACGAGGTTGACGGTCAATGGATTGTAAGAGTAAAGCCAGGCATTGCGATCGGCTCCTTCGTCGCGTACCGCGAAGGCCTGGCGCAGTTTCTGTTGATCGCGCATGTGGAACAGCGTGCGGTTGGCATCGGAGCCTTTGACGATGCGCGAAGTGCGATCGATCCGGTTCCGCTCATAAAGCTGCAGAGCTTCGCCCACTTCTTTCGTCGACTGTAGCGCGCGCGTCAGCACCGCGGCGTCCTCGATCGCCATACAAGCGCCTTGAGCGAGGTAGGGCAAGGTCGCGTGAACCGCGTCGCCGAGAAGTGTCGCGCGCCGGGTGCTCCAACTCGCGATCGGCGGCCGGTAGTAGAGCGACCAGCGAAAGCACGAGTCCTTATCGGCTTTATCGATGACCGTCTGAATGTTCTCATGCCAACCAGCAAAATCCGCTTTGAGACGCTCCCATGGAAATTTGGCGGTCCAGGACTCTTCGGAGATTTCTTCGGTCTCGACCAGACCGACGAAATTCAGCAAAGCTCCGCCTCGCAGGTAATAGCAAACCACATGACTACCGGGGCCCATCCATACCGACATGACTTGACCCATGAAATTGTCGGGCAACTGATCGGCGGGAAGCGTCAGACGCCATGCGGCATCGCCGGTGTAGGCGGCGTGGTCCGAGCCGGCGATCTGTGCGCGCACTACTGATTTGACGCCGTCGGCGCCGATCAAGAGTTCTCCTTTGACCTTCGAGCCGTCCGCAAAATGCATCTCGACGCCGGTTGCGTTCTCTTGGAAGCCCACGACTCGGTGATTCAGTCGCACAACGTGCTTATCGAAGTCTCGCGCCTTTGCAGCGAGCACATCGTGCAGGTCGGCGCGATGGAGTTGGTTGTACGGCGCGCCGTTGAGCCTTTCATGCTCATCGGCCAAGGGAAACTGTCCGATGATCTCGGCCGTATCATGGAGTCGAAAGACATACGCTCCCGGCCGGACCGACAGTTTAGCGATCGCATCACCGAGACCGAGGTGGTTAAGAACATGCATCGCATTGGCGCTCAACTGGATGCCGGCGCCGATCTCGCTTAGCCCCGGAGCCTGTTCGTAGATCTCGACGTCAAACCCTGCCTTCATCAGGCAGGAAGCAGCCGTTAGCCCGCCGATGCCAGCGCCGGCTATCAAAATTTTTTTGGCCATGAGCCCAAACCACTCACCGTGAGAAGATCTATCCGATTTAGTCTTTTCGTAGCCGCGTGGTGCCAACAAAAAACTGAATTGTCAAGATTCAAGATTTTCCCCCAAGTCTTACTGCTTCTTCGCGCGAATTCTATAACTCCCGGATCCCGGCGGGAACTCGGATGGTGATTGACGAGAGCGTGCCCAAAGCGTAGATTTATCTAGACCAGAATTCTGGTCGAGTCAGGAGGAACCGAATCCATGGCCAAAACAATGCCAATTTCGGAGGTAAAAACGCGCTTGCCAGAGCTCGTTTCGGGTGTGGAAGAGCGCGAAGATGAGATTGTAGTCACGCGCAACGGCAAACCCGCAGCCGTCCTGATTAATTATGATGAGTACGAACGGTTAAAAGAAACCCTCGACGTATTGAGCGATCCTGTATCGATGAGACAGATAGCTCAGAGCAAACGGTTTTATGCCAAGCAACAGCAAGGGGAATCCTTCGAAGCCCTTTTCGGCGAACCTCTCATTTCGGTAAAACGGCGCAAACGATAATGGCGGGATATCGGCCCGATATCCTGTCTCCCATAGCGGAACTCATTCGCCATTTACCACCGGAACTAAAACGGGACATCAAGCAAGCGCTGCGGTCGTTAAGTTCAGATCCCTTTTGTGGAACGCCGCTAATCGGAGAATTACGTGGACTGTGGCGAATCAAAGTCAGACGGTTGCGGATCGTTTACGCACCCGATCGTATCGCACGGTTGGTTAGAATTTTCGCGATTGCACATCGACGAGAAGTCTACGAAAAAACGGCCGAACTCGTGCGCCGAGATCGAAAGTAAAAACGACCCCGATACCCCCGGTTACGGATGGGCGGAAGCAAGTCCAAACGCTTTGATCACCGTCGACCGTTGATGGCAAGCGGTTGCCGATGAGTTGGCCTGGAAAGAGCATCGCCCGCCGCGACCGCATAGATGACTTACTAGGCGTAGGTGCCGAGCCGTGGAAAGGGAACAAGATAACAGGCAATCAAACGCTGAAAGCAGAGATGCGAACCTGTTAGCCCAATTCGATCCATTGAAAAAAGCGTAGGCGTTGACGGATTCGCCTATCGGCTTCCCTCTAAGTTGATACGTATAAAATGAGCAATTGTCTGTATCGGGGGCAACCATGAAAACGAACCTTAAACGGAAAAACTACTATCTGGACGAAAAAAAGATTCGGCGGGTCAGATCAATTCTGGGCGCGAAGACCGAAACCGAGGCAATTGATGCTGCTTTAGACTTGGTAGTTTTCCGAAAGGACATTCTCAAATCATTAGAAAAAGTCGCCGGCAAAGGCGGTGTAGAAAAGATTTTTTAGGCGCTGCACTAGGAACCGCGACGACTTCACGTTGCTCCAGAGTCGGCGCTCATTTTCGTTGGTGGTGCTCAGTTGAATGTCATCGAGACATTCAAGGCCACTTCACATTACGGCTTCACGCACTTCGACGTCCCGGACTTTGCGGATGTCATAGCCGAAGCGTTTGAGATGTTGAGAAGGGCTTCGTCACCGAACACGATTTTCGCGAGTTTACGTTCACCAATGCCGCAATGCTGCACACGCGCAACAACCCTGGCTTTTTCAAGGGTACCGTTGTCGGCAAGCGGTTGCCGATGAGTTGGGCCTGGAAAGAGCATCGCCCGCCGCGACCGCATAGATGACTTTAGGCGTAGTGCTGAGCCATGGGAAGGAACAAGATAACTGGCAATCAATAGCAAACGTAAAGACCTGACCCCAATCTGTTCCACGGAAGCACTGTCGGTCTTTTGTCGGATTGGCTGATCGCAACAGCTTGACAAGCGGGCGCACGTGAGAGGCACGACAACATACAGCGGTATGCAGTCCTAACAAAACCAGATAACCACTTGGTTAGATCGATGTTTTAGCTTTATCCATCACTGCTTCCCCTTTTCGTCTAGTCTGATGTCCGGTCAGATTTTGTAAAACCTCTTGGCATTTTCTCCCAGAATCAGCTTCTTGTATTCGCTACTGATATCTTGTCGCTGCTCGATTTCATCGAGCTCATGGCGAGCTTCCTCCATCGGAATTTCATGAGGGAAATCGGAGGCGAACATGCACGGTTGCGGACCGATAAGATTCACGACATTGGACAAAGCCCTCTCGTTTCCCTCACAGCCCACATAAAAATTACCGCTGGTAAAGTAATCGAGAACTGGCCTTTGGCAGTGAAGCTCGCCGTACTCGTGTTCCCTCTCGAGCCTGTCAATGATCATGGGAATCCACCCGGTTCCTCCTTCCATAAACCCCACCCTCAATTTAGGAAACGCATCCCATACCCCATCCTGAATCATCCCTGTCATGGCAATCGCGAGAGGCACAGGCATCCCTAACGCTCGGGTTCCCGGAAACTTGGTGAAGGTGTTAAATCCGAGATCGCTGTAACTGCCGCCGTGGATACCAACGGCGCAGTCCAATTTTTGCGCTTCCTCGTAAATCGGCCAGAACTCTTTTGCGCTAAGGTGTTTCTTTAGACCGTTGGAAGGAATGTAAGCGCCGACCATTCCTAGTTCAGTTACCGCCCGTCGAAGCTCTGCGACGGCGCTCGGAGGATCTTGCATCGGAATCAAAGCCATCGCTTTGAATCGTGGACTTCTCCTCAGGTACGTCTCGTGAACGTAGTTGTTCCACGCCCGGGCATATGCAACCGCCCATTCCGGAATTACAACGTGACCATAAGCAAGCGCTGCAGTCGTGTAAAGAACAGTAGACTCTAATCCCGTCTTGTCCAAATACAGCAGCCATTGCTCGGGACCCACGTTGAAATCAAATGTCCCTTTTTTTCTAAAACGCGGAGTATGAAATTCATCTAAAGAAGGCAGTAATCGTCGCTCTGCGACTGTCTCGTTGCTCCTCCAAGGTTCTTCCAGATGCGAGATAAGGTCCGCTGTCTTCTCCATAATATGACCGTCAGCATCAACGTAATGTGACATTGCCCTCTCCTTTAACAACCGTCCAACACGAACAGAACGGTTAGAGATTCACTATTTTCGTTCAGCGATTGCTTTTGTTATGTTACTCAACATTTTGGGTTTAACTATCACAACCGTAACAGTACCGACAATGCCTTCTATCTGAACAGCAAGCGGGAGAAGTTTATGAGAAAAAAACTAATCGCTCTGGCATTTTGCGCCACGCTGTTGATGGTCAATTCGTCGGCGCAAGCTGGACAGAAGGAATTCCAAAAGCTTACGGTTGGCTATACTCCAATTGGCGCCGGGTCGCTGCCGCTGTTCATCGCTGTGGAGGAAAGAACTTTTCAGAAATACGGATATGAGGTTTTCCCGGTATTCATGGGTGGTTCGCCGCTAATCAACTCGGCGATACTCGCCGGGGAATTTCCCATCGGCTATACCGGCGGAGGCGCGGTGATTGCCAGCCATGTAAGCGGCAGTGATTTGATTGCGATCGCATCGCCATTGCCGGTTCTTACTGTTGACGGTTGGTCCAGGCCGGAGATCAAGTCGGTCAGTGATGTCAGAGGAAAGAGAATCGGTGTCACTCGTTTCGGCTCATCGACTTACTTCGCAGCGTTATCGATGTTGGAATCCGCTGGAATAAAACCTAACGAGGTCGTGTTTATCCAGAACGGCGGGCTTGGAGAGTCCTTCGCGGCGCTACGAAACGGCCAGGTGGATATATGCATGATCGGCTATCCCTTCGGACTATACGCCAAGAACGCCGGCTTCAACCTCCTGTTTCACCCTGCACAAAGCGAGTATGGTTTGTTTCCCAACGAAGTCGTAGCCGCGCGTGAGTCGTGGCTTAAGGACGCGAGGAACCGTAGAATCGCGGTCGACTTTTTACGCGCGCTGAACGAAGGACAACAGCTCGCCAGAGAAAATGCCGCCGCCGCCAAGCGCTCACTGCGGCGATTTACTCGAGTCGACGATGACGCGTATTTGCAGGGTAGCTTTGAATACTACAGGGATGCTTTCCCTCCCTCGCTCAGGGTGATCGAGAGAGCAATGGCGAACGCGTTGAAGTTTGTCGACCACCCTAAGGCCAGACAGTTCGACGTGAGGCAGTCCTTCGATAACAGTTTTATAGACGAGGCAATGAGGTGATTAAACGAAAGCTTCTGGGTGATGATGGCGAATTTAAAGCGCGCCAAGCCCGCCGATTGTCAAGCAAACGACGAAAGTCGAGCTAGCGATTAACTTCAAGACAGTTAAACAGCTCTGTCTGACGATTCGAGGATGCGGCTGGTGCTGCCGCGTTGCAGTCCCCACCCTGAGCAGAACCCACCCGACACGAGGATTTTCAGTCCTCTTGCCGTAGCGAGACTATGTGGCAGTATCGGTCGCTATGTGTATCTATTCGAGCGTTTAACGGCGATTTCAGCCGGTCGATTTTCCCGATTCGAACACATAGTGTCATATAGTTCTGGCAAAGTTGTAGCAAAGTAACCGTCATCAACTCCCACCGCCACCGCCGTCGCCACCGCCGCCGCTACGACCCCGCCCCTCGTCGCGCCGTGCCTTGTCGATCTCTTCATCGAACTGGGCACCGATGCGCTCGCCTACCATGATCAGTTGGGAATCATTCAGTTTGGCGGCCAGCGTTTTTCGAACGTCATCGCGAATCTGCATATTGGGATCCCAATAAAACCCGGAGACGCGGTCCTCTTGAATGTACTCCAGCGTATCATCGATCGCTCTGAGCCCGACCTCGATTTCTTTACGCCCGCGCTCGACCTCTCCGGTTTTTAGCATTGCGATTCCAAGATACAAATGCGCAAGTGGATCCTCATTATCTAGCTTAACCGCTCTTTCCAACGTTTGGCGAGCCTCTGTATCTTTGCCGGTTTCAAGATAAGCCCGACCGAGATACGTTAATACGCTCACCTGAACGCGATAGGGTATCTTGTAATTCGGTTCAGCAGCGGCTGCCTGTGTCAGGTAACCGACTGCATCATTGGCGCGACCGGTTTGTAAGGCGTTGCGCCCGGCTTGAACTTCGCTACTGACACTGGAGCAACCGGAGATGAACAACAACACTGAAAAAAAGATCGCGACGAAAAGATCCGCTAAAGTCATAAATGATCTCCTCTTGCGGTGACCGGTTTACCACAATATGCGCCGAACGGCGTACAAATATTGGTTGCGGGGAGACCGGAGCTGAGACAGGATCCTGCTCGATACTTCGCCGGCATCCACTCGTGGGAAACCGGTCCTTTGACAGCCACACCTCATTGCTGGAGCGCTATCGCGGCGAGCTTCGATGTCGACTTCCTCCACGCCGAAAACGAAATGTTCTTAAGGCCCAGTTTTTTGTGTTTTCTTGGAGCACTACCATGCCAGCTTCACCCGCCCTCAAGAACAGCAACCTACGACGTTCGAGCTAACTTCAAGACCTAAGGTCTCTCGATAAAAAGACCTCAGACGTTGGGGAGATCCTTCACACGGGTGGCCACCTCGTAAATACCGCAAATCGCCAACATGTCATCCTCCCTTTTCATCCGAACTACAGGGCTCCGACCAAGCTGAATTTCGTCAGGAAGCTCTCACTCGACTGCAAACACTGAGAAAAATGCTCGTCTGGATTGTTAGGCCTTTGATTAAGCGGGAGCTGTATCCGCTTCGGTCAGCGATCCTAAGGACCGATTCTCAGACAATTTTATTCCCGAAGCGAAATTAACGCACTCTGCGGGAATATCACATAGCCGAAACAGTCTGGCAGATTGAGGACGTTGGAACTCGGAACCCGAATATAAAACCGAGAATCATTAATCAAGAAAGAAAGGGTTAATAATATGAAGATTAATAAACTATGGAACTGGTTGTTCAATCCACCGCTCGACGGGCCGTCGGCAATCATCTTACTTCGGCTGATGGCCGGAGGTGTGTTCCTCTGGGAGGGAATGCTCAAATTCATTTACGTCAATCAAGGAGTGGGCCGATTTACTAAACTCGGATTGCCCTTTCCACAAGCGACGGCAAACATGGTCGGCGTGCTTGAAATTGTCGGAGGAATTCTCTTGATCACAGGCTTTCTCACTCGGCCAATCGCCATCCCGTTCGTAATCGAGATGCTGGTCGCTATCTTATCGACCAAAATCTCATTGTATATGGGAACTTCTTCTTTGCCGCTGCCTCCGGTTCTGCCGCAGATTGGATTTTGGGCAGTATTGCACGAGATACGTTCGGAATACGCACAGTTGATGACCACAATGTTCTTGCTTATTGCAGGGCCGGGGCGATGGTCCCT
>Ga0207679_10000637_pt1 | contig 23370 bp, 19 predicted proteins | sample KBSC73metaG_FD_184320 | JGI IMG/M metagenome (GOLD analysis project Ga0207679, IMG submission 184320) | Corn rhizosphere microbial communities from Kellogg Biological Station, Michigan, USA - KBS C7-3 metaG (SPAdes) (version 2) | ecosystem: Host-associated > Plants > Roots > Rhizosphere > Soil ... | reverse complement strand
TGGTGGCGTTGTCGACGTAGTGGTATTCGTCGGGCACGGTGAATTCCCGCACGAAAGCGCCGTCCACCGTCATCTGCCGCAGGAACGGTGGGAAGCGCCGGTCGGGGTCGGCCGACCAGTTCCCTTCGGACGACCAGTACAAGTCGCCGTTCGGGGCCACCCGTATCGCTTCCGGATCCACCGTGCGGGCGTTCGCGGGAAAGGGCGTGCCGTCCTCGCGCAGCATGGAGACTTGGCGACGGATCTGCACGCTCACGCTGCCATTCATGTCGTAGTCGATGCCGAGGTTGTAGAAGCGTGGTGTGCCGAGCTCGCCCCCGCGATCGTCAGAGATCGCCCAATAGCTGCCATCCTGAGCGCGGTCGAGGCCGGAGATGCCTCCGAATTCCACTCCCTCGAACATCGTGCCAGTGGGAATGGACGCAGTGCCCAGGACGCGCAGCGATTCGATCTGCGGTTCCGGCGCCGTCGCCTCGTTCCCTCCGCCGCATCCGGCAAGGAGGGACAAAACGACGAGCACGAACCGTGCGGCGGAGAGAGAGGCGGTTGCCATGCGATGCCTTCGTGGGACGTGGTGCGGAAGGCATCAAGGCTAGAGATTCGATATGTCTTCGCTGTGAAAGCCGACATCGCGGCCTCCCTGTCAACCACTTCGTCCAGAGAACAGACGGACATGTCGCTCGCAATCACCGTCGCTGCACCGGTCGCAGGCCCATTGCCAGCGCGGGTTGACCTTGGCTTCCCGTTCGGCGTCCGGCGTGGACAGCGCATGGCGCACGGCAATCAACGCGCATGCTAGGCGATCGCCGCCTGCGCCAGAGACGACCGCATGGTCCACGGCGCCCCTCACCAGCGCTGCACGCAGGAGGCGGTTCACCGGTGCACGCACATGGGCGCCGTCACGCTGCAGACCATCGGCCTGCCACGGCAGATCGAGGGCCGTGACGAGCACCAGGCGGCAGCCGCGCAGGGCGTCGAGGGCGGAAGGGTAGAGCGCGAGGTCCTGGAACAGCAGGTCGCTGTACACCGCCGTCATCAACGCGGTGGTGTCGGCGATCACGATGTCGTGGCCGACGGCCGCGGCATCGATGCGCCGTGTCTGCTCGTCGGCAATGCCTTGCTGCTCCTCGGCATGCGGCGTGCGCCCTCGGGTGTCGCAGAATTCGCGCAAGTATTCCGGCACGACGGCCACGCGCCGGCCTTCGCCGGCGAGCACGCGGCCCAGGTCGTGCGCCAGCGTGGTCTTGCCGGTGCTTTCAGCGCCCAGCAGTGCAACGATCAGTGCCATGGTGTGCTCATCGGTCGTGCGCCAGCCGCCGCCACGCACGCCAGCCGGAGAAGGACATGGCGACGAACAGCAGGTACAGCGCGGTGGTGAACCACAGGCCCTTGTACGCGAACAGGCCCACGCTCGCGATGTTGACCGCCACCCAGGTGGGCCAGTTCTCCACGTATTTGCGGCCGAGCAGCCACTGGCCCACGAGGCTTGCCGCGGTGGGAAAGGCGTCTCCCCAGGGCACGTCGCTGTCGGTGCAGGTGGTCAGGAAGAGGGCGGTCACAGGCCAGGCGAGGGCCAGCGCCAGCAAGGCCTTGATGCGGACCGAGGGGTGCAGGTGGCGCACCCGCAGGGGGGCGCCGTCGTGCTGATGGCCTTGCAGCCATTGCCACCAGCCCCAGCCGGCCACAACCGCAAAGACGATCTGGAGCCCGGCTTCGCCATAAAGGCGGCTGTTCCAGAAAAGCGCAAAGAAGAGAAGCGAGCTGGCAATGGCCAGCGGCCAGGCGACGGGGTTCACGCGCATGTTGAACACCACCATCAGAACGGCCAGCCCGCAGCCGATGAGTTCGAGCCAGCTGACAGGCACGCCCCGAATGGCGAAGGCCGTATCGAACAGCGGCTGCAGCACTTGCAGCAAGGTGTCCATCGGGGCAGATGGCAGTGAGACGGGCAGGTCAGCGCTTGGGTGTGTTGACCTGCACGTAGATCTCGTCGGGCTTGATCATGCCCAGCTCGAAGCGCGCCTTCTCCTCGACCATTTCCTGGCCTTCCTTGAAGTCGCGCACTTCCGCTTCGAGCTGGTCATTGCGGGCCCGTGCGGCATCGTTGTCCGCCGTCTGGGCGGTCAATTTCGCCTGCAGATCCCTCATCCGCGGCACGCCTCCCTTGCCGAACCAGAGTTCGGCATGCACGAGGGCCAGCAAGGCCAACAGTGCCAGGGTGACGAGGCGCACGGGAAGGGAGCTTTCGCGGTCGCGCGATCAGCGCAGGTTGTAGAACGCCGCGCGGCCGGGGTAGGTGGCGACGTCGCCCAGGTCTTCCTCGATGCGCAGCAGCTGGTTGTACTTGGCCATGCGGTCGGAACGGCTCATCGAGCCGGTCTTGATCTGGCCGGCATTGGTGCCGACGGAGATGTCCGCGATGGTCGAGTCTTCGGTTTCGCCCGAGCGGTGGCTGATCACGGCCGTGTAGTTCGAGCGCTTGGCCAGCTCGATGGCGGCAAAGGTTTCGGTCAGCGTACCGATCTGGTTGATCTTGATGAGGATCGAGTTGGCGATGCGCTTGTCGATGCCTTCGCGCAGGATCTTCGTGTTGGTGACGAACAGGTCGTCGCCCACGAGCTGCACCTTCTGGCCCAGGCGCTCGGTCAGGTGCTTCCAGCCTTCCCAGTCGCCCTCGTGCATGCCGTCTTCGATGCTGATGATGGGGTACTTGTCGACCCAGGTGGCGAGGATGTCGGTCCATTCGGGCGCCGACAGCGTCAGGCCTTCACCGCTCAGCACGTACTTGCCGTCCTTGTAGAACTCGCTCGCGGCGCAGTCCAGGCCGATGGCGACTTGTTCACCAGCGGTGAAGCCGGCCTTGTCGATGGCGTCGAGGATCAGCTGGATGGCGGCTTCGTGGCTGGCGATGCTCGGGGCAAAACCGCCTTCGTCGCCCACGGCGGTGCTCATGCCCTTGTCGTGGATGATCTTCTTGAGCGCATGGAACACCTCGGCGCCGTAACGCACCGCTTCGCGGAAGCTCGGGGCGCCCACGGGGATGATCATCAGCTCTTGCAGGTCGAGGTTGTTGTTGGCGTGCGCGCCGCCGTTGATGACGTTCATCATCGGCACCGGCAGCTGCATGGCGCCCGAGCCGCCGAAGTAGCGGTACAGCGGCAGGCCGCTTTCCTCAGCGGCGGCGCGGGCCACGGCCATCGAGACGGCGAGGGTGGCGTTGGCACCCAGGCGGCTCTTGTTCTCCGTGCCGTCGAGGTCGATCAGCGTGCGGTCGAGGAAGGCTTGTTCCGAGGCGTCGAGGCCGAGCACGGCTTCGCTGATTTCGGTGTTGATGTGCTCGACGGCGCGCAGCACGCCCTTGCCGAGGTAGCGGCCCTTGTCGCCGTCGCGCAGCTCGATCGCCTCGCGCGAGCCGGTGGACGCGCCCGACGGCACAGCCGCACGGCCCATCACGCCCGATTCCAGCAACACGTCGCATTCGACGGTGGGGTTGCCGCGGCTGTCGAGGATCTCCCGACCGACAATGTCAACAATCGCACTCATTCCAGGTTCCTTTGGTTTCGTCTAGTTTTAAAACGGGCGGCGGCGGACACCGATACGGCCAGGGTCGCCGGCCGGAATCAGCAGGAAAAATCGTTCTCGAGCAATGGCTGCTGCTTGATCACGCGATCGAGCGCCACCAGTTGTTCGAGCAACGCCCGCATGTGTTTGAGCGGCACCGCGTTGGGGCCGTCGCTCATCGCCTTGGCCGGATCGGGGTGGGTTTCCATGAAGAGACCCGAGATGCCCACGGCGACGGCGGCGCGTGACAGCACCGGCACGAACTCGCGCTGGCCACCGGAGCTGGTGCCCTGGCCGCCAGGCAGCTGCACGGAGTGCGTGGCGTCGAACACCACCGGCGCGCCGGTCTCGCGCATGATCGCAAGCGACCGCATGTCGCTCACGAGGTTGTTGTAGCCGAAGCTCACACCGCGCTCGCAGGCGAGGAAGTTGTCTTCGGGCAGGCCTTTCTCGCGCGCGGCGTCCCGGGCCTTCTGGATGACGTTCTTCATGTCACCGGGCGCGAGGAACTGGCCCTTCTTGATGTTCACCGGCTTGCCGCTCTGGGCGACGGCGCGGATGAAATCGGTCTGGCGGCACAGGAATGCGGGCGTCTGCAGCACATCGACCACGGCGGCCACGGCCGGCACCTCGGCCTCCGAATGCACGTCGGTGATGATGGGCACGTTCAACTCGCGCTTGACCTTCGCAAGGATCTCCAGGCCTTTTTCCATGCCCGGTCCCCGGAAGGTGCTGCCCGACGACCGGTTGGCCTTGTCATAGCTGCTCTTGAAGATGAACGGAATGCCCAGCGAGGAGGTGATCTCCTTGAGCGTGCCGGCCACATCCATCTGCAATTGCTCGGACTCCACCACACAGGGGCCCGCGAGCAGGAAGAACGGCTTGTCGATGCCGATGTCGAATCCACAAAGCTTCATGCCGAGACCTTGTCCAATGGGTGAAAGGTGCACATCAGGCAGCCACCTTGGCCGCCGAGCCGGCCTGGCGCGTCGTCTGGTGCGCGAGGGCAGCTTCGATGTACGACTTGAACAGCGGATGGCCGTCCCACGGCGTCGACTTGAATTCCGGGTGGAACTGTACGCCCATGTACCAGGGATGCACGGTGCGCGGCAGCTCGACGATCTCGGTCAGCTTCTCGCGCTGCGTGAGGGCCGAGATGACGAGGCCGGCCTCGCTCAGGCGGTCGAGGTAGTTGACGTTGGCTTCATACCGGTGGCGGTGCCGTTCGGTCACGACGTCGCCGTAGATTTCGTGGGCCAGCGTGCCGAGCTTGACGTCGGAACTCTGTGCGCCCAGGCGCATCGTGCCGCCGAGGTCGGACTGTGCGTTGCGCCGCTGGATGGAGCCGTCGGCGTCCTGCCATTCGTCGATCAGCGCGATCACCGGATGCTTCGCATCGGCGTCGAATTCGGTGCTGTTGGCGCCGTCCAGGCCGGCCATGTGGCGGGCGTATTCGATCGTGGCCACCTGCATGCCGAGGCAGATGCCCAGGTACGGCAGCTTGTGTTCACGCGCGAACCGCGCCGCCAGGATCTTGCCTTCCACCCCGCGCTTGCCGAAACCGCCCGGCACCAGGATGGCATCGAAGCGGGCGAGCTGGCCGACGTTGTCGGCCGTCAACGATTCGGAATCGACGTACTCGATGTCGACCTTCGCATGGTTGTGGATGCCGGCGTGGCGGAGTGCTTCGTTCAGCGATTTGTATGAATCGGACAAGTCGGTGTACTTGCCGCACATCGCGATGCTGACGCGGCGCTTGGGGTTCTCCACCTCGCTGACGAGGGCGTCCCAGCGCTTGAGGTTGGCCGGCGGCGTGTTGATGCGCAGCTTGTCGCAGATCAGGCCGTCGAGGCCCTGTTCGTGCAGCATGCGCGGCACCTTGTAGATGGTGTCCACATCCCACATGGAGATCACGCCCCATTCGGGCACGTTCGTGAACAGCGAGATCTTGCCGCGCTCTTCGTCCGGGATGGGGCGGTCTGCGCGGCACAGCAGCACGTCGGCCTGGATGCCGATTTCGCGCAGCTTCTGGGCGGTGTGCTGGGTGGGCTTAGTCTTGAGCTCGCCGGCCGCGGCGATCCACGGCACGTAGGTCAGGTGCACGAAGGCGGTGTTGTTGGGGCCGAGGCGCAGGCTCATCTGGCGCGCCGCTTCGAGGAACGGCAGGCTCTCGATGTCGCCCACGGTGCCGCCCACTTCCACGATGGCCACATCGACGCTGTTGTCGCCGCCGACACCGGCGCCCCGCTTGATGAAGTCCTGGATCTCGTTGGTGACGTGCGGGATGACCTGCACGGTCTTGCCGAGGTAGTCACCGCGACGCTCTTTCTCGAGCACGCTCTTGTAGATCTGGCCGGTGGTGAAGTTGTTGGCCTTCTTCATCCGCGTGGTGATGAAGCGCTCGTAGTGGCCGAGGTCAAGGTCGGTCTCGGCGCCATCGTCGGTGACGAACACCTCGCCGTGCTGGAAGGGCGACATCGTGCCCGGATCCACGTTGAGGTACGGATCCAGCTTGAGGAGGGTGACCTTGAGGCCGCGGGATTCGAGGATCGCCGCGAGGGATGCAGCCGCGATGCCCTTGCCCAGCGAGGACACCACACCGCCGGTGACAAAGACGTACTTGGTCATTGCTTCTGGCAATCGTTTCGACGAATGCCCTGGTGGTAAAGCGCGATTATAGGCGTGGTCAACGTGCGACCGGTGCCGCTGTGGTGCCGCTGTGGTGCAGTTGACGCGGTGACCGCGCCTGCAACATCCAGCCCCCCGGTCAGACGATCTTGTCGCCCGGGCCGTGGATCTTGCCGATGGGTTCGAAGCGCGACGGCGCCCGGATCGGGTAGGTGGCCGCGTCGGAGCCCCATTGCGGTTCATCGATCGATTCGAACACCTGGCGCAGCTTCTGGCCCCAGGCGCCACGAATCATCGCGAAATACGGGTTGTGCTCGTCGATGCAGACGATTTGTTCGGTCTGCAGCGCGTTGGCCTTGTAGACGAGCAGGTCAAGCGGCAGGCCCACCGACAGGTTGGACTTCATCGTGGAGTCCATCGACACGAGGGCGCATTTGGCCGCCTCGTCGAGGGGGGTGTGCGGCGTGAGCATGCGGTCGAGCACCGGCTTGCCGTACTTCGATTCGCCGATCTGGAAATAGCAGGTCTCGCGCGTGGCCTCGATGAAGTTGCCGGCCGAATACATCAGGAACAGCCGCATCGGCTCGTCGCCGATCTGGCCGCCGAGGATCAGCGACGCATTGAACTCCACTCCGGCGTGCTGCAGCGCCCGGGCGTCCTGGTCGTAGATGCGGCGGATGGCGCTGCCGAGCACGCGCGCCACGTCGAACATGCTGGTGGCGTTCCACATCGTGATCGGTGGATCCACCCCGTTGTCTAGCTTTTCCAGCTGCAAGATCTCCCGCACGGACTGGGAAATCGACAGGTTGCCAGCCGACAGCAGCACCATGAACCGGTCGCCTGGCCGTTCGTAGATCATCATCTTGCGGAAGCTGCTGATCTGGTCCACGCCCGCGTTGGTGCGGGAGTCGGACAGGAACACGAGGCCCGCGTCCAGTTTGATGCCGATGCAGTACGTCATGGCGTGGCTACCTGCCTTTGAAGGTTCTTGAGGCGATACAACGCGTCGAGCGCCTCCTTGGGTGACAGCATATCGGGGTTGATGCCTGCCAGGGCGCGGTCCACTTCCGAAGGTTCCGGCTCCGGCGCCGCCGCGGGCGCGGCGAACAGATCGACCTGGGCGCTGGCCGCTTCCTTGCCGGTCTCGAGCGCCGACAGCGTGTGGCGTGCCTGGCGCACGAGGGTGGGTGGCATGCCGGCGAGCCGCGCCACCTGCACGCCGTAGCTGCGACTGGCCGGGCCCGGCTGGATGTCGTGCAGGAACACGATGTCGTCCCCGTTCTCGGCAGCCGAAACATGCACATTGACGGCATGCGGGTGCTTCAGCGGGAATTCCGTGAGCTCGAAATAGTGCGTGGCGAACAGCGTGAAGGCCTTGTTGCGGTCATGCAGATGGCTGGCAATGGCTCCGGCGAGCGCCAGCCCGTCGAAGGTGGACGTGCCACGGCCGATCTCATCCATCAGCACCAGCGAATGCTCGGTGGCACTGTGCACGATGGCAGCGGCCTCCGTCATCTCCAGCATGAAGGTGGATTGCGCGTTCGCAAGGTCGTCGGCCGCCCCGATGCGGGTATGGATCGCGTCGATCGGGCCGAGCCGGCATGCGGAGGCCGGCACGAACGAGCCCATCGCTGCGAGCAGCGCAATGAGCGCCACCTGGCGCATGAACGTGCTCTTGCCGCCCATGTTGGGGCCGGTGATGACGAGCATCTTGCGCGTCGCATCGAGCCGGCAGTCGTTGGCCATGAAGTTGCCGCCGCCAGTCTCCTGAAGGCGGGCCTCGACCACCGGATGGCGACCGCCCTCGATCGAGATGCAAGGTTCACGCACGAACTGAGGGCGGCACCAGTTGAGCGTGCTGGCGCGCTCGGCCAGCGCCGCGAGGGCGTCGAGCGACGCCAGCGCCCGGGCCAGGCCCGACAGCGCCTCGAGATGCGATTGCAGGCCGTCGATCACCTGCTCGTATAGCACCTTCTCCCGCGCGAGCGACCGCTCCTGGGCGGACAAGGCCTTGTCCTCGAAGGCCTTGAGCTCCGGCGTGATGAACCGCTCGGCATTCTTGAGCGTCTGGCGGCGCTGGTAATCGAGCGGCACCTTCGACGCCTGACCCTGGGTGACTTCGATGTAGAAGCCGTGCACCTTGTTGAACTGCACGCGCAGGTTCGGGATGCCCGTGCGCGCCCGCTCGCGGGTTTCGAGCTCCAGCAGGAAGTCGTCGCAGTTCAGGCTGATGGCCCGGAGTTCATCGAGCTCGGCATCGAAGCCCGCAGCGATCACGCCGCCATCGCGCAACTGCACCGAGGGCTCCTCGGCGATGGCCCCGCGCAACAACGCCTCGATGGCGGGCGAGGGCGACAAAGCCTCCGCCAGCATGTCGAGCAGCACGGCGCCCCCCACGGGCACAACCTCGCGCAGCTGGGGCAGCGCCTGCAGGGTGGCGCGCAGCCCTGCCATCTCCCGCGGGCGCACCTGGCGCAGCGCGACGCGGGCGGTGATTCGTTCCACATCGCTGATGCCGCGCAGCATCTCGCGCAGCGGCGTGAGCCCCCGGCGCATCAGCACATCGAGCGCATCATGCCGCTGGGTCGCCACCGTGCGGTCGCGCAGCGGGTGCGTGAGCCAATGGCGCAACGCACGGCTGCCCATGCCGGTGCGACAGGTGTCGATCAGCGACAGCAGCGTCGGGGCATCCTCGCCCCGCAGCGTCTGCACCAACTCCAGGTTGCGGTGCGTGGTGGGCGGCAGGTCCACCAGGTGGCTGGCGCGTTCAACCGTCAGGGTGCGGACATGGGCCAACGCCTGCCCCTGCGTATGCTCGGCGTAGCTCAGCAACGCCGAGGCTGCGGCGTGTGCCGTGGCCAGTTCATGTGCACTGAAGCCGGCGAGCGTGGCCACGCGCAATTGTTCGCACAGCTTGCGCTCGCCCAGCGCCGGATCGAATTGCCAAGCGGGGCGATGCGTGACGGCGATGCGCGATTGAGCCAGCGCTGGCGGAACGGCGTCCCGGTCCACCAGCACCTCGGCGGCGTTCAGGCGTGAAAGCCAGCCCGGCAACTCGCGTTCATTGCATTCGGTCAGGCCGAGCTGGCCGTTCGAGAGCCCGAGCCATGCGAGCCCGTACGTCGTCGCCCCCTTGTGCGTGCGCTGCGAGAGCGCCAGCAGCAGCGCATCCCGCTTGTCCGAGAGCAACTCCGTGTCGGTCACCGTGCCGGGGGTGACCACCCGCACCACCTTGCGCTCCACGGGCCCCTTGGACGTGGCCACGTCGCCCACCTGCTCGGCGAGGGCCACCGCCTCGCCCAGCTTGATGAGCTTCGCGAGGTAGTTCTCCACGGAATGCACGGGCACCCCGGCCATCACCACCGGCTCGCCACCGCTTTGGCCGCGGGTGGTCAGCGTGATGTCGAGCAGCCGGTTCGCACGGCGGGCGTCCTCGAAGAACAGCTCGTAGAAATCGCCCATCCGGTAGAACACGAGCGTCTCGGGGAACCCGTGCTTGATGCGCAGGTACTGCTGCATCATCGGGGTGTGGGCGCTGAGGTCGGGCAGGGTGGAGGCGTCGGTCATGCCGGGTCAGAGGGCGGATGATGGGTGGGCGAAACCAGGTATTGTCGTGCACCGGCGGCGGCCCGGAGCTCCAACAAAAAAGCCGTGCGCAAGGCACGGCTTTCATCAGATGCGCAGCGGGTCAGAACGACTGGCGCACGCCGATGTGGAGGAAGCGCACGCTGGAGCTGGCCTCTGCAGTGGCGTTGTTCAGTTCGAGACGGGTGAAGTCCGCACCCGCTTCGATCGTGGTCTTCGGCGTCACGCGGAAGCCCACGCCCAGGCCGAAGTACGGCTTGATCTTCGAATCGCGACTGGAGAACCCTTCGTTGTCGCGCCACTTGTACCTGTTGGACGCGAGGCCGATGCGGCCCAAGGCGGTCCACTGCGGGTGAAAGTCGTAGAAGCCGGCAGCGCCGATGCCGAACGACGTACCCGAAAAGCGGGTGCCGATGCCGTCGGAGATTTTGAAGTCGCCGTAGTCTGTGTACGTGCCCTCGATCGCGACGAACTGGTTGAACTTGTAGCCACCAAACAGCTTGTAGCCGGTGGGCGTGCGGTCGCAGCCCAAGCCCGAGCAGTCGTCGTTGTAGTGCGCTTGGCCGATGGCGCCACCCACGTAGACCTGAGCGGACGCAGCCGAGGCGGCCAGACAGAGGGCCGCTGCAGCCAGGGACAATGAGAAATTCTTCACGTGATGAACCTTGTTGGATTTGTCGAAGCTCTCCCTGAGAGCCGGCCGCATGCTACCCACTGCAAAAAGAAACAGTGTTTCAGATCGAACGATCGTTCTTTTGTTGGGATGGGATCAACGCTGTGGACAAACCTGTGCGCAATCTTTGGTTTGGTCGTGGATTTCCTGTGGAAGGCCTGCCTGACTGAAGCGCACAGCCCGGCCTCGCCAATGCAACGCCGCTGTGGAGAAGCCCTGAGAGGAAACAAAAAAGCCGCGCCAAAGGCGCGGCTCTTTCGAGAGGCGGTGTGCGGGCTCAGAACGAGTGGCGCAAGCCAAGGTTGAACTGGCGAGCCGTCACCTTCTCGTCCAGGAGTTCGAAGCGTGTCAGGTCCAAACCGGCTTCAACGGTGAGCTGAGGCGTTACGCGGAAGCCGATCGAGCCGCCGGCATAGACAGAGACGTGGTTTTCCGAGATCGAACCACTGCCGAGCCCGGGCACGCTGCCTTTGAGCTTGGCCTTGTTCTCGGCGAGGCCGGCGCGCGCAATGCCGGTCCAACGCTGGCCGAAATTGCCGATGGCGGCAACGCCAACGCCAAAGTGGCGACCTTCCCAAGAGCCGCGTACGCCCGATTGGGAGAGGGCGTCGCCCTTGCCGTAGCGCACATACTGGAGTTCAAGGGCGATGTTCTTGCTCATCGGCAGCCCGCCGATCAACTTGAAGCCCTCAGGCGTGTTGTCGCAGGAGGCGGCACCAGAGCAGTCGATCTTGCTGTAATGGGACAGGCCGTAGGCTGCACCGAGGTACGGGCCGATGGCATTCGGGTCGTCGTCGTTGGAGGCGGCGGAAACGGCCGTCGTGAGGCAGGCGAGGGCGATGGCCGCCGCGATGGATTTCTTGTTCATGTGTTTTGGAAGGATGTTTTTGTGATTCCCCGGGAGGAAATGGCATCCTACTGGCTGTCCCAATGTGGCAGCCCCCAAAAATTGTCGTGGCGTGACGTGGCGCGTGACTTTCCGGCCCCGTCGTTGACTTAATACAACGATGTCTGGCGGACTGGCGTAGCCACCGTTCTGCTCACCTGCCGGCGTCTTCTTTCCGGATGCGCACGGCGCGCTTTTTCAACGCGGCGGCGCGTGCTTCTGGTGTTTGCGCTTCGGCCTCGGCTTTCGCGAGGGCAGCTTCCGGGCTCCAGTCGGGCAGCTCCTTTGCCTCCTGGTCGGCCGCGTCCAGCGGTTCGGCGCCGATGCCGGGTTTGGCGTCGTCGGCGATCACCCGGCTGTACTTGGACAGGAGACCCACCATCTGCGCATAGATGCGCGGGTTGCCGGCCATCACCTCGCGCTGGTAGAGGTAGTCTGACTCGCCCGTGAAGTTGCCGATCAGGCCGCCGGCCTCCGTGATCATCAGGGAACCCGCGGCGATGTCCCAGGGATTGAGCCCCGTCTCGAAGAAGCCGTCGTACTGGCCGGCGGCGACATAGCAGAGGTCCAGCGCGGCCGCGCCGGGGCGGCGCACGCCCGCGCAGGTGACCATGATGTCCTCGAACATCTTCATGTAGCGCTTGAAGTTGTCGCCCTTGCGGAACGGGAAGCCCGTGCCGATGAGCGATTCGGACATGCGCGTGCGCCTGGAGACGCGGATGCGCTTGTCATTGAGGAACGCGCCGCGGCCCTTGGAGGCGTAGAACAGGTCGTTGCGGGTGGGGTCGTAGACGACGGCCTGCTGGATCTGGTCGCGGTAGGCGAGCGCGATGGAGACCGCGTAATACGGAAAACCGTGAATGAAATTGGTGGTGCCGTCGAGCGGATCGATGATCCAGACGTATTCGCTGTCGGCCGCGCCATGCGTGCGGCCCGATTCTTCAGCGAGGATGCCGTGGCCCGGGTAGGCACCGAGCAGCGTCTCGATGATGACGGCCTCCGCCTTTTGATCCACCTCCGTGACGAAGTCGTTCGGGGACTTCGCGGTGACTTTGAGCAGGTCCAGATCGAGCGAGGCCCGGTTGATCAGCGACCCGGCGGCACGCGCGGCCTTGACGGCGACGTTGAGCATCGGGTGGAGCGTTTGGGACATGGGTACACCTGCGGTATGGGGGAGGGGAAACTGGCGGGGGAAAAAGAGCGTGCAGCACGGCCATGCCGCGTGCGGATAATGCGAGAGTTTACCCTCCGCGGGCCATTCTCGTCTCGCGCCGCGCTGCGCCGGTGGCCGTGGCGCGGACGATTTCTCGCACCGACCTCCATGGATACCACCCGCTTCATCCTCGTCAACACCAGCCACCCGGGCAATGTGGGGGCCGCGGCCCGCGCGATGAAGGTGATGGGCTTTTCCGAACTGGTGCTGGTCGCCCCCCGGTTCGACGACGTGCTCTCGCATGAAGACACGGTGGCGATGGCCAGCGGCGCGGCCGACATCCTCGCGCGGGCCCGCATCGTGCCGACGCTGACCGAGGCGCTCGACGGGGTCACGTTCGCATGTGCCACGGCGATGACCCCACGGGACTTCGGTCCTCCCACCCGAGCTCCCCGCGACCTGATGTCTGAGTTGGCGGCCGGCGGCCAACGTGTGGGCTTCGTGTTCGGGTCGGAACGGTACGGCCTGTCCAACGATGACGTGTACCGCTGCCACGTGTGCCTGAGCATTCCCACCCACCCGGAATACGGATCGCTCAACCTGGCGCAGGCGGTGCAGCTTCTCGCGTACGACTGGCGGCAGGCGCTCGGCGGTTTCCCTGTGGCGCCCCGCACCACCGACACGGCTTTGGCGGACGCGGCCGCGGTCACGGGCTTGCTGGATCACTGGCAGCGCGCGCTGACGAAGGTCGGGTTCCTCGACCCGGCCGCGCCACGCAAGCTGATGCCGCGCCTGAACCAGCTTTTCAACCGTGCGCAGCTGACCACGGAGGAGATCCACATCCTCCGGGGCATTGCGCGCGCGATGGAGAAATCGGCCTGAGTGCTGGGCCAGGGCTGCCCTTACGCAGGCGCCGGAATGGGGCCGCCGGTACACTGCGAAGCCTCATTCGTCCCATTGATTCATGTTCCAGCGCCTTCGTGAAGACATCGCCTGCATCCTGGAGCGCGACCCTGCCGCGCATTCCGCGTGGGAGGTCCTGACCTGTTACCCGGGCCTGCATGCGCTCCTGATGCACCGCTGGGCGCACGCCTGCTGGCGCCACGGTTTTCGCTGGGCGGCGCGCTTCATCTCCCAGATTGCACGTTTCCTCACTGGCGTTGAAATCCATCCCGGTGCACGTATCGGCCGGCGGGTGTTCATCGACCACGGCATGGGCGTCGTGGTGGGGGAGACCGCCGAGATCGGTGACGACTGCACGATCTACCAGGGCGTCACGCTTGGCGGCACGTCGCTGCTGAAGGGAGCGAAGCGCCATCCCACGCTTGGGCGCGGCGTCATCGTCGGCGCCAATTCGCAGGTGCTTGGCGGCTTCACGGTCGGCGATGGCGCCCGCGTGGGCTCCAACGCCGTGGTGCTCAAGCCGGTACCGCCCGGCGCCACCGCGGTCGGCAACCCGGCACGCGTGCTGCTCAAGGAAGACGAAGCCCAGCGCGAAGCGGCCGCTGCCCTCATGGGCTTCTCTGCCTATGGGGTGACCCAGAACGACGACCCCCTTTCCCAGGCCATGAAAGGCCTGATCGACAACGCCGCCGGCAACGCCCACCAGATCGCCATGCTGTGGGCGGCCATTGAAAAGCTGTCGACCGTGCAACAAGGCTGCGTTCCCGCCGACGCGCAGACCACGGAAGACTTCGATGCGGAGCGGCTCAAACAACTAATGAAATGAGGCCCCCCAGTCGGCTTGCGCCTCCTGCCCCCAAGGGGCGACCCCGGGTCGGCCGGCGGAGCCGGCCTCGCGGGTGGCTTGATCTGCGGCTTCGCTGCGCTTTGCCTTCCTGTCGCGTGCGGTTCGGGGCGTTGCTCGCTTTGCTCGCTCGCCCCTCCGCTCGGTCGGGGGTGGTCGTGGGCTTCGGAGCAGTGGGTGCCGGCGTTCGCCGGTATGACATGCGGGGGGCGCAAACAAATGTCACCCCGGCGAAAGCCGGGGCCCACCGGACCCAGTGAGCCATAGGTGCATGCGACGCCTCGCCAGAGAACAAGCCCCGCACAAGGCAAAAGAAATAGAGAGAGCAGTCCGACGATGCGGACTACCTCCTCCCCCCTCTCGTGAAGGCCAGGGGCTTCTTCCCCTTGAGCTGCCGCTCGATGCCATCGTTGAGCCGCTCCCGGAGCCCGACGACGTCGTCGACATGCCCGAAAACACCAGGGAACCGCAGGTCAAGCCACAGCCACAAGGTGCAGGAGCGCAGGGCCTGTTCCATGCGGTCGAGCCGGCTGTGTTCGTCGACGCTGTCGAGGAACCAGGGTTGGCCGGCCGTGCCTTGCCTGGCGTGGTTTTCAGCCCAGCCCAGGAATTGCTGTACCTGGGAATCGGTGCGGGTGTCGACGGGCGCTTGGGCGTAGGTGAAGCGCTCGCGCAGTGACAGCTTCGGTGCAATGCGGTCGAGTTGGTCGGCCAGTTCGAGCATTTGTTCGAGTTCGGCCACTTCGAAGTGGGCATTGTCGAGCTGGAGTTGGCCCATGAAGATGCCGAGCACTTCGCGCAGCCGGGTCTTGCCCAGGCGGGAGGCGATGGTGTCGACGTGCCAGCCGTTCGGGGCCACGGGGGCCTTGAATTGCCTGGGCGCGCGCGGGGCCTTGGGCAGCAGTTCGCGCAAGGTCTTCATCGCCGTGGGCTCGGCCTCGTGCAGCACGCTGGTGAACCCTTCTTCGTGGATGCCGTAGCGGCCGGCACGTCCCGCGATCTGGTGCACTTCCGATTCGGTCAGGACGCGATCTCCTTGGCCATCGAACTTGTTCATGGTGGAGAACAGCACGCGACGAATGGGCAGGTTCAGGCCCATGCCGATGGCGTCGGTGGCCACGAGGACGTGGGATTCGCCGGACGCAAAGCGCTCTGCTTCACGGCGCCGGACCTCGGGCGGCAATGCGCCGTAGATCACGGACACACTCATGCCATGGGATGCGGCAATGCGGTCGCGGATGGTCAGCACGTCGCGGCGGCTGAACGCCACGACGGCATCGCCTTTTTTCAACGCGGCCAATGGGACCGGCGCAGGCATCAGTTGCACTTGCTGCTTGCGCTGGAATTTCACGACCTCGGGTGTCTCGCCGCACAGGCCCAGGAGGTTTTCGATGGCTGACACCGCGTAGGCCGAACAGATGATGATGACGTCTTTCGCCGGCACGGCGACGATGGCCTGGGTCCAGGCCCAGCCGCGTGAGCCGTCGAAGATCATTTGCGCCTCGTCGATCACCGCGACGTCGATGGGCGTGTTGGTGCCCACCATCTCGATGGTGCTCGAGACGAGGCGCGCGCCTTCGATGGGCACGTTTTCTTCGCCGGTCAGGAGCGAGCAGGGCACGCCGCGGGCCACGAGGCGATCGCGGCCTTCGAGCGCGAGAAGCCGCAGCGGGGCCAGGTAGGCGCCGGAGTCGGCCTGTGCGAGACGCTCGAACGCCGCGTGGGTCTTGCCGCTGTTGGGCGGGCCCACGAACAGGCGCACCCGGCGGCCCAGGCGCCGGGCTTTCGCGAACGTGTCGGGGTAGCCATGGAAGGCGAGTTCGCTCGTGAGGCTGTCGAGTGTGTCCAGTTCGGCGACCCGGTGCTCCCAGCGCACAAGCGCACGTGAGGTGCCGGCAATCAGCGCATCCAGCGGCTGGGGCTTGGCGCATTCGGCCTGCAGGCCGGGCAGCAGCGAAGCCACCTGGCGGGGCCGGTGCAGCGCGGCCTTGCGCGCCACGGCATCGAGGTGCGAAACGAGCGCTTCGGCATCCTGGTAGGCAGGCGGATCACCCAGGGCGCCGATCAACGCGGCCTTGTCGCCATCGCGATAGAACGCCCACACGGGCGCCGTATCTTGCGGCACGGTGAAGTGGACGGGCACGTCCCAGCCGGGCGAGGGCACGGCGAGCACCTGGCGCGCGCTGCGCTCCCAGGCGGTGCCCCGGCGCTGGATGCCCAGTGTTTCGAGCACCGCCGTGCGCTCGAGGATCACGGCGCGGATGACCTTGCCCTTGAGCTGCTCCTTGCGAGCGGCCAATGCATCGAGCTGGGCAAGTGCCACGTCCATCAGCGAAGGTTCGATCCAACGGCTCGGCCGTGCACCCGGCACCGCCACCTGGAGCTGGATGAGGCCCATCGCGTCGAGCTGATCCTCGAATTCAGGCGTGTGCTCGTCCACGAAGTCAGACGGGCTGACCACCTGGGGCAGGTGATAGGAGGCCTGGCGGATGCGATGGACCTGCTCGGCGGTCAGGTGGGCGGGCACGCGGGCAGCGTGGCGAGGGCGGGGAAAGGTGTCGGGCTTGGGGGCGGGCATGAAGGCAAAACGGGCACCGCCGGCGCGGTTCTGCCCGACACTCTAACCGACAGCGATGCGCTTGCCGATCGCCCCGGTCAGGGTGCCTGCCGGGGCTGGTGATTTTCCAGCAGCGCAGCGAATGCCGCGGCATCGATCGGCCGGCTGAAGTAGTAGCCCTGCATCTCGTCGCACGCATGCTGGCGGAGGAATTCCTCCTGCTCCGGCGTCTCGACGCCTTCGGCCACGACGGTCAGGCTCAGCGTGCGGCCCATCGCGATGATGGCGGTGGTGATGGCCTGGTCGTCCAGGTTGGTGGCGAGGTCGCGCACGAAGGATCGGTCCACCTTGAGCGTGTCGATCGGGAAATTCTTGAGTTGCCCGAGCGACGAATAGCCCGTGCCGAAGTCGTCGATCGCCAGGCGCACGCCGAGCTGCTTGATTTCGCCCAGGAGCGCCACGGCCCGCCTGACGTTCTGGATGATCATGCCCTCGGTGAGTTCGAGCTCCAGCATCTGCGGCGCAAGGCCTGTTTCGGCGAGGATGGCGCGGATGTCGTCGAGCAACCCCTCGTCGCTGAACTGGCGAGCCGACATGTTGACTGCCATCGGCACCGGCGGCAGGCCGGCGCGTTGCCACGCGACGGCCTGTGCGCAGGCGGTGCGCAGCACCCATTTGCCGATGGGCACGATCAGGCCCGTTTCTTCGGCCACGGGAATGAACGTGGACGGCGGCACAGGGCCCAGGGCAGCGTTGTTCCAGCGCAGCAGCGCCTCCACCCCGCTGATGTGTCCGTAACGGAGGTCGACCTTGGCCTGGTAGTGCAGCGTGAGTTCCTCGCATTCGATCGCACGACGCAGATTGGATTCGAGCGTGAGGCGTGCAAGCGATGAGGCGTCGAGCTGATCGTGGTAGAGCTGGAAGTTGTTCTTGCCCTGGTCCTTGGCATGGTGCATGGCCACATCGGCATGCCTGAGCAGCAGGGGCCCGTCACTGCCGTGCGCGGGAAACAAGGCCGCGCCGATGCTGGCTGTGACACGGCATTCATGGCCCGACAGCAAAAAGGGCTTGAGGGTGGCCGACAGCAGCTTGCGCGCCACGGTGACCGCCTGCTCGGCGTTGCACACTTCCTGGAGCAGCACGGCGAATTCATCGCCCCCGAGCCGTGCGACCACGTCGCTCGCCCGCAGCGCATCGCGGAACCGCTGGCCCGCCTCCTGCAGCAGTTGGTCGCCCGCGGCGTGGCCGAGGGTGTCGTTGATGAGCTTGAAGCGGTCGAGGTCCAGGCAGAGCACCGCGAATTGCCGGTCGTAGCGCGTGGCCGTCGGGATGGCAACCGAGAGCAGGTGGCTGAACATCACGCGGTTGGGCAACCCGGTCAGGCTGTCGTGCGTGGCCATGTGCTCCACGTGCGCCTCGGCCTGTTTCTGAGCGGTGATTTCGCGCGAGACGCCCCGGTACCCGTGGAAGACGCCTTGCTCATCGACCATCGGCTCGCCGCTGACGCTGATGTAGTAGGTCTTGCCGTCCGGCCGCTCACCTTGCATCACCACGTCATGGAAGGGCTGGTGCGCGTCCAGCCGCGCGCGATGCTGCTCCCAGCCGCCGGCGTCGTACAAGCGCACGGGGCTCTCCCAGAGGGGCTTGCCAAGCAGGGATTGCTGGAACGCATCGGTCTGCGCATGGTGGTTCTCCGCGCGCACGAGGCGGTGCTCGGCGTCTTGTTCCCAATACCAGACCGACGAGGCGCTCGTGAGCGCACGAAAGCGCGCCTCGCTGTCTCGCAGCGTGGCCTCGATGCGCCGTCGTTCCGTGACATCGCGAAGCATGCCGCGAAAGCCGACGGGGCGCCCGTGCCCGTCGCGCACGAGCTGCACCGAACCTTCCACCTGGACGCGGTGCCCCTGCTTATGCACGTACTCCCATTCCTCGTTGCGGCGCGGCACGCCGGTCAGGTAGACATCGTTGAAGCATTTGAAGACCCGGGCGGCCATCTCCGGCGTCTGGAGGACGCGGTTGTCTGCGCCCAGCGGCTCGCCGGGCTCATAGCCCAGCATTCGGGCGAACGCCGCGTTGTGATAGACGGGCTTGCCGCGGATGTCCACCTCGTAGAACGCATCCTCGATGGTGTCCAGGATCATGCGGTAACGGGCTTCGGCGCGGTGTACCTCCTCGCCGGAGGCAGTCCGTTCGGCCTCGAGCTGCAGCTTGTCGAGCGTGAGGCCGAGCAGGCTGCCGGCGCGCTGCAGGCGCATGAGCAGCGCCTCGTCGCACCCGGACGCGCGTGCCGCCCACACCACGAGCACGCTCGCCGGCGCATGGCGCCGGCGAATCACGATGGCCAGGCCACCGGCATCCGGCGCATGGCGGCTCAGGGCCGGCCATGCTGTCGCGTCTTGCGGTCCACAGGGCGTGCCGCTGCGCCATGCCCGGGCCACCCATCCCCACGGGTCGCCCGGAATTTCCTTCGCGAGGAAACGAATCTCCCTCAGCCGGGCCGATTCGAAACCCGCGACGGCCTCCACGGCGAACCAGCCGACGTTCGCATTGGGGCTGACGATGTACGCCGACAGCAATCCTCCGTGCGAGACGGCGGTTTCGCACACCTGCTGCAGCAGCGGGCCCGCGGCTGAGGCCGACGCGAGGCTTTCCTCGAGCATGGCGAGGAAGGCATCAACGGACGGCGCCACCTCGGCCGAGCCAGGTTGATCGGTCGAGAAGGGGCGGTCTTCGGCAGCCTGGGCGGGCGAGGCCATCGAGCGTCTCCTGGGGCAGTGGACGGGACGAGACCGACGGACGGTCTTGCGCACCATCATCGCAGCGAACCCGACCCCTCTTCAAGGTTCGGGTCTCGTCTTTTCCGAGGAATCGTGGCGCGTCAGCGTCGTTGGGCGGACTTGGGGCGGAATGCGGCGCACACCGCATCGTCGGTGACGAGGTACGGCCCGCCGATCAAATCCACGCAATAGGGCACGGCGGCGAAGATGCCCGGCACCGGCGGCGCATGCCGGGGCAGCCCTTCCAGGGTTTCCGCAATGGACTTCGGTTGCCCGGGCAAGTTGATGATCAATGCCTTGCCGCGTACCACCGCCGTTTGCCGCGACAGGATGGCCGTGGGCACGAAATGCAGGCTGATCTGGCGCATCTGCTCGCCGAAACCGGGCAGCACCTTGTGTGCGACGGCGAGCGTGGCCTCCGGGGTCACGTCGCGCGGCGCGGGGCCCGTGCCGCCGGTCGTGAGCACGAGCTGGCAGCCGGCCACGTCCACCAGTTGGCACAGTGCCGCGCTGATGGTGTCTTGCTCATCGGCCACGAGGCGGGTTTCCCATTCGACCGGATTGCGCAGCGCCGTGCCGAGCCAAGCCTTCAAGGCCGGGATGCCCTTGTCTTCGTACACGCCGCTCGAGGCCCGGTCGCTGACCGAGACCAGGCCGATGCGGACCGGTTCGAACGGGGTGGCGGGCTCAGGCGTCGCGGTCATCGGGGGTGCCGGCGTGGGCCTTGATGTACTGGAACAGTTCGCGGAAGGCGCGTCCGTTGCGCTGCTCCGGCAGGGCCGCCGCATCCTTGCGGGCGGCCCGGATCAGGCTGCGGAGCTGTTGCAGATCGCCCCCCGGGTGCTCGGCCGTCCAGGAGGTGAGCGCGTCGTCACTGGCCAGCAGTTCCGTGCGCCACCGCTCGGCCTGGTGGAGCGCGAGCGAATCGAGCGCATGGCCGAGCTGCAGGGCGGCCACGGCTTCCCGGATGGGTTCCACATCGACACGGCGCATCAGCTTGCCTACGTACTGCATCTGACGACGTCGCCCTTCGTGCGATCGCGTGCGCTTGTACTGCTGGACGGCGTCGAGCACGGCTTCATCGAGCCCCACGCTGGCCAGTTGCCCATCGGACAACGCGGCGAGCTGCTCGCCGAGGGCCTGCAGATCGTGCGACTCCTTTTTCAGCCGGGTCTTGCTCGGCCGCTCGTATCCGGGGTCGTCGTGGTCGTGGGCGTGATCGTGGGGGAAGGGCATGGGCTGGAGGAACTTCGAGAATCACCCCGATTGTCGGCGCGAATGTCACCGTTATGATAGCCGCGGCCTTCCTTCCTCCCCCGAAACGCGACCCCTCGACTGCATGTCCTCCAACTCCGCCCCTGTCCACGGTTTCTCGTACGAACGCGCCATGTTCGAACAACTGGTCGATGACGCACTGTCCTATGCGAGGACGCTGGGCGCCAGCGAGGCCGGGGTCGAGGTGTCCGAAGGGGCCGGGCTGTCGGTGTCCGTCCGCAAGGGGGAGATCGAGAATGTCGAGCGCAACCGGGACAAGTCGCTCGGCGTCACCGTCTACATCGGTCGAAGGCGCGGCAATGCGAGCACCTCCGACTTCTCCCGAGCGGCGCTGGAGCAGACGGTGCGCGCGGCATACGACATCGCACGCTTCACGGCCGAGGACCCCGCCGCCGGATTGCCCGACGAGCAGGACATCGCCACACCCGAGCAAGCCGCCCGCGAGCTGCAGTTGTTCCATCCATGGCTGATCGATGCCGAAGGTGCGGCGGAACTGGCGTTGCGCTGTGAAGATGCCGCGCTTTCCACCGATCCGCGCATCACGAATTCCGAAGGCGCCGGGGTCTCGGCGCAGCAGTCCCATTTCTTCGCCGGCAACACGAGGGGGTTCCGCGGCGGATATGCGAGTTCCCGCCACTCGCTGTCGGTGGCGCCCATCGCGTCCGTGCCGGGGCGCAGCGGCGAGGACATGCAACGTGACGCCTGGTACAGCTCCATGCGCGCGGCGGACGACCTGGCCGCACCCGAGGCGGTGGGCCGGTACGCCGCTGAACGGGCGCTGTCGCGGCTGAAGTCGCGCAAGATCAAGACCTGCGAGGTGCCGGTGCTGTTCGAAAGCACGCTGGCGGCCGGCCTCCTGGGCGCGTACGTGCAGGCCACGAGCGGCGGCTCGCTGTACCGCAAGTCCACCTTCTTGCTCGACAGCCTCGGCCAGCAGGTGCTGCCCGACCACATCGACATCCACGAGGACCCCCACATCCCGCGCGCCAAGGGGAGTGCGCCGTTCGACGACGAAGGCGTGGCCACGTCCGTGCGCGACGTGGTCAAGGGCGGGGTGGTGCAGAACTACTTCCTCTCCAGCTATTCGGCGCGCAAGCTCGGCATGCGCACCACGGGCCATGCGGGCGGTTCGCAGAACCTCACGCTCGCCAGCCGGCTCACCCGACCGGAAGACAACCTCGACGCCATGCTGCGCCGCCTGGGCCGGGGCCTGTTCGTGATCGAGCTGATGGGGCAGGGCGTGAACTACGTGACCGGCGACTATTCTCGCGGCGCAGCCGGTTTCTGGGTGGAGAACGGCCGCATCGCCTACCCGGTGCACGAGATCACCATTGCGGGCAACCTGCGCGACATGTTCAACGGCATCGTCGCCGTCGGGGCGGATGCCTACACGATGGGCACCAAGACCATCGGGTCGGTGCTGATCGATCGGATGAAGATCGCCGGTTCGTGAGCGGTTGACTTTAGTCTGTCGTATTTGGTACTTGCTTCACCAATAATGCGGGGCATTCCTGCCCTCATTGAAGCCCAGATGTCGATTGATCCGAGAGAACGCCTCGAAAAAAGCCAGAGCAGGCGCGCCACGCTCTTCAGCGCACTGGCTGCAATGAGCGTGCTCATGTGCGCCGCTTTTGCCGACCAGATCCGAATCAAGGTGGGCGTTCCCACGAACGGGGTGCTGGGGATGGCGGGCCTGGCAGGCGTGCTGATCCTGTTGCTGAACCTGGCCTGCACGCCGGACGGCATGTCGCGGAAAACCTATGGTGCCCTGTCGCTCGTGTTTCTCGTGGTTCTCCTCGTGCTGAATCTTTTCGTCGTGGTGGTCGTCATCAAGGATGGAGACACCCTGAACAGAATGCTGATCAGCATTGCGATCTATGCCGTCATCTACTTGCTGGCAGCGCTGTCCATGCGTTGGCTGGTCACCGGGCGGCGTCGCCTTGAGGAGCCTGCCGAGCGTACGGCGTGAAGGTGTTGGTCTGAGCGGCTTTCCTGACTGCGACCGGAAGGCACTTGTCAAGTCTCTGCAACTGACCGCTCGGCCCGCCATGCCCGCCCGTAGTCCGCCGGCGTCTTGCCCACCAGCCGGCGAAAGTCGCTGATGAAGTGCGCCTGATCGAAGTAGCCGAGATCCTGCGCGAGTGCGGCCCAGGCCACGGATTCGCCCGCTTGCACCCGCGCGACGGCTTCATGGATCCGGTAGCGGTTGATGACCCACCTGGGTCCGATGCCCACGTAGTCGTTGAAGAGCCGCTGCAAAGCGCGCAGGCTCATGTTGAAGCGCTCGGCCAGCGCGCCGGCGCCGTGCAGTTCACGGTCGTCCACGACGCTGTCGACGATGTGGCCAGCATGCAATGCGTTCGGGTCGGCGCCGGGCAGGCGGGCGAGCAGAAAGCGCGACGCCAGTTCGACGGCGCGGGCGTCACCGGCCGCGCTGTCATCGCAGTCGATCACACCGTTCAACTCGCGGGCCTGCGCCCCGAACAGCGTGTCGATCGGGACGGAGGTGTCCGTCAGGCGGGACACGG
>Ga0207679_10000636_pt1 | contig 23422 bp, 18 predicted proteins | sample KBSC73metaG_FD_184320 | JGI IMG/M metagenome (GOLD analysis project Ga0207679, IMG submission 184320) | Corn rhizosphere microbial communities from Kellogg Biological Station, Michigan, USA - KBS C7-3 metaG (SPAdes) (version 2) | ecosystem: Host-associated > Plants > Roots > Rhizosphere > Soil ... | reverse complement strand
GTTCTTCACCTTGCGGAACTCGCGGTCGAGGATCTCCCAGCTGTTCCGCTTCTCGTTGAAGCCGTAGACGAACAGCTTCTGCTCCATCGCGAACTCGGGGGTGAGGAAGGTGTCGATGAAGGTGACGTCGTTGTAGTGCTTCCTCACCTCGAAGATCTTCTCCCGTCCCAGTCCCAGGTTCTTGTCCCAGGCGCGACGGGCCTTGAGGTCGTCACACTCGTCCCACTCCTTGCCGAACCGTCCCTTGTTCCACCGCTCCTCGATGTCGCGGTACAGCTCGATGCCCAGCTTGTAGGGGTTCAGCGCCCCGGGCCGCGTGCCCAGAGTGCCCGAGTGGTGGTCCGCATAGTCGATGATCTCGTCGGCGGTGAGAGCCTTCCGGGTCATGATCGTCGAGTGCCAGTAACTGGCCCATCCTTCGTTCATGATCTTCGTCTGGCCCTGGGGCGCGAAGTAGTAGGCCTCCTCACGGAGAATGGCGAGCACGTCGAACTCCCACGCCTCCAGGGGAGCGTGCTCGAGGAGGAAGAGGAGCACGTCGCGCTGGGGACGCTCGGGGAAGTGCTTCTTCTTCGCCTTCTCGTCCTCGACCTTCTTCCGCTGCGACTCGAGGAACTCGGTGGGATTCACGTAGCCGCGCATGTACTCGCGGTCGACGCGGAAGCCCTCCACCCGCTCGTTGCTCTTCTCCTCCTGCTCGGCGCGCTTGGGATCCGGCGACCGGCGGATGTACGGCGAGTGGTAGTCGATGAGGTTCTCCAGCGAGAGCGCGCGGTCGATGAAGTCCTCGACCTTCTCGATGCCCACCTTGTCCACCCACCGGCGGACGCGGGTGGCGTGGTTCGCCATCTCGTCCATCATCCGGCGGTTGGTGTGCTGGAAGTAGAAGTTGTTCTTGAAGAAGTCGCAGTGCCCGTACACGTGGGCCATGACCAGCTTCTGGTCCACCTCGGCGTTCGACTCCAGGAGGTACGCGTAGCAAGGGTCGTTGTTGATCACCAGCTCGTAGATCTTGCTGAGCCCGTACTCGTACCCCTTGCTGAGCTGCTCGTACTCCATGCCCCAGCGCCAGTGCGGATAGCGGTTGGGGAAGCCTCCATAGGAGGCGACCATGTTCAGCTCGTCGTAGCCGAGCAGCTCGAAGACCGTCTCGAAGAAGTCGAGGCCGAAGCTCCGAGCGTGCTCCTCGATCGAGTCTTTGAGCTGGGCCAGGCGGGGCGTGAGGCTCTTCGGCATCAGCGCCCCTTCCCGAGGAAGTCGCGGATCGACTGGTAGATGGCGTCCTTGTCGGCGATCTCCGAGAGAGCCACGTTCTCCGAGTCGCCCACGGTCTCGCGAAGGTCCTTGATGAACTGGCCGGACCCGTAGGGGCTCTCCACCTGGCCGTAGGCGAACTGGTTCACCGCCGGGAGGATGTCGGACCGGAGCATGTCGATGCAGTGCCGGGTGTCGTCGGCGCTCCAGTTGTCCCCGTCGCTGAAGTGGAAGGGATAGATGTTCCAGCTCTCCGCCGGGTAGTCGGCGCGGATGATGTCCCGGCAGAGCTTGTACGCCGAGCTGATCATCGTGCCGCCCGACTCCCGGGTGTGGAAGAACGTCTCCCGGTCCACCTCGCGGGCCACCGCGTCGTGGATGATGTAGCGGCAGGCCAGGCCCTTGTACTGGTGCCGCAGCCAGGTATCGAGCCAGAAGCTCTCGATGCGGACGATCTCCTTCTGCTCGTCGCCCATCGAGCCGGACACGTCCATCATGTAGATGATGACCGCGTTCGTCTCCGGCAGGTTCTGCATCCGGAAGGTGCGGTAGCGACGGTCCTCCCGGGTGGGGATGATCACCGGGCGCTGCGGATCGTAGGTACCGAGCGCGATCTGCCGCCGCAGGGCCTGCTTGAAGGTGCGCTTGAAGTGGCGGAGCGACTCGGGGCCGGTGGTGTTGACCCCGGTGTACTTGATCTTCTGGGCGACCACCTGCTCCTTGCCCCGTCGCTCGATGTTGGGGAGCTGCAGCTCCTCGCCGAGGATCGAGGCCAGCTCGTCGAGGCTGACGTCCACCTCCAGCGCGTGATCTCCCTCGCCCTGACCCGCCTTGTGGCCGTCACCGGGCTGGACCGACCCCGGAGCGAGCTGCTGGCCCACCTCGCCGTCGCCCTGACCGACGCCGCCCTGCTCCTTGTGCCCGTACTTGAAGTGGGGAATGTCGATGAAGGGAATGGGGATGGAGATGGTGTCCTTCCCCCGCTTCCCCAGCATCTCGCCCTTCTGCACGTAGCGGCGGAGATTGGCCTTGATCTTCCCGCGGACGATCTGTTTGAAGCGCGAATGATCCTGGTGAATCTTCAAGGACACTTCTACTCCTTGGCGTCCCCGCGCGCGAAGATGCTGGCAACGAAGTTCAGGACGTCCGTGGAGCAGATCTCGCAGTAGCCGTAGTTCTTCATCAGCCGGTCCTTGACCAGGTCGATCTTCTCCTGCGTCTCCTTGTCGACGACGCTGGAGACCAGATTCTTCAGCTTGATGCTGTCCTTCTGGTCCTCGAAGAGCTTCAGCTCCAGCGCCTTGTGGAGCCGCTCGTTGGTGCGGTAGTTGAAGGTCTTTCCGTCCACGGCGAGCGCGCCGATGTAGTTCATGATCTCGCGGCGGAAGTCGTCCTTGCGGCTCTCGGGGATGTCGATCTTCTCCTCGATGCTCCGCATCAGCCGCTCGTCCGGCTCCTCGTACAGCCCGGTGTACTTGTTCCGGACCTTCTCCTTCTGGGTGTAGGCCTTGATGTTGTCGATGTAGTTGCCGCAGAGCTTGCCGATGGCGTCCTCGTCGGCGCTGATCGCCCGCTGGACCTCGTTCTTCACGATGTCCTCGTACTCCTGCTTCACGGTGGTGAGCAGCTCGCGGAAGCGCTTTCGTACCTCGTCCGAGGTGATGAGGCTGTGGCCCTTCAGCCCGGCCTCCAGCTCGTTGAGCACCATGAAGGGGTTGATGCAGCCCTCGCCCTTGTCGCTCACCAGGGCGTTGCTGATCTTGTCCTGGACGTAGCGGGGGCTGATCCCCTCCAGGCCCTCACGGGACGACTCCTTGCGGAGCTCCTTGATGTTGTCCTCGGTGAAGTTGGGAAGGGTCTTGCCGTTGTAGAGCTTCAGCTTCTGGAGCACGGTCAGGTTGTGCTTCTTCGGCTCCTCCAGCCGGGTGAGCACCGCCCACATCGAGGCCATCTCCAGGGTGTGCGGGGCGATGTGCTTGCCCTTGATCGCCTTGGCGTTGAAGTCCTTCTCGTAGATCTTCTGCTCCTCGGCGAGCTTGGTGATGTACGGGATGTCGATCTTGACGGTGCGGTCCCGCAGCGCCTCCATGAACTCGTTGTTCTCCAGCTTCTTGTACTCGGGCTCGTTGGTGTGCCCGATGATGACCTCGTCGATGTCGGTCTGGGGGAACTTCTTGGGCTTGATCTTGTGCTCCTGGCTGGCGCCCAGCAGGTCGTAGAGGAAGGCCACGTCCAGCTTCAGCACCTCGACGAACTCGATGATGCCGCGGTTGGCGATGTTGAACTCGCCGTCGAAGTTGAACGCCCGCGGATCCGAGTCGCTGCCGTACTCGGCGATCTTCCGGTAGTTGATGTCGCCGGTCAGCTCGGTGGAGTCCTGGTTCTTCTCGTCCTTGGGCTGGAAGGTCCCGATTCCCACCCGGTCCTTCTCGCTGAAGATCAGCCGGTTGACCTTCACGTGCTGGATGAGCCTGCCGAAGTCACCGCCCTCCTGGGTCATCAGCTCCTTGAACACGAAGCGGCAGGCGGGGCACAGCTCGTTGCCCTCGGGGATGGTGAAGTCACCGCCGTCGGTGAGGTCGGCGAAGATCTTCGGGCGCCACTCGCGGGGGATGAGGTTGAGCGGCTCCTCGTTCATCGGGCACTTCATCCGCTCCTTGTGGACCGTGCCGTCCGCGGCCTTCTTGTCGATCACCCAGGTGAAGGTGTAGGCCGCGCCCTCGGGCGACCTGCTGTACTCCTCCATGCCCTTCTTGAGCAGCCGCGCGATGGTGCTCTTGCTCGAGCCCACCGGGCCGTGGAGGAGGATGACCCGCTTCTCGGTGCCGTACTGCTGGGCCGCCGACTTGAACACGTTGACCAGCTTCATCAGGGGCACGTCGAGGCCGAAGATCGCGTCACGGCCACCGAAGCGCTCGTCGCTGAAGAAGTGATAGCGGATGAGCTTCTTCTTGTTGTCGATGTACTCCGTCTTCCCGTGGCTGAGGATCATGTCGTAGATCCTCTGGAAGGCGGTGCGGGTCACCCGCGGGTTCTGCCGGACGAGGTTGAGATAGTCCTCGAAGCTCCCCTCCCAGTGCAGCTCCGCGTACTGCTTGCTGTCCTGGAGCTTCGCGATGCGCTCGACCCACGAGCCCTGCGCTGCAATCGTCATGTGTCGTCTCGATCCTCTGGACGCTCCGCATGGGCGGGCGCCCACAAACCCCACACCGGCGCGGGGTGGGACCGCGCGAGCGTGTCCGGTGCTGATGGGGCGGACGGCTCCCGGAGCCCGGAGGCTCGCCGGGAAGCGCCGTCCCGCGCGACCGGGACGCGGGGTGGAGACTTCCTCACAATCTTATTCGTTCCCCTCCGGCGCTTCCAATGCCCCCCGGGTCCCTGCTAGGCGCAGCGGACAGATCGATGCCCACACCGTTCGTCGCGCCCCGGATCGAGGATTCCTCGGTTGCCGGCTCCCCTCCCCGCGTGTCCAGGGAGGAGGCGAGAGCGCTCTACCGTCTGCTGTTGGCCTGCGCCCTGGTCCTACTTCCGCGGCTGGCCGTCTTCCCGTGGAGCGAGAACCTCTACGGTGACGCGGTGGTCCGGACCGAGCTGGCCCAGCGCTGGCTCCAGAACCCTCACTGGATCGCCCACATGGACGACGGGGCCTTCCAGTACGGGCCGTTGCACGTCTACCTGGTGGCCGGGGCGCTGGCGCTGGGCATCGACCGGGAGGACGCCGGGAGGTGGGTGAGTCTCATCTTCGGTGTGCTGTCGGTCTTCCCGCTGTGGTCGCTGTCGCGAAGGCTGGGAGGCCTTCAGGCGGCATGGTGGGCCACGGCCGGCCTCGCGCTGTGGGGCATGCACATCCAGATGTCCACCACCGCGGGCAGCGAGTCGGTGGGCCTGTTCTTCGTGCTCTGGTGCCTGGCGCTGCTGGCCGAGGGGCTGGAGGAGAACCGGTTCGGACCGCTGTTCGGGAGCGCGCTGGTGCTGAACCTCGCCTGCGCCGTGCGCTACGACAGCTGGCTTCTCATCCCGCTCCTCCCGGTCCTCCTGCTGCTGGGGGACAGGGACCGGGTCGCGGCGATCACTCGCTCGGTCTGCTACGGGCTTCTGTCGCTCCCCTTCGTCGCCGCCTGGATGCAGGGGAACGAGCGGGCCAAGGGCGACCCCTTCGCCCCCATCAAGTACATCGAGAGCTTCCACCAGGCCTGGGTGGCGGAGGGCGTGGCCCGCTGGACCTCGATCGGATACCGGGCGCAGAACCTCTTCTTCTGGCCGGCGGTGGCGCTCTTCACCCTGTCGCCGCTCATCGCCTGGTTCGGCATCCGGGGCATGCTGCGCATCTGGAGGCAGCGGCCGGAGTACCGGTGGCTGATCTGGGTCGTGCTGGTCCCCACCGCGTACTTCGCCTTCCGGGGCGTGGTGCTCCTCAACTTCGTGCCCCTGGCGCGCTTCGCCGTGACGCAGGTGGCGTTGCTCCTTCCCTTCATCGGGGTGGGGTACCTGGCGACCGTCGAGGGTCGCTCGCCCTCGGGGCGGCGGGTGTGGGCCGGTGCTGCGCTCGGCCTGGCGATCCTCCTTCCGGTGGTGGTCGGCATCCTCACCGTGGATCGGGACGACCCAGCCGCGCAGTCCCTCCGCCCGGTGAGCCCGGTGTCCACCAATCCCCCGGCGGTGATGAAGGTCGCCCGCTGGCTCAAGGCCGAGGTCGCGCCGGTGGGTGGCGCCACGGTCCTCGACGTGGACGACCAGTACTGGGACCTGCAGATCGCCTTCTTCAGCGGCCTTCCCGACACCCGCATCTCCCGGATGCGCTGGGACATCTTCCGCAAGCAGCTCGCCGAGCAGCGGCCGGAGGTCCTGGTGCGGCGAGAGGGCGGTTCGCTGGAGAAGGAGCCTGACTTCCTGCTCCAGGGCGATACCATCTCCTTCGACGGGGACGGCTGGGAGGAGATTCCCGGCTTCCAGCGGCCGTGGCACGTCTACCGTCGCGCCGGTAGCCGATAGAGGGCCTCACATGACCCAGGCAGCCCCCGCCGTGACTCGCCCGGAGGCGCGCACTCCTCAGAAGTGGGTGTCCTTCACCGTCCTGTTCCTCATCGAGATGTGGGAACGGTTCGGCTACTACGGGATGACGGCGGTCGTCGTCCTCTACATGGTGAAGCAGCTCGGCTACAGCGACGACCGGGCGAACCTCACCTTCGGGGCGTTCGTAGCCATGGCTTACGCCTCCCCGGCGGTGGGCGGATGGCTCGGGGACAAGGTGCTCGGTACGCGTCGGATGACGGTCATCGGCGCGACCATCCTCGCCATCGGGTACACCCTGCTCGCCACTCCCGGAGCGCCGCTCTTCCTCTCGCTGGGGGTGATCGCGGTGGGGAGCGGCCTCTTCAAGCCCAACCCGGCGAACCTGGTCTCCAAGGTTTACGAGGGCAACCCGGCGAAGATCGACTCGGCCTTCACTCTCTATTACATGGCGGTCAACCTCGGCTCGACGCTTTCGCAGACCGCCACTCCGCTCATCGCCGAACGGGTGAGCTGGCACCTGGCCTTCGCGGTGTGCGCCGGCGGGATGGCGCTGGGGATCCTGAACTACTTCTTCATGAGCCGCTTCCTGCGGCATGTGGGCTCGCCGCCGGACTTCGCACCATTCCCCTGGGCGAAGTTCGGCCTGACCTTGCTCGGATGCCTGGCCGCGGTGGGCTTCGTCTCCTTCGTGGTGCAGAACCTCACCGTGGCAAGGGCGATGGTCTGGCTGGCCACGGTGGTGATGCTCGGCATCTTCGCCATGCTCATCGCCAAGGGAACGCAGAAGGAGCGCAGCGGCCTCATCGCGGTGCTCATCCTCACCGCGCAGGGCATCATCTTCTTCGTCTTCTACCAGCAGATGTCGACGTCGCTGACGCTGTTCGCGGACCGCAACGTGGACCTGAACTTCCTCTTCGGTTACCGGGTGCCGGCCGGACAGGTGCAGGTGCTGAATCCGTACTGGATCTTCATCCTCAGCCCGCCGCTGGCCTGGCTCTACACCTGGATGGGCAAGCGGTCTGGCGGAGATCTTCCGGTCGCCTTGAAGTTCGCCCTGGGCTTCGTGGTGCTGGCGATCGGGTTCTTCGTCTTCGGGGGAAGCGGCTACACCGCGGGCCCGGACGGGAAGGTGTCCCTGTGGTGGATGATCCTCGGCTACGGCCTGATGTCGCTCGGCGAGCTGCTGATCAGCGGTCTGGGACTGGCGATGGTGGCCCGCTACGTGGCCCCGAAGCTGCGCGGGTTCCTGATGGGGACCTGGTTCCTCGCCACCGGCATCTCCCAGTACCTCGGGAGCTGGGTGGCCACGTTCGCCAGCGTGCCGCAGAACGTGACTGATCCGACCCAGACGCTGCACCTCTACATGCGGCTGTACTTCTGGCTGGGCTGGGTGGCGGTGGCGGGCGGGATCATCTCCTTTGCGCTGCTGCCCCTGATGAAGCGTCTGTCGGCGGAGTCTGCCCAGGTCGAGGACCCGGCGGGCGCCGTCGCAGCGGCGAGCTGAGTCGCGAACCGCGCCGATGCACGAGCGCTCGAAAGGTGACGCCCGGCAAGAGCGTCACACAGCAGGCGATCGACCGGACCGCGAACCGTCCTCTGCAGGACTGCTCGGGATGTAACGCGCAGCATTGGTGTCGGCCAGCAGCGCTGAAGCGGACCGCGACCAGTGCTCTTCATCCGATGCACGACTGCATCGATGCAGCGCGCGTGCACTCGCGTGTCACCTCGAAGGCTCTCGGAAATCGATCAGTCCGGGATCAGCTCGGAGGAGGACACACGATGGGCACGGCGTTCGCACGACACTTCACTCGACTTGGCGGTCCGCGTGGCTCGCCTCTCGGCCTGGCGCTGGCGTTGCTGGTCGAGATGATCGTCGGCACGCTCGCGCTGAGCGGCTGCAACAGCGGCAGCGATGAAGGGAGTCAGGTTCCAAAAGTGCCGCTTGATCCACAGCTGGTGGCCGCCGGCCAGCAAACATTCCGTCACGATACCTTTGGCGACGAGACGTTCTGGACCGACGTGCTGCAAATGAACAAGGTGATCGAGACGGCGGTGGATCCGCTCACCGCGGCATCGGTCGGCCTGAAGGTGGACGCCGACGCGCTGCCGGCGGACGTCGTCCAGGGCATCCAGGACGGCAGCATTGCGCTGGACGATCCGCAGACGACGCTGGCGTTGCTGAGCCTGGACGCCGTCGTTGGCGTGAAGGGAGAGGTCAGCCCAGGCCCTGACGGGAAACTCGTCCTGAATCGTTTCGGCGTGACGTGCGCGCTGTGCCATTCCACGGTCTCCAGAGACGTGCATGTCCTGGCGGGCGGCACGACCGACCTTGCCGGCATCGTGGGCCACCGCCTGGACGGCTGGCCCAATCGTGATCTCCAGCCTGGGACCATCATTTCGCTTTCGCCGGCACTCACCGCAAAACAGGCCGCCGAATACGCTTCATGGGGCAAGCTGTTCGGGCCCGGCTTCTATGACGCGCGCATCAACGTGAACATCGACCCGGGCAGCAATCCCGCGGTTGGCCCCGACATCGACGCCAACCTGGCGGCCTACAAGGCCGCCGGCGGCATTCCGGCGGTGATACCACCGGCATTCGGCTTGATCGGCTTGGACAAGGCCATCTTCACCGGCGACGGGGATACGGCGCACGAGCCGGTCGGCCCGGTGTCCTACTGGAACCGCTACGTCGGCGTGGTGCAAATGCACGGGCACGGCACGTTCTCTGACGAACGACTCATCATCAACGGCAAGCCGCTGAGCGTGGATCATCGCGTGGGAGACGACCGCATCACGCCGATCTTGCCCCAGCTCGAGGCCTACCAGTGGTCCATCCCCGCGCCATCGCTTGCCCAGGACGGCGCCAAGTGGGGCGTTGCCAATGACCTCGATACACAAGCAGTCACCCGCGGCAAGGCCCTGTTCGAAGGCCAGGCACGTTGCGCGACTTGCCACAGCGGGGAGTCGTTCACGGATGTGAACACGTTTGGATTGCACCCGGCCAGCGCCAGCGTGGCTCTCGACAAGAGCTACATCAACTTCTCGGCCACGAAGCAATGGCGTGTCACACCGCTCAAGGGCATCTGGCAACACCCGCCGTATCTCCACGACGGCTCGGGCGCGTTCAATGCCACGACCGGTAAGTGCATGGATGGATCCGACATCGGCAGCCTGGCCGCTGCAACCGACGCCGTCAGGCGGGATCTGGCGTGCCTGGTGAATCGGTACAACGATGCGGGAGAGCTCAACCTCGGGTTGAACGACGCCCAGCGGAGCGATCTCGTGGAATACCTGAAGTCGCTCTGATCAGGTGAGCCTGCACGGCTCCGGGGCAGGGCGCCCCTGGAGCCGCCGCGCGCTCGCCCCGTCTCGGTTGCGCTGTCTTGCAGAAACTCGCGGAGAGTTGCAGCGGGGCGGGTGGCGAGCTGGGCTCACCGACCCGTGCGCCCGCGTCGCCGCTGCTCGGACCAGTAGTCCACCTGCCACTTCTTCACCGCGGCGTTGTGACACTGCAGCGTGGGGCAGAAGACGTGAGTCCCGTCGTTCCGGGAGACGAAGTACAGGTCGTTGCACGCCGCGGGGTGGGTCACCGCCTGCAGCGCCGCGGCGCCCGGGCTGGCGATGGGCCCGGGCGGGAGCCCCTTCACCGTGTAGGTGTTGTAGGGGTGGGGAGTGATCAGGTCCTGCCGGGAGATGTTCTTCACGAACTTCCCGCGGATCATCATCATCGCGTAGAGCACCGTGGGATCGGTCTGGAGCGGCATTCCCCGCCGGAGCCGGTTGAGGAAGAGGCAGGCGATGCGCGGACGCTCCTCGGTCGCACCAGTCTCCTTCTCCACGATCGAGGCCAGGGTCACCATCTGCAGCGCATCGAGATGGACCGACGGATCCTTGCTCGCCTCCGCGGACCGGACCTCCTCCAGCGTTCGCGACACCATCTTTCCCAGAACGCTCTCCTCGGTGTACCCGTGGGTGAAGCTGTAGGTGTCCGGGAAGAGAAAGCCCTCCAGTCGCGAGGCGGGAACGCCGAGCTTGTGCACGAACGCCGGATCCGCGGCCAGCGCCTCCAGCCGGTCGAGCCGGAGCTTGAGCTGGGAAGAGGCGAGCAGGGGCAGGATCTCGTCCAGCCGCAGGCCCTCGGGGATGGTCACGTGGTACGTCTTCTGCTGTCCGGCGATGACCTTCTGGATGGCCTGCTCGGGGGTCACCGGCAAGGTGAACTCGTACTCGCCCGCACGGAGCTTCGGTCCCAGCTTCTCCCGGCGGAGCCAGGCGTAGGCGAGCTCGGCGTCGGCCACCACGCCCGCCTGGGCCAGGACGTCGGCAACGCGCCGCGGGCCGCTGCCGGGAGGGATGGTGACCTCCTTCGTGCCCGCCGCACCGGCCGGCGTCACCGCGAACTCGGAGATGCGCCGGTCGCGCCACCACCACCAGGCCCCGGCTCCCGCGGCGGCCAGCACCGCCAGCAGCAGCACCACCCCGAGCGCCCGCTTCAAGGCTCGTCCCCGTGCGCCGTGCCGCGCCGGGCGTCGAGCCAGCCCTGGAGGATGAGCGCCGCGGCCACCCGGTCCACCACCGCCTTCCTCCTGGCGCGGGACAGGTCGGCCTCGAGAAGCACCCGGTTGGCCTCCGCGGTGGTCAGCCGCTCGTCCCAGTAGTCCACCGGGAGGCCCAGCTGGCGCGCGACCGCCTCGCCGAAGCGGCGCGCCTCGCCCGCGCTCGGGCCCTCGCTCCCGTCCATGTTGAGCGGGAGGCCCACCACCACGTGCTCTACCGAGTGGTGCTCCGCCAGGCGCCGGAGCTCGGTGAGGTCGGCGCGGAGGTTCGTCCGCCGCAACGTGGTGACTGGCTGCGCGGTCAGCCCCAGCCCGTCGGAGACCGCCACCCCGACCGTTTTGGTGCCCACGTCCAGCCCGAGGCTCCGGGTCATGCTCCGGGCACCATACCAGCCTCCGGCCGGCGTCCCGCCGAGCGGACGGGCCATCCTTCCGGAGGGACGTGCTCTCGTCGCTCCGCGCCGGACGCACTCCGGCACCCTTCTTGAAGTCCTCTCTCTGCCCCGGCAGCCGCCCGGGGGAGGGGGACGGATGGGACTGTTCGACTTCATCGGGGACGCGCTCGGAGCCATCACCGCGCCGTTCACCGCGGTCATCGACGCCGGCACCAAGCTGCTGGGCCTGCCGCCGGTCATCGGAGACGCGTTGAAGATCGCAGTGGGGGCGGCGACCGGGGATTTCGTCACCCTGATGCAGGGGAGCGCCCAGCTCCTGAAGGACCTGGCGGCCAGCGCGGCGGAGACCGAGTACGCCCCGCCGAAGGACGAGGCCTACGGTGGCACCGATGGCTGGGCACCCAGCGCCTCACTCGAGGCGAAGGGCGCGGACCGTGCTCCGCTGGACGTGGACGGCACCGACGCGGACGCCGTCATCGGAGACCTCACCGACCCGGTCCTCGTCGCTCCGAGCGATGACCAGGACCCGGAAGAGAAGCGCGCGCTGGACGTCCTGAACCGAGACTTCGATGCGCTGAATCGGGATCACGGGCTTCTGGGCGCCTTCGGAGACAAGGTCATCACCGAGAAGGAGCTGCGACGGACCGCCGAGGACCCGGACGCGCCGCTCGATCTGAAGCGCGCCGCCCGGTACGTCCTGGACCAGCCGGATCTCCTGGACCGTCTGCTGCGCTCGAAGGACGGAGACGACCAGGGAATCGCCCGGAGCGACATCGACCTGGCCCGGGAGGAACGGCGAGCCGGCGCCGGCGCGAGCACCGGCGGGACCGCGCTGCCCGACGATGGCGACCTCGACGCCCCCGCGGCGAAGGAGGTGGACGCCGAGGAGAAGCGCGCCCTGGACAGCCTGAGCCGGAACTTCGACGCGATGAACCGCGATCACGGGTTCCTCGCCGCCTTCGGGGACAGGGTCATCACCGAAAAGGAGCTGCGCGAGACGGCCGAGGATCCGGATGCCGCGCTCGATCTGAAGCGGGCCGCCCGCTACGTCCTCGACCATCCGGACCTGATGGAGCGGCTGTCACGCTCGAAGGACGGGGCCGACCAGGGCATCGCCCGCGGCGACATCGACCTCGCCGCCGAGTCGAGCGGAGCGCCGGGTGGGCCGGGTGGCGCGCGGGCGCCGGCGGGAAGCGACGAGCTCTCGGCTCTCCAGACCATCCTCGCGAGCTTCGACTCCCTCAACGACCGGAATCCGTTCTTCGGAGACGACGTCCTGAGCCGGGAGGAGCTGGAGCGCGCGGCGAGCGAGGCCGATACCTCACCGGCCCTGAAGCGCGCGCTCCGGTACGTCCTGGACCATCCCAGCCTCCTCGACCGTCTCGCGCGGTCCAGGGGCTTCGGTGTCTCGGGCATGTCCCGCAGCGACCTGGAGCTCGGCATCGAGGATGCGCGGCGTGGGGCCGCGGCGTCGAAGCCCACGACGGCGAAGACGCCCACTCCGAAGCCCGCCGGCTCGGCCGGAAGCAGCGGAACGACCAAGTCCTCGAGCAGCAGCAGCAAGTCCTCCAGCAGCCGCAGCCGCGATCCCTCGATCAAGGACATCCTCAACGACAAGAGCCTCAGCATCGAGGAGAAGATCGAGATGATTCTCATGGTCCTCGAGAACCGCGCGGACGACCAGATGCTCTCGGTCACCCAGCAGATGGACCAGAACGACGACAAGAAGACCAACAAGGACGACCGGAAGAAGGTGGCCAAGCTCGACAAGGTGGACCGCGACCTGAACTTCAAGATGGAGCGGCTCATGAAGCGCAAGGAGCAGCTCTCCAACCTCCTGTCGACGATGGAGATGAAGTTCGCCTCGATGGCCCAGACCGCCATCGCGAACATGGGGCGCTAGCGCATGCGACGGAACGAGCGAGAGAAGCTGCTGGCCTTCGCCCGCGGCGAGGCGACGTGGGCGGAGGTGGAGGGGATCACCACCGCCGACGCCGCACGCATGGCCCAGACCGGGGTGGAGCTGGCACGGGCGGGAAGGCTGCGGGAGGCAGCCCTGGTGTTCGAGGCGATGGTGGAGATCAACCCCAGGGACGCCGGCGCCCACGCCGCGCTCGGGACCGTGTACCAGAAGCTCGGGCGAACCGAGGACGCGCTGGTGGCCTACGGGAGCGCGCTGGCCCGGGACGCGGTGCATCCGGTGGCGCTCGGGAACCGGGGCGAGCTGCTGCTCCGGCTGGGACGCCGCGAGGGGTTCGGCGACGTGGCGGCAGCCGTGGCGGCCGATCCTGAGGGGAAGACGGCGGCCGGTCGGCGTGCAGCCCGGCTGGCGAAGGCCATCACCGCCGACGCGGTGGTCCGCCTCGGGCTGCAGTGATCGGCGGCGAGGCGGGGAGGCCGCCGGAGCGCAGGAGGGGAGCGCTCCGGCGGTTGTGGTACCCCCAGGGACTCCTGATCAACCGCCGGTGTCGATCGGCGTCCGCTGGGCGGTGCTCGCCGGAGCCGGGACCGGTCTCGCGACCCCGCGCCGACGCGAAGACGGCTTCGTGGCCGGCGGCGCCGGTGGCGGCTCGTCGGGCACGTCCGCCTCCGCGAGCAGCAGCTGCTTCATCCGCTCCAGGCTCGCCCGGGCCCGATCCACGAACGGCCCACCGGTCCCGATGCGCTCGGCGGTGGCCACGGTCGTCTCGTACACCCCGATGGCCTTGGTCAGGAGGATCTTGATCCGCCTCCGGAGCTCCTGCCGGTAGACCTCCACCTCCTCGCCTCTCAGCTCCTTCGGGGTGGGCGAGTCGATCATCTGGCGGTGGAGCACCTCGTACAGGTTGCCGATCCGCTCTCCGGCGGCAGTGGCCCAGTAGCCGTTGCCGATCTTGATCGCCCGCAGGTAGTGGCCCTGGGCAGAGAGCAACAGCTCCGCCTTGTACTCCAGCGTCCGTGACAGCTCGTCCGCCTTCGCGTCCGGATCGAAGGTCACGCCCTCGCAGTGGATGCGGTAGATCTCCCCGAGGAAGAACTGTCCCTGGGCGGTGATGTACTCGTCGGCCGGCTCGCCCTGGTCCGCGGCCGCCTTCGCGCTCGCCAGCGCGGCTCGCAGCGTCTTTTCCCCCTCATCCAGGTCGCCCGCGTCCACCTGGCAGATGCCCTGCTGGACCTGGGCCTCGATCCGCCGGACAACCGGGAGATCGGTCCGCGCGGCGATCCGGCCGAGCAAGGTGGCCGCCTGGGGGAAGCGGTCGAGGTGGTAGAGCGCCTCGGCCTGGTGGAACGCCGCGTCCAGCGCGTCGCCGCTGCCGAGCGGGTCGGCGATCTCCGAGAAGTGACGGCGAGCCGCCTCCCAGTCCTCCATCCGCTCGCGCGACAGGCCGGCGTTGAACCGCGCGCGGGTCCGGTGTGGGCTGTCCGGAAAGGCGGTCACCAGCCGCTCGAAGCATGCCGCCGCCCGCGCCGGATCTCCGGCAGCAAAGGCGCTCGAGCCCGCGGCGAACAGCTCCTCGTCGTTCATCCGCAGGAGTGCCAGGTCCACGCGGACCTCCTCCGGGGGCATGGCCAGCGTCTCGGGCCGCGCGCCAGTGGACCCGGTGGTGGCGCACCGGGTGAGCAGCAGGAGCGGGAGCAGGGCCAGTGCCCGGTGGATCGCGGCGCGCAAGGGGAGGGGGAACCGAGTCGGCAGCCTACAGGATCGCAGCCTCGCCCAGCAGGTAGGACCCCGCCCGCCAGAGTGCGCGCAGGTCGTGGATCTCGGCCGAGAAGCGCGGAACCGCGACCAGCGGCACCGGCGCCGTTCCCTCGCGAAGGAGCCGCACGCTCACCCGGTCGCGCTCGGCCAGCGCCCCGGCCTCACCGAGCGTGCGGACCAGCTCGCTCCGCAGCGGCTCGGGGAGTCCCTCCAGCTCCGACCCGGCCGAGGCGGGCGGCTTCTCCTGCACGCGGTTCACCACCACGCCGTCGCGCTGCAGTCCTCGGTCACCGAGGACCGCGTGAAAGCGCAGCGCCTCCTCGCGCCGCTCGGGAGAGGCCCCGGCCACGAGGAGGAACCCGGTCTCCGGCGAGGCGAGCAGGGCGCGGACCGCTCGCGCCCGCTCGCGGAAGTTTTGATTCATCCCGCTCACCGCGCCGAGAAACGCCGCGAGCTCCTCCAGCGTGTCGCCGCCGATGATCCGACCGATGGTCTTCGCCGCCACTCCTCCGCCCCAGTGCGCCAGTCGCAGCGAGATCCGGCTTGCCCGGAGCGCGGGGTCCAGGAGCCATCTGGCGGCCTCGTTGTCCAGGAAGTCGAGGATCCGCGAGGGCGCATCGAGGAAGTCGAGGGCGTGCGCGGTGGGCGGGGTGTCGAGCACGATGAGCTCCGCGTCCGATCGCTCGCGCAGCTGCCCTAGCCGCTCCAGCGCGATGTACTCCTGCGAGCCGGCCAGCGCGGTGGAGAGAGTCTGGTAGAAGCGGTTCTTCAGGATGCGCTCCCGCTGCCCCGGCGGCGCCTGTCGCTGGATGAGCTCGTCCCAGCTGGCCTTGAGGTCGAGCATCATGGCCTGGAGCGGGGCCTCGAGCCGGATGCCCGCCCGGGTCAAGACCTCCGCCGGCACCGCCATGGGGGCGTTGCCGAGCCAGGTCAGCCCGAGCGCGTTGGCCAGACGCCGGGCCGGGTCGATGGTGCAGACCAGCGCGCTCCTCCCCAGCGCCGCGGCGCGCATCGCCACTGCGGCGGCGAGCGTCGTCTTTCCCACGCCGCCCGCGCCCACGCACACCAGCACTCGCCGGCTGCGGAGCACCTCCTCCAGTGACGCCCCGCTCACCGCAGCCCCTCCGCCAGCACCTCTCCCAGGGACTCCAGCTCGGCCCGCCCGAGCGCCGCGGTGATCAGCCGGGGCAGCTGCACCAGCGGCGTGTCGAGGGTGCGCAGCCGCTCCAGGGCCTCGCCGGTCCGCCGGGCATCCTCCTCGTATGCCTGGGCCAGGGCGGTCAGCCCGGGGCGTCCGGAGAGCGCGGCGAGGTCGGCGCGCCCGAACCGCGACTCCACGGCCTGATTGAGCACCACCGCGCCGATGCGGACCTTCAGCCGGCCGCGAAGCGCCTGGGCCAGCTCGAGCGTCTCGTTGACCGGCAGCTCCTCCGGCAGGCTCACCAGCACCGCCGAGGTGGTGGCCGGGTCGGTCAGGAGCTCCAGCATCCAGTCGGCCTCGGTGGACATGGGGCCGGAGGGCAAGGCGGACACCAGGCTGTGCGGCACCCCGAGCAGGGTGAGGGCGTGGCCGGTCGCGGGCAGGTCGAGAACGATGCGATCGAAACCGCCCGGTGCGTCGGGCCACTGCCGCAGGTGCCACATCACCTTCCCCAGCATCACCGTCTCCGCCAGCGCGGGGACGAAGCGGAGGAAGTAGCGCACCAGCCGGTTCTCGAAGACCGCGCGGTAGACCCGCTCGGAGGGAATCTTCAACAGGACGTACTCGCGCATCGAGGCGTCCGGCTCGAGGTCCACCATCCAGAGGTTGGGCTCGACCGGCGTCACGTCCGGGCCGACTTCGGGATGCCCCATGGTGCGGCCCAGCCGGCGGTCCGCGTTCACCTCGCAGAGCAGGGTCCGGAACCCGGCCGAGGCCAGCCGCAACGCCAGCGCCGCCGCCACGGTGCTCTTGCCCACGCCTCCCTTCCCGGTCACCAGCAGGAGACGCCTGTCGAGCAGACCGGACATGGAGGTCGGGAGGGAGCGCCGGACCGTAGGGAGCAGCTCCGCGGCCTGTCAACGCCCGGCGTGAGCGTGCTTGACACGTCCCTTCCGCGCTGCGAAGTCCCCGCCGGACAGGGGCGCCATGCTGAAGAACAATCCGGTGGTCAAGAAGCTGGTGGAGACGGGTGAGGAGCGGGTCGGGAAGCTCGCCCAGGCCCTCCTCTCCAACGAGCGGTTCGTGGTCGCGATCCAGACGCTCATCCAGCGGACGCTCTCCGCCAAGGGCGTGCTGGACAAGAGCCTGCGCTCGGCTCTGGCGGCGATGAACCTGCCGTCCACCGAGGACGTGGAGTCGCTGCGGCGGAAGATCGCCGACCTCGACGCCACCCTGAGCCGGATCGAGTCGAAGCTGGAGAAGGTCCCGGAGCAGCCTCGCTGAGCTCCCTGCCGGCGGAACCCGTGCGGAGGATCGCCTTCGTCAACGAGAAGGGTGGCACCGGGAAGACCACCCTCGCCGTTCACGTCGCCGCCTGGATCGCCCGGACCCAGAACTTCCGGGTGCTCCTGGTGGACCTGGACACCCAGGGGCACGCCGGAAAGACGCTCGGCCTCGACGTCCGGGAGATCCAGCCCAACGTCTTCCACTTCCTGACTGACCCGTCGATGGACCTCACCCGGGTCCGCCATCCCACCGAGGTCCCGGGTCTCTCGGTGGTGCCGGCCTACAAGCAGATGGCTGGCCTGGCCACGGCGCTGGGCAGCTCCCCGGCCGCGGCGGAGCGGCTCGGCGAGCGGCTGGACGAGTTCGCGTCGGAGCAGGACGCGGTGGTTCTCGACGGTCCGCCATCGCTCGGGCTCAGCGTCACCGCGATGCTGCTGGCCGCGACCGAGGTGGTGATCCCCGTGGCGCTCACCTACCTGGCCCTCGACGGGTGCGCGGAGGTGGCGCGGACCGTGGAGCGGATCGCCGGGGAGCACGACCGGCCGGGGCTCCGGGTCTCCGCGGTGGTGCCGATGATGCACCGCCGCACCGCCCTCGCCGAGGCAGTGCGCGAGCGACTCGAGGCCTACTTCCCGGGCCGGGTCACGCCGCCTCTGGGCGTCAACGTCGCCATCGACGAGGCGCAGAGCCACGGCAAGACGGTGTGGGACTACGCGCCACGGAGCCGCGGGGCGCAGATGATGAGCGCCGTGGCCGAGTCGGTCTGGGCGCTCGGCGCGCCCGCCTAGACCTGGCCGCCCTCGCCGGGGGTGGACGGTTTCTTCTCCAGCGCGTCCAGTCGGCGCTCCAGCTCCTCGAGCCGGCGGCTGAGCTGCCCCAGATCCGAGCCGAGGGCCGGCAGGTTGCCGGTCACGCTCTCCACCACCGCCTTCACCCGGTCATCCGCCCGGCGCTGCCAGTCCTCGATGGTCCGCTGGCCGGCGCGGAGGAGATCCTCCTTGAGCTCGCCGCTGCCCCCTTCCTCCCGGCGCAGCAGCCGGTCCAGGCGGGTCTCGGCCTCCTCGCGGATGGACGCGACGCGCGGAGAGACCTCCTTCTGGATGAAGCCGGAGAGCGCGTCGCCCGGGCGGCGGATGATCTCCCGGAGCACGCTGAGCGGCATCTGGTTCTTCTTCTTCTCTTCCTCGAAGATGATCTGGGCCAGCGTGACCGAGGTGAGATCGTCCTTGGTGCGGTTGTCGACGATCTTCACCTCCGCGCCCTGCTTGATCATCTCGGCGATCTCGTCGAGCGTGACGTACCGGCTCTCGACGGTGTCGTAGAGCTTCCGGTTCGTGTACCGCTTGATGATCTTCGGCTCGCGGGGAGCCTCGTCCTGGGGGGGCTGGAGCTGTTCGGGTTCAGTCATGGATCGTGTGTCGCCGTCGTGAACGGTGGGCCCGCGACTTCTGCCCGACCATGCCGCGCTGCAGCGCCTCCCTGCACGGACCGCCAGGTTCCGGCTGGATAGCAGCACGGTTTGGCTCAGTGCAACAAGGTGGAGGGGATACACCTACACGGGGGGCGGGCGGGCTTCCCCTGGTATTCTCGCAGGTTCCGACCCCCCGGTTGGCTGGCCCCCGTGATCATCCCCTGCAGGCAGTGCCACACCCGCTTCAAGGTGCCTGACGGCAAGGTCAAGGCGCGGGGGCTGAAGGTCCGCTGCTCGCGGTGCGGGCACACGTTCCGCATCTACCCCGACTCGGAATCGAAGCAGGGGGGCGACCCGGCGCCTGCCGCAGCGCGTCCTCGTGGACCGGACCCGTTCGATGCCTTCGCACCGGCGGGAACGTCCGACATGGAGAAGACGCCCGAGCGAGGAAACGCCACCTCCGCGCTGCTGGCGAAGCTGGCTCCGGCGCCGGCCGGGGATGACTTCGACGTCGACGTCTCGGGGGTGGAGCCGGCGAGCACGGAGCCGGCCTGGAACTTCCCCCCCGCCCCGTCGGGCCCGGCGGCCGCCGCGGTGGCCCTGCAGGTCGAGCCCCCCGAGGCGCTGACCGGCCCCTCCGCCGGCGTGGCGGTGGCCCGGTCAGCGGTGGTGGTGGCGGTTCCGGTCCGCCCGCTCTCACCGGCGGCGGACCCCGAGCCCTTCCCGGACGAGCAGGAGACCTCGCCCCATCTCCCGGTCGATCCGGTCGAGAGCTTCCGGCCCGTGCCGGTCCGTCCGCTGCCCGCCGCGCCTCCTTCGGGCCTGGCGAACCTCTTCGACGACCAGCTGGCAGCGGCCGAGCTGCCGGGCTCGCACGAGGGCGCGGGACCGGCGCCCGGCGCTCCGCTGACTTCGGGGGCGATGGGGGATCTCGCCTCGCTGGCCGGATTCACTCCGGCGTGGGGTCTTGCCTCCCCGTCGCGCGCGCTGTCGGTCGACGGAATCCTCTCCCACCATACCCCGAGCCTCTCTCCCGCCGCGGAGCCCGTGGCGCCGCCTCCGGCTCCGCAGTTCGGTGGGGAGGGGACGGTGCTCGACGATCTCCCGTCGCTCGAGCCGGGACCCCTGCCGGCCCACGGGGAGATCGAGCTCGATGCAGGGAGCAGCGCCCCGGACTGGAGCGGAATCGGGGGAGCCGCGCTGGGCGGGAACCAGATCGATCTCGAGTCAGAGTTCCCGGCGATGGAGCTCGATCGCCGTCCGGCGCCGGAGCTGGCTTCCGCGCCGGTGCCGGAACCTCCTTGGGCGCTCGCTGCGCTTTCGGCCGCCCCCCAATCTGCGCCGGATCCCCCTCCTCCGGCGGATCTCGACTGGATGCCGGAGGCCGCATCTGCGCCATCGGCGCCGACGCCAGCACCCGCGGCTGCTCTCGGCTGGGACGACCCCTTCTCGGAGCCGCCTCCGCCGCCCCGCTCCCCCTCGCCGCCGATCGCGGAGGCGCCGGCCCAGGCCGGACGGCCGGAGGCCCCGAACGCGGTGCTGCTGGACGAGGCGCCACTGCTCGGCCCGAGATCTCCGGACGACTTCTTCGAGATGCCCGGGTCATCGGACGGGCGCGCGCCCATTCCGACCGGTGCGTTGCTTCCCGACATCCCCGAGACCGTCGAGCCGCCGGCCGCTCCCGTCCTCTCCACGGTCTCCGGGCCGATGCCGAGCCTCTCCAAGCCGCCCGGGCGCATCCGGCTCGGCCTTCAAGAGAGGGAGCTGCCGGGAACTGCCCGCCAGGTGAGCGCGGTCATCCTCAACGTGGGGCTCGCCGGCCTGCTGCTCCTGGTGGTGGCGGGCCTGGTCTCGAGCTGGGCCACGGCCGGCCGCGTCGACGGGGCGGCGCTCTCCCCGCGCCGGCTGCTCCAGACCCTGCGGGCCGGGGTCGGCGTCACGCCGGTGGAGGTGACGCCCGGCACCTACGAGACCCGGTCGGGGCGGTCGCTTCTCTACGTGCGCGGGCAGGTTCAGAATCGGGGAGCTCCGTCGGCCCGGGTCCGGGTGCGTGCCGAGGTCTGGGACGGAGCGCAGGCGGTGAAGAGCGGCGAGACGCTCGCCGGGTCCATCGCCACGCCCGAGGAGCTGTGGCGCGCCGTGGGCCCGACGGACGTGGAGGCGCTGCGGGCCCGGCTGGTCGGGGCCGCGAAGCCGGTGGCGGACGGACAGGTGGCGGACTTCCTCGTGCTGCTCGACGAGGCTCCGGGTGACCTCTCGGGGCTGCGGTTGAAGGTCACCGCCACCGTCGAGCGCTGAGCCTGGACCGGGCTCCGACTCAGGAGCTTCCGGGGTCTCCGTCGACGTCGCGATCGGGCGGGGAGCGGAGCGTCCGCTCGGGCTTCACGTCGACGAAGCCCTTCCCCTGCGAGGCCTTCTTGAAGGAGTAGACGAACTTCCCCAGCGCGTTGCCGAGCGAGGACATCCGCGAGGCGGAGAACACCACCAGCAGCACGAAGCCGATGACCAGCAGCTCTCCGAATCCCAGGTGAGGCATGGCGCCGCGAGGAACATCGCCCGCTTCCGACAAGGGACGCAAGCGGCACGATCCGGGTGGGTTCGGCGTTAGGGTGGCGCCGTGCGCATCCTCGGTCACCGGGGCGCGAGCAGCGACGCCCCGGAGAACACCCTCGCTGCGTTCCGGCTCGCGCTCGAGCAGGGAGCGGACGGAGTGGAGCTCGATGCGCGGCTCTGCGGCTCGGGCGAGGTGGTGGTCTTCCACGACGAGCGCCTCGAGCGACTGACCGGCACCAGCGGCCGGGTGGCGGACAGGCCCTGGACCGAGCTCGCCCGCCTGGAGGTGCGCGCGGGCCCGGCAGGCGCGTCACCGGAGCGCATCCCGCTGCTCACCGAGGTGCTGGAGGCGCTCCCCAGGAGCGCGTTCATCAACGTCGAGCTCAAGAGCGAGGACTGGCCCGGCACCCGGGTGGCCGACGCTGCCGGGGCGCTGCTCGAGACGGGGAGGCACGAGGCGCACGTGCTCCTCTCCTCGTTCGACCCGCGGTGCCTGCTCCGGCTGGCGCTCGCCCATCCCCGGCTCCGGCGCGGGCTCCTGCTCGATCCCGACAAGCCGCAGCTCGTCCAGCGCCATCTCACCCTGCCCCTCCTGGGCCGGGACGCGGTCCACCCCGAGGCCGGGCAGCTCAGCGAGGTGGACGTCCGGCGATGGCATGCCGGCGGGCGCGAGGTCGCGGTCTGGACCGTGGACGACCCCGAGCTGGCGCGCAGACTCGCCGCCTGGGGCGTGGATACCTGCATCACCAATCGCCCGGGAACGCTCCGGGCGGCGCTGGAACGCTGACCGACGGCGGGTCAGCGCTGGACGGTGGGGTCTCCCTGGTTACGGGCCAGCGCCTGGGCCACCGCTGCCGGACGGCGGCGGATGACGAGCACCTTGCGCGAGGCGAAGTCCTGCGTCTGCCGCGCCACCACCATCACCGTGTTCGCGCCCTCCTTCAGCGGGAAGTCGGCGCTGAACTTCAGCTTGGTGGGCTCGTTCTTCGGGCTGTCCGAGGTGCGGAAGAAGACCTTCTGGTCGTTGACCAGGACGTACATGTCCAGCAGGCCCTTGGGCTCGGACACGGTCCCGGAGAGGGTGTAGCGGTCGGAGGGGGCGACCACGCCGCCCTGGCTCTGATCCACCTGGAGCACGATCTGCGGGGGCTCGCGGTAGGGCGTCGCGGCCAGCTCGGGCGCGGCGGCCTTGGCGCTGCGGGCCTCGTGCGCGTCGGAGGCCCGGAGGAATCCGAAGCGGCCCTTCTCGGTCTCCACCTTCGTCAGCCCGTTCACCCGGGCGAGCACCGGCAGCACCCCCGCCTTTTTCACCCGGGCCATCACTGGCGCCCTCTCGTCGGGCCCGGCCAGCACCGGCGCGCCGCTCTCCACACGGACGGTTCCCTTTCGCGCCTCGACCGTGAACGGCCGTTCGGAGAGAGGAAGGTTCAGGCGCTCGGTGACGAACTCCTCCAGCGGCTCGTCGATGATCGCCAGCTTCAGGGGGAAGCTGTCGCCCGCGTAGCCCTTCTTCACCTCGAGCTGGAAGCGCGCGGTCTTGGTCTCACCGGGGCCAATCTCCCCGAGGTGGAACCGTCCCTTCTCGATGAAGACGTTCTGGTCCGCGGCGTTCTTGATCGAGCCCACCGCGTCGAGGGCCTTGCCCGCCCCCTGGTTGGTCACGTCCACCAGCAGCGTGACTGCCTCTCCGCGCTGGGCGACCCCGTCGCCATTGCACTGGGCGCAGTCATCGATCACCTGCCAGTCCAGGGCGAATGCCGGCCGGGACAGCTCACCGAAGTTCACCTCCGCCACCAGCTGCTGGGGGAGGGCGCCTTGGTCGTCGAAGAACTTCACCGTCATGTCGTCACGACGGCTGTACATGTCCTTCGGCACCTTCACCGGCGCCTTCCAGGTGCGCTTCTCGCCCGGCTTGAGCGTGCCGAAGAGGAACTCCCGGCGGTCGAGCAGCGGATCCTCGCTCTCGGTCCAGCCGCGGATCCGCGACAGCGGCTCGCTGCCTCGGTTCTCCACCGTGACCTCGAGGTCGAAGCTGTCGCCCGGCGCCAGCCGCTTGTCCGGGCCGGGACGGAGCGTGGCCACCAGCTGGGGACTCTTGGGGGTCGAGCCGGGGGTCCAGTCGATGCCCAGTGC
>Ga0207679_10000629_pt1 | contig 23458 bp, 24 predicted proteins | sample KBSC73metaG_FD_184320 | JGI IMG/M metagenome (GOLD analysis project Ga0207679, IMG submission 184320) | Corn rhizosphere microbial communities from Kellogg Biological Station, Michigan, USA - KBS C7-3 metaG (SPAdes) (version 2) | ecosystem: Host-associated > Plants > Roots > Rhizosphere > Soil ... | reverse complement strand
AAGCAGCACCGTCTGGTCGACATGCACGAAGCCCATGGCGCTCGATGGTGCGAACAAATGCGCTTGCAGGGCTGCACCAGTGGGCACCAGGTTGGCGAGCACGGCCTGGGACGCAACGGATTGGCCAGGCTCCACATTGACCGCGGAGAGGCTGCCGTCCTGCGGTGCACGCACCACAATGCGCCGCTGCGCTTCATTCTCAGCCGAGGCCTGCGCCAGCTCCGCCAGGTCGCGTTCGATTTCGCCCAACGCCGCCTGCTCACTCAATGGCAGTTCGCGCTCGCGTGCATCGAGGGAAGCAATCTCGCGGCGATGCGCCGCCTGCTGGCGCTCGAGGGCCTGCAGCTGAACGCGCAAGGTCAGCACATCCTCTGCCTTTGCCTGCACCTGGGCAGACGACACGAACTGGTCGGCCTTGAGCGATTCGAGGCGCTCGAGCGCCTCCTTCGCGAGTTGGAGGCGCTGGCGGTGCAAGCTTGCCTCGGCGTCCATTTGCGCCAACTCGCGCTGCATGTTCTCGCGCTGGAGTGCCAGCGCGCTGATCTGTTCGGCCAAGAGCTGTTGGCGGCGCTTGCCCGCCGCCTGCAGGCTGCGTTCGCGTGCGGCCAGGCTGGCCTGGACAGCTTCATGGGTGTCGCCTTGCGGCGTGGCGCGATCGAGCGACAACACGAACAACACATCACCTTGCTTGACGAGCTGGCCTTCGACAGCGCGCCGTTCGAGCACTTGTGCCGCTTGGGGGGCGGTGAGCCGCATCACACCGAGGTCGGGGACGAGGTAGCCCGTGACTCGGGCCTTGCGGGTGTATTCACCCACGCTGAAAAAGATGGCAACGGCCACGGCAGTGGCAACAACCAGTACCGTCAGCACGGTGAGCGATACGGGGCGAATCAGCTGGATGCTGCCCAGCCACCCCTGACGCCGACCTTCGGCAACTTCAGGGCGAAAGAGGCTGGGCATGGGTACGAATCCGGGACGCTCCGAAACGGCGCGGGGGGCGGGGATTCAACACGCTAGGAGTTGATCAAGAAGCACAGGTGACGCGCAGCAATGTGCCGATCACCAGGTGCCTTTGGGCGCCCGCGCGTTGCCCGCGCCACCCACTTGCTGAAGCTGATCCGGCAACAACGGCGTCGGAGCGGGCAGCGGTGTGGGCTTGCGGCCTTGCTTTTCGGTCGACTTGGCTTGAACAGTGCTGGATTGGATTTGCATGATCTGCTCCGTTTGATGCGTGCATCTCGCTGAATGCACGGAACAGATTCCAGCAGTGGCCCTCTTGCGTCGGTAGTGTCAGCTCTTACAGGTCGCCCCCCGGCGGCGCCGCAAAGAGTGAAAAAGTCACCGAAGCAGACCGAGCCGCAAGGCCTTCAACACGGCCTGATGTTTGTTCACGCAGCCGAGCTTGTGCATCGCGTTGTTGACGTGAAGCACTGCGGTGCGTTCGCTGATGCCGAGGATGTTGCCCACTTCCCAGGCCGTCTTGCCTTCCATGGTCCAGCGAAGCGATTCAAGCTCCCGCGGCGTGAGGTTGGTCGCCAAGGATTTGTCGGTTGAGACGGGGACGAAGATGCGCGCGGCGGCTTCCTGCGCATGGACGGTGAGCAACTGCAGGTCGGCGACGATGCGCATCAGTTCGTTGGGATCGCCCGGCATTTGCTGGTCGCGTTCGACGCCGAGCACGAAGTGCCGTCCTTCGGGCATGTGCAGGGCCATCGTGATGCCGGCGCAGTAACCGTAGCGGGCCTGTTCTTCCCAGATGTCGCCCTGGCCGCTGTCGGTGTATGTGGACTGGTTCCAGATGATGGGCACGCTCTGCCGCTTGCAGTGCTGCATGACGGGGTCGCGTCGGCCGTTCTCCCGGTTCACGAATGCACCGCGAAACGCCTCGGGCGCGTTGTCCACGGTGATGAATTCTGACTCGGCCAGCACATGGTCGAGCACCAGCGTGGCGGACACCGTCTGAAAACCCAGACGCTGCGTGAACCGGATGATCTCGGACAGGAACTCTTCACGGCTGCCCGCTTGCATCACTGCCATGTAACCACTTTGAAGCATGAGCCCCTCTCTTGCATAGCCACCACATCTCGACCGCCGCAGCGGCCTGCTTTGATATGCCTTCCCTGTCAGGCTTTACAGATGCCAGGGTTTACAGCTTGTGAAGCCATGCCCCCGGGCAAGATCATTGGCAGATCGCAATGCTCAGGGATCGTATAGCGACCCGTCAACCCCTATGACGCCAGCCTGGATCGTGTGTGCCTGGCCTCCAGTCCTTCTGACAGCGCAATCCACGTCCGATCTCCAGTTCGTGCACCTCGGTACGAGCGTGCTCAATCCGGGCGATATCACTCATCCCAGCATGGGTCAAACGCTCTGGGGCAACCCTTCGTCAAAAACCGTCGCAGGGGTTGCCTGGGATTGGGTGGAACTGCAGCAAGGCGTGTTCGCGATGGCAGACCCGCTTGGTCTGATCACGAACCTGCGCCTGATCGGACCGCGCGGTGAAGCCCTGTCGAACACGCAGGTGGCTCTGTATTTGAACGAACTGGTGCGCACGTTGCCATGGCAGTCCGAGGTGCAGCGGGCGTTGCAGGGAGAGCAGCCGGTGCAGTCTCATTGAAAGCGGCCGATTCGCCCCTGCACGGAGTCAATGCACGGCGGCCGCACGCAGTGATCGCGCAACCGACATCACGCCCAGGAGGCTCAGCACCAAGCACACCCCGAGCGGAATGGCGACCATGTCGAACGGCACGGCTTCACCCTTGAGCATTCGACTCATGACAGTGTGCTGGGCGAGTGCGGGCACCCACAGGTGCCACGGGGCCTCGCCTTCCTGGTTGAAGACCGTCACGAGCGGCAACATCGAAACGCACATCAGCAGCACCGAGCTGGCCGCCTGCGCCTCCTTGAACGTCCGGCAGCGGATGGCGAGGGCCATCAACAGCGCCGACAGCGCGCAGGCAAGGGGCACGAGCGTGGCGATGAACAAGCCGGCCTCGATCCACCCGAACTGGAACAAGGCCTGGAGCGTGTCACTCCGCAGCAGCCACTGGGCGGGCAGGAAACTCAGGCAGCTCAACACGGCGATGAGCGCGGAGACCGACGCCACCGCCAGCCATTTGCCAGCCACCACGGCAGCGCGTGGCGCAGGGGTCATCAGGAGCGGCTCCAGCGAGCCCCGTTCACGCTCGCCCGCCGTAATGTCCAGGGCCGCGTTCAATGCGCCATACAGCACCGCCATGAGCACGAAAAAGGGCAGCATGGCCGTGAGCTGCGATGCACGTGACTGCTGGCTTGCCAGATCTCGCCCAATCACCTCCACCGGCTCCAGCACCTCGGCGGCCACCCCGCGCAGCGCCAGGGCCAATGCGCCGCGCTCGCGCGCAAAGCCTTCGACCAGGCGGCGCACGCGCCCGGCGCCGACTTCGGCCTGCCGGTTGCCGCTGTCGGACACCAGTTCGAGCACCGGCCGGTCGCCGTGGAGAAGGGCCTCCTCGAATCCGTCAGGCACCACGAGAACCGGTTCGCTCAATTTGGAACGGCGCAACAGGTCTTCATGGTCCTTTGGCGCGGCCTGCACGGTGTACGTCTGGCGCTCGAAGTAGTTCTTCAGGGTCGGCGCATGTTCGATGCCGCTGACCACCACCACACGCTTTTCAGCCTGCGTCTCGAATTGGGCGAGAAGCCCCGACATCACGATGAGCACCAGCGGCCCCAACAGCACGCTCGACACGAGCACGACGATCAGGGTGCGCCGGTCCCTCAACGCATCGACGATCTCCTTGCGATACACCGCCCACATCCTCTTCATGCGCTGCCCGCCTCGTTGAATGCCAATGCCACGAAGGCCTCCTCGAAGTCTGTCTGCGACGTGGCTTCCAGCAGCGACGCCACAGTGCCCGCGGCCACCGTGCGGCCATGGGCGACGATGGTGACACTGTCACAGAGCCGCTCCACCTCTTGCATGATGTGCGTCGAGAACACGATGCACTTGCCGCCTCCCGCCGGAGTGCTCAAGTGCCGCAGCGCCTCGCGCAAGGCGCGTGTGGCCATCACGTCGAGGCCGTTGGTGGGTTCATCGAGCACGATGTTGGCGGGGTCGTGGACCAAGGCGCGCGCCAGCGCCGTCTTCATGCGTTCGCCCTGGCTGAATCCGTCGGTGCGCCGGTCGAGCAGCGGCATCAGGTCCAGCATGCGAGCCAGTTCCGTCGCGCGAGCTTCTGCCGTGTCACGCGGCATGCCCTGCAGCAGCCCGTAGTAGACGATGTTCTCGCGGGCCGTCAGTCGCGGGTACAAGCCGCGGGCATCACTGAGCACGCCCATCTTCGCCATGGCCTCTCTCGGGCGGGCGACGACGTCCACGCCGTCGACCGCCAGGCGACCCGCATCGGGTTCGATCAGCCCGGCCAGCATGCGCAGCGACGTGGTCTTGCCGGCGCCGTTCGGCCCCAGCAGGCCGAGGATGTGGCCGTCGGGGGCCGTGAAGCTCACGTCCACCACGGCGCGCACCGGGTCCGGCGCCGGGCGGAACCAGCGGCGTGGCGGCATGAACTGCTTCGCAAGGTGCTGCACGGTGATCACGGCGTGGCCTCCACCGGCAGCCGCAAGGGTCGCAACGCGGGAGGACGCGGCACCGCCTTTGCGCATGCCGTGTCGATCCGCAGTGCCGAAGCATCGTCCGGCGCGTCGAGAAACCGGAACCATGCATCGCGCAGGCAGCCGAGCGCAAGCAGGCCGTGGCCGGCGTTGTCGACCACCACGTGCATGGCTTGAGGGCCCAGCGCTGCTGCCACCCGCTCGCCATGGCGCGGCGGCGTGGCGGGGTCCAGCCCGCCGCTGAGCAGCATCACGGGCACGGGGCTCTGCGGGACGGTGTAGAAGTTCCCCGGCACATCTCCACGAGGCCATTCGGCACACACCCGGCGGTAGAACCGAAGCTCGCCGTCGCCGAAATCCTTGCCCTGGCCTTCGATACCGACGGGTACGCGCGGCATGTCTTCGGCGCACACGACGGAGAAGTGCATGCCCGCGGCGATCTCATTGCCTTTGCGGGAATTCAAGTTGCTACCGAGGCCGGTCAGGCCCTGCACCTGGCCCTGCGCGGCCGCATGGATGGCCGCCGGCAACGCCGATGAGAGCCCCGGCACATACAGCGCGCTGCGCACGACAGACAGCACCATGTCACGCGTGAGCACCAGGCGCTCGGGCCGGCCAGTGACGGGGTGGGGCACCTCGACTTCGCGCGGCAGACGCGTCAGCAAGTCGTGCCAGTCCTGGCGCAGCGCCGGGAAATCGGCGGCACATCCGGCCTCGCGGGCGCACGCCTCCAGCATGGCATCGAGCACCGCCTGGCCGTCGATCGATTGGCTCAGCGGCAACACCATGTCGGGCGGGGCCACGCCATCGAGCACGGCGCGCCGGACATGGGCAGGAAACTGCCGCAAGTAGTCGAGCGCAGCGCGCGTGCCGTACGACGCGGCGACGATGTTGATGCGTTCGGCCCCGAGTTCGCGCCGCACCGCATCCAGGTCCTGCATCGCGATGGTGGTGGTGAAGTACTTCAGGCCGTCCGCGCCGCCAAGCGCCGGGCGAGCCGCGAGGCGGTCACGGCAAGCCAGGAGATCGCGTACCTGGCGGTCAGGATCGGTTTGGTCGGCAAGGGACTGGTGCCGGGGATTCTGGCACTTGAGCGGTTCGGAGCGGCCGGTGCCGCGCTGGTCGACGAAGACGAGGTCGCGCCGGTTGTTCAGACGCTGGAAAAGCGGCAAAACCTGGGTGAGCACCTCGGACGCGCCTTGTCCCGGCCCGCCGGGGATCAGGAACACCGGATCAGGCAATTTGCGGCGCGCAAGCGCCGGCACCACCACGTAGCGAATGTCGAGCGCCGGCCCCGTGGGGCGCGCGGGATCGAGCGGCCGGGTCACTCGACCGCACAGCACTTCGAAACGGTGGCCGTCGACGCGGCAGGGAGTCAACGGCGCGTCGGCCCGCGCGGAAGCGGCCCCGAAAAGCGCGAGCATGAGAAAAAGCGCGTCTCGCACGCTCACTGGCCGAGCAGGCGTTTGAGTTCACCACTTTCGATGAGGCGGTCCAGGTCCTGTCTGCCCCCCACCAGCATGCCCTTGACGAACACCATCGGGAAGGTGGGCCAGCCGGTCCACATCTTGAGTGCATTGCGGCGGCGCCACTGGCTGAAGTAGCCCCCGTACTCGAGGTATTGGTGGGAGACGCCGGTCTGGTCGAGCGCCTGGCGTGCCTTGCGGCAGTGGGGATTGCCCGCCATGCCGACCACGAGCACCGCATTCGAGGCCGCGGCGGCTTGCACGTTGTGCACGATGTCCGCGTTCAGGTTCGCGACCCGGTCGCGGATCGACGGGTGCATGCGTGATTCTTCAAGGATTTGGCGCGGCATCGGCAGACTCCAGGCTCGACGGGAAAGAGCCCGAAGGTTAGCCGAAGCCGGCCTTCAAGTGGCGAGCACACCGCGCTGGTAATCCTCGAACGCCTGCTGGATCTCGGCCTGCGTGTTCATCACGAAGGGACCGTACTGCACGATGGGCTCGTTCAGCGGCCGGCCGGCGACCACCAGCACCCGTGCCGGCGCACTCGCGGCCGACATCAGCCGCACGCCATCGGCACCGTCGTCGTTCGCGAGGATGGCCATGCGGTCCGCCTCGACACGCGTGCCCATCACCTCCACGGCGCCGTCGAACACGTAAAGAAAAGCGTTGTGCCCGACTGGAATCGGTTGCTCGAAGGCGGTGCCCGGTGGCACGGTCACATCGAGGTACAGGGGCTCGGTGGTGGGCCGGGTCACTGCGCCGGTGACGCCATGGCTTTGGCCGGCAAGCACGCGCACCGTCCCCCCACCGTTCAGCACGACGACCGGCACCTCGGCGGGCGGCACGTCGCGGTAGTGGGGCGCGGTGAGCTTGTCTTTCGCGGCCAGGTTGACCCACAGCTGGAAGCCGGCCATGCGGCCTTCTTCCTGCTCGGGCATCTCCGAATGCAGGATCCCCCGGCCCGCCGTCATCCACTGCAGGCTGCCAGGCTCGAGCAGGCCCACATTGCCGACGCTGTCCTGGTGTCGCATGCGCCCGGCCAGCATGTACGTCACCGTCTCGAAACCCCGGTGCGGATGGGTGGGGAAGCCGCCGATGTAGTCGCTGGCGGCATCGCTGCCGAATGCATCGAGCATCAGGAACGGGTCGAGGCGGCGCTGCAGCGGCTGGGTCAGAACCCGGGTGAGTTTCACGCCGTCGCCGTCCGAGGTGGGTTGGCCGCGCACCAGCCGTTCGACGGTGCGCGATTGAATGCGCGTGTTGGTATCCATGAATCCAATGTAGAGGCCCGCGGTGGAATTCACATGGCGGCGATTTGACGCCAGCAGTCAAACGGATTGCATGGTCGCGCCGGGGGGTCTAATGTCGCATTCGTTCCCATCCGGAGATCGCATGAAGCTCTACTACAGTCGCGGCGCCAGTTCGCTGTCGCCCCACATCGTGTTGCGCGAAGCGGGTCTTGTGTTCGATCTGGTGCGCACGAGCACCAGGACTCATCAGATGGAAGACGGCACCGACTTCCACACGGTCAATCCGAAGGGCTCCGTTCCCGTGCTCGAAATCGCCAACGGCGAACGGCTGACCGAGGGGCCGGCCATCGTGCAGTACATCGCCGACCAGGTTCCCCAGAAGCAACTCGCCCCGCCCGCCGGCACCATGGCGCGCTACCGCCTGCAGGAGTGGCTCAGCTACATCGCCACGGAACTGCACAAATCGTTCGGTCCGCTGTTCGTGCCGGCCATGCCCCCGGAGGCCAAGGAATTGTTCAAAGGCTGGCTCCGTGAACGCCTGGCCTGGGTCGACAGCCAGCTCGCAGGCAAAGAGTTTTTGCTGGGCGACACTTTCACGGTGGCCGACGCCTACCTCTACACCGTGGTCAACTGGACCCCGCACGTTGCCATTCCAACCGACGAACTGCCTCATCTGCTGGCCTTCATGGCGAGAGTGGGCGCCCGCCCCGCCGTGGGGGAGGCTTTGAAGGCCGAGGGCCTGATCTGACGCGTCGGGGAGGGGCGCGAGCGAACACGCACGGGTCTCGGCGTTTTCCTACAGCGCTGTGGAACGCCGTTCGGTACAAACGAAGCATGACGCGCTTTCTCCACACGGCCCCACCGAAAGCCGGGTTTTCGTTCAAGGTGCTGACGGTGAATACGCACAAAGGGTTCACCCCGCTGAACCGCCGGTTCGTGCTCCCGGAGTTGCGGGAGGCCGTGCGTGCCGTGTCGGCCGACGTCGTCTTCCTGCAGGAAGTGCAGGGCACGCACATTCGCCACCCCGAGCGATTCCACAACTGGCCGGAAACACCCCACTACGAGTTCCTGGCGGACTCCATCTGGCCGCAGTTCGCCTATGGCCGCAACGCCGTGTACCCGCATGGTCACCACGGCAACGCGGTGCTGTCGAAGTACCCCATCGTTCACCACGAAAACCACGATGTATCGATCGCAGGGCCTGAGCGCCGCGGCCTGCTGCATGTGGTCATGAAAGTGCCGGGGCGCGAGCACAAGCCCGAGATTCACGGCATCTGCGTTCACCTCAGCCTGCAGGAGTCACACCGTCGCAAGCAGCTGGACATGCTGTGCCAGATGGTGCGCACCGAGGTGCCTGATGACGCTCCGCTGCTCGTCGCAGGCGACTTCAACGACTGGCGCCGCAATGCACACCGCATCCTCGAAAAAGGCGCGGGCCTGCATGAGGTGTTCGCGAAGGCCCACGGCCGGTCCGCGCGAACGTTTCCGGCGCGGTTTCCCGTGCTCCAACTCGACCGCATCTACGTGCGCAATGCTGCAGTGCACGCCCCTTTCGTGCTGCCGAGCAAGCCGTGGTCTCACCTGTCGGACCATGCGCCGCTCGCCGCGGAGATCGCGTTGTGAACACCAGCTGGACCACCGGCAACCGCTTCGAGTTGCTGGAAAACGGCGAGGCCTTTTTCCCTGCCGTGTTCGACGCGATCCGACAAGCCCGCAAGGAAGTCCTCCTGGAGACGTTCATCGTGTTCGAGGACAAGGTGGGCTGGGAACTGCACGGGGTGCTCCATGACGCGGCCCGGCGAGGCGTCAACGTCGACGTGCTCGTGGACGGGTACGGCTCATCCGACCTCACACCGGCTTTCGTGGAACCGTTGACAGAGGCCGGCGTGCGCCTTCGCGCCTTCGATCCGAAGCCGCGCTTTCTCGGCATGCGCACGAACGTGTTCCGCCGCATGCATCGCAAGATCGTGGTGGTGGACGGGGTGGTCGCGTTCGTCGGCGGCATCAACTTTTCGGCCGATCACCTTGCGGACTACGGCCCTCAAGCCAAGGAGGATCATGCCGTCAAGGTGGAAGGCCCCATCGTTGGTGAGATCCACAGGTTTGCCCGATCGGTCATCGCCCATGAAGAGCACCGCCGGCATTGGTTCCATCGCCAGGCCCGCACGCCACGCAACCAGGTCAGCAGCGAGGGCGCCGCACTGTTCGTGATACGCGACAACCAGGACCACCGCACCGACATCGAACGCCACTACCGCGTGGCCATCCGCGCTGCACGCAAGGAAGTGATCATCGCCAACGCGTATTTCTTTCCAGGGTACCGGCTCCTCAAGGAGTTGCGCCGGGCGGCACACCGGGGGGTGAACGTGCGCCTGATCCTGCAGGGCGAGCCCGACATGCGCATCGTCAAGGCGGCCGCGGAGATGCTGTACGACCATCTTCACCGCGCCGGCGTGCGGATCTATGAATACTGCGCGCGCCCGCTCCACAGCAAGGTGGCGCTGACGGACGACGAATGGGCCACGGTGGGCTCCAGCAACCTCGATCCGCTGAGCCTGTCGCTCAACCTGGAAGCCAACCTGATGATCCGCGACCGGTCTTTCAATCGGCACCTGCGTGCGCAACTGCAAGACCTGATCGCGAACAGATGCAAGGAAATCACCGCTGAGCAGCTGCCCCCGCGCAGCCTGTTTCACCTCGTGCGCAGCTTCTTCGTCTTCCATTTCCTGCGCCGCTATCCGGCCTGGGCAGGGTGGTTGCCGGCCCACGCGCCGAAGGTCGTGATGCCTCGGGCTGGCGACATGCGCACCGCAGGCAGCCTCAGCGGGATGGCGCACGTGACCGAGACGACCGAGGCACCATGAACCCGCCCTCCGTCGTCGCCGGCGCCACGTCCGCGTGGCCCGTCGTCAAGCGGGTGTTGACGGTCGTCTTCTTCGGTTTCGTGACCTGGCTGCTCTTTCGCCACGCGCGGACGATAGCCTGGGCTCACGTGTGGGCGTCGATGCGCGAGATGCCACACGGGGTGGTGGCGCTGGGCGCAGCCCTCGCCGTGGCCAGCCACTTGCTGTACAGCACGTTCGATCTCTTCGGTCGCCACCTGACCGGCCACCTGCTCAAGACGGGCTGGGTGATGGTCGTCACCTTCATCAGCTACGCATTCAACCTGAACCTGAGCGCATTCGTGGGCGGGATCGCGTTTCGCTATCGCCTCTACGCGCGCCTCGGTCTTTCCAACGAGGTAATCACCCGCGTGCTGACGACGAGCATGTTGACGAACTGGCTTGGCTACACGGCAATCGCTGGCGCGGTCTTCTTGTTCAGGCCGCTGGCACTGCCTCCCGACTGGAAGCTCGGCAGCGAAGGCCTTCAAGCCCTGGGTGGCTTGCTGCTCGCCTTCGCCGCAGCCTACGTCCTGGCCTGCGCGGCATCGAAAAAGCGCAGCTGGACCCTGCGCGGGCATGAATTGACGCTACCGTCCTGGCGGGTTGCCGGGATGCAACTCGCGGCGTCGTGCACCAATTGGCTGCTGATCGCCGGCATCGTGCACGTGCTGCTGCAGCAACGGTTTTCCTACTCCACCGTATTGAGCGTGATGCTGATCGCCGCGGTGGCCGGCGTCATCGCCCATGTGCCGGCGGGCATCGGGGTGCTGGAAGCCACATTCGTCACGCTGCTGTCGCACCGGATGCCCAAGGGTGAATTGCTCGGGGCGCTGCTTGCGTACCGCACGCTGTACTACCTCATCCCGCTGATCGTCGCCTCGGTGACCTATCTGTACGTCGAGGCCCGTGCGAAGGCATTGGCCCATGACCCCCTCCGGCCAACGGAGCCCCCTTGAAGCACTCACCCCAGCACCGCCAGGGCCTGCACCAGCAGCCGCCCCTTGGCGTAGGTTTCATCGAGTTCGGCCTGGGGCAGCGAATCCGCCACCACGGCGCCTCCCACCTGCACCATCACGCGGCCTTCGGCCACCACGGCCGTGCGGATCACCACCGAGAGGTCCATCCCGCCACCCGCATCGAAGTACCCGATTGCGCCCGCGTACGGCCCACGCCGCACCGGTTCCAGCGATTCGATGATCTCCATGGCCCGTACCTTCGGCGCGCCCGTCATGGACCCCGGGGGCCAGCAGGCCCGCAGCAACTCAGGCGCACCGAGCCCTGCACGCAACCGTGCGCGAACCGTCGACACCATCTGCCAGACGCTCGGATGGCCTTCGATTTCGAACAAGCGTTCCACCGAGACGCTGCCAGTGTCGGCCACACGGCCGAGGTCATTGCGCATCAGGTCCACGATCATGACGTTCTCGGCGCGGTCCTTGATGCTCGCCGCCAAAGCATCGTGCGCGGCACGGTCGCGCTGCGGGTCCGCATCGCGCGCGCGGGTGCCCTTGATGGGCCGGGCCACCACGTCACGGCCATCGAGTTTCAGGAACCGCTCCGGCGAGACGCTGGCAATGGCCACGCCCTCACTTTCGAGGTACGCCGAGAATGGTGCCGGGTTCAGTGCGGTGAGCCGCGTGTACAGCGCCCAGGGGTCACCGGCAAACGCCCCTTCCAACCGGTGCGACAGATTGGCCTGGAAGATGTCCCCGGCCGCGATGTAGTCGAGCACACGCTGGACGTCAGCCAGGTAACGGGCCGGAGCGGTGCGGGAAGCGAGCGGCCGCGCCTGGAACCGGCTGGCCGCGGGATCAGGGCCTTGCAGGCGGGAAAGCGTTTCGGCCCACACCGACGCACGTCCGGCTCCGTGTCCGCCGGTGGTGCAGCTCCACCACCGGCCTGCCGAATGGTCGTAGGCCAGCACGTGGTCACACAGGTGCAGGCGCAGGCGGGGCAGGGCAGGGTCGGCCGCGGCGATCACCGGCAAGCGCTCCACCTGGCGTGCCAGGTCGTAGCCGACAAACCCGGCCAGTCCGCCTGCGAAAGGCAGTCCATCGGGCAACGCCTCCGTGTGAGCCATGCCGGCAAGCACATCGCGCAAGGCATTGAACGGGTCGTCCCACGTGCCCAGGTGGGTGCCGTCGGCGCCGAGCAGCACCGTCTGGAATTCCCCTGTCTCCAGTGTCGCCACCGGCGGGCCGGCCACGCACGACCAGCCGGACAGCCCCGGCATCGATTTGCTGCTCTCGAGCAGCACCGTGTTACCACGGCCGCGCAGGCGCGCGCACACCGCCTGAGGAGACGCGGTGAGGTCAAGGGGTACGATCCTGGGCGTCAACTTTGGCAAAAAGAGATTCTGGGCGCATGAGTGTAGAGCGACAACCATTTCCCGCCGACCCGGCACACGCGCCCCTGCTGCGCGCGTTGCTGGCCCTCGATGGTTCCACAACGCGGGTGTGCGAAGCGCTCGCACGCCAGTCGGTCGGGGTGCAGCTGCACCATCAGCGGCAGACCTCCGATGTGCCGGCCGCGGTGCGGGAGCAACTGGGCGGCAGCCGCTGGCTGGAACGGGTCACGAGCCTGCACGCGCATGGCCGCGTGATGATGGACAACCTTTCGTACACCCGCCTGGATGCCGTGCCTGATTGGTTCCTCGCGGGCCTCGACGCCGGCCAGGCCCCGGTGGGCCACCTGCTGCAGCGCCTGTTCGTGCAACGCGAGACCGTGCCGGGCTCCGACGCCTTGTCCGAGGTGCTGTGGTCACACGTGGGCCAGCCCGACGCCCGCGCAAGCCGCAGCTACCGCGTCGTGACCCCCACCTCGCCGCTGATGCTGATCTTCGAGGTCTATCGGGCCGGCATGGTGCAGGAGGCCTGACATGCTCTCGCTGATCGAACGCAGCCGGCGTGCCGTCTGGCACCCCTGCAGCCAGATGAAGCAGCACGAGACCCAGCCGCTGCTGGGCATTGCCCGCGCCGAAGGCCCCTGGCTGTACGACACCGACGGCCGCCGCTACCTCGACGGCATCAGCTCCTGGTGGGTCAACCTCTTTGGTCACAACCATCCGCACATCGTCGCCGCATTGACCGAGCAGCTCGGCCGCCTGTCGCACGTGATGCTGGCCGGCTGCACGCATGAGCCGGTCGTCGAATTGTCGGAACGCCTCGGCCACCTGACTGGCCTCGGTCACGCGTTCTATGCGAGTGACGGCGCGTCGGCCACCGAGATCGCGCTGAAGATGAGCGCACACAGCTGGCGCAACCGCGGCCGCCCCGGCAAGAACCGCTTCATCGGCCTGGCACACGGATACCACGGCGAAACCGTGGGGGCGCTGTCGGTCACCGACATCGCGCTGTTCCGGGAAGCTTATGGCCCGCTCGTGCGGATCAGCACCACCGTCCCGAACCCCGACGCCCGGAATGCAGCGCCCGGCGAATCCGCGGCCGACCACGCCCGCCGCTGCGCGAACACGCTCGATGCGTACCTCCAACAACACCATGCCGAGGTGGCCGCGTTCATCGTGGAGCCGCTCGTGCAGTGTGCCGCCGGCATGGCGATGCACGACCCCGAATACCTGCGGCAGGTGCGAGCCCTGTGCGACCGGTACGAGGTGCATCTCGTCGTCGACGAAATCGCCGTGGGGTTTGGCCGCACCGGTTCCATGTTCGCGCACCAGCAGGCGGGCATCCGGCCCGACCTCATCTGCCTGTCGAAGGGCCTGACCGGCGGAACGCTCGCCCTCTCGGCCGTCTTGTGCACCGACGCCATCTACGACGCCTTCTACGATGACCGCACCGTCCGCGGCTTTCTGCATTCGCATTCGTACACCGGCAATCCGCTCGCATGCCGCGCCGCGCTTGCGACGCTCGAGATCTTCGACCAGCGCGATTGGCTCTTGCACAACCGCGCCACCGCCTCCAGCCTGACAACACTCTGCGAACCCATTGCGCAACATGCGAAAGTCAAAGCCGCGCGCCAACTCGGCATGATCTGGGCGTTCGATGTCGACACCGACGACCCCACGTTCTCGCGCCGCTACCACGCCGCCGCACTGGAAGGCGGCCTGCTGCTCCGTCCGATCGGCTCCACGCTGTACTTCATGCCGCCTTACATGCTCGATGAGGAAGCCACCGCCTGGCTCGCCACCCGCGCACTCTCGGCACTGGAAGCCACCGCATGACCACCGCGTTCTTCATCACCGGCACCGACACCGAGGTGGGCAAGACGCTGGTGAGCTGCGCATTGCTGCACCACCTTCGCGGGCGGCATGCGCGCGTGGTGGGGATGAAACCCGTGGCGGCCGGCACCATCCCATTTCCCGGTGGCCCCGACAACGAGGATGCCGTGGCCCTGCGCGCCGCCGGCACACTGGCCGTCCCCCGTGCGCTCGACAACCCATACTGCCTGCCTCTGCCCTTGTCGCCGCACCTTGCCGCACGGGCGACGGGGCAAACGATCAGCATCGACTTGCTGGCCGACCGCTACCGCCAACTGGCCGCGCTCGCCGATGCGGTCGTGGTCGAAGGAGCGGGCGGCTTTCACGTGCCGCTGACCGACACCGAGACCGGTGCCGACCTGGCCGAGCGCCTCGCGCTGCCCGTGGTGCTCGTGGTGGGCCTTCGCCTCGGGTGCCTGAACCATGCATTGCTGACGGCCGAGGCGGTGCGCGCCCGCGGTTTGCGCCTTGCCGGCTGGGTGGCCAACCGCATCGATCCAGCCATGGCCTCGGTGGAAGACAACATCGCCACCCTGGCTGAACGGCTTGGTGCACCGATGTGGGCCGATGTGCCCCGCATGGCTTCGCCGCGCGCGGACCAAATCCTCTGGCGGGAGGGTGCCGGACAGACCTAAGATGCAGGATTGTCTCCATCCTGTGCCGTGATGATCGACCCCATCGCCGAATTCCAAACTGCCCTCGAGGGCCTGGCCGCGGCCCACCTGATCCGGGCGCGCCCCGTCATCGAAGCCGTGGACGGGGCACACCTGCGCGTCGACGGCCACAACGTGCTGGCCTTTTGCAGCAATGACTATCTTGGCCTCTCGCAACATCCGGCGCTGATCGAGGCCGCGCGCCAAGGCGCCCTCAAATACGGCGTGGGCGCAGGCGCCTCACCCCTTGTCAGCGGCCACAGCGCCGCCACCGACGCGCTCGAACGCGAACTCGCCGCCTTCGTCCGCTTGCCGCGGGCGCTGTACTTCGGCTCCGGCTACGTGGCCAACGTCGGCCTGATCCCGGCCTTCGTGGGCCGGGGAGACGCGGTGTTCTCGGACGCGCTCAACCATGCCTGCCTCATCGACGGCATTCGCCTGTCGCACGCCGACACAACGGTCTACCCGCACAACGACCTTGCCGCGCTCACCGAAGCGCTGCAGCGCAGCACGGCGCGGCGCAAGCTGATCGTCACCGACGCCGTGTTCAGCATGGACGGCGATGTGGCACCCCTTGCCGACATGATCTCCCTGTGCGAACGCCATGACGCCTGGCTGCTGATCGACGACGCCCACGGCTTCGGCGTGCTCGGTCCCGACGGCCACGGCACGGCCGCCCACCTCGGCATCGACTCACCACGCCTCATCTACATGGCCACCCTTGGCAAGGCCGCAGGCGGCGCGGGCGCCTTCGTGGCCGGTCATGCCGTCCTCATCGAATGGCTGATGCAACGCGTGCGCAGCTACATCTTCGCCACGGCCACTCCCGCGATGATCACCGAGGCGCTGCGTGCATCCCTCCGGGTGATCGAACAGGAGGCCTGGCGGCGGGATCACCTGCACCGCCTGATCGCGCGCCTGCGCGCCGGCACGGCAGACCTTCCGTGGGACCATCCCGAGTCAGGCACAGCGATCCAGCCGTTGATCATCGGCGGCAATGCCGAAGCGCTCGCGGTGATGAACGCCATCCGGCAACGTGGCATCTGGGCCCCGGCCATTCGCCCGCCCACGGTTCCCGAAGGCACGGCACGGCTGCGCATTTCGCTGTCTGCCGCGCATTCGGAGGCCGACGTCGATCGCCTCGTCGCCGCGCTGCACGAGATTGCCTGACGGGTTCAGGAACGCGTCTTGCCGCCCGGAGACGCTCTTCCAGACCCTCCATGACCCGACGTTGGGAACTCGACGCACTGCGCGGGCTGATGCTCGTGCTGATGGTCCTCACGCACCTGCCCACCCGCGTCGCCGTGCCACTCGGGCAACCCTTCGGGTTCGTGTCGGCAGCCGAGGGGTTCGTCATGCTGTCGGCGTATACGGCTGGCATCGTTTACACCTTGCGCGCCCGGCGCGACGGCGAGCGAACAATGCGCGAAGCCTTCCTGCGCCGCGCGCTGAAGGTCTATGCATGCCAGGCGGCGCTGCTGGCGTTCCTGTTCACGGTGGTCGCGTTCATCGACATGCTGGTGCACGGGGTGGACATCGACAACCTCATCTCGTTCTACCGCCAGGCGCCGGCCACCGCACTGCTCGGTGCCGCGTTGCTGCTGTACAACCCGCCGCTGCTGGACATCTTGCCGATGTACATCCTGTTCATGCTGGCGAGCCCGGTTCTGCTGCTCCACGGAATGCACCAGGGATGGGCCGGCATCCTCACGGGCAGCATCGCGCTGTGGTGCGGATCGCAGTTCGGGCTCGGCGGCTGGTTGTACGGGCAGGTCGTCGCCTTCACCGGCCTGCCGGTACCCGTCGACCAGACCGGGTCGTTCGCTCCGCTGGCCTGGCAGTTCCTGTGGGTGCTCGGCCTGTGGATGGGGTCCACAGGCGTCACCCGCAACACCGCCACCCGGCCGTTCCCTCGCGCGATGGTGACCGCCGCGGCCGGATACGCCATGGTGTGCCTCGTGTGGCGCCATGCCGTCGGGCAAGTGCCATTTGGCGACCATCCTGCCCTGAACCTTTTGTTCGACAAATGGCATCTCGGCCCGCTGCGCATGCTCGACTTCCTCGCACTGACATTGCTCACCGTGCATTTCGGCCCCTGGCTGAAAAGCCATGTGCCGAGGCTGAGGTTCCTCGAGGTGTTCGGCGCCGCCTCGCTCACCGTGTTCTGCTGCCACCTGGTGCTGGTGTTGACGGCGCTGGCGCTCGTGGGAGAGGCCAAGCCCGAACGGCCCCTGTGGATGGACGGCTCGATCCTTGTGACCAGCTTCGCCTTGCTCTATGGCGTGGCGCGGGGACAGCAGTGGTTCGCGCGACGAGCCCTCATTTCACGACGTCCGACAGCGCAGCCCGCCAGACCGCATATCCGAGTTCATTGAGGTGAAGCGCATCGGCTTGGAACAACTCCTGCCGCGGCTGGCCCTGCGCATCGAGCATCGCTGTGAACACATCGACATATGTCAACTCAGGGTCCCCCGCCATGTACGCGTGCGCCAGCCCGTTGGCCTCGCGGACCTGCGGTATCAACGCTGCCCGCAGCGGGCTGGGTTTGATGGACATGTAGGCGATGCGGGTGCCGGGCAGGGCGCTTCGCACGCCCTCGACGAACGCCCGCAGGCTTGCCATCACGTCATGGGGAGAGCGACCCTCGACCAGATCGTTGTCCCCCGCATACAGCACCACGAGCCGCGGCTTGTAGGGCACGACCAGCTCCCTGACATGCTCCGCGCAATCGAGCAGCCGCGATCCGCCGAACCCACGTTGCACCACCCGCACGTGCTTGAACTGAGCCTGCAGCGAATGCCACAACCGGATCGATGAACTCCCGACGAACAACACCCCACCGGGTTCCGGCGCGTGCAGGCGGTCCTCGGCCGCAAAGGCATCGATGTCGGCCTGCCAGCGCTTGTGTTGCAGCGTCAACTTGGCCGTGGCCGGCGCCGTCTGCCCGTGCGCGACAACACCCGCGCTGAGCAAGCCCGCGATGGCCAGACCCGTCTTGATCCAGGTCTTCATGCGAACCCTTCAAACCCGCCCGAGCAGCCTGCTCTCGGCCAATGCCAACGGCTCAGGGCGACCCGAGAGTACGAGCGTGTCACCCGCTGCCAGCCGAAGCTTGTCATCGGGACGCGTCACTGCGCCGGAGGCCCGGCGCACCGACACCACACTGACCCCGAGCGCATGCAACGCGAGCGATTCGAGTGTTTCGCCGAGGCTCGCGGCTGCCGGCGGCAAGCTCACGCTGAGCAGCCGGGCCTGCTGCCGCTCATCTGCCGTATCGTCGTCGGCACCATGGAAATACCCTCGCAACAGGCCATAGCGGGCATCGCGCTGATCCTGCACGACGCGGATCACCCGCCGCATCGGCACACCGACCAGTGCCAGCGCATGGCTCGCAAGCATCAGCGACCCCTCGATGGTCTCGGGCACCACGCCGGTGGCACCGGCGGCCTGCAAGCGCTCGATGTCGGCATCGTCACGGGTGCGAACGATCACCGGCACCTTGGGTGCATGCTCCTGCACGAGATGGAGGATCTTCAATGCGGACGCAATGTCGTGGTAAGTCACCACCACCGCATTGGCCCGTGCAAGGCCCGCGGCCATCAAGCTCTGCAGCCGGGCCGCGTCCCCGAACACCACACTCTGGCCCGCCGCTGTCGCCTGGCGCACACGATCAGGATCGAGGTCGAGCGCCATGTAGGGAATCTGCTCCTGCTCCAGCAGGCGCGCCAGGTTCTGACCGCTGCGGCCATAGCCGGCGATGATGATGTGCGCCTCGGTGTTGATGGCGCGCTTGGCGATGCGGGTCATGGCCACGGATTGCATCAACCAATCGCTCGCGCTCAATCGCATCACGATGCGATCACTGTGCATGATGAGGAACGGCGTGGCAAGCATCGACAGCACCATGCTCGCAAGCACCGGGCTTTGCAAGTGCGCGGGCAGCAGATTCTGCTGCGTGGCCATCGTCAACAGCACGAAACCGAATTCGCCCGCCTGTGCGAGGTAGAGACCGGTGCGCAGCGCCACCCCGGGCGAGGCGCCGAACAACTTCGACAAGCCTGCAACGAGCAAGAACTTGAACAGCACCGGCAAGAGCGTCAGCAGCAGCACGAGACCCCAGCGCTCCATGACGATCTCGGCGTTCAGCTTCATCCCGATCGTGATGAAAAAGAGACCCAGCAGCACATCATGGAACGGTCGGATGTCGGTCTCCACCTGGTGCTTGTACTCCGTCTCGGCGATCAGCATGCCCGCCACGAAGGCCCCGAGGGCAAGCGACAGCCCGGCATGCTCGGTCAGGTAGGCCAGCCCCAGCGTGACGAAGAGCAGGTTCAGGATGAACAGCTCTTCGCTGCGACGCCGCGCCACCAGTGTGAGCCACCAGCGCATCACCCGCTGCCCTCCCACAAGCAACACGGTCAACAGCGCGGCCGCCTTGAGCCCCGCGACCGCGAGCGACTGCACGAGCACCTCGGGGGAGGAACCCAGCGCGGGGATCAACACCAGCAGCGGCACCACGGCCAGATCCTGGAACAGCAGCACGCCCATCACGCGCCGACCGTGCTCGGATTCCAACTCCAGACGCTCGGCCATCAGTTTCACCACGATGGCCGTGCTGCTCATCGCCAACGCGCCACCGAGCGCCACCGCGCTCTGCCAGCCGAGCCCCCAGTTGCGGCCCGCCATGGCAAAAGCCCAGGTCATCACGACGTTGCCCACCACCGCCGCCAGAATCGTGGTGGACACCTGCGTCAGCCCCAGACCGAACACGAGCGTGCGCATGCTGCGCAGCTTCGGCAGGTTGAATTCCAGACCGATCACGAACATCAGGAACACCACCCCGAATTCAGCGAGGTAGCTGATGCTGGCAGAGCCCTTCGCCAGGGCCAGCGCGTTCGGGCCGATCAACACCCCGACGGCGAGGTACCCCAGCATGGGCGGCAGTTTCAGCGAGCGGCAGGCGGCCACGCCGACGACGGCAGCGACCAGGTACAACAACACCAATTCCAGGGTGGATGCCATCAGAAGGGACGGGGAGGGGGAGGGTGCCTACAATCGCTCCATCCTACTGGACCCAGGCTCCTCATCGTGCCCAGCACTGCCGTATCCCCCGAAACTTTTGACGCACCACGCGCATTGCGTCTCGCCCACGACACCTTCGAGATCGAATCCCGGGCCTTGCTCGGGCTGAAGGCGCGGCAAGGCGACGGTTTCACGAATGCCGTGTTCGCCATGCTGGGTTGCTCGGGGCGGGTGGTCGTCATGGGCATGGGCAAGAGCGGGCACGTCGGGCGCAAGATCGCCGCCACGCTCGCCTCCACCGGCACCCCCGCCATGTTCGTGCACCCCGCGGAAGCAAGCCACGGCGACCTGGGCATGGTCACCAAGGGCGACGTCGTGCTCGCCATCTCCAACTCCGGTGAAAGCGACGAACTGGCAGCCATCTTGCCGGCGCTCAAGCGGGTGGGCATCACGCTCGTGGCCATGACGGGGCGCCCGGCGTCGTCGCTCGCCAGCCATGCCGACATCGTGCTCGACAGCGGGGTCGATCAGGAAGCCTGCCCGCTCAACCTCGCTCCCACCGCCAGCACCATCGCGCAGATGGCCCTCGGCGATGCGCTGGCCGTGGCCTTGCTCGATGCACGCGGTTTTCGCGAGGAAGACTTCGCGCGCTCACACCCCGGTGGCAGCCTCGGGCGCAAGCTGCTCACCCATGTCCGTGACGTCATGCGCAGCGGCAACGATGTGCCCCGCGTGGCCCTCGACACCCCCTTTGTCGACATGATGAGGGAGATGACACGCAAGGGGCTCGGCGCCACCGCGGTGGTCGATGCCACGGGCGAGGTTCGCGGCATCTTCACCGACGGCGACCTGCGCCGCCTCGTCGAAAGCGGCCAGGACCTGCGCGGCCTGATGGCCCGCGAGGCGATGCATCCCAACCCCCGGCTCATCCGGGTTGACGCACTGGCCGTGGAGGCCGCCGGATTGATGGAACAACACCGCATCACCAGCGTGCTCGTCGTCGATGCCGCCGGCCAATTGGTCGGCGCACTCAACACCAACGATCTGATGCGCGCCAAGGTCATCTGATGCACACGCCCGCTCTCTCGTTTTCTCCTGAGCTGTTGCTGAAGGCCCAAGGTATCCGTGCCGCGATCTTCGACGTCGACGGCGTGCTGACCGACGGCCGCATCTATCTCGGCACCGAGGGTGAACAGTTCAAGGCCTTCAACACCCTCGACGGACATGGCCTGAAGCTGCTGGCCCAGGGCGGCATCGAACCCATCGTCATCACCGGACGCGATTCACCGGCCGTGCGCCGGCGCGTGAGCGACCTGGGCATCCGCCATGCGGTGTATGGCGCGCACGACAAACTGTCCGCCGCCGAGGGCCTGATGGCGGCCTTGCAGATCGACTGGCCCCAGCTCGCCGCCATCGGTGACGACTGGCCCGACCTGCCGCTCATGACCCGCGCCGCTTTCGCCTGCGCTCCCCCCAACGCCCATGCCGAGGTGCTGGCCGTTGCGCACCACGTCACCGCCGCAAGAGGCGGCTACGGCGCTGCCCGGGAGTGCTGCGACGTGCTGTTGACCGCCTGCGGCGCGTACGCCCGGCTGCTTCACGGCCACCTCATCACGCTCGACGCCTCGCCTTGACCGTGGATACCTTGCCCGCCAACCTCGCGCCGCCGGAGGCCGACCTGTCGCCCGCGCCGCAGAAACAGCCCTGGACCTGGCAACTGGTCCAGATGGCCTCCACCTACCTGCCGGTGATGCTGATGGCCTTGCTGGCGATCGGCACCTGGTGGCTTGTCAAGAACACGGTGCCGCCGACCGACGACCTCCCCGCCACGGCACCACGGCACGAACCCGACTACGAGATGCACCATTTCTCCGTACAGCGCTACACGCCCGCCGGCAGCCTCGAGGCACAAATCGAAGGCGAGACGCTGCGCCACTACCCCGACACCGACACGCTCGAGATCGACAACGTCCGCATGCGAGCCATCGATGAGGCCAACCGCACCACGGTCGCGACTGCGCACCATGCCGTCACCAACGGAGAGGCCACCGAAGTGCGCCTGATGGGCCAGGCGGAAGTCGTGCGCGAGGCCACTGCCACCGAGGCGCCCATCTATTTCCGCAGCGAATTTCTGCACGCCTTCCTTGAAACCGAACGCGTGTTCTCGGACAAGCCAGTCGTCGTGACCCAAGGCGGCACGGAAGTGCGGGCCGACGGCATGGAGTACACGCATGCCGACGGCGTGATCCGCTTCACCGGCCGCTCGCGCGCGGTGATCGACCCTCGCCCCGTCCGGCCATGACGGCGCCGCTGGTCTACATCACCGGTGCGTCGAGCGGCATCGGGCAGGCGCTGGCCCGGCGATACCACCAGGCCGGCTATCGCCTCGCGCTCGTCGCCCGACGAGGCGCTGAAGTGGAGGCCTGGGCACGCGCCGAGGGCATCAGCGCCGCAAACTGCAGTGTCCATGCCGCGGACGTGCGAGACATCGGTGCCATCACCGCTGCAGGCCGCGCCTGCATCGCCGCCCAAGGGTTGCCCGACGTGGTCATCGCCAACGCGGGCATCAGCCTCGGCGTCGACACCGCCATTTTCGAAGACCTGGACGTGATGCGCCGTACCTACGAGACGAACAATCTCGGCATGGCGGCCACGTTCCAGCCCTTCATCGCGCCGATGCGCGAACGTGGCGCCGGCCGGCTCGTGGGCGTCGCCAGCGTCGCAGGCATCCGGGGTTTGCCAGGGCATGGGGCCTACTGCTCCAGCAAGGCCGCGGTCATCAGCTACCTCGAGAGCTTGCGCGGGGAATTGCGGGCGTCCGGCGTGCGCGTGGTGACGGTGCTGCCGGGCTACATCGCCACCCCGCTCACTGCAAAGAACCGCTACAGCATGCCGTTCCTGATGCAGCCCGACGCATTCGCGGACCGGGCTTTCCACGCCATCACCGCAGGCGCCAGCTACCGAGTGATCCCGTGGCAGATGGGCATCGTGGCCAGAGTGCTGCGGGCGTTGCCCAATGCGGTGTACGACCGCCTCCTCGTCGGCCGAGCGCGCAAACACCGCGCGGGCGAGTGAACCCGTCTTGGGGGACCTGACCTCGGCGCGATCAGGTCAACGCCCACAACAGGCCCCAAAAGCAAAGGCGGCAACGCCGAAACGTTTGCCGCCTTGAGGTTCGCAGACCGCCTCACGACTGAGATCGCGGGCGTCTGCTCGAGCGAACGATCAGTAGCCGCCCGAGCGGCCACCGCCGCCGTAGCCGCCACCCGAGCGACCGCCACCGCCGTAGCCACCGCCCGAACGGCCGCCGCCACCGTAACCGCCGCCACCACCACCGTAGTTGCCGCCGCCACCGCCGCCGCCGTAGCCACCG
>Ga0207679_10000628_pt1 | contig 23533 bp, 19 predicted proteins | sample KBSC73metaG_FD_184320 | JGI IMG/M metagenome (GOLD analysis project Ga0207679, IMG submission 184320) | Corn rhizosphere microbial communities from Kellogg Biological Station, Michigan, USA - KBS C7-3 metaG (SPAdes) (version 2) | ecosystem: Host-associated > Plants > Roots > Rhizosphere > Soil ... | reverse complement strand
GATTGATGGGTTCTTTCCTGTGGCTTGCATAGTTGCCATTAACATATTCCGCAACCGTACCATCGGCAAAAATCACTATTCCTCCCAGCCAGTTTTCCTTAATGCAGGCTATTATGAGATTTGTGAGATAGTTGACGTCGAATTTGAGCATCGTAAACCAATGCTCATCGGTCATGTTTCTTTTTATAAATTCCAGGTGAATTTTTTCTTCCTCACTAATTGTATTTGCTCTTTGCTTTTTCTCCAACTGATTCTTTGTATAAGTTAAGTTTATCTTGGGCACATTGTCATTGTAGGCATCAAGAAAAAAGTAGTCGCAGACATTTTTCATGACATCCAGCGATAATCCAAATTCACGCATGGATTCGAGAATTTGGATCCAAATAAGCTGCACGAAACTTAATTTGCCCCATTTGCCTTTCTCAATAAAAGGCAATAATCCATTTCGCCTCCAGTAATTGAGATAGTGATAGAAACTGGCTTTTTCTTGTTCTGCCTTCTTTTTATTGTTAGCCAGATGAGGACTTCTAAGTAGGTGCAGATCACTTAGCGGAACTAGCCTATCATACATCAGTCCGGGGAAGTCGCTTAGGAGTATTGGTTCTTGGCTGGGCATAGAGCTAATATATGAAATTTGTCTTGTACGCAAACTATATTTTTAGCTTCCTGTGTGAATAACGTGTTTATTCCGCTCTTCTCGTCCTTCGATTCATAGGTTGGCGGTAGGAGCATTTTGTAAAACGGTGTTCCACAGAAGCGGTGATTAAGACGTACTCGCGGGCATCATTGTTTGGCTATGCCAACATAAACCAAAACACACCGGGTTACGAATTGAGTCCCGATTGGAGGTCTTTAACTGCCTGCATACAGATCATAAAATAAATGATGAATCTCGACCAATTTCCGTTGATCTGAACTAGTACAGTGGTTTGTTATGAAATGAGATTTGTTGGGAATTTCAAGGGTGTCTTTGAAGGATGAATGCGATTGAATTGCGGCTTTTGCTTTCGATAATATTGTTGTCAAGTTTTTCTGCTTGCAAAAACTTATAATGATTCCATAGTTATTTCTCCAAGTCAAGTAAGAAATTAATTGTGAAATCGCTTTGCAATAGAGTTTCATGCCACTCCAGATTTTGCACTCGCAAACCAGTATATTTCCTTTGTCAATATTGAGATAAATATCCGTTTTTCCCTTTCTCAAAAAAGTTTCACCTGTTGCCTTTCCTTCAAAGACAGAATTCAAGTTAACTAACAGAACGTTTCTGAGATCTTCTTCTTGAAGAGACTTATAACTTTTTGGTGTCTTTTCAAACTGCCTTCCCTGCTGATCAAGAACGTGAACAATATCCAACATTTTTTTATGGTCTAGTACATATTCCTCCTTTTCTGTTGGATTGGGCCGTAATCGTTTTATCAGCGGCGACTTATCTAGTTTAACTTTTGTAATTACTTGATCAGTCTTTTTGAGTAGCGGAATATTGATTTTCTTAATTAGAGCGTCGTTGCGTCGCAAGTCAGACTTAATTTCCTGCTTACGAATTTCAATCCAATCGCGGATGTCACTCCGTAAACGCTCGTTTTGATATTCAATTTGATGATTTATCAGTGCAATCCACTCATAAAAAAGTTTCTTTTTTTCTGTTACTTCCTCTACTACTTGATCGTCGCTTTTTTCAAATTTATAGCCTCTGACATTAACACATATGCAAATCTCATCCTCATTCCATTTAATTTCGCTAGCGGGAATAGTTGACGGCTTGAATTGCCTTAGACCGTTTAAAGAGGGATTTTCCATAATCGGAATATGAATAAAAAGTTGTAAGGTTCCAAACGGATTTTTGCCCTCTGGAAAAAATTCTTCTTTTTTTATGTCTGCGGGAATGGAAAAGCCTTTTTTAATTTCAGACTTTTCTCCCTTTTTCCTATCAATTTGTAGAGGAAGAAAGTGATCCATTGAAAAATAATATTCCACCAGTTCCGAAACATCAGCTTCGGCAATAAATTGATCGGGCTCAGAATCGATCCTTCTTTTTACGTTCTCACCAATTTCTTCGTAGGCTTGTATTACCATTGACATGGTTCATCTTTGCGAAGCAATTTATGGACTAATTTCGCATCAGACACGTATTCCATAAACCGATGGCAAAATTAAGTTCATATGAAAAGGGTGACATACACGAGGCGAAAACTTTCGAGATTTTGAAAAAGATGGTGAAAGACGAAAGATTTTACGTCTCGGGGAAGAATAGCAAGATTTATAGAAAACGTAAGTATTATTCGAAGGATAGAGAGGCGGAAATCACCTTTGATATGGCGATCGAGACTATGATGCCAGGGTCATTAGAATATTCTTTGTTAACTCTCATTGAATGTAAAAATTATGGCGACTGGGTGCAGGTGGGGGATGTGGAAACATTTTCAGATCGAGTGCGCCAAGTCGGCGGCCATAAAGGAATAATGGTAACAGCGACACCATTCCAAAAGAGCGCTCTTAAAATAGCTCAGACTAGGAAAATAGGAGTCATGAAACTAAATTCTAACAATGGAGTTGAATGGATCAGCCGTCGTATGGATCAGAATGAACTTGAAAAGAAAATTGCGGAGTTCGAGGAAAGCATGACGACTGACAATAATGGAGGCACAGCAATTTTGGGACAGTGTGACGGGATTAATTTTTTCAATTTCCAAGACTTGCTTATTTATCTTGGTGTTATTGACCAATTCTTCCCCTCACTTGGAGATTTGAAAATTCCATACCTCACAGACGAAGCAATTGAAGAAAGAATCAAGGAATTGTCCCTAACAGATTGTTATGACCATTTTACTTTAAATGTGGATAAGCTGTGTGTCCGAATGTCGGAGTTATTTGATGTTGATTTTGCGTTCGATGAACCAATCGGCCTTACAAGGAACACCGCAACAATAGGTAAAATTCAATATGAGCCATTGAAGATTTTCGTCGACCCAAATTTAAAAGCAGACACACCCCGCTGGCGGTTCACAGTGACTCACGAGATAGGTCATTTGGTTCTGCACAGCTTTTTGTTAAGAGAATATTTTGCCGCAAATGATGACACGGACGAAATATTCTCAAGAAGCCATGAATACTCGACTGATGTTCGACTGAGAATGGAAATTCAGGCCAATAGGTTTGCAGCCCTTGTGCTTATGTATACACCCTATTTTACGAAAGTTGTAAAGAACTATTTTCAACGCGAATCAATCGCGCAAAAAGGCTTTATTTATCTAGACCATCAAAGAGAAAACTTAATAGCCGTCATGAAGTTACTAGGAGAACTAGAGCAAATATTTGGGATTTCTAAAGATGCGGCTAAGTTCCGTTTGAAAGATCTGGGATTGCTTAAGGATGAACAAGATGCTTCCCTTGCGACTCATTTGAAGCAAACGAGGTTCTGATCACACAGAGACAAAGGGCGCTCACATTATGGAGCTTCGAACCTGCATTAAATTCGTCCTTAAAAATTCCTTAGGTCCTAATAAGGTGCTTGACATTCCTTTGCAAGAGCTATGAGAGGAGACATTTGAAATGTCATTCATTTTCTTCTTAAAAAAATGGCCTACCAATTAAGAGCATCAATACAACACCAGCGTGCTGGCACACGGGTTCTAAAGCACTTGTTGCAAATAAGATAAAATTTAGTATTTGCAAACTAACTATTCTTAAATACTTTTAGCATAGCTGAATGTTCCAGCGTTATCAACCGTAATTGAATGGAAATCAAAATAGAAAGAGATACGACATTGGATCGTTTGGAGTCGTATTACAGACGTTTGACACAGGCAGCCGATGTTGATGCTCCCGTTAATGTCATTTTACCGAAAGCGCTTGACAATTACTTTGTTGGTCTCGTACCCGCGCTTTTGCAATTTGTGATAACCTGGAGTCGGTATAGGCTGGCCGGAGACTTGATATTAGATATTGACGACTCCGATGTGGACAATCTTAATGAAGTCTTGCAGAACGAGTTGCTATTTCCCGCAATCGCACTGGTTTGGAATAAATCTAACCTTTATAGCAAGAATGGGCAGACAGATTTAAGAGACGCGCTAAAAGAACCGTTAGGAAGCATCAGAAACTTAATGGTCAGAGCGCGACCATTTAAAGGTCATAAACTGCTCTTAACAAGTATCGATCACTTTCCGTTAAAGAGTGGAGGCATTCCAGCTTTCGAGTCATCTGAAGGATTTATTGACAATGAAGCTAACACATTGAGCAATTTAAGACCTGCCCTAGAAAGTATCCTTAGTTTTTCGAATGAAGCAAAAAGGGAGTTTGCTGAGTATGGAAGAGATTTTATAGCGATAATTCACGAACTGTATAAAAATACCTATGAATGGGCAAGGACGGATTCAGCCAATATTGCAATAAGTCCCAGTATCAGAGGATGCCTCATCAAGTTCTACAAGAAAAGGCGGACCACTATTCTTCATGAATACCAATTCCATAAAGGATTAAGGGAGTATTTTGAAAGCACTGTGCATATAGAGAACCTGCAATCAGAGATTTATTTCATCGAGATATCCATTTTCGATAGCGGACTAGGTTTCGTTGGAAAATATGATTCGATCGACAAAACAAAATTGACGGATATAGATATAATTAAAAGGTGTCTCGTATTACATATGACTTCCGCAAAAGGTTTGGACAAAGATGAGAAGGGAGTCGGTCTGGACAGGATTCTTAAAGTGCTTGATAAGAAAGGCTTTATCAGGATCAAAACTAATAGAAGATGTGTTTATAGAAACATGATCACTCATCCCTATAGAACTGTTTCACATGAACAAGATCTGGATCTATATGATTGGGAGTTCAATTCGAGTAAAAAGTATTCGGAGACATCTGAGGTTGTGGGCGTATGTCTGACGATTTTATACCCTTTGTCAACCAAACCTTGACGCATGAACTCGTTTTATTTATACTCATTCAAATATAAAAACCCTGGAGGCGCGTCCAGCGAACTTACAGCGACCGTGATTTTCTGTAGCAATGAAGAAATTGATGAACGAGAGTTACAGGCTGAGGTAAGGACATTCTATCAGCATCATTACCAACCCGATCAAATATTTGTAATTGGGAGCCACAATATGGCGTCGAAATTAATTGAGGTTTTTCAAACTAACGAAGAGACTACTTTTAAAGGAATACCAAAACGACAAGAGCTTCACTTACATGAAAATCTTTTCATATTAGCATTTGATAAAAATGGACAGGTAAAGTGCAAAAATGGCAAGGAAATTCCTGAAGGGTTTGAAATGAAATTTCGCAATGAAGGGATGCAGCAAATCTTTACGTGTCGAGGTGGATTAATTGTGTCAGAGTCTTCGCACCATTATGTCTTCCCTTCCGGAAAACACTGTGATCGATTTTTGCGAACGGGGAATATCCTCTTGTATAGCCCGGAGATCTACTTCATTGCCTTTTGCCTTCTAAAGCACTTTAATGAGGAAAATTATTCCCGCATTTATTCTGACACATCTTCAATAAATAGCGTGGCGTATGCCTTGTTCGATTTAAAAAGCAATTTACTTAACAAAAGGCTTAAAGTTTCAATAGAGAGTTTTAGTAGTTATGATGGCCTTTACGGAAATGAAGAGAGTTATACAAAAGATTCATTTCTGATCATTTCGGCTTCGACCTCTTCAAATATTGTAAAATATGTGCTGGACAACCACAAAATCCTCGAACGAGACAATATCGCCATTCTTTATTTTCACGGCAAGCAAACAGATTTCAATAACGTAAAGGGTCAGGTGATTTGTAACCTTACGAAATCTGAGAGTAATCCGGATGGTATTGACTATTATCCTACTTACCTCGAAAAAGACTGCGAACACTGTCGTCAAGGGTCGTATCCAGTACCAGTTTCGGGAGACGTTTTTCTCCTCGAAAAACCTCAAGTAAACCGAGTCATGTTATCGGTAAACGATCGTGAAAAGAATCTTTCATCCTTCGTCGAACAATTCCTAGCTGTAAAAAGAGGAGAATGTGTTTTTAAATGCCATTTTAAGGAGGATTCGCAGAACAAGTATGAGGTGTATATCGATTTTGCACAAGTGTTGAATTCTCTCGGTCGAAATAAAAAGATGGCTAAGTTTAGCCAAAAACTGGATGACTATATTAGTCAATATGTTCCTGCCGATACCACCTACCTCGTTCACCTTAATGATTCGGGTTCACATGACCTTGGAAAATATATTCTTCAGAAAATATCTGCTATATATTCAAAGGAAAAGTTACCCCAATTGATTTCTCAGGATGAACTGTCAAATATATCCAAAGAGCCAAGCGGTAGTATTGTTGTGACGGGGTCTTGTATTTCAAATGGTAAGAATTTATTGTATATCAGCAGAGCACTACGTAAATACGACAAACTTAAGATTGTATATTTTATTGGAGTAGCACGTTCTTCTAGTGGTAAGTACCTTAGAAATCTTGCTGGTAGCTTGAAACGGGGAAAATATGGACCAGAGACAAATGGATTTATGCCGGTTCAAACAATCTATTGTAGCAGCAATTCAAGAAAAACACCCTGGATGATGGAAGTGGAGTTCTTGAAAGAAATGGAGTTATTTATTAACGACAATCACCCTGATTTACACGGCAGCTTGAATTTTTTCCAAGAACGAAGACAATTTCTCGAGGAGGGCGCGGGTGAAAGATCTCGCGGGATCAGCGATCGTCTCTTTTATCCGCGAATCACTGATGAGTCTTCTGAGGAACTCCGGCTTAGAAAAAACTTTGCTTTTTTTGATTTTGATGAATATGTTGATGATGTAACCCAGGCTGACGTATATTTTACGATAAACAACGTCATTAATTCTTTGCGCAACTCAGATCGGGTCAGTAATCAGTTAAAGCAGGCCGTATATGTGCGGAACTTAATTGATCCTAACAATTTCAATAGACTAAACGATGGTGTCATTCAGGCTTCGATTCTACGAAGTGCATCAAGTGATGAACTTTCTTATGCTATAGATAATGAATCATCACAAGAAATGTTTAATACGTTGGAGACGATGATAAAATATTACGAGCAGGAGCAGGGCGAGGCTTTATTGGAATTCCTCTATTCCTTGGCAATAAAAAAATTGAGCCTAGCTCGGTCTCATCTAGTTGAGATACTTGAATTAATTAAGAAAACATGCAAGCACAATATATTCAAATGTTTTTATCGATATCTACATGAGAATTTACTTGTCAAACCCGAAAGATTGAGAAGTGAGCCTTTTGCTCCTCCCAAGGAAATAGGAGATTAGCCCTTTTGGTACGGACTTATCCTCCAAACTCTCAGACAAATACTGAGCTGAATAAATTTTCCGGTCTGTGTCGCTTTTTATGCAACCTTCACCGCCTATGTTGGCCACGGTGTCTTATCATGACCATGGAGATTTCAAAGAGAAAGTCAGTATTTCGCAGAATCTTCCGTAATTCGTTTAATGCATGGACAGCACCTATTGTCAGTTTTTGGTCGGTTCGTTAGAACTGAAATTTGTGGCTCGAACTAACCTTGGGGGGTGCTGAAGATGCGTTTAGAGAAAGGGCAAAAAGAATCCTAACTAATTTCCAATAGCCAAAAATTTCGGCATTATCATAAGGTACTTAGGTCAGATTTCTTTAGTAAGCTCTGGTCGAATTGTGCGGTTGAATTATCCGTGAAAGGGTGTCGCCATTGCATAAGGATCATTTCATCATTTTTTGGGTTTCCAGGGATTATGGAGGGCCTCATAACGCTGAATGTATTCTTCATTGGTCATGAATGAGGCAGGAACGGAATCATACCCGAGGCCATACGGAAAATCGAATAGCAAGTTGGGAAGATGTCGCTGTATATACTCTCCATAATATTTTATTATAACTTTGTTACAGCCAATAACTTTGAAGATACGACGATTGAGAAAGAAAGAATACCGCTCCTCAGATTTACTTTGCTTTGTATGAATAATCTCATTCCTGATTTCTTCCAAGTCGATAAAATCATTCCACCAGTCTTCAACCACAGGGTTACCGGTGTGCAAAACGTCTTGAAGGATAATTTTGAATTTGTCCCGAAGGGGAAAATTTCGTTCAATAGCCTCTTTTGAGTACACTGTCGTAATCCCTTCACGTTTCCCTGTTCCTTTTTCTTCAAAAGAATATTGATGTGGTATACAGATATTGGCAAGTGTTTCAATTGAAGTGTAAGAAAAGGTGATAGCAGCTATGACGCTTTCAAAATAATCATAGTATTTAAGATAGGCATCTTTACTCAGCAGTGGCATGTGCAGACGACCGACTCTGTTTTTAAGTTCTTCTTGATAGAATTGCTCAGCATCTTTAAGATTTCTTTCGGCAAGTTTTACATAAAGGGAGATATCATTGGGTTGCGGAAGAATAATTGTCTCCTGGTCGATCTTCAAACTCCATTGGTTGTCAAAATAATTGTACTGGTTATAATTATCTTCGTTAAAAACGATATAGGGTTTTCGCACCCGCTCGTCGTTTATAGAATTTTTGTACGCTTCACTTAGTCGCAAAGACCCATCTTTTAATCTGTCGATCAATTGCCATTCTTCTTTTTCATAATTGTATTTCAGGAAGCTCATCCCATTCTTTTGCATAGAAATCGAGTTGATCCAGGTACAGGTTTCTGAGTCCGAGCTACGCAATTTTAAAAGTATCTCCCTCATCTTCTGCCATGCGTCAATCATCGTTTCATTTTTTTCAGGAAGGGGAAAGCTGAAATGGAGCTTCACGGACTCACTGAAATTATAGACACATAGGGGGTATAGCTGAAGTGCTTTTTGCAGAAGATCCTTTAGATGAACCTCAGACCTTTTGACAATGCCATCCAGTACGTTTAGGCAGTGAACTACTAGTTTTGGAAAAATATCTTTAATTGCTTCGGCTTGGCTTGATTGAAAGAAGGAGTCCATCAACTCAATCGTGAATAGAGCACGGTAATTATGAGGCGCATCCAAACCCTTAAATTCATCTCCCCATGTATTCAGGTCATTATCTATTAACAAAAGCAAGTTTTGTTCCTGGGCCTCCGTTTCAATCTTTTCCACCAAACCTGTGGACTGAAAGTGTGGATCGGTCGCCATTCGCATATGATAACTGTCAGCCCCCATTAAAATTCCTTTTAACTTTTTAACCGTTGCAGTGTTTTCGTCTTTAAAAACCAAGTCGGTGAATAACTCCTGAAAAAATTGAAATTATTTTTTTTGATAAAGTCTCACTGATAATTCCGCTTACCGTCATTTCTCCTAATTTACCTAAGAACATCTGCCACCAATTTTTTTTGGGTAAGGAAAAATGATTACGCATATCATTTATATTATTCCTAATTTCCAACATCTCGAGGTTATTTTCTTCAAATTTTGCCCCGATCAACTCAATAATCTGATCCAGTTTTTGATTGGCGACAAAAATCTCCTGATGCGAAAACCCGGCACCTGGTTGTGGACCATATGATCTCAACGAGTTCATTATAAGCATCTCAATCCCGGGGTACCCCATATAATTATTGAATGATTTTTCGCTTCCACCGACTCTAATAGTTTTAAATACTTGAAAATCCTTTTCGAATGAGCCTCCATTATTGAAATGTCCCACCAGCGATAGTAGATTTATGTAAAAACTTGTGTGAAGAGTTGTATACCCGGTTATCTCGGAAATTTCAGTAATTGGTAGGTCATGTCGGTCTACATCTTTGAGGATTAACTGCCTGATTGCACAGGCCGTTAGGTCAATTTTGTTGAGGATGTCGGTTTCAGGATCGAGTGCGCGAATTCCTAAGATAGTTATACTACAGCCATTATGTTGCAACAGCCTCGAATCGATTTCCTGATAGGTAAAATCATTTGGTATACGTCCTTCAAGTGCTACCCTAACATGCTCAAAAGAAAATCTCCTTCCGATCTTATTCCAATCATAAACTTGCTGCAGCCAATAGCGCTCAGGGTTTGTTAGAATAAAAATCGGTAAGTCTGAATGGAATGTCATAGTTACTTTGAATGCACAAAGGTGCAATTAATTGAAAATAATTAATCATAGTAATTTCCTATAGGGGATGCGGCTAGGTCTTATAAATGTGTAGGGCAATCTTTTTCGTCAATCCATGCTGCATTCTCATCTAACGTAACCTGGGTCTTATCCGGCGATAGTAACGGTGTAAATGCCGGAATAAGAAACAAGCGGCAATTTTGCCGTAAATATTCCATAGTTCATGCGATCCATGAAGAGGCCTATTGCCGGTTTTTATCAGTTTCCTTGCCAGGTCGAAGGAAGTGAATTCGATTATGGAGTCTTCCGATGGGGTCAACCTGTACTTTATTGAGTGAAATTCTCAGTTAACTGCCTTTTAGCCAGGATTCAAGCAAAGTATTGACTACCCATATCACCAAAATCCCTCCGTATTTCTTACAATCAATGAATGGTCGCCATTGCCGCTATTGTCAGTTTCTCAGCCAGGCCAATGAGCGTTTTGAAATGAATTCAGCAGCTAATTTCAATCGTAAGACTGATTTGCTGTCAGTTGATTTTCGAACAAACTTGACTTAGGAATTTATACCCCAATTTGCGGATAATCCCGTTTCAAATTCGTAGACTACAATAACAACATTTAATGTTAATCCTAAAAAGTTTTGTGGCATGAAATTGTTAATAGGAGAAAAGTATCATGGTTTCGAGTTTACCATAGCCTTAATACAACACTATTGCGAGCTCATTACCTAAATTAACCGCAATTATTATTAATTGTTTCAAAACCATCAGTGATGGAGATTTGCCGGAAATTTTCCGCAACATGATGTTCAAAAATCAAGTCGATCCACAACTTAGTCCGAAGCCTTCCTCTGCTTCGTTCTAGGGGAAAGGAAATCTGGGTAAAAAACCGCATGATCTGTAAAATTTACACCGCCTGTTATTGAACGAACAATTAAGATTTTGCGGCGTTTGACGCATTTCGCGCTAACCAAGCACCGTATATCTAATTCGAAAAATTATTGGTTCAGCGACACATGGAAAAGCAAAATCATGGTTAAGAGCCAAAGGTTTGCCAAATTCAGATGGATTTCGGTAAACCGAACAATGGAATCTGAGATTTTTTTCCAGTCAGTGATGGAAATTTGCCGAAAATTTTCCGCGATTTGGTGCTCAAAAATCAACTCGATCCACAATTTTTTAATCGGAAGCTTTTCTTCTGGTTTAGTGCTGGGGACAACAAATGAAATCATGGGTAAAAAACCGCATGGTTTTCAAAATTTAACTGGATTCGCCTGTACGAAAATAACCACGATTTGGATAAACAGATGCCGATCAAAGTGACCACAATAATTACTTCAATTAATATTTAACCAAAAGGAGGTATTTATGTCCAAATTAGGTACTAAGCTTGACAAATCTGCTTTGTCAAGTGCAACTCAAGGCCCTCCGCCAGTTGTATTTGCAGCACAGGTTACATCTTATTTACGGTTGGAAAAACCTGAACAATTAAAACAATGGGAACAGGATATTCAGGGATTTTATGGGATTCATTCTAAGTTGCCACTGATGCAAGGTTCTGCAAGCGAGTCTTGTTCAGGAGGATGTTCCGACGACTGTGACCTTTGTTAAGTCTAACATAATACCTCTTTTAAGCATGTTAAAAGAGGTATTATGCGATCTCCAAGTCAATGAATCCCTAAAGTTATTTCAAATAGTGATTTTAATTGTTACTATCAGCGGCGATCTACATGCTTTAACTATCCAAGGTATACTGAAAAAAAGGGGATATGCAGACTGCCATATATTGGAATTTGATCGAATTTCAAATGGCCATAAAATCTATTGGCACTGTAATGAAAATGATGACAGTGGGTATATAAAACTAGATGACGGTATTACTATTGATATTAAATCTATAGACGCTTTATGGTGGCGAAGAGTAAATGCCGATCAGCAACTGGACAATAACATTGCTGACGAGCATCAAATCAAACTGATTAATAATGATTGTCGAGGGTCTGTCTTAGGTGTTTTGGAAGCCAGTTTTTTAGGTAAATGGCTTTCAAGTCCCGGAGCAACTGCCAGGGCGTCAAATAAAATCTATCAACTATCAATTGCAAAAAGGTGTGGTTTTAGAATACCTGAGACCTTGATTAGCCAATCGCAGCAAGAAGTTTACGAGTTTATTTCTCAGTTAAATAAACAAGTAATAGTAAAGCCAGTAGTTGGCACTGCGGGACCACTTATGTTTACCGAGTTTCTTAATGATCCTTTCCGTTTTGATTCTAGATCATATGAGGTTTGCCCTGCAGTCTATCAAGAATATATCCCTGGTACGGACCATATTCGCCTCAATTGTTTTGGTAACAAATCTTTCGCCGCAATCATAGAGACTAATGACTTGGATTGGAGACCGAATCTTAACGTGCCTGTCAAGTCATGGGCTGTTCCTGATTCTCTTCATAATTCTATAAGAAATGTTCTTGACAATCTTGGTTTGGAAATGGGAATAATAGATTTAAAAATTACACCAGAAGGAGAATATGTTTGGCTGGAAGTCAATCCCCAAGGCCAATTTTTATTTTTAGAGCCACTAACCAATGTTCCCTTGTCATCATATTTTGCAGACTATCTGCTTGATTCGATTCGCTGAACATTAAATGAATAACGTGGGCTTTTAAACTGCCAATAAACTCCGAAAAATATGTCAAAAAAAACGATTCAAATTTCCGCTATAATTTTACTACTGGTTATCATAGCCACTATTTTATTAATTGGTAGAATATTTCCTAACGAGGATGAAGTAGAAACAGAAACTATGTATTGCGGGCCTAATAATACCAAGCCTGTTAAAGTTTTTAAATTCCCAACAAGAGCATTCCCAACATTTGTAAAGGAGCACGGCGTTAAGATAACCACAGGAGTCGATGTTTTAGACTCGATAAAAGAATCGCCGACTATAAAAGGCCATGGCTCTGTTGATATAAATGATAAAATAGTTGAACTAGAAGAAAAATTGAATCAGGAAAGTGCTCGTCTAGAGATGATCATGAAAAGCAATTTTTTTGCTTATAATTCCAACCCTTGTGATTCGCTAATAAGCAGGAATTACTACTCTCTATTAAATACAATTGCTGAGAAGAATAGTGAATTAGAGTCATTTCGGGCCAAGCTAACAATTCCTTTAAATAAAGGCGGGAACACGAGGTCGGATTTTACTGTTATAACGGATACTGCTGTCATAAAAAGCGAAGTTCAAAAGTTATTAAGTGAATATAAATTTGAAAAGTAATGTTTAAATATATTCCACTAATCATCTGCGTTTGTGTCATAGGTATTCTAATATATTTAAAATTTTCACCAGAGAGTCCCAAATTTAAGTTTCCTGATAAGAGTTTGTTTCATTGTTATGGAGACAATTGTGTTTATTATAGAGTAACTAACGGATTATTTCCCATAAAACAACAGACAAAGTATTCCTGTTGGGCGGCGTCTTTAACAATGCTCTTATCCTGGAAGGAGCATAAGAAATTGAAAATCGAAGAGGTTGTAAAGAGATTTGGCAATAAGTTTCAATCTCTCTATAACAACTCGGAGAGTATAGGGATAGCAATAGAGGACGAGTTCCAATTGTACGAACGGGCAGGATTGAAAATCATGCAACAATTATCTTTGTCAATTGAGGGATGGGAATACTATTTAAGGGAGTGCGGCCCTTTGTCTGTGACAATTGATGCAAATCCTCCATATGGAGGAACGATTCATGCAATACTAGTCACTGGTATTTATGGTAGAAGAGATGCTTCAAATACAATGCTTTCCTATATTGATCCACTTGATGGGAAAGAACATTTAATTGATTTTAAAAAATTTATTCAAATGTATGAGGCTAAGTATTCTGTTGATTGGCTTATTCAAGTAATATACTTTCCGAAAACGACTTAACTGTAAAAGAAGCCTACTACAGTGCTAAATGATTCAATTGCTTCGCCGATGCACGAGACCGTGTTTTGCCTAGTTTTAACATTAACCGCTTCCCTACAACATTAAAAAGATAATCATAATCCATTGCACCCATAGGAATGTTCATATCCTCTGTTTTGCATTGTACAAGACGGGATTTAAAGAATTGTCGTTATACATTTTCATCTGAAAATAGACCTTCATTATTTTTGTTCCAGACTCAATTTCCTGCAAAAGCAAATCAATGGCATCAGATAAATCTTTTTTTTGAAATAAAAGAATTTCCAATTTCAAGCGACACGACCGACGATGGTCTTCACCTACATCCAGACGCAGCGTTTCAACGTACATGTGGTAGATTTTCAAAGCAAGGATTGATAACCGATCAACAGCCCCACCAGGACTTTCGGTATTAACCGATGCGTGTGGTAAAGGCTTTATATCTTTATAGCAATCCAAAAACCATTTGTCAATACGCTCGACAATATCTGTCCTGTGTTGGTTTGACTGATCAATTCGCCTTTTGATCAATAAAGCATCCTGAGAGGAGATGTTTGGATCACGGATGATATCTTCAAGGTGCCACTGTACAGTGTCAATCCAGTTTTTTTTGTACAACAAGTGATCCAGGCTTTCTGGAGCGTAAGGATTTTGAAGTGGCGCGTCCACATTATCGGTGATGTGGTAGTCCTCGATACTTTGCCGAAATATTTTATTACAGATATGACTTATCGTAGAGTTATTATTCATAGTCTTTCCGGAGTTGATTGACCATTTGCGCTACTTTTTCTGGTTTTACAAAAAAGCCAGTAAAAGAAATCCGGGCAACCTCGGGTGGACAGGTTATAGGAGTTACTGAATGGGGATAAGGAGTTTTTATTAATATCAGCCGGTTAGGTTCGGGATGAAAAAATTTCCCATCTAGGGCACCTTCGTCTTTGCAAAGCAGATGCCCTCCCCAGTCTTGATCCCATGATGTACTCAAGTAGCAAATAAAAGCTCCTGTATAAAGCACACTGTCTCTATGCCAGTTTACAGCACTTCCAAGACTATATCTGTAGAATCGTGAAACTGTTCCTGCCCAATCTTTTCCCGGTTCTCCAAGCAAGCCGGATAAAATGGCTACTTCATGAATTCGCTCAATGAGCTTATCAAGAACAGAGCCGGTAGGGAATACAGAAATATCATCGATACCTTCCAGTGATTTTCTGCCCGCTACATTATCGGTCCAGACGTAGGTCTGTCTACTACAGTCAGGAAATGCGGGTTTGCCTGCGATTCGCCATAAGGGAGATCTGTCTATGCCATCAATCGCAATCAGCCTTAAATTATGAGCATAGGTTGAAACTTCCTGGAAGTAGTCATCATCCAGTAAATTGTCATGTAGGAAAACATGCTGCGTATGTTCTTTGATCATTTTCATATTGAAAAGTTAGTAGGTGAAAGAATGATTATGTAATTGATAGGTGAAACTGAAACAAAGGGAAGTATTAAAATGCCTCGCTGTTTGTATGAACGTACTTAGCTTAAATTAACTTTTGTAAATAAGGCTTCGCCCATAGAAAGTTACAGAACTTGCAAAGTGGTTTGTGAGAGTCATTTTAAATGATTGACAAATGTAATAGAAAAGTTGTTTTGACTACACATGGTTCAGAAAATAATTTTTAGCAAACATTTTGTTTGTCTTCTGCAGGAGGATTGCCCAGTTTGCACAAGCAAAAAACGAAAGGTTGAGGCGCTTATTTTTAAAAGATGTTTTATGCTTTTGGTAATTTCACTAAGTGTATTCTGCGTACCAACAATGAAAATACTAATTCATTTTAAATGATTAAAATCAATTAAAGGAAAATGATTTAATTTCTAAAGAGTATTATCGTGCAAGGGAAACAACTCGCGCTTATAACTTATAGTTAAGATTCTCTGAACTAATAGGATACCCTTAAATCGTTTGCGAGATAATTTTAAAAGCAAATTATTTATCTAAAAAAAGATTTATTTTTTTTTGTGATTTCAAAATTCCATTTAAATTGCGACAAGTAACTTTCTTTATCAACACAAACTGAAAGTTTGTGTTCCCTCTGATTTTAGCAGCAAATTTTATTTTGTTTCAGTAATTGGGATAGGGACTATCCTTCGGCGAAGCCTTTCTTATTGCTCATTTTTTCAAACGTTTAGTATTAAAGCTGAGATGTAATTTATCATTTGTAAATAGAACGATGTAATCTATCATTTCTAATAGAACTAAGTAAAGTTCTACATTAAACCTTATTTATGGATCGGAAATGGTATATAGCCTACACCATGCCAAAGGCAGAAAAAAAAGTGCATCAACAATTGAAGGAACTGGGGGTTATTTCTTTTTTACCTCTTCAAAAAGTTGTTAGATGCTGGAGTGACAGAAAGAAGAAGCTGGAAATTCCTTTATTCCCCAACTATCTTTTTGTTTACGCATCAAATAGAGAACGTTTTGATTTTCTCAAACTACAGGGACTTGCAAGATATGTAAGTTTTGGTGGCAGCCCCGCTACCGTGTCAAATCAACTTATTGATTCGTTGAAGCGCATGCTGACAGGTGACTTTGAGGTCTCAAATATTGGTTTTGTTGAGGGAGTGCCTGTCAGGATTATGGATGGACCTTTCATTGGAGTAGAAGGCATCCTCCTGCAAAGACGCGGGGCGAACAGACTTATCATACAAATAACGGCGCTACATAGAGAGGTATCCGTCGATGTTTCTACCAGTTCTGTAATGCCGATAAAGAAACCCGCCATAACAGCAAAGGTCTCTTAATCATGTATAGGTTACGCATTTAGATGCCTGTTTTCTCGTCATATCTTTTCATATATTTGGATACAGCCCTTTAAAAGGAAATATGTATCTTTTGATGGCTGTGGCCTATTAAAAAACTTTTTGACCCTATATCTGTCAATACATGTTTGCAAATTATCTAAAGATTGCAGTTCGTATCCTGATTAAGAAAAAACTTTTCTTATTTACTAACGTCATTGGACTGTCAATAGGAATGGCTGTGTGTACGCTGATCTCGCTTTGGATTTGGGACGAAGTATCGTTCGATCGTTATCACGACAATTATGAGAAAATTGCCAAAGTCAGATTAAACGTAACAAGTAATGGTGAAATAACAACAACAAAAACTGTTCCCCTGCCTTTGGTTGATGAGTTAAGTGCACACTTTAAAGACGATTTTAAGTATATAGTTCCCTCCTCTCACAGAGCCTATCATATACTCGGGTATGAGGAAAAGAAATTATTTAAAAAGGGTGTTTACCTGGGTAACCAAGCTCCGATGATGCTTTCCCTTAAAATGATAAAGGGTGACATATCCGCGTTAAATGAGCGCCATTCAATAATATTGTCCGAATCAACTGCCAAGGTATTTTTTGGTGATCAGGACCCTATCAATAAGATTATGACGATTGACAACGGGGAAAGCGTGAAGGTTACAGGCGTTTATGAAAATCTGCCTGACAATACAACGTTTGGGGATCTGGCTTTCATTTCTCCGTTTGACCTTTATATTAGTAATGAAACATGGATAACTGAATTAAGTGATCCTTGGAATGAAACTCCAATTCAACTTTATGTACAGCTTGCCGGGAATGCGGATATGGAACACGTGGCAGCTCGTGTAAAAAATATAGTTCGAAACAAAATTGAAAGTAATGCCGGTAAGAAATCTGTTTTAATTCTGGAGCCGATGAGCAAATGGCATTTATACGTATATAAGGGCGGATTGAACAATACCGGGAGTATTCGTTATGTAAAAATATTCGGTTTAATCGGTTTTTTTGTTTTGCTCCTTTCCTGTTTCAATTTTATGAATTTAAGTACTGCTCGTTCCGAGAAAAGAGCGAGAGAAGTGGGGGTACGAAAGACTATTGGTTCATCAAGAGGACAATTGGTCGGGCAGTTTTTCGTTGAATCGATTTTGCTGTCTTTATTTGCTTTTATCTTTTCTATTTTATTCGTGTTGTTGGCATTGCCTTTTTTAAATGCCATTGCTGGAAAAAGCATTGGGTTGTTCTGGGGTAATATTTATTTTTGGGTCTCTGGGCTGCTTTTCAGTATCGCAACCGGACTTCTGGCAGGCAGCTACCCTGCATTTTATCTTTCCTCATTTCACCCAGTCAAGGTGCTGAAGGGCAGTTTCCGGCTTAGTGGCAAGGCATCTATATTTCGAAAAACCCTTGTAGTATTCCAATTCTCAGTATGCGTAATGCTTATTATCTGTACTGTTGTCGTTTTCCGCCAGATCGAGCATGGCAAAGGGAGACCGTCTGGGTATAACCCAGATAATCTTGTATTGGTTCCCATGAATACCAAAGATATTCCTCAGCATTTCGAAGCAGTGAGAACAGATTTAATGAAATTAGGAGCTGTCACGAATATGGCAGAATCTGAAAGTACTACAACAGATATTTGGGCAACTGATAATGATTTGAGTTGGAATGGCAAAGATCCCAATACATCAGTTGACCTTCCAAACACCGGTGTATCCATAGACTACGGCAAAACGGTCGGTTGGACGTTTATTGCTGGTCGGGACTTTTCTCCCGAATTTTCTTCTGATTCGTCAGGTTTTATTCTAAATGAGGCAGCCGTTAAATTTATGGGTTTTAAAAACCCTATCGGGGAAATAATTCGCTGGCAGGGAAACCCTTTTACAGTTATTGGTGTAATTAAAGATATGGTAGTGGAATCACCGTACGACCCTGTGAAGCCGTCGATCTACTGCTTGGCAAGAGGTCATGATAATTTTGCAATCTTAAAACTAAATTCTCGGTTAAAGACCAATAAAGCCTTGTCAGATATTGAACGCGTTTTTAAAAAATACGCCCCGTCTAACCCTTTTGAATATCAGTTTATCAACGAACAATACGATAGAAAATTTTGGGCGGAAGAACAAGTTGGCAAGCTGGCGGGTTTTTTTACTGCCTTTGCTATTTTCATAAGTTGTCTTGGAATATTTGCCATGGCGTCTTTCATGGCTGAACAAAGGTCTAGAGAAATTGGTGTAAGAAAAGTGTTTGGAGCCTCCGTATTTAGTGTATGGAGACTATTATCAAAAGAATTTACAGAATTAGTCATTCTTTCCCTGATCATCACAATGCCGGTCACGTATTATTTCATGTACAACTGGCTTCAAAACTATCCCTACAGGACTACTATTGCATGGTGGATCTTAGCAATTGCGGCTTTATGTATTTTATCTATTACGCTCATCACAGCAAGTTTCCAGATCATTAAAGTGGCATTAGCTAATCCGATCAAGAGTTTGCGGGATGTGTAGAAAAGTGTTTGCATTGGATGTTACTTCGCAACCATTCGATGCAAGATTTTATTGTTCGGTATGCAGCTGATATGAGTATGATTATGACTGCGTAATTTTTCACGGAACGCCTTGGTAGCGTAGCTAATCTCCGACAAGTCATCTGCTACCTGTTTATGCGTCGAAGTAGTTCCTCTGTTAAAACACCGAATTGATTTTCGAGTCTGTACAACATAAGTAGAAACTTTAATCACCTCCTTAATAACGTTAGCTTTAGACGACGCGGTAGTAAAGTTCTTCTGCGGCTAATCCTAGCTGATTTATCAAATCAAAAGTTATTTGTGGGTCGTAAGGATATATTTTGCTGAGATCGCAATCACTAAGATTTTAAATGGTTCATTTGTTTTTAACGTGCATTAAAATTTAAGAATGCTGCATTTCTGTACTTTATTTAACTCCACCTATCTTACACGGGGTGTCGCAATGTATAATTCATTGTTTAACTATTGTAAAGAGTTCCAGCTCTTCATATTTGCGATGGATGAAGATTGCTATAATGCTTTGAGAAAATTAGGTCTGAAGAATGTAAAAGTCATCGAATTGAGCAGTTTTGAGAATAAGGATTTGCTGATTGTTAAAAGTCAGCGGACTGCCCGAGAGTACTTGTGGACCTGTGCTTCGGCCAGCATTAAATATGTTCTGGATACTTTTCAGGTAGAGGCCTGCACATATATTGATTCGGATTTATTATTTTTCTCCGACCCGTCACCCTTATTGGATGAAATGCAGGCCGCATCAGTGTTGATTACCGAGCACAGATATTCCCCCGAGTATGATCAAACAACGACCTCCGGGAGATTTTGCGTACAGTTCATCTGTTTTAGGAAAAACCCTACGGGAATGAAAGTTTTGAATTGGTGGTATAAGGCATGTATTGATTGGTGTTACGATCGATTCGAAAATGGAAGATTTGGTGATCAGAAGTATCTTGATGATTGGCCGACAAGATTTCCAGGTGTTCATGTTCTAAGACATTTAGGCGGAGGCGTGGCACCCTGGAACGTTCAGCAGTTTACATTTGAAAATGTTGACGGTAAGGTTAGAGGCATTCATCTGACAACGAAGAAAAAGTTTGATTTGGTTTTTTATCACTTCCATTGCTTTAAGTATTCCAATTCTGGTCATTTCGGCATCATAGGCAAATATTTTATTGACGACAATCACTACTCTCAAATATATGGCCCTTATGTCAAATCCCTCTTATCTGTAGAAAAGCTATTGTTAGATCTAAATATTCATGGAGATTTTCATGAAGCGCTTGAGGTACCGCTTCAGGCACGTGAAGTGGTAGATTATTATTTTGATGCAGGAGATTATCGAATTTATCATGAATTGTATAATGAATCAAAATGCCTTATCAAATAAATCTTAAAACCTTTACTGACGCGAGAGGAAATCTAACTGTGATAGAAAGGGTTCTTCCGTTTGATATAAAGCGCATTTTTTACATATATGGCGTCGACAACTCGGTAAGGGGAAAACACCGGCATCGTTGTACGACTCAGGCAGCCATCTGTATTGTAGGAAGCTGTTGCATTTTTACAAAAACAAGCGACGGCTCCGAATCATTTGCGCTAGATTCTCCAGATAAATGCTTAATTCTTTTGCCCGAAGATTGGCACTCTATGGATCAATTTTCCAATAATGCGATTTTAATGGTTCTTGCGTCTCACTATTTTGATCCAGGCGATTACATTTTTGAACCTTACGAATGATAGACTACGAGAATTTACAAAGGAGTAATGCCTTGTTTTATGACGCTCTGCACGAGGCGTTCGTCAACGTGGTCAAGGGAGGAACATTTATACTAGGCTCTGAGGTTGCTTCTTTTGAATGCAATTTCGCAAAGTATGTCGGTGCAAATTTCTGTGTGGGACTAGCCTCAGGACTTGACGCGTTGAGTATGTCGCTGCGATGTTTCCAGTTCGATAAATATGATGAAGTTATTGTTCCTGCAAATACTTATATAGCTTCAATCCTTTCGATTTTACATGCTAATTTGAAACCTGTTCTTGTTGAGCCTGATTTGTGTACATATAATATAGACCCGGCTTTGATCGAGCAGAGGATTACGAAGCGGACTCGGGCTATTTTGGTGGTTCATTTATATGGAAAACTCTGTGATATGGATGCTATTCTAAGAATAGCCGAGAAGTATAATCTTAAAGTGATTGAAGATTGCGCCCAATCACATGGATCTGCTCTTAGAGGCAGAAAAGCCGGAACGTTCGGACACTGTGCAGGATTTAGTTTTTATCCTACGAAGGTTTTAGGCGCTCTTGGAGATGCAGGTGCGATTACAACTGACTTAGATGAAGTCGCTAGTTCCATCCGAGTACTTAGAAACTATGGCTCAAAGGTTAAGTATTTTAACGAGGTTGTAGGAGTCAATTCCAGGCTAGATGAATTACAAGCTGCGTTTCTCAATGTCAAATTGATGCAGATTGAGAATTTAATAGCGCATAAACGCAAGTTGGCTGCCATTTATTTGTCATGTCTCAAGAATGACTTTGTGCTACCAAAGGTCGATGAGAATTATTTCGATAATTACCACATTTTTAGTATCCGCCATGAGAAACGAGATCAGTTAAAAGAGTACATGTTCTGTAACGCAATAAAAACCGAAATACACTATCCTTGTCCTCCTCATAAGCAAAAGGCATTGCAGTGCATTGTCGATGATGATTTTCCTGTTTCAGATATAATTCATGATACAATACTAAGCCTTCCCATATCATATTTTCATACGGAGAATGATGTATTTAGGGTAGTTGAAGTCATGAACAAGTTTTGATAAGCGCTTAGCATTGAGTCGAGACAGGATGTTGAAGTAGCAGGTGAGATTCATAATAAAGTGACAATTATAGAAAGTTAATAAAGCATGCATAATTATCAAAGCTGGCCCTGGCTTGAAGAAATGTCTCCATCGACATATTCCGGAGATATTAATTGGCCAAAGCTTTCGATCGTAATGCCGACACTAAATCAGGGCGAGTATATCGAAGAAGCGATCAGGTCAGTGATTTGCCAGAATTATCCAAACCTTCAATTTGTGATCATTGATGGAGGAAGCACAGATGCTACTGTAGAAGTGATAAAAAAGTATGAATCTGACATTTATTATTGGATCAGTGAGCCGGACCTAGGGCAGAGCGATGCTATAAACAAGGGCTTTGCCAAATGTGATGGCGAGGTGTTTAACTGGATTAATAGTGATGACTTTTATGAGAAGGAGTCTTTTCTAAAATTGGCAACACATTTTCTTGATGATGATGTGGATATTATTTGTGGTTTGGAATACGGCTTTAGAGACTATAACGCAAGAACTATTTCCAAAGGTTCCACCATTCATCATGATCTTGAGAATACTATTTTATCGGGGCACATTGATCAGCCGGCAACTTTCTGGCGACGAAGTGTTTTTGAGTCATTAGGCGCCATAAGTATTGACCTTCATTACGCAATGGATAGTGAAATGTGGTTGCGGTACCTTCTTAAATATGGTCAGTCGAGGATAAAGAAAGTTCCTGATGTACTTGTCAACTTTCGATATCACCTGTTCTCAAAAACTGTTTCTGGTAAAGACCGGATGAACCAGGAGTACTTCAGTTTAATGCATAGTATTTTTTACTTTATTAATAGGACTGACGAAATTTTGGCTGTTGTAAAGGAACTCTATGATCGGCCTCGCATTCGGGAATGGAGTATTTGTGATGGTCTTGATATTGCTAAAATGAGATATGCTGCGGTGAACTTACTATTGAATCACTTGATAATAGTTAGCGACTTTCGTCCTTTTACTGAACAACAGATATTTGACGCGATAACTGAGTCGAACAACGCGTTTGATAGTAGTGAAATATGTCGGAAACTATCAATATACGAAGCGACATTGTATAACTGGCGTCGGAAATTTGCCGGACTTTCGGCGCAGGAAATACTGGCAATAAAGCAAAGGGAAACAGAGGATCCTTCAGTTTCGATTTTGAGATCGGAATTAAGGAGGATGCAAAATTAGTTGTACTTACGATTATTTCGATTAGATAAAGTTGACAAATGAATATAATTCTCTCTCATTACTCTAAAAAGTATAGATCATTCTTTTTTGTGCTGCTCGTCGTGGGCCTTGTAAATACCGCATTAACGAGTGCCTTCATAATGGTAATAGGAAAATCGATTTCACATGGCGATTCGACCGTTTCAAAGGGATACTTTCCTTTCTTTTTTTTC
>Ga0207679_10000626_pt1 | contig 23581 bp, 20 predicted proteins | sample KBSC73metaG_FD_184320 | JGI IMG/M metagenome (GOLD analysis project Ga0207679, IMG submission 184320) | Corn rhizosphere microbial communities from Kellogg Biological Station, Michigan, USA - KBS C7-3 metaG (SPAdes) (version 2) | ecosystem: Host-associated > Plants > Roots > Rhizosphere > Soil ... | reverse complement strand
ACCACGTCTGTATTTTTCCAAATCCTCATCTTTTGGTTCCAGTCTCCAGCGTTTGATCAATTGGACAGATTCCACCCCCTGCGGATTTGAATCGAAATCAGTATAACCAACCGTGAAATAACCGATCCGTGCATCAAAATATCTTGCCTGCATGGGTACCTTGGGCAATAACACCATTGAGCTATTTAATTCCACTGTAAGATTACCTCCGGAAGGACCACCTACGCCACCAAAACCACCCGGTGTCGCTGGTGCTCGTGCATAAGTCTTTACCGTTGTAATTTCAACATTGATTGGGAATGACCTGATGCCAACGATATATGATTTGTCTGGCTGTAACCCGCCGATGCGAACGGCGGATTTTATACTGCTGTTGAAGAACAGAACATCATTGTCGCCATTCACATAATCGGTCACTTCAATTACACTGGCCGCTGAATCTTTTGCTAAAGCCTTAACATCGAAAGCAGCAGCAATGGGTTGAATATTTGAATTTGTAACAGCCCAGAACATTGGTGATGTTGAATCCTTCGCATACTCCGCGTATGAAATGGTACGAAGAAATATTTTGTTGTTGGGTCCTTTTTCAAATCGTACAACGTTCTGTCCTATCTGGTCACCTGCATAACCAAAAAAGCCGGCGCGCATACCGGTAGCGGCTTTTGAAATACGATTCACGACAAGGATCTCACGGTTCAGCAATGAGTCAGGAATCTCAAAAAAGTATTTGTCATCGATCTTATGTACTTTAAATAAACCTTCATCGGTTTTTGCTTTGTCCGTAATAACATCTTTGTAGGGCTTTGGACTTTGGGTAGCACGCGTTGGAGCTGGATGCGTAGTGTCTGTACGGGGTTGAGCAAACAATGCGCAGGTAATCAGTAATGCAATTACCTGTAGGGTGGAATAAGACAGGAACTTTCTCATTTTGATGTGCTTGTTTAGGATGAATGACGAAAGCAATATACTAAAGGAAAATTTATTTCACCATCGCTAGAAAAATTTTTATAAGAGCGGTTAGAACATATGAAGAAGAAATAGGTTTCATTTCATCCAAATAAAAAACCGTCTTGATCAAGACGGTTTTATAATTTTTATTATTTCAGGTGCCCCTGATTACTTATTAATTACCAATTCCTACTCACCATTCACCACTCACTATTCACTGCTTTCTTTCTTCTCTCCTTTCTTTTTGCCTTTTGGTGCAAACATCGCCAGCATTCTGCGGCCTTCCATTTTTGGCATGCTTTCCAAAACTCCTATATCCGTTAAACGTTCGGCAAACTTCAGCAACAGCAATTGTCCCCTGTCCTGGAATTGTATCGCACGACCTTTGAATTGTACATATGCTTTCACTTTATTGCCTTCTTTCAAGAAATTCTCCGCGTGCTTTGCTTTGAAATTAAAATCATGTTCATCCGTGTTGGGAGTAAACCTGATCTCTTTTACTTCAGAGACTTTGGCATTCGCCTTCATCTCCTTTTCTTTTTTCTTTTTATCGTAGAGGAATTTGTTATAATCAATGATCTTACAAACCGGCGGATCAGCGTTTGGAGAGATTTCGACGAGGTCGAGTTGCTGGGCTTGCGCCATTTTAAGAGCCTCACCCGTTGGATAAACCCCCACTTCTACATTGTCTCCAACTAGTCGCACCTGGGGCACCCTGATAAAATGATTAATGCGGTGTTCTGCTTCTTTTCGGGGAGCAAACCGGTTCCTGTTGAAACCACCTTTATTGAAACCTCCTCCGCCTGGTCTAAATCCACCTGGTCTTGGTTGAAAACCTTTGTTCGGTACTGCCATTTAAATTTTTTATGTTATGCTCTGCCTCTGAGCGATTTTATTTTTTTTCGTCTTCCTTTGAGGCGTCAGGAAGTTTTTAAATTTCTATCACCTTGCTCGAATGAGTGATGAGTGATCAGTAATGAGTGAGGCTTCCTTCACTCATTATTCATTACTCATTGCTATTCTCCGGCTCTCTGTTCAATTTCGTTCTTTACTTCTGAAATAAATTCATCTACAACTTTCGCACCCAAGTCTCCCTTTCCATGCCGGCGGACTGACGCCTTTCCGTCGCTCATTTCTTTTTCACCGATCACTAGCATGTAAGGAACCTTCATCAACTCAGTATCACGTATCTTCTTTCCTATCTTTTCATTCCTGTCATCGATCTCTCCACGAATATCAGCTTTTTTCAACTTATGTAAAACAGTTTTAGCATATTCCAAAAACTTATCGCTGATCGGCAAAATTTTCACCTGGACCGGCGATAGCCACACCGGCAAATTCCCTGCATAATGCTCCAATAAGAATCCAATGAAACGCTCATGTGTTCCCAGGGGAGCCCGGTGAATGATCAGGGGCGTTTCCGTTTTATTATCCTGGGTGGTATATTGTAATTTAAAACTCCGGCTCTGTGAAAAATCTACCTGGTTGGTCGCCAGCGTGAATTCCCTTCCGATCACACTGAATATTTGTACATCGATCTTCGGGCCATAAAATGCAGCTTCATCCTGCACCTCAACATAAGGAATGTTCGACTCAATTAGTACGTTTCTGACCATTGTCTCAGTTTCCTTCCAAAGCTCAGGGTGGTTTACATATTTCACACCCAATTTTTGCGGTGAATGCAATGACAGGCGCATCACGTATTTGTCGATCCCGAAGATCTTGAAATATTTAATGTACATGTCATTCACCGCTCTGAACTCATCATTGAATTGTTCTTTGGTGCAATAAATATGGGCGTCATTCATATGCAGGCAGCGCACTCTCATTAAACCAAATAATTCGCCACTTTGCTCATACCTGTAAACAGTTCCGTATTCGGCAATACGGTAAGGCAGGTCCCGATAGCTTTTGGGTTCGGCGGCATAGATCTTATGATGATGCGGGCAGTTCATTGATTTCAGGTAGTACTTCTCACCTTCCATTTCCATCGGCGGATACATGCTGTCAGCATAATAAGGCAGATGCCCGCTGGTAAGATACATACTCTCTTTGGCAATGTGCGGAGTGACAACTCTTTTATAGCCTGCGTCAAGCTCCGTTTCCTTTGCGAGTTTTTCCAGCTCTTCAATGATCACGGTCCCGTTAGGCATCCACATGATCAGGCCAGGTCCCACATCATCATCCATTGTATAAATCCCAAGTTCTTTGCCCAATTTGCGATGATCTCTCTTCTTTGCTTCTTCAAGCATCTGGAGATGTTCATCCAGTTCCTTTTGGGAAGGAAAGGTTACACCATATACCCTGGTAAGCATTTTATTTTTTTCATCACCTTTCCAATATGCCCCTGCAATATTCGTAAGCTTGATGGCTTTGATAAATCCTGTATTGGGAATGTGCGGACCCCGGCACAGATCGGTGAAGTTTCCTTGGGAATAAAAAGTTATTCCTCCATCGTTCAGATTTTGCAATAGGTCCAGTTTATATTCGTCGCCTTTATCTGAAAAATATTTTATTGCATCCTTCTTTGATATTTCCTTTCTTGTATAAATATTGTTTTGCTTCGCCAATTCATTCATCTTCTTTTCCAGCTTTGCCAGGTCTTCTTCCGTCATTTTCCTGTCTCCAAGATCCATGTCATAATAAAAACCATTTTCAACAGGCGGCCCCACCCAAAATTTTACACCAGGAAACAGCGACTCAACAGCCTCGGCCATTAAATGTGCTGATGAGTGCCAGAAAGTAGCTTTACCTTCCGCGTCATTCCAGGTCAATAATTTTATTGATGCATTGTCATTGATGGGTCTTGTGGCATCCCATACCTGTCCGTTTATATTTGCTGCAAGAACCTTTCTTGCCAGGCCCTCCGAAATTGATTTTGCGATATCCAATGCTGTAGTCCCCTTTTCATATTCTCGAACAGCGCCATCTGGAAAAGTGATGTTGATCATTTATTATTTACGATTTTAGATTCCAGATTTTAGATTTAAATCCGAAATCGTAATTCTAAAATCTAAAATTCTGAAGAGCGGCAAAATTAACAAACTATTGGTGCAGAACCATACCTTTCCGTACGAAGTTATTCGTTAGTTTTACAGCGTAATGGAAAGATTTTTTTTAAGGCCGTTGCTATCGATTTCTGCCGTGTTTTTCATTTTCAATTTTTCCGCTGCCCAGGATCTTACCGGCATTTGGAAAGGCTATTTCATCACTGATGTTGGCGAGCAATACAAACTCGAATTTCAAATAAAACAGGATAATCCTTCTTCTGTAACCGGCGTTTCCTATTCTTATCTCGACGTTCGGTTTTATGGCAAGGCAACGATGACAGGAAGCATGGACAGATCTGAGAAAAAATTCCAGATCCAGGAACTGCGGACGGTTGAAGTAAAAAGTTTGGGCGGTGGTGGAACCTGCCTTATGAAATACATCTTTACTTATGACAGATCTGGAAAAGAGGAATTTTTAGAAGGGACATTTGTGGGAAAGAGTGAAGACAGGCAGAATCCAAAAAATAATGGTGACTGGGGCAATTGCGGAGGTGGCAAGGTTTATCTCCGCAGAGTTCAAAACTCCGATTTTTATGTGGAACCATTTTTACGCGATAAACCCGTAGTAAAAAAAGATACTGCTGCAACTGTCACAACAAGTCCTCCTCCTGTTGTCAAAAAAGCCCCACCAAAAACGAATCCAACAACGACGAAGAAAAAAACTTCGACGGTTAAAAAACCCACAACGTCAGTTAAGAAGAATACCAGTACAGTTAAAACAAAGCCGGTCATTATAAATCCAAAGACTGATTCTACAAAAAAGACTACCCAACCTGAAATAAAAAATCCAGTTGCTGCGAAAAAGACAATTACACCGGACATTTTGAAGACGAGAGAGAATGCATTGGCACAAACGATTACCGTCAACACAGAACAGGTAACTATTAAATTGTATGATAATGGTGAAATAGATGATGACACCATCTCAGTCTTTGTCGACAAACAATTAAAACTTTCACACAAAAGACTAAGCACTTCGCCAATCGTATTGACACTTGACTTTGATGCCAGTGACACGGAGCATGAAGTAGTGATGGTAGCAGAAAACCTGGGACGTATTCCACCAAATACCTCTTTGATGGTCATCACTGCAGGTGACAAACGCTACCAGGTGCAGATCACTTCTACTGAACAAAAAAATGCTATGGTAAGATTCAAATATGAAAGGCCGTCACCATAAAAACCGCTCAAGTATTTTTTACCACCGCTAACACCTTTCTCATTATCTTCAACGCCATGTCCCGATCAGTCACCGTAATGCTTTCTTTGTGCGTGGCCATCACAATCCATGCGCAAAATTTGGGAGGGACCTGGCGAGGAAAACTTACGCAGGGTCCCGGTGGATGTTTTCCTGTCTACTTTATCGAAATGCAGGTAAGGGTCGAAGGCCTGAAGGTATATGGCTCATCTTATCATTTTTCTGATGTAAATAATTTTGTCAAAGAGAACTTCGAAGGTGTTTTAGACTCAAAGAGTAAAACCGTTACCATCCAGGAAACAGGCCCTACCACATTTCATGTGCCACCGGATTGCATTCCCTGCATCAAGCGCTATACACTGGCCTTTGCACAAGTGAGGGATTCTCAAACCCTGAGTGGTGATTGGGGAGGCAGAATGATGAACAGCCAGGTATCATGTCCCCCGGGCAAGATCATTTTAACAAAAGAAGCTTCTTCTATTTTCAATGAAATAAGAGTCGATACAGGAAATCTTCGTCTTGACTTTTATGATAACGCGGAAATCGATGGTGATACAATTTCGGTTTCCGTCGATAATGAAATGGCAGTGTCGCATCAACGCCTTTCAGCAAAACCTATCGCTGTCAATATCAGGATAGATTTTGTAAAGACTGACCACGAAGTGGTGATGATCGCTGAGAATGAAGGTTCAATTCCTCCAAATACTGCCTTGCTGATAGTAACTGCGGGAGATAAGCGATATCGTTTGTTCCTTAGTTCCGATGTAGATCAGAAAAAAGTTTTAGTCAGGTTTATTTACGAAAAACCTAAGTAAGGTTTAAGGTAAAGGGATAAGGTATAGGGGCACTGAGACCGATTCTTACACCTTACCACTCACACCACCCTGTACCTTCTTAAAACGCCCTCTGATTCTTCGCCGGTGGCAGCAACTCTTTCCTCGGCATCTTTTCATCACGTTGCGCGGTATTGTAAACAAATGTTGCAACAATGATCGCAGCCTGTTTCAAGTCTTCCGGAACGAGATGATCATAATCATCCATATTTGAATGGTGCGTGCGAGTATCGTATTCTATTTCATCCTGTATAAATTGAAACCCGGGAATTCCTACCCTGTCAAATGAAAGATGATCAGTGCCTCCCGTGTTATTGATCGTAACAGTTTTTGCACCCATGTCATTAAATGGTTCCAGCCATTTGGAAAAAATAGCTCGTTCCGCTTCGTTACCCTGCAAGTATACGCCACGGATCTTTCCCGTGCCATTATCTACATTGTAGTAGGCAGAAACTTTTGACTGCTCTGGCTTCAAAACCCACTGACCATTTGCTGTATCGGCAAAATGATTTTTTGCATAAGCTCTCGAACCAAGCAAACCTTCTTCTTCCCCACTCCACAAAACAATTCGTATTGTGCGTCGCGGTTGTACATTCAACGCTTTCAAAATACGAACTGCTTCCATCATCACTGAACAACCTGCGGCATTGTCCGTTGCACCTGTTGCACCATGCCATGAATCGAGATGGCCACCAAGCATCACGAGTTCATCTTTCAATGTTGGATCGGTTCCCGGGATCTCTGCCACGACGTTATATCCTTTCAGGTCATCGTCAAAAAATTTTGTTTTGATGTCGGCTTCGATCTCCACCTTTATTCCATCTTCGATCAGTCGTTGCAGGCGCAAGTAGTCATCGCTGCTAAGCGCCACACTTGCCGGTGCTTCGGGTGCATCTTTAGCGTATTGTCCACCGCTGGCAACAAATACAGTCCCATCATTACCATTTTGATTCATCGTTAATACCAATGCAGGTTTTTCCTTATTGATCATTTCGTTCATACGTCTTTGCATCTGGAAGCGACTAAATTGATTTTGTCTTTGCGGATTTTGTTGTTGGTTAGGTCCACCGGGATGCATCTCGGCAACAGCCATCTTGTCGAGAGTGGTATCGGCAAACCTGTTGCCATCCGGTTCAAAGCTTGGTTTCATTTGAGCAGCTGACCACGTCATTACAATTTTATCTTTCAGCCTTCCCATATACTTGGCCAATGCAATCGTGTCCTCTGCTTTTACCAGGACCACCTCATCTCTTATTATCTTTTTTCCTGTTCCATTCGTCCATGCCCGTGGTATTGCAATCAATGGCTGATAGTACGGCGATACCATCGCCACATAACATTTCTCCTGTTGCCAGCCTTTTCCAAATTCCCCCCACGGTTCAAGTTGTGCATTCACAAGTCCCCAACTTGTAAGTTCCTCTTTTGCCCAGTTGGCTGCACGCATAAAGCCTGGAGAATTTGTGAGTCTTGGCCCGCTCACGTCCGTCAAATGATGAGCAATGTCCATGACCTTCGAGCTGTCAGTTCCTACCTTTTTGATCTTAGCGATCATATCCATGTCTAATCTTTCCTGGCAGAAAACATGGGAAAGAACAAATGATGCAGTAAAAGTGAAGAATAGTTTTCTCATTTTGTTATGGTTTAAGATGAAGGGGAAGATACGATCAATTTTATTTTTGAAGGAGTTTGACGATCGTTGAGCAGGTTTTCTTGTGCCCGTTTTAAGTTCTGAAGCCATGGGGATTCTGTTTTACACGCCTGTGCCGCCTGTCCCGACGCATCGGAATCGCACAAATGCCTGCCGGCAGGTGCTACATCAATTCTCTTCAGCGACCTTTCAACATTTAAAGCGGCACAATTTTTTTGGCAGCTGCTTTTAAAACTTTGTTATATGGAAAATATGAATCAACTACGAGACCTGCTGAAACATGAAATCAAAGATCTCTATTCAGCCGAAGAACAAATCATCGACGCGTTGCCAAAGATGATCGAAAAAGCAAACAACAAACAATTAAAGAAAACGCTGCAGGAGCATTTGCAGGTTACAGAAAAACAGAAGGATCGTCTCGATGACGTGTTGGAGATGTTAGGCGAAGAAGACGAGGAAGAAAGTGGCGGCATATTCGGAATGTTTAAAGGTGGCGACAAATGCGCAGCGATGGAAGGTATCATTAGAGAAGGCGAAAAACTAATGAAGGAAGATATGAGTCCTCAGGTATCGGATGCGGCGATCATTGCAGCGGCACAAAAAGTTGAGCATTATGAAATTTCAAGTTATGGCACCGCAAGAGCCTATGCGCAGGAATTGAATCTACCCAAGGTGGCGGATTTGCTGACAAAGACTTTAGATGAAGAATATGAAGCCGATGATCTGCTCACAGAGCTTGCTGAGAGTCGCATTAATGAAAAGGCTATTTCAGAAAATGGGGGTTCAGCCTCTTCACGTCAAAGGGGACGCGCTGGCTCAAGGCAATCATCAAATGCAGGCAGAACGCATAATCGTAGCATGAGTACAACGACCGCCTCTTCATCACGCACCGGGGCATCGTCAAGAAAGAGTTCTTCGGAAAGATCACGCAATGGCGGAGGTGCACCGTCCAAAAAATCACCAAAACGTTCATCCGGCAGAGGTCGCTCGAACGGCAAATCGGGCTCACGTTAAGCAGGTGTCTTTTATATAAACACGAAGAGCACATTCGCCAACGAATGTGCTCTTTCCATGGCATGCGAATTGCGCCTTCTTCCTTAAACACTAAAACCGCAGCATATGAAAAACTTAATCTTCGCTACGTTGTTTGCAAACATTTGCCTCTGCGTTTATTCTCAGAAATCATCAATGAGCAGCACAGCTCAAAAAAATCTCGCCACTGCAAACGCAGTTGCGAAAATGTTTGAATCAGGTGATTACAGTAAGGCCGGAGACTACATTGCCACCGATGCAGTTGATCATGCCGGTATGCAGGGCGATGTGAAAGGCCTTGACAGCATTAAAGCCATGTTCAATCAAATGAGCACCATGATGGGCAATTTTAAAAATGAAATAGTACACGAAGTTGCCGATGATGAATATGTATTTCAATGGATGAAAGAAACATCCACTGCGAAAACAGATGCCATGGGCATGAAGGCAGGACAGACCGCAACTTTTAGTGCAGTTGAAGTAACGAGATTCAGCAATGGAAAAATAGTAGAACACTGGAGCTTCATCAATCCCGCCGATGCCATGAAAATGATGCAGCCACCTATGAATGGTAAATAACAAGGCCAGGAGAAGTGCATTTTGATTCCCCTCCAATTTCCGGAGAGCTGTGTTCGGCAATTTTTAACCTTGATAACACGATACTGCTAACTCCGAACACTACTGGAAGGCGCCTATTACAAAAAAAATAGAGAGCCACGCATATCATTCTACAAAGCACCGGTTCAGGGATGGAAGCACTATTTCTTTGAGTTTTTATGTTATTCCCTTCAGTACTTGATAGTTTCCTCGCCGAAAATCAACGAGTGGCGCATTAGTGGGACAGAGTTGATTAGGCTGATCAAAAAGAGCAAATTTTTGAAGCACTTGCACAACCTCACAGCCACGCTTCCCGATTCTATCGGGGTTAATACAAGAAACAGGCGGGCTTTAGCAATACAAACAACTCAACACAAACACGAGAAATGTTTAAAAAATTTATCGATAACAAAAAGTTGGGCGGAATTAACTGCATGATCTGGAAAGATGGGCAAGTGATTCACCAGGAAAATGAGGGATACAAGAATTTGGAAACTGGCGAATTAATGACCATTGATACTATTTTCCGAATTGCGTCCATGACAAAACCAATTACTTCACTGCTCACAATAATTTTAGTCGAAGAGAAGAAATTAGATTTGTCCGATCCGATAACTAATTGGTTTCCTCAATTCAGGAATATGAAAGTCCTGAAAAATAAGGGGGGTGAATACGAAGATGCAAATCGGCCTATCACTATACACAATCTGCTAACACATACATCAGGTTTTACTTACAGTGGGTTTTTAGGAGGCGACATTGACTCGGCCCTCACAAATGAACAATGGATAAATGGATTGGCAAGTTTTCCGTTGATAAGTCAACCAGGTAAAATGTTTAATTACGGGAGATCGACGGATCTATTGGGCATTCTCATTGCTACCATCGAAGGAAAATCATTGGGAAAAGTAATGAAAGAAAAAATATTCGATCCATTAGCCATGACTAATACCTTTTTCGAGGTGCCGGAAAACAAAAGAGCAAGGTGTGCATCAAATTTTGGTTATAACGAATCGGGTGATTTGGTAACTCTTGAAACTGTTCCGTCAAAAATGGCTTTCAAAGAACGGCCTGCCAATTTAGAATTTGAATCAGGCGGCCAGGGGCTTTGGTCAACTATCGACGACTATTTAAAATTTGCAAAACTTTTTGTAGAAAGCGAAAGTTCGAATGGTATTTCGATTTTAAAACAAGAGACGATTGCTTTAATGAGCACCAATCAGTTGACCCCTTTTCAAAGAGAACACGCAAAATTATTGGGCATGCGAATGTTTAGGGAAAATTATGGTTTTGGTTTGGGGCTTGCTGTAGTATTAAAGGAAAACAAGTATGCATCAATGCCATGCGCGGGTTCGATTGGTTCGGTTGGTTGGCCAGGTGCATACGGTGGTTGGTGGTCAGCAGACCCGGCAAAAAAAGCAGTTTCGATATTTCTAACTCATAGTATGACCGAGCTAAACCAATTTGAAAAAGGTATTGGATTTGAGCTATACGAAGCGATTGATAGTTTTTCAAATTATAGCAAGGAGATTATTTCCAATAATTGAACTCAATAATGATTGCGTCTCCAGGAAGAACGTTCATTGTTTGTTTAGGTACAGCGCCTTATTCTGGAATTTTGTACTTTAGTTAGCCGTTTCCCTCTTACTCTTAAAACACAAGCGCCTCTTTCCCTGGGATCATTTATTACGTGTGAAGAAGACACGAGCATGAAAAATATTTATCGCATACACCACGTGGATAACTACATAAATTATTTTTTAACCAAAAATCAAAAAATCAATGAAAAAGTTTTCAATGATCGCTTCTGCAGGATTGATCATTTTCATCACTGCATGTAATAACAGCGGGGAAAAGTCTGCAACCACTGATACCACTGCTGCCTCTATGACTCCTTCCACCTCGACGGGTGATAAAAACATCGCGACCGTTCATGCTATCAACGACGCCATTTCATCGGGTGATATTGCGAAGCTTGATCAATATATCGCCAAAGACGGAGTTGACCACTCCGGAGATAATGGCAAAGAAGTAAAGGGACTCGACAGTATTAAGGCAGAGCTAGCCCACATGCATGACACCTACAAGGATCTTAAACTAGAGTCGACACAAGATGCTGCCAACAACGACTATGTTTTTTCTCTCACAAGGTTCAAAGGTACAAATACAGTAGCCTCAATGGGTGCGCCCGCCGGAACCAATTTTGATATGACATCCGTGAATGTTGCTAAGTTCAATAGTGAGGGCAAAGTCACAGATCATTGGATATATATGTCAGAGGATGATGTCATGAAGATGATGGGTGGAGCAAGCCATGGAATGGACAAAAAGAAACCAAAATAATTCTTTCAAAGGATCTTTCAAAAGTCGTCATTGCGTCCCGATAGCTATCGGGAGAAGCGAAGCAGTCTGGAAAAGTTCATTGCGATTTCAGATTGCTTCTTCTTCCTCCGCTCGCGAAGACGATAAACCCTTTGCTACCTGATTACGTTTTTTCTTTTAATAAATAGTACCGACTTACAATTAAGGAAATCGGCAACCCGATACAAAACATCAAGATCACCGCCCCGCGGCTGATAGAGTCCCATTTCGTCGGAATATTTGCAATATTCAATAAGGGCAACACAGCAAGATTCATCACACACCAAACAAAAATGCCGTACAATAATCCGCTGATGACCCTCTGTTTTTTTAAAAACGGGATGTAAGGAAAAATGACAAAGTAAAAAACAGTGAAGCAAAATGCTATGATGAAATGAAAAGCGACACCCGCAAATGCTGTCGCAATACCTCCTTCATAGGCCGAATTCCCCAATGCCCCTCTTGCAATTCCCTGTAATAAACGTGTAGCCGTTACTCTTTGCATGATCAGCGAATAAACAGTAAGGGCAGCAAGCAGGTCAAGACAGCCGGCAGTAAGCCATGCGAACAAAATAGTTCTGAGCGCGGAGGGTTTTGTTTGAATGGTTGATGTGGCAGCGTTCATAACATTAGTTTTGGTTGATTGTGTTATTCGTGAACGTCAAACGTCAAATGTCAAAGAACTGTTCGTCACAGATAAGCTTCGATTCACGTTTCACGTTTGACGTTTCACGTCTACGATAGACAACTTCGCTCAGCAAAATGTTGCGTTCATTTTCTCGCCATCTCGAACACCTTCATGATCCTGTCTTTGATAGTTGGCCATTCATACCGGGCAAGATAATGATGCCGGTTTGGGAAAAAATAGATGTTAAGATAAGGAGCATTTACCAGCTGTTGCCTTGCAAAGCTCGCGTTTGAGGTATCGATAAGGTTATCCTTTGCTCCTTGTAAATACATCACCGGCACACGAATATTTTTCCAATAAGGAAGCATTTTTTCCAATTCTTCCTTATGATGTATTTTTTCTGTATTTGCTGATCTGAACATTCTTGGAATGAACCAGCGTATTGCAGGATTCTCGATAAGAGAAGTAAACCAAAAAACTTTTTCCCTTCCCGGTCCTATTGCCGGCCCGGTGATAACAAGACCATCCACAAGTTCCGGATGATCCATCGCAAGGCGACAAGCGATCGGTGCACCAAAGGATCCGCCAACGACAACAATGGGGTGTTTTACTTTATAAACACTATCCAACAATGACCGGATCATTTCAGATTGTTTTTGAATAGACGGTTCGGGATCACCAAACCCTGAATAACCATAACCCGGTCGATCAACCGCCAATATTCTAAACGTCTTTAAGATGGTACTATCACTGAATCGTCCACGGTAAAGGCTCATTGATGCGGGTGAGCCATGGATGAATACAAGTGTGGGCAAACTATCGGACCCAATTGTTACATAGCGAAGGCGGCGGCCACGTGTCACATAGTAACCTATTTCTCCGGGAATGTTATTTTCTGTAAAAAACTTATTCAGTTCGTCATCGCTTTTTCTGAACTGCACATAGTGGTCAAATACAAAACAGGCAACGATAAAAAAAATTATGATAGCTAATAAAATCCTCAAAATTCGCCTTATCCACCTACCCTTGCGCCTGGTCTTTTGCATACTGAAAATTAGGGAAAACTTCAGTTTGCTTTTAGCTTTTTATACAATCTTAACTTAAGCCGGATGTACTGCTGCAAAAGATTTGGATAAATGTTATAAAGCACATTTGTTATTGAAATAATAACTGCCCACAAAAAATGGTGTTTAACCAATGCGTAAGCAGTGATCAAAACAAAAAATGCAAACATGATGAAATGAAACTTTTCAAACATGTATGTTTGTCGTAAAAGTTTGTTGATCGATAACCCTTCATAATTGATCGTTCTATAACCTGGAAATTTTTTTTTCATCAGTCGATTAATAATCGCTCCGTTCTGGGCAAGTTTATTAACGAAGCCAACTCCAAGTCTCCTATAGATTCGCGTTGTTCGGCTTATTTGGATCTTGTCATAAAATGAATTTGGGAAAAAGCCGGGTATCACACTTAGGGCAATGATGATATAAAGTGATTTATGATCTACGTTACTGTAACAATAAATGGAGATCGGAACGAGATTTAGAACGGACCAAATGACATTTGGTATCATGTTATACCAATTCAGCAGTCTCCGTATTCTCGAAAGATCCTGTTCGGTGTAATTACTCATCTGGCATTTTAAATAGTAGCTCCCGAAGTATTGTTGCATTTTCGTTAATCTCGTTACTCTCGATATTTGATATACTAAGAATTGGTAAAAGTTTAAGATACAATCCAGGCTTGTTAAGCCACTTTACAATTTGCTCTTTGATCCATTTATTATAAGCGATCGGGTAGATCTTATTTATGATAAAAATTGCCTGGAGATATTTCCTGAAGGCTTCCGTCAAAATATACAATGCATGAAAATATAGCTCACGTTTTATTAAAAGAGGGATATGATCGAGATCGTAGTTACAAGCATTTTGAACATTGGCTAGTCGCGGTAACCGCAAATCATCATCATAATATGGAAGCCATTGCTGTCTCAGTTCTTTGAAATATGAACCTTCTGCCGATAAAGGGGCCGAGTAAAAAACCTGGTTACCTATTTCTACTTCAAAATAGTCAATAGGCTCCCCCTCATCAATAATTCCCGGAACATACTTTCCATCAATGAGGTCTAAATGAACATGGGCGAAGGGAGATGACTGCCTGAATTTTGAAACTGCAGGAATCTTAGCAGAATATGATGCCCACGTCGTCTCCATTTTTCTCATTTCATCGGGTGAAGTGCCTGGCTCAACTAAAATCGCAAGATCAAGATCGCTCTCAGCGACACCCTGTCCACGTGCACAGGAATTTACCATTAAAACTGTATCGACCATTGGAATATCCAGGAAATAATCTGTTGCCGCTTCAGCTGCATCACGGTGTAGTTGCGTAGGAAAATCCAACGATGTGGTCATAGAAGAAAGTTGACGTTGCGCAATTTTTAGGCTGACTGTTTGAAGTTAGGACAGTTTTATTTCTTTATCTTTTCAACATAAGGCAACCCTTTGGAAAAAATTATTATCCTTTAACAAGCCAAATCAGCCCATTTTAAAATATGCTTATACTTTAGCGTAAAATTTGTTTGTAATAAATTTCGATTTCCCCGCCCCTGTTGAAACGGCTTTCAAACCTTAAACTAGATGAGACTATTATTTCTCAATACAATGTTCTTTTTGTTCGGCACAATAGCCTATTCGCAGGTAACTGCCCAGGACGGAAAGACCTACAAAACGATAAAAATTGGAAATCAGACATGGATGAGTGAAAACCTGGATGTCATTACGTATCGCAACGGTGATTCCATACCACAGGTGCAGGATCCCAAGGTATGGAGCAGTCTCACAACGGGGGCCTGGTGTTATTATGGAGGAAAAGCAGAGATTGGGGCAAAATATGGAAAACTTTATAATTGGTATGCGATAAATGATCCCAGGGGTTTAGCGCCTCAGGGATGGCATATTCCAACAGATGCGGAGTGGGCGACCCTGACGACTTTTTTGGGAGGAAAGATAGAATCATCTGCAAAGATCAAGTCCGCAAAGGGATGGTCCCAGGGCGGAAACGGTACCAATGAGTCCGGCTTTAATGCGTTGCCCGGAGGTACGCGCAGCATCAATGAGGCTTTTTCATTTGTGGGTGATTATGGATACTGGTGGACATCCAGTTCTTTTGACGGCTCTAGTGCATGGAATCGGTTCCTGGCGTACAATAATAACTATATCGGCCGAAGTACCGGGTGGAAACAATTTGGCAATTCAGTTCGTTGCATAAAAGACGTAGATGATACAAGCGTCGCCAGTGCGAATCAAAAGGTGGACTCTTCGGTGAATCCTGCGTTTGCAAATGAAACAATTGCGGCGACAGAAAGCAGTAAGATCCCTTCGATGAAGATAGGCGATCAAGTTTGGATGACGCAAAATCTTGACGTAAGCAAATTTCAAAATGGCGATTCAATACACCAGGCAAAAACAGATGCAGATTGGGTAAAAGCAGCCAAATTAAAACAACCTGCCTGGTGTTATTATAACAATGACAGTTCCTCGGGCCAGAAAAACGGGAAGTTGTATAATTGGTATGCCACGCACGATCCCCGCGGCTTGGCGCCTGCAGGCTGGCATATTCCCCGTGAGACAGAATGGACCCACCTTGCTACTGAATTGGGTGGTGAAAGAACAGCAGGTGAAATAATAAAGTCAAATGGCTTCGGTGCTTTCTTACCTGGCTTCCGCGATATTGATGGCACGTTTCATAATGATGGGCTTGTTGGTTACTGGTGGGGTGCAACAGAATCTTCGCCTGCGAATGCGTGGTGTTACAGCATTACTTATTTCAGTTCTGCTTTTAACAGCGACAATTCGGCCGACAAACAAAAAGGTTTTTCCGTCCGGTGTGTTAAGGATTGATCGTGTCTACCGCATACAGGACTTATCCTTCATCACACTCATTCCTCCGGCCATATTGGTTACATTGGAAAAACCATTTTGCGTAAGGATATAACAAGCCTGCGGGCTTCTATGACTATGCGAGCAATAAACGATTATCTCCTTGTCTTTATAAGAAGCTAGTGTTGAAATGTTCTTTTGCAACTCCTGCACAGGTGCATTCATGGCATTCTTCAACGTTCCGTAATCGGGGTCCGCCTTTCCTTCAAACTCTTCTTTTGTCCGAACATCGAGTAATACCACATTTGGATGTTCAATCAGGTATTGACATAGCATGGAAGGTTCTATTGTTTTAAAATGCACAGTTGATTTTTCAACGAGGTCCATTTGGCAATGCCGGCATTTCCCCGGTTTATCGTACACATCATTGTCACAATCACGGCCGCAAGGAATGCATTGATAGCGACCTGAGACTGCCGCCGGTGCATTCTGTTCAGCGTTTGATGAATTGCATTGAATGTGTACCACAAGGAGCAAAAAAAATATTGAACGCATAGGAAAATTCTTTGTACTCATGATTGGGGTTTTACTCTTTTTACTTTAAATATAACCATGTTTCAGTTGTCGACTTGACCTCTCATCAAAAACTGCTAAGACCTTGCGTTGATAATTTGGTAGCGAACATAAAAAATCCCGCTTCCTTGTTGAAGCGGGATCGATATTTTAAGATTGAGAGGATTAGTAGCTGTACGCAACCCCTCTCTTTTTACTTTGATCAGTAAACTGGTTATCCTTGTCTGCAGTGATCAAAACAAATTGAGCCCCTTTTTCCGCAGTATCTTCCAAAAGTTTTTTCATCGACTTTTGTCAGTGCTGCCTGCCGTGTGGAAGCTCATCATGCCGGAGGTTTTTCCCCCAACCTCGCCAAGGCTTTTTAATCCTGTGGCCTGTTCAGCTTTTTCCAGGATCATTACTTTTTCCCAATCGTCTTTACTGCTGAGTACTATCTTGTCTGAACTCCGAGACCTTTATGATCTTTACATCTACATCTTTGCCATTGTGCAGGTACATCTTATCCTTGGCCAAAGAGGATGAGTGAAAAAGCCGTGGAGAATAAAAGAGCAAATAAATGTTTCTTTCTCGTGGTGTAAGTTTTGGATGGTGATTAATCTTGTTAGGTTCCCCAATATAACTTTATATTCCTAAAAAACAAACTTTCCTCCCAGCAACGAACGCATTCAGAAGATGGAAAATTTTGTCAGATTATTTTGGTGCATAAACGGTTATTAAAAAAATCTTTTCAAACTTAACGCTCCACCTTGGGTTGGTTTCTTAATTTTATTTCCTAACTACCCGGTACTATGGTTTCATCCAAACGAAAAACAATTTTTCGTGACATAAGTTGGTTATCATTTAATGCAAGAGTGCTGCAGGAAGCAGCCGATCCTTCCGTCCCCCTTCGGGAACGGCTCCGGTTTCTCGGAATTTTTTCGAACAATCTTGATGAATTTTTTCGCGTGCGCGTGGCTACATTAAAACGAATGGTGGAATTTAAATCAAAAGCCATGGCGACCATGCATCTTGAATCGGAGCCACAAAAGATATTGGATGATATACAGATGACCGTGCTGAACCAGCAAAGTGAATTCAACCGCATCTGGGAAAATATGCAGGTAGAATTGAAGAAAGAAAAAATTTTCCTGGTAACAGAAAAAGAACTAAACAAAGAACAACAGGAATTTGTGCGAAGCTACTATGACGAAGAGGTGAGTGCAAGTGTAATTCCGTTAATGATAGAAACCATTCCCAATTTTCCGTACCTGCGGGATAAATCGATTTATCTCGGCGTAGTAATGTGGAAGAAATTATCGCCCCTGAAAAAAAATTATGCGCTGATCGAAATCCCGAGTCGTGTGTTGGGCCGCTTTATCCAATTGCCTTGCCCGCCGCAGGAACATCACATTATTCTACTGGAAGACGTGATTCGGTGTAACCTGCCGGAAATCTTCTCCTATTTCGGGCACGACCAGTATAGTGCTCACGTTTTTAAAGTGACCCGCGATGCAGAAATTGATATCGATAATGATGTGTCTACTTCGCTCATTCAAAAAATTGAAAAGGGCTTAAAGAATCGACGCAAAGGCAAACCGGTGCGCTTTGTATATGATCGCGAAATGGATCCGGCGCTTCTCGAGTACCTGATCCGCCGCATGAACCTGACAAAAAGAGATAATCTTATTCCTGGTGGAAGGATCCACAACTTCAGGCATTTCATGGATTTTCCAGAAAATATCTTCGACAAAAAAAACGCTCGCCGAAAAGCAATTGTTCATCCCATGCTTGTCGACGAACGAGTAACAGATGTGGTAATGGAAAAGGATGTGATGTTGAACTTCCCCTATCATTCTTTTAATTCAATCATCGACCTCTTACGCGAAGCTGCTGTTGATCCTACTGTAACAAGTATAAAGATCACCTGCTATCGATTGGCCACCCAGTCAAAGATCATCAATGCACTAATCAATGCGGCCAGGAATGGAAAGCATGTAACAGTTATGCTGGAACTGAGAGCAAGATTTGATGAGGAAGCAAACCTTGAATGGAAGGACCGGCTTGAAGAAGATGGAGCGAGAGTATTGACGGGGCTTCCCAATCTGAAGATACATGCCAAGCTCTGTGTCATTAAGAAGCGGGTCAATGATCGTAATACCTACTACGGATTTGTGAGCACCGGTAATCTGAATGAAAAGACAGCAATGGTGTATGCGGACCATTGCCTGCTTACTTCGAATCAAAAAATTATGGCAGATGCCAATCGCATCTTTAATTTCCTCGAGCAGCCAAAAAGCGGAGAGCATTTTTTAAAAGCCTGCAAAACAATTATACCAAGTCCCTTTATGCTCCGCAAGCAACTACATAAACTTATCAATGGTGAGATCAAAAATGCAAAGCAAAAAAAACCAGCTTCCATTGTTCTTAAAATGAACTCGCTTTCGGATGAAGATCTGATCGACAGGTTATATGACGCAGCCAAGGCGGGCGTGGAGATCAAAATGATCGTTCGTGGGATTTTTTGTATGCTTTCGGAAAGTAACAAATTCAAAAAGCCCGTTACTGCCATCAGCATTGTGGATGAATACCTGGAGCACGCAAGAGTGTGGGTATTTCATAATAATGGCAAAGAGAAAGTTTATATATCTTCGGCTGACTGGATGGTGCGCAATCTTGATCATCGTGTAGAAGCCACTTGTCCAATTACAGATGAAGCGATCAAGAAGGAATTGAAAAATATACTGAACATCCAGCTGAGCGATAATGTAAAAGCAAGATGGCTGAATAATGAACTGAGTAATGAATATGTCTCTTCCAAAGGAAAAAAGAAAATACGGTCGCAGGTCGAAACCTATCATTTCCTTTCAAAAAAAATCGTGAAGCATAGTGAGATTGGCAGCCATTGATATAGGAAGTAATGCAGCAAGATTATTGATAAGTGATGTTGTTCCCGGCACCCGTCTCAATCCTGAATTTATCAAGATGACCCTCATCCGCGTTCCTCTCCGCCTGGGCTTTGATGTATTTGACAAGGGAGAAATTTCAGCATCAAAAACAGACAAGATCATCAAGACCATAAAGTCTTACAAATATCTCCTGGACGTATACGAGGTGAAGCATTTAAAAGCCTGCGCTACTTCGGCCATGCGTGATGCGGTCAATGCAAATGAGATTATCAAAAAGATCAAAGCTGAGACCGGGATCGAAATAGAGATCATCAGCGGACAGGAAGAAGCTTCCCTGATCTACGAAAACCACGTTGCTGAAAATCTCAGCAAGGATGAATCTTACTTGTACATTGATGTCGGTGGCGGAAGCACGGAGCTCACATTTTTTAGTGATGGAAAGCTTTTTTTCAAAGAATCATTTAATATCGGTACTATCCGTTTGCTGAAAAACCAGGTCACTGAATCGCACTGGGATGAGATGAAGGAATTTATCAAGACAAAAACCAAGGGTTACCACCATGTGACAGCGATCGGTTCCGGCGGAAATATCAACAAAATATTTTCTCTTTCGAAACGAAAGGAAGGAAAACCACTGTCGCTGGAACTTCTGCGTGATTATTATAAAGAATTCAGCACTCTTTCTGTGCCGCAACGAATTGCCCTCTATCATTTGCGGGAGGACCGTGCCGATGTTATCGTTCCTGCCCTGCTTATTTATATCAATGTAATGCGCTGGGCTGATACCGAGGAAATTTTCGTTCCAAAGATCGGGTTAGCGGACGGATTGATCCATACATTATATGAGGAAGTGAAGAAAGCAGGGAATTGAAATCCAGATTTGGGATTTTTGATTTTCGATTTAAGATTTTCTTTGAAATTTGAGATTTGATATTTGATATTTATTTTCCATTATCTTGCGCCATTATTTTCATGAATATGTTTTATTCTAACGCAGAGACATATTCAAAACCATCCTCCTTAAAATCTGCGTTATGAGCCCTCAAAAAGAAGTCAAAAAGATCACGACCAACACGCTGCAAAAAATGAAATCTAACGGGGAGAAGATCTCCATGATCACCGCCTACGACTTTTCATTTGCTAGAATTTTTGATTCAGCTGGTATCGATGTCATTCTCGTCGGTGATTCTGCCTCCAATGTGATGGCGGGTCACGAAACCACTTTGCCCATTACACTCGACCAGATCATTTATCATGCATCATCCGTGATCCGCGGTATCGATCGCTGCCTGGTGGTTGTCGATATTCCTTTCGGTTACTATCAATCTAATTCAGACATCGCTTTAGCTTCAGCTGTCCGGATCATGAAAGAAACAGGCGCGCATGCAGTAAAATTGGAAGGCGGCGAAGAAGTATTGGATTCGGTGAGGCGAATTATTTCGGCTGGCGTTCCGGTGATGGGACATTTGGGATTAACACCACAGTCCATTTATAAGTTTGGAACATATGCCGTTCGTGCACAGGAAGAGGTGGAAGCCAATAAACTAAAAAAAGATGCAAAGCTGCTGGAGAAGGCCGGATGTTTCGGCGTTGTGCTCGAAAAAATTCCGGCTACTCTTGCAAAAGAAGTTTCGGAAAGCATACGCATTCCAACTATTGGCATCGGCGCGGGCCGGCATTGCGACGGGCAAGTATTAGTGATGCATGATATGCTCGGCATAAATACAGAATTCAAACCCCGCTTTCTCCGGCAGTACTTGAATATACATGAACAGGCTACAGGTGCGGTACAACAGTATATTAAAGATATAAAGTCAAATGACTTTCCTAATGAGAACGAACAGTACTAAGCAAGTTTTTCAAAACAACTGCCGTCAAATATCTCTGTAAAAAACGCGGCATGAATCCTTTCATATTTGTGGTTGTCGTTCACACGTTATTCTCCTTTCATGATCCCGCTCAAAGCGGTAAAAATCATTTGCCAATTGATACAACGATACATCACCTGCTCGATGGGAAGGTCAATGAATGGCCGGCTCAAAAATTTGAAACCGACCCCGTGACTCAATTCAGGTATGCTATCGATAACGACAAGCAAAATCTCTATCTCGTGTTGAGCATTGCCAGTTTTCGTGAACAAATGAAAATAATGCACCAGGGCATGGATCTTTACATCGATCCAAAAGACAAGAAAAAAGAAGGGAAGGGAATTGAGTTCCCGGTAAGGCGAGAACGATCTGCTGCCGATATGATCATGAACTACAGGAGCCAGGGAAATGATAATCCTGAACAAGAAAGCCCAGAACAGAGGAAAGCAGCTATGAGAGCCATGAGAGCTGAGATGGCACTCAGTCTTAGTTCGATGAAAGTGTTTGGCTTTTCTGAGGATAAATCGGAAGAACAGGGATTGATAATGCCTGGAAGTGCAAATATTGCTTTTGCGTGGGATTCGACTGATGCAATGAATATCGAATACAAAATTCCGCTTTCATTTTTTGGGACAGCTTCGTCATTGGATCAAAAAGACATAAGCTTGGGTTGGATAGTCAGCGCGATGCAATTTTCCTCTCATCACTCCGGTTCCGATGAAGGATCCACCGGTGGAGGCAGACACGGAGGTGGCGCAGGCGGCTATGGTGGTCACGAAGGTCATGGCGGAGGTGGCTATAATGCAGGAGGCGGAAACACTCAGCAAGGTGGTGAAAGTATGATGAAAGACCAGAGTTTCTGGACGAAATATACTTTTAAATGAGTGATGAGTGATCAGTAATGAGTACTTAGCTGCTGACCTTCATCATTGGCAACGCGAGTTTGAAAAATGCAAAACATAAAAAGCCGTTCGTTTTAATCGAACGGCTTTGTTTCAGCGCCTAGCTCTTGTGCCAATTTTTTCAGCACCTCAATAAGTTGCTCTCTCCTTCTTTTTAGATTATTGAGATGCTCCTCTTCTTTTTCCTTTAAAATGAGGTCATCTAATTCGCTAATTGTATTGACAGTATTAGCGATACTTCTCACGATGAAGATTTCATTATTCTCGTTCATACACTAATCCCGTGTGATTAATCAAGTAAATGTATGTAGCACTTTCAAAGGTGGTAAGGCGGTATAATTGAAGCAACAGCAAGATAAATATTTTTTAGCACACTTTTTTTCAAGCACGATTATTCACCAATATATCTGTTAACTGTTATCCATCATCTATCTTTGCTTTCTTAATTTTTTCAGATGGATTTTCTTGAAGTTCTCAATCTAAAATCCGAGAATAAAGGAGTAAGTACGGGAGCTAATTGGCTTTCGTCAAAGGGGGAAGTACTTCACTCCTATTCTCCCGTTGATGGTAAGTTGATCGGCTCAGTATCGACAACCGATAAAGAGAGTTATGAAAAAACGATCGAGACAGCGCAGAATTCATTCCTCCGTTGGCGAATGATGCCCGCACCTGCTCGTGGTGAGATAGTAAGGCAGATCGGTGAGGCTTTACGTGACTATAAGGAACCATTAGGAAAATTGGTCTCTTATGAAATGGGAAAAAGTTTGCAGGAAGGTTATGGCGAAGTGCAGGAGATGATCGATATCTGCGATTTCGCGGTAGGTCTTTCGAGACAGTTATACGGCTTGACCATGCACAGTGAACGACCCGGACATCGCATGTACGAGCAATGGCATCCTTTGGGGATAGTTGGAATTATTTCAGCTTTCAATTTCCCTGTTGCCGTCTGGAGTTGGAACAGTATGCTGGCATGGGTCTGTGGCAATGTATGCATTTGGAAGCCTTCTGAAAAAACTCCCCTTTGTGCTGTTGCGTGTCAACATATAATTTCAAAAGTATTCGCGGCCAATAATATTCCTGAAGGTGTTTGCAATTTGGTTGTTGGCCAACGCGAGACAGGTGAATGGATGGCTACCGACAAGAGGATCCCACTTATTTCTGCCACAGGGACTACCAGAAT
>Ga0207679_10000621_pt1 | contig 23679 bp, 19 predicted proteins | sample KBSC73metaG_FD_184320 | JGI IMG/M metagenome (GOLD analysis project Ga0207679, IMG submission 184320) | Corn rhizosphere microbial communities from Kellogg Biological Station, Michigan, USA - KBS C7-3 metaG (SPAdes) (version 2) | ecosystem: Host-associated > Plants > Roots > Rhizosphere > Soil ... | reverse complement strand
CCAATACGGCCGCTCCCGCACCCGTCCGTCCTCGACCAGCAGGTAGTGTCCGGGGAGGAGCTTCCGCACCCCTCGAAAGATCCCCTGCGGGTCCGGGATGCTCATCAGATGGAGGAAATCCGCGAGGGCCACCTCGCTGAGCTCGGAGGGGACGCTGCGATCGGCGAGCAGGGCCTTGAGCTCCGATGCGAACACCACGTGCTCTCGATCGTGGTAATAGAAGAGCGGCTTGATGCCCAGCCGGTCCCGGGCCAGGAGCAGCCGCCGGCGCTGGGCGTCCCAGATGGCGAGCGCAAACATGCCGTCGAGCTTCGTCAGGAAGTCTGGGCCGTATTCCTCGTACAGGCAGAGAAGCGTCTCGGTATCCGAGCTTGACCGGAACCGGTGGCCGCGCCCCTCGAGGTCCCCAACGAAGCCCTGGTGGTTGTAGCACTCGCCGTTGTAGGTGATCCAGACGCTGCCGTCGGCATTGCCCATCGGTTGATGGCCGGCCGCCGACAGGTCGATGATCGACAGTCGTCGATGGCCCAGGCCCACCGGGCCGGACCGGTACAGGCCCGCGTCGTCGGGTCCTCGATGCGCGAGGAGATCCGCCATCCGGCGGAGCAGGGCCTCATCCGCGCGCGCGTCAGGGTCGAAGTGGTAGATGCCTGCGATCCCACACATGGGCTATGGCCGCTTCACGTCCCGACCGCCGCGAGTACCGAGCGCACACGATGCGCGTAGGTGTGATTGGTCATGACGTGCTCGTACGCGCGCTCGGCGATCGTCTGTCGGTAGCCCTCGTCCCTGAATCGACGCACCGCCTCGTCCAGGTTAGACCGGTCCTTCCGCACACTGATGTAGTGCTCGTCCGCCGCGAGCACCCCGTTGTACTCGCCCTCCAGCAGGATCTGGCACGTCTTGGTCCCGATGGGCTCGAAGTGCCGGGACGAGATGCTCTTCCCCGACACCTCCCGTGGCTGGCCGCGGTAGAACTTCTCGAAGACCTCGTCGAACGAGGCCTCCCGGTGCTGCAGCAGGTTGTACTCGCGCGCCGCCGCAAGCAGGCGCCCCCGGTCATTCAGGTAGTAGGTACCGGACTCGGCCCCGATCGTACCCTTGCACGTGTTCAGGAACCCGGCCCACTCGGCCCGGGCTATGCGCAGCTTCCGGATCTGGCACTTGAGCCCCCAACGGGCTCCATCTCGCTCGAAGGCCTCAATGAGATCTGTCCGCTCCCGGTCGCCAACGAAGGGCCAATACACATCTCCGATGAAGCCGATGTCCACCGGTCGCTCGGTCCCGCACCGGGGCTGATAGACCTTCGGGTTCAACGCGTGTGGCATCGAGAGAATCCGGCTCCCGCCGCACTCCCGATACAGGTACCGTGCGGCCGGGGTCGGCAGCTGACTGCAGATGAACTCCGCTCCGACCGCCTCGATGAAGCCGATCTTCTCGTCGAGGAGGTCGTATTCGTTGCCGATGAACATCACCAGCTTCCCACGACGTCGGCGGAGCCAGTGCGCGGACCTGAGCAGCACCGTCATGTCGTCTCCCGCCGCCGCGTGTGACACCACGACGAGGTCGTACCGACGCAGGGTCAGGAGACAGCGTCCGTAGTGGACGAGGTTGTTGATGTTGCACACCTCCACGTCCAGCTCTGGCGCCTCGCAGAAGGCCTCCCGCCAGTCGATCGTGTACGACACGTGCGCCTGGAACTGCCGCAGGTACGAGAAGAGCTCCGCCGCCCGCGTCGAGCGTCGGAGGACCCACGGCGGCGCCGCCCCGTCCCGGTAGCCGAAGACCCCTCGGAGAACGGTATCGGCCCGGATCACCTGGCGGCCACATCCATTGGCGTCGAGGTAGAGAGTTCTTATCCGGTCTCTCACGACTCGTCTCCGCCCGCTCTCATCGCTCGGCCGGCGCCGCCCTCGGCCGGCACGACACCTCCATGGGCACCCAGAGCGCGGGTTGCCCTCCGACGAGATTGCGCTCGGATACGACCTTGAACACCGCCCCCGCGGTCGCCACCGTGGTCTCAGCGCTCACCAGCTCGGCCTGGACGCGGTAGAGGCCGGGTCCGAGGATCATCGGTGCCATCTCGGCCACTACCTCGACCCGCCCAGCCAACGAGCTCAGGACGCCGCCAGACTCCGACCAGCGATTCTCGGTGATCCGCAGGCCGTCCAGCCGCTCGATCCAGAGTCGAAGGTCATGGTCATCTCGTGCCTGGTCAACCCTCAGCTCCACACTGATCCACGCGTCTTCGCCGACGCTCAGGACGCTGGCTGGGCCCGACCGACGACTCGAACCGACCGTCACCCGCTTGATCCGCACAGCGCTATCGAGCGCCCACTCTTGCCCCTGCGTCGAGAACTTGGCCGCCGTCTCGACCTCGTCGCGCTGACGCACCCGTTCGCGATAGGCAGTCGTGACCTGCGCGGGGTCCCCGTCCGCGACCAGTCGTCCCCCATCCAGCCACAGGCAGCGGGAGCACATGCTGACCATGGACTCGAGATTGTGGGAGACGAGCATCACGATTCGCCCCTTGCTGCAGAGCTCGCGCACCGCGTGGGTCGCTTTCTGCGAAAACCAGTAGTCACCCACCGATAGCATCTCGTCGATGAGCAGGATCTCCGGCTCGACGAAGACCAGGCTGGTGAAGGCCAGGCGCGCCTTCATTCCGGAAGAGTATGTGCGGACCGGCTGGTCGATGAAGTCGCCGAGGTCGGCGAACGTGATCATCCGGTCGATGACGGTATTCGTCTGGGCCCTGGTCCGCCCCTGGACTTCGGCGTCGAGGTAGAGATTCTCCCGGCCCGTTAGGTCCTCCCGCAGGGCGAGACCGAGGGTCAGCGCCGCATGCACACGACCATCGACTTCGACCGAGCCCCCCGTCGGCGCTGCGACCCCCGCGAGAAGGTGGAGGAGAGTGGACTTCCCGGCTCCGTTCTCGCCTATGATCCCGACTCGCTCCCCTTCCGTGACGCTAAACGAGACGCCGTCGAGCGCCATCTTGTGATCGACACCTCGCGCCGCCTCGTGTCGCACTCCGAGCAGGCGAAGAAGCGGGCGAGCAGCACGCGGGAGCGGGCGCGAGGTCGTCAGCTCGTACCGCTTGGTCACTCCCTCCACCCGGATGCGGTAGCTCACGACTGGGTCCGCCCACCCCGCCAGCGCAGCGGTAGGACGCTCACGCTCTCCCGCGGCTTCCCGGCAACCGCGAACGCCAGATCGTTCCCGTAAGTCCAGCTCCGGACATCCAGAGGCACAAAGGTCCCCTCCGCACCGCGCTCGCTCAGAAAGAGGTTGAGCGAGTACTCCCCGGGGCTGAGGGGCAGTGTCGGAATAGTCACCGCGACCTCATACAGGCCAGGCGTGGATGCGACGGGGCGCGGCTCCACCTGCAGCAGATGGCTCCAGCCGATGCCTTGCCGGAAGCTCTCGACGGAGCAAGCGAACCAGACTGGCGAGGTCACCTTCACGTCGATCGGGATGGACAGCGTCGTGTCCTCCTCGGCCAACGCGCAGTACGCCGATGGCAGATGGGCTGCAAACGCTGCGGCGTCCCCACGTGGTTGAGGCAGACCGAGGTAGCGCTGAACAACCGCCGGACTCGAACCCCGATCCACTATGCGGCCGCGCTCCAGAACGCAGGCTTCACGACACAACTTGAGCACCGACGTCCAGTCGTGGGTGGCGAGAATTCCCGAGGCCCCCGCCGCCAGTCGCTCCCGCAGGCGGCGCCAGCATTTCGTCTGGAAGTGCTCGTCGCCCACGGAAAGAACCTCGTCGATGAGGTAGATCTGCCCGGGCAAAGACGTGGCTACCGAGAAGAACAGGCGGGCCTTCATTCCGGCGGAGTAAGTGTAGATAGGGTTGTCGAAATACTCTCCTAACTCGGCGAACTCGGCGATCTCACTCAGAAGTCGGTCGACTTGCCGCCGTCCGCTCCCGTGGAGTGCCAGCCACCGACTCGCGAAGTCCTGTCCGGTCAGCAGCTCGTTGCCCGCCATCCCGAGCTCGTAGATCGCCGACAGCGGTCCTGCGACCCTCACGGTCCCCGAGGTCGGGGCGTACACACCGCCGAGCGTCCGCAGCAGCGTGCTCTTGCCCGCGCCATTGCGGCCCAGCACACCCAGGAACTCGCCCTGGCGGACCTGGAGCGTCACATCGCGCACCGCGGGAAAGCCCTTCACGAAGTGGCCACCGAGGATCACCGGCCAGATCGACTGGCCGTCGAGCAACACGAAGGTCTTGCTCAGGTCCCGACACTCGACAACCGACCGGCTCATCGTTTCCTCGTCGCGCGCCGCGCCCGGTACCGCTGTCGCGAGCAGCCCTCCCGCCCCACTAGATCCGGGCATCGAAATATCCCTTCAGCTTGCGGAAGAACACCAGGCCCCCGAGGAACGCCATCGCCGAGAGAACGGCCAGGTAGGCGAGGCTCCAAGGCGCCGGCCACGCCCGATGCAAGAGCGGCTGCCGGTAGCCCTCGGCAATTACCTGGAACGGATGGAACTGCAAGACTCCCTGCAGCACCTTCGGGAACTCGCTCAGCGGGTAGAAGATCGGCGAGCTGAACAGCAAGATCATCAGGACGTTCGGTAACACCATGGCGGTATCCCGGACAAACACATTGACCGCAGCGAGGCAGAGGCCGATGCCAGTGATAAACACGAACTGCAAGACGAGCACCGGGAGGATGGCGAGCCAGCTCAACGATGGCCGCGTTCCGCTCAACACGAGGAGCGCCACCAGATAGCAGGTGCTCACCGCGAGCGGGACCAGCCCCATCAGGCTACCGGCGATGGGCAGCAGCTCGGTCTTGAAGGCGAGGTTCTTGACCAGGCCGCTGTTGCCGGTCACCGCGCCTGTGCTCGTCGCCAGGCTATCGCTGATCGCCAGCCATGGCCCGTATCCGCTGATCAGCCAGATGACGAACGACAGGCTCGTCTCCGCTCCCGGCAAGCGCGAGCGAAATACGAACGCGAACACGAATGTGAAGATGCCCATCATGAGGAGCGGGTTGACGATGGCCCACACGAGTCCCAGCGTCGACCCGAGGAATCGGTCCCGCAGGCCCATCTTGAGGAAGTTCAGCAGCCGTAGGGCATCTGCCCGGTCGAAGCCTAGGATTTGCATGCCTCTTCGGTTTCCGGCCTCGAGGCCTGGCCGCCGAACTGCCCACCCATCACGGAGTCATAGATGGCCTCGTACCGCTCCGCGCAGGCATCGGCACTATGCCACTTCATCGCGAATGCGCGCCCGGCCACGCCGAGACGGCGACGCCGCTCCCGGTCAAGTAGAAGATCACGGAGGACTTCGTAGACCGTCTCCTCTGTCGCAGACACCAGTGGCAGCTCCTGCGTAGACCGCAGCTTGTCGGCGGGCTTCGGTTCGCTACGATTGATATAGCAAATCGTGGGCTTGCCCAACATCATCGCTTCCCGGGCCGTCGCGCCGTATCGTCCGTAGTTCAGCTGATCGACGATCACGTCGGCTTGGGCCTGGAGGTACCGAACCTCCGTGTTCTTGACATCGGTCACGAAGATGAGCCGGACGGCCCTTCCCTCGGCCTGCAAGCGCGCAATCGCGGCTTCTATCGCTCCAGTCCCCTTGATGTTCCGGCCGTGCGCCGTTCGGAGGTCATAGTTCCCGAAGGAGTGGTACACGAGCAGTTCGTTGTCACTGCGCTTGATCTTCAGGTGATCCGGGACGGCGAGGTCAGGCTTCCAGAACTCCGGGTCCAGGCACATCGTGGTCGGTTCCCTCACTGCCTTGTGGATGGCCTGATAGTCCAGGGCCGGAGACCCTTCCGTGAAGATCACATCGCAGTAGCGATCAACCTTGCGGCCCCACGCGAGGTTCTTTGCGTCATTGCAGACTGTCGGTGTCAGCTGCCAGGGGCACTTGTCGCATACAACCGAACCGCCCAGGGCTGACCACCGAGCCACCGTAGACTGTGCGACGCCGCTATTGCAGCCGCTGATCGTATAGGCAATCTTCCGACCGCTGCGACGCCACTCCACGATGTCCCACGGTTCCTCTGCTTCCCAGTCCTCTGGGGAGATGGGGAAGAACGTCAGCAGCCCGTCACCAGCAAAATGCAGCAAAGCAAAGCGCTCGAGCGCATCCCAGTAGCAATCCTCGATGTTCTTCCGAAAGCGTTTAGGGTCGGCATCCCAGAGATTCACGTCCTCGCCATGGTAGTAGTTCGCATGCGGTCCCTCGGGATCGTCAGTGCTCACCGTCAGAGCGTCCCAGCCGCGTCGACGAAGTGCCTCGGCCAAGTAGTAGAAATGGTAGTAGCTGTTACGAAGGAACAGGACACTGCGTACGCGAGAGCCGGCCGCTCCTCTCGCCCGAGGCCGCTCCCGCAGCATTCTCCGGATAGCCCGACGTATGCGCCCCATCGTGGCCATCAGCCGCACCACCTGCCCGACGCGGCTCCCAAACGCCCTTCGGTCCCCGCGTTTGCTCCAACGATCAGCTCCCGCGTCCCGACAAAGCCGCAGTTCATCATCGCGTCGATGATGGACAACCCCGGCACAAACTCGCCCGCGCCGAGCTGTGGGTACACGGGATGCCGGAACACCTGCTGAACAAGCCCAATTCCTGCCCGTCCGAACCTCTCGTCATCCTGATAGCCTTGCGCACCACCACCGCACAGATACCCGCTGCCGCCCACCGCCTGCACTGCATTCACGAGCAGGTCAGTGCCGGCTCCCTCGACGCCGAGCGTAGAACCCACGATCAGCTTGCCTGGATCCAGACCGAGGCGGGTGGTCAGTGCTCGGACGACCGTCAGATTGAACTCAGCCACCATATCGGTCGGCGTCTCGATCAACTCTTCAACGAGCGGAAATACCTCATGGAAGTAGGGCGCTCGTCGATACGCGCCCCGGAATGCCCGCAGAAGTCGGACCCGCCACGGCCCGTTCGCGACCCGCATCTCACGCACGAGCCGCACGCCGTGGAACGAGCGCTCCACTGGTAGAGTTGCCCAGGTAGGCCGTCCCTCCAGCAGGATCCGAACCCGGTTCGACCACGTTCCCCCGGTTTTCGAGAACTGCACATTGTCCAGGACGATGAAAATGTCCGCTCTGGCGATCTTGTCGAAATAACCCAGCCACGGAAAAAAGTTCGGCTGGTGAATCGCAACCAGTTTTCTAGCTCCGAGTCTGCTCATCACGCAAGATTCCAAGTAGTGCGATATCCACATATCGACCGTCGATGTGGGCGGCTTCACGAAGCGTTCCTTCACGAACGAACCCCACCTTCTCGTAGAGCCGCAATGCCCGTCCATTCGTGCCGAGCACGTGCACGTAGACTCGGTGCAGATTCAGGTCTCTGAAGGCGAAGTCCAGCAAGAGCTGCACCGCTTCGGTCCCATACCCGTGGCCTCGCCCCTCCGACTCACCCAGTCTGATCTGAAGCTCTGCGCTTCGATGAATGTCGTTGATGCTGTGCAGCTGACACGATCCGATGAGCCGCTGAGCGTCGAGCAGGCGAACACCGAAGATCACGGTGTCCTTCTGCCGCTGAATTGCCCCGAACCACTCGGCATGCTGAGCCTCTGTGACGGGACGGTAAGGGGCGTTCCAGAGCACTTCGCTCCGATCATTGATCCAGCCCAACATGACGGGCAGATCGCCAGCGCTCAGCGGCGTCAACGCCACATGCTCGCCCCGCATACCCGCGATTCCGTCCGTCATCCGTCCCTCCCCTCGGCAGCCCGGCACCATTCCTCTGTAAATGCCCGTAGGACGCTGTCCGGCATTCCCTCAGGCAACGCGACCGCGTAGAAATGGTTGGTGCGAATGTCCTGCTCACGTTCCCGGATGATGTAGGGCCATGTGCCCGAAAAGACGTCCCGCATGCTCTGTCCACCGGCGACCCAGTTCAGCGGATGCAACAGCAGCTGCATGCACGGCGACCCGCCTTCCCCTACGAGGCGCATGAAGTCCTCGACCGAGTGGCGCATGTTGGAGTCCGAGTAGTACGGGATCTCCCGAACAAAGGACGCGGAGTACGCATTCACCAGGCCACCTATCGTCGGACTTGCGAGGTATCGGTCCAATACCACCGGCGTCGGGTTGTGCCAGGAACAGACCGCGCTCACGACCGAGCAGTTGTACTGAACAAATTCAAAATCTGCTCGTATACTCGACTCGACAGCACCGTTGTCCGGCAGCGTCGGAGCAACAGACGCGTGCAACCCAAGGTTCTGACCCAGCGCAGCTATCTGCTCCAACGCCGAGAGCGATCTGTCGCTCAGCAGGTTGTAAATCTGGGACCGTAGCAACACGCAGAAAGTTCCACGGATGCCCAGCTCCGCATTCACCTCCGCCAAGCGCAGCGCCATCTCGAGCGAGTAATCCACATCGTGACGGAGGTAGATCCGCCGCTCTGTCTTCGAGGGCGGGAGCGAGAATGGAGCCATGCGGTACCCGGACGACAACGCCAGCCGCATGATCGACCTGTACGTCTCCAGAGAATAGGCGCGCGTCAAGGCAACTGATTCTCGATGCCGGGCGACTCCGCCCTAACCGTACGGCTCGTCATCGGGGCGCAACGGTCCCAGTCGTAGCAAACGGGGGACCCATCGCTGACCGAATACCAGTGTCCAGCTCGTCGACACACGAGCAAGCATTCCTGACAGACTCCATCCTCATCATTGTCAAAGACGTCCAAAGTCAGGCCGTCACCGCAGGCCGGGCATGCAAAAAGACTCAAACAGGCCTCCAACCCTCGCCGGCCCTGCTTCACACGACCACCTCCAGCCCGCTGTCCTGCCGGGACTTCCAAAGGCACGCTAAACTAGCCAACTCTCATCCTTCATCTCCGTCTCAAGACATAGAGCAGGTTGTAGCTAAAGCGCCGACACTCCTCCAAATCCACTGCTCGCTCCAAGAGACCTGCAACTTCATTTAGTCGCGAATCATGGCGCGGTTCCCCCGGCGATACTGCCAGCGGGTGGAAAACCCTCGACAGCAAGAGATACAGCCCGTAATCCTGAACAGTTTCGACCTCAAAATACGTGGCTATGAATGAGTCGAATTCGTCGTGCCGAAGATTGCGGTTATAGCTGACGACGTTGATGGCCGATAGTCCCACCCCTTGTCTCACCTGGTTCAGATTGTCTAACTCGTCCTGAAAACCCTCCGTCATCAGGAATACTCCCCCTCGACGAAGAACCCCGTGGATCTTCAACAGCGCCTCCTGCTGATGCTCCCAGGTAGGCAGGTTGATAAGACACCGCTGCGAAAGTACGCAGTCGATATCACTACCACGAAAGATTCGCTCAAGATCAAGCACAGATCCGACAACGAACTGAACATTGTCAATGCGGGCTCTTTCCGCTCTCTGTCGAGCATGCGCAATGAGGGTGTCCGCAACATCTAACCCGAAGATCCACTTCACCTGCCTCGCATATCTCACCGTATGCGCAGCGTCGCCACAGCCAATCTCGAGGACTGTATCGTCTAGGCGCAGGTACTTCGCGAGTCGCTCCTCCTCGAGGACACCAAGGATCGGATCGCGAGTCGTTCCGGTGATCTTCTCCGTCGCAGATAACTCTCCGCCCACCTTGCACCAGTGCTCCCGAATCGATTCGAGATCCATTCCTAGTTCCTTCCCCATCGGCGGTTCACCGGAGGAATGTCCGGAGCCACCATTCAAGACTCAGGAGCGACCAGATGAAGAGTCGGCGATTTTGGCGGCCGCCGGTGTGCTCGTCAAGCTGGCGGGCGACGTATCCGGGGTTCACGTACTCGTAGATGCACGCCTTGGGATCCCGTAGCAGCCGGTTGACGTAGTCAATACTCTCCCCCCGAAACCAGCTCGCATCGGGTGCACTGAACCCTTGTTTGGTGCGCTCGGCCACTTCTGCAGGGATCAGCGGCCGCATCGCCTGCCTCAGGATCCACTTGCCGTCACCTGTCGTCTGGTAGTAGCGGAGCCGCTTGCCCGGCTCGTCCTCGTCGACCGGCTGCGGAATCCGGTCGAGATGCCGCAGTTTGAAACGAGGCGGCAGGTGCAGCGCGAACTCGACGAGGTCGTTGTCAAGAAAGGGCACCCGCGCCTCGAGCGAATGCGCCATGCTGACTCTATCCTCGACGAGGAGGATGCCGTGCAGGAACGTCTTCAGCTCGAAATAGAGGGACGCGTTGACGAAGTCTTCGTTCGTGGTCAGCGGCATGTCAGCGGGCTCGAGAACACTCCGGAACACATCGAAGCCGGAATGGTCCTTCAAGTGGCGCCAGGTCTCGCCGTTGAACAACTCCGGCTTCTCGTCGTCAGGGACCAGTCGCTGCCAGAAATCGTAGTAGTTCCTGTAGAAAGCCTGCCCGTCTCTGCTGCCGACGCTGCGGTAGTACCGCCAGGGATAGCCGCCGAAGAGCTCGTCCCCCCCGGCGCCCGAGAGCACGACCTTCACGAACTTGCTGGCGAGCCTCGCGACGTAGTAGTTGGGATAGCACTGCCCGACACGTAGATCCTCCAGATGCCAGATCAGCTCGGGCATCACCTGCTCCATGTCGCCGGCGTGCAACACCATCTCGTAGTGCTCGGTCTTGAGAAGATTCGCCAGTACTTCCGACCGCGCACGCTCGTCGAAGCCGAGCTCGAGACCGGACGCGGAGGACAGGTCGAAGCCCATGGTGAAGGTCGAGAGCCGGCCCAGTTCCCGCCGAGCGACCGCGGTTATCGAACCTGAATCCATCCCGCCGCTCAGGTAGCAGGCCAGAGGCACGTCACTCACGAGCTGGCGCTTCACCGCCTGCGTGAACAGCCGCAAGAGCTCATCTGCGGCGTCCGTCTCCGACAGCCTCTCTGGCTCCTGCGGAAACTTGAAGTCCCAGTAGCGCGTTTGCGACACACGCCCACCTGACCGCAGGTCCACTCTCAGCCAGCAACCGGCCGGCAGCAGCTTCACACCTTCGAACAGGGTGAGGTCGGTGAGGATGTTCTGGAAGGTGAAATACTCGCTCAGAGCCGGATGGCTCACGGCCCGGGCTAATCCTGGATACGCCAGGATCGCCTTGACCTCCGAGGCGAACAGAAATCGCGTGTCGCCGTGGTAGTAGTAAAGAGGCCTCACTCCGTATCGATCGCGGGCCAGGAACAACCGCTGCCTCGGCCGATCCCAGATCGCGAACGCGAAGTGACCGTTGAACCGATCGAGGCACGACTCTCCCCATTCCTCGTAGGCGCGCAGCACGACTTCGGTATCCGACCGGGACTTGAACCGACGTCCGACTCCCTCGAGCTCTGCCCGCAGCTCCTTGAAGTTGTAGAGCTCGCCGTTGTAGACGAGCACTGCCGCGCCCGCCTCGGCGGCCATCGGCTGGTGCCCGGCCACCGTCAGATCGATGACCGCGAGCCGTCGGCTTCCCAGCCCCACCGGGCCGTCGCAATGGATTCCCTCGTCATCGGGGCCACGATGCCGGACTACATCGGTCATTCGTCTGAGGATGTCCGGCGATGCGGGCTCGCCGTTCAGATGGCAGACGCCGACAATGCCGCACATGACGTCAGGCGGTCGTCGCGAAGCCGGACGAGGTCACCGCCAGAGATCCCTGACCGCGGCAATCACGCGATCCTGGGCGGCCTCGTCCATGTCCGGATACAGGGGAAGAGTCAGACTGTTACGATCCGCCATCCAGGCGCCGGGACAATCGGATTCCTTCAGGTTGTACTTGCGCCGGTAGTAGCCGAGCGCATGAACCGCATGGGTCCCCTGACGCACCGAGATACCCGCCGCGCTCAATGCCGTGGCAAGCTCGTCCCGGGATCGCGGCGCGCTCGCCTCGACCAGCAGCACGTATGACTGGTAGGGGTGCGTGTCGCCGTCAGGCTCGGTCGGCGTCCGCAAGCCGGGAAGATTTGCGAAGGCGTTGGTGTATCGTCTCGCGAGCGATTGCCGCTGCGCGATGAGCTTGTCGGCCTTTCCGAGCTGGACGAGCCCGATCGCCGCCTGCAGATCAGTCATCCGGTAGTTGAAGCCAACCTTGTCATATTTGGGGAGAGTGAAGGCGTCGGAGCGGTGGCGCTCGAGATCGGAAAGCCTCGCCCCATGATTCCTGAGGATGCACATGCGCCGGTAAAGGGTCTCGTCATTCGTTGTGACCGCCCCGCCCTCGCCAGTGGTGATCACCTTCCGCGGGTGGAAGCTGAACGCGCCAGCGGTGCCCAGCGCCCCGACGCGCCGTCCCCGATACCGGGTGCCCACGGCGCAGGCCGCATCCTCGATCACTGCTAGCCGCCTCTCACGGGCCAGCGCCATGATCGGATCCATGTCGGCGCTCAGCCCGAACAGGTGAACCGGGATGATTGCGCGGGTCCGGGGCGTCAACTTCGACTTCATCGATTCCGGGGAGACGTTGAAGGTATTGATCTCGATATCCGCGAATACAGGCGTCGCCCCCAGATACTCGACCGCGTTTGCGGTAGCGACAAAGGTGAACGCAGGCAGCACGACCTCGTCGCCGGGGCCGATTTCGAGCGCGGCCAGCACCAGGTGCAGTGCGGTGGTGCAGGATGTCGTCGCGACCGCAAACTTCGCTTCGTGATATTCAGCAAGCGCCGCCTCGAAGCGGGCGACCTTCGGCCCCTGGGACACCCAACCCGAGCGAAGGACCTCGATGACGGCTTCTTCTTCAGTCTGATCGAAATGCGGTCTCGTGACCGGGATATTCATGACCGGCAGCCCTCCGTTTGCTGCTGAGCCCGACGCCACGCCATTAGCCGGCCGAGCCCGTCCGTGAGCTCCGTGGTCGCCTCGAAGCCGAGATCGCGCTTGGCGCTGGCGATGCTCCCGATCCGCTGCGTCACGAAGGTTTGGCCGGCCGCCTCGTACTGGATCGTCAGGGCAGACCCGGTGAGCCGGAGCAGACGCTCAACCAGTTCCCGCACGGTCGTCCCCACCCCGCGCCCCACGTTGTAGCAACGGTCGGACACGTCGCCCTTTGCCGCGAGCACGTTGGCCCGGGCGATATCCTCGACGTATACAAAATCGTACGTCTGCGAGCCGTCTCCGTAGACGATCGGGTGGAGCCCCTGGTCGATCCGATCCAGCACCTTCATGATCACGGTCGTATAGACGCTCTTCATGTCCTGCCGTGGCCCGTAGACGTTCATGTACCGGAGGCCCACGTAGTCAAGCCCATAGCGCTGGTGGAAGGCGCGGCACATCTGCTCGCCGGCCACCTTCGTGGCGCCGTAGAAGGTGCGATTGTTGAAGGGGTGCTCCTCGGTCATCGGGATCTCGACGGCATCCCCGTAGACCGACGCCGACGAAGAATAGATGAGGCGCCCGACCCGGTTCGCCACGCACGCCTCGAGCACGTTGAAGGTGCCGCGGATGTTGACCTCGAAGGCCGAGCGCGGGAAGTCGTTGCAATGCAGCAGCCAGAGCGCCGCGAGATGGAAGACGCAGTCGACGCCCTTCATCGCGGTGTCCAGCAAGTCCGTGTGCAGGATGTTCCCGCCCAGCTCGAAGATCTTCACCCGCGGGTCGCGCAGCGCCGTCTCGAGGTTCTTCACGGTGCCCCGGGTGAAGTCGTCGTAGACGATGATCTCGCCCACGTCCTCCCGGACGAGCTGCTCGACCACGTGGGAGCCGATGAAGCCGGCTCCGCCGATCACCAGGACCCGCCGCCCGCGCAGGTCCATCTCACTGCCCCCGGTGGAACGCGGCGATGCGCTCCACCACGTACGCCTGCTGCTCCGGCGTCAGCTCGGGGTACACCGGCAGCGCCACGGTCTCGCGCGCGGCCCGCTCGGATTCGGGGAAGTCCCCCGCCTTGTACCCCAGGTCGTGGAAGCACTCCTGGAGGTGGAAGGGCACGGGGTAGTAGATCTCCGTGCCGATCCCCTGCGCGGTGAGGAACTCCCGAAGCGCGTCGCGCTTCGGGGTGCGGATGACGAACTGGTTGTAGATGTGGGAGCGAATGCCCGGGGTGGCGTCCACCACCGCGGGCAGCCCCACCGTACCCGCGAGGCCGGCCTGGCGGAAGAGCTCCCGGTAGAGATCGGCGTGCTTCTGCCGGGCCTCGTGCCAGGCATCCAGGTGCCGCAGCTTGACCAGCAGGGCCGCGGCCTGGATGGTGTCGAGCCGGAAGTTGCCGCCGACGATCTTGTGATAGTACTTGGGCTTGGCGCCGTGGTTGCGCAGCAGCCGCAGCCGCTCCGCCAGGCCGTCGTCGCTGGTGACGACCATCCCGCCGTCGCCGATCCCGCCGAGATTTTTCGAGGGGAAGAAAGAAAAGCAGCCCATGGGCCCCAGGGTGCCGGCGAAGCGGCCGTCCTTGTAGACCGTGCCGATGGCCTGGGCGGCATCCTCGACGACCGGGACGTTGACGTGGCCCGAGAGCTCGACGATGCGCGCCATGTCCGCGCACTGACCGTAGAGGTGTACCGGCACGATGGCCTTCACCCGCTGCTGGACGCCGCGGTCGAGCTCTTCCCACACGCGCTCGAGCGACGCCGGGCTCAGGTTGTAGCTGGCCGGATCGATGTCCACGAAGACCGGCACGGCGTGGAGGCGGGAGATGACGCCCCCGGTGGCGAAGAAGGAGTAGGCCGGGGTGATGACCCGGTCCCCGGGACCGACGTCGAGCGCCATGAGGGCGGCGAGGAGCGCGTCCGTGCCGGACGACATCCCGATGCCGTGCCGCGCCCCCACGTAGTCGGCCACCGCCTTCTCGAGGGCCGGCACCTCCGGGCCCATGATGAACTGCTGGCTCTCGAGGACCCGGTCGACGGCCTCGCGGATCTCGTCCTTGATCGTCGCGTACTGCGCCTTGAGATCGAGCAGCGGCACCTTCATCGCGTTGCCCCACCCTCCGCGAGCGGCTGGACCCGCTCGCCGTCGATCGAGTACCTGCGCTGGCAGTCCGGGCAGACGCCCTGGCCGCCGGTTGCCTTGAGCCGCACTCCGCACTCGCACATCCACCCCGCGATCCGCGCCGGCGCGCCCAGCATCAGCGCGTAGTCCGGCACATCCTTCGTCACCACCGCGCCGGCGCCGATGAAGGCGAAGCGCCCCACCGTGTGGCCGCAGATGATGGTGGCGTTGGCGCCGAGGGTGGCGCCCCGGCGGACGAGCGTCTGGCGGTACTCGTGCTTGCGGGAGACGTGGCTGCGCGGGTTGATCACGTTGGTGAACACCATGGACGGGCCGCAGAAGACGTCGTCCTCCAGGACCACGCCCTCGTACACCGACACGTTGTTCTGGATCTTGACGTTGTTGCCGATGACGACGTCGCGGGCCACGAGCACGTTCTGCCCGAAGTTGCACCCGCGGCCGATGCGCGCCCCCGGCATCACGTGGCTGTAGTGCCAGATCTTCGTCCCCTCGCCGATCTCGCAGCCGGCGTCGATCGTGGCGGTCGGATGCGCGGAGTAGCGCGGGGCCGGCTCGGCGGGCGCGGGGGCAAGCCGCACCGGGCTCCCGCCCCGCTCGAGGGACTGCTGGCAGGCCTCGAGCACCCGCAGCACCTCCACGCCGTTGCGGCCGTCGGTCCGCGGGCGCTGGCGCGTCGCGACGCACTCGAGAAAGTGCCGGCACTCCTGGGCCAGGGGCTCCGCCTCGGGGAGCGGGACGGTCTCGGCCTCGGCCTTCACGGCCACCGGCACCCGATCGATCCAGTCCACCCGGTGCGGGTAGAGCTGGAGCTTGTCGGCCGCCAGCGTGTCGTCGAACACGGCCATCTTGCGGTCGCCGACCACGACGAGCTTCTGCTCCTTGAACGGATGGAGCCAGCTCACGAAGATGTGAGCGCGCACCCCGCTGGCGAAGGTCATGGTGCTCATCGTGACGTCGGCCAGCTGGTGGCTGAGGTAGCTGCCGCCCTGGCAGGCCACCTCGATGGGCGCCTCGCCCAGCAGGCGCAGGAGCACGTGGACGTCGTGCGGGGCGAAGCTCCAGAGCGCGTTCTCCTCGGTCCGGATCCGGCCGAGGTTGAGGCGGTTGGAATAGACGTACTGGATCTTGCCGAGCTCGCCCCTGGCGACCAGGGCCCGGAGGGCCTCGGTGGCGGGGTGGTACTCGAGCAGATGCCCCACCATCAGGATGCGCCCTTGCTTCTCGGCGAGCTCGACCAGCGCCTCGCCTTCCTTGGCGGTCAAGGCCAGGGGCTTCTCGACGAAGACGTCCTTGCCGGCCTCCAGCGCCCGGCGGGCGAGGTCGTAGTGCAGGGCCGCCGGCGCGGCGATCGCGCACGCCCGCACCGCCGGATCCGCGATGGGCTGCCCCCAGTCCGCGGTCAGGCGCGCGTCCGGGTACGCCTTGCCGGCGGCCTCGAGGGCCCGCGGATCGGGATCGCTCACGGCGCGAAGGGCTCCCAGCCGCGCGAAGTTGCGGGCCAGGTTCCGGCCCCAGTGTCCAAACCCGAGCAGCGCGACGCCGGTTGTGTCCATCCCTCAGCCTTTCCTGTTGTCGGTGAGGGCTCCCGTAAGCGGAGCCCGGTTCTCCAGTCGCCCGACGGCAACCTTGTAGACCTCGACCAGCTCGCCGATGGTCCGTGCCCACGTGAGGCGGGCGGCAGATGCCCGGCACGCCTCGCGCATGGCCTCGATCGGGGCTCTGTCGCCCGCAAGTCGATCGATGTGGGTCGCGAGCGCGACGGCATCCCCCGGCTTCACGAGAAAGCCGGTCCGGCCCTCCTCGATGAACTCGGGAATGCCCCCCGTGCGGGAGGCGATCACCGGCACGCCGTGGGCGAACGCCTCGAGCATCACCAGGCCCACAGCCTCCCAGCACAGCGACGGGAAGAGCAGGGCATCGGCCGAGCCGAGGAGCCGCTCCTTCTCCTCTCCCGTCACGAACCCGTGGAAGCGGATCCGCGGGTCGCGGCGGGCGGCGGCCCGGCAGGCATCCGCCATCGTGCCGGCCCCGGCGATGTCCAGCGAGGCGCGTGCGTCCCGCGCCCGCCGGAACGCCTCGAGCGCGACCCCGATCCCCTTGTGCGGCTCCAGGCCACCGATGAAGAGAAACCTCAGGGGCCCCTCGCCGTGTCGTGACGGCCCGGCGGCCAGGGCCAGCGGCGGCGCTCCCCAGGGCACGACGGCGGTGTGCGCCCGGGGGAAGAAGCCGAGCTCCAGGTGCCGCTCGAGCACGAACCGGGCCGGCGCCGCGACGGCATCGACCGCACGGCTCAGGCGCTCGAGCCAGCGGCTCCGGAGCGCGCACGGGGCGCACTGCCGCTCGCACACGCGCCCGCGCCGTGTCATGCGGACGGCGCGGACGCAGGTCAGCGAGTGGTCGTGAAGCGTGTGGACCAGCGGAAGGCCGGCCCCGCGCGTCGCCGACCATGCCGCAGCCGAGAGGCCGCCAAGGTTGTGCGTGTGCACCACGTCGGGCTTCTCCGCGACCAGGAGAGCCCGCAGCCGCCGGTACATGGCAGGATTCCAGAGATCGACGAGATGCCAGAGCGGCTTCAGGATCGGGCCACGGCGGGGGGCCTCCCCGGCCCAGTAGATGTTCGCGGGGTCCAGACGACGCACGCGGACGCCCTCTACGGTGTCCCACCCCGCGCGCGCCCGGGGCGCGGTGGACACGACGGTCACCTCGTGGCCGGCGGCCTGGAGGCCCTTGGCCAGGTGCCCGACGACGATCTCCGCCCCTCCGAGGACATCGGGCGGATACAGGTTCGACACGAGGCAGATTCTCACGCTACCCGCGCCTCCCACCCTCCGCGGGCGGAATCGGGGGAAAAAGGGTGAGGACCTTGCTCGGAGCGAGCCCCAGCCGGGCGAGTTCCGCCACCTGAGGCTCGGGCGGCTCGAACGTCGCGAGCACTACCCCGTCCGGCTCGGTCTCGCTCAGCTCACTCAACGGCCGCACCGGGAAGCCCAGGAACTGGCCGCCGGCCTCCCGGGCGAAGATCCCGACCGGCTCCAGGCCGAACTCCCGCAGCGTGAGATAGGCAAGCTCGGCGGCCTCGCCGGTGCCGTAAAGGGCCACGCGCTTGACGCCACCATTCGAGAGGAGGCCCAGGCGCTCGCGCAAGGCCTCCCGCGCCCGACGATAGAGGTCCAGCGAGTGCACGATGTAGGCGTAGCTGAGTCGGGTCTTCTCGGCGAACCCCTGCGCGGTCAGTACGTATTGCAGCCGCTGCCGGGTCCCGGGCTTGCGAGGGAACTCCGTGATTTTGATAAGGCCTTTCCGGGCCAGTCGCTTGAGGTAAAGGTTGGTCAGCCCGAGGGCGACGCCCAGCCGCTGAGAAAGATCCCGTTGCGTGAGGGGCCGCCCCTCGCCGATGGCGGTCAGGATCTCGAGTTCACGCTGGCCCTGGCGCTCCATGGCGATGTTCAAAAGGTGAACACAGCCCCTGCCCAGGGGTCAAGAAAAAAAGCCCCGGTTCCGTGCGGCCCTACAGCGTCACGATGGACGAGCCCGAGACGCGAAACGCCTTCATGGCGTTCCGCGTGTCGACGACGAGTGGCGCGTGGGCGGCAATGGCGGCGTAGTCAAACCGCGAGTGGTTGGTCAGGATCAGCACGCAGTCAACCGCCGCCAGGGCCCCGGGAGAGGGCTCGACCGCCGTCAGCTTGAGGCAGTCCAGGCTGAGCTGGGGGACGAAGGGGTCGGCATAGGTCACGCACGCCCCTTTCCGGGCCAGCATCTCGATGATCTCGACCGCGGTGGATTCCCGGATGTCGTTGACATCGGGCTTGTACGTCACCCCGAGCACGAGGATGGAGGCCCCGCGGACCGCCCGGCCGCGCCCGTTGAGGGCCTCGGCGAGCACGGTGACCACGTGCTCGGTCATCGCACGGTTGATCCGATCGGCGAGCGCGATGAACTGGGTCTCGTACCCGGTCAGCCGCACCTTCCAGGACATGTAGTGTGGATCGACGGGAATGCAGTGGCCGCCAATGCCCGGCCCCGGATAGAAGGGCATGAAGCCGAAGGGCTTGGTGGCCGCCGCCTCGATGACCTCCCACGGGTCCACGCCGATCTTGCGGCAGGAGAGCGCGAATTCGTTGGCGAGGGCGATGTTCACGCTGCGAAAGGTGTTCTCGAGCAGCTTGGCCGTCTCCGCCACGCGGGGACTCGAGGCCCTGAAGACGCTTGCCGTGACGTGACGGTAGAGGGCCGCGGCCAGCTCCGTGCACGCGCGCGTCACCCCGCCGACGACCTTGGGGATGTTGGCGGTGGTGAAGCGCTGGTTGCCCGGGTCCACGCGCTCCGGGGAGAAGGCGAGAAAGAAATCGGCGCCGATCACGAGCCCGCGAGCCTCCAGCCGCGGCTGGATCACCTCCTCCGTCGTCCCGGGATAGGTGGTGCTCTCGAGCACCACGAGCTGGCCCTGACGAAGGTGCGGGAGAAGGTGCTCGAGCGCCGACAGGATGAACGAGATGTCGGGCTCCTTGCTCTTCCCGAGCGGCGTCGGCACGCAGATGATGAGGACGTCGGCGGAGCCGGCCTCCTCGAAGGTCGTGGTTGCGGTGAGCGTGCCGGCCGTGACCAGCGGGCGCAAGGCGTCGCCCGGCACGTCCACCAGGTAGGACTCGCCACGATTGAGGCGGTTCACCCGCTCGAGATCCAGATCGATGCCCCGAACGGTCAGGCCGGCGCGCGCGAGCTCGACGGCCAGCGACAGGCCGACGTAGCCCATCCCGACCACGGTGACCCGGGCGGTGTGCTCCGTGATCAGCCGCTCGAGCGCGGTGCTCCAATTGGACATGTCGGTGATGATAGGGCACGTGACGCAGTGGGGCAAATTCTTGCCGTATAATCCTCGCGCCGTGATCCGTCGCCCCTGGCTCCTGCTGGTCGCGCTGCTGGCGGCGCTCGGCGTCGTCGTGGCGATCTGGACCTCCATCGATCGGCGGCCGCCCGAGTGGGACTACGCCAATCACCTGGGCCGGGCGCTCCAGTGCTACCGCATCCTGGCCGAGCCCGGGCACGATCGCGCCCGCGAGATCCTCGAGGCGACCGCGTTCTATCCCCCGGTGACCACCTGCGCGGCGGGCCTGCTCTACTTCCTCTTCCCGGTCGTGCCGCTCACGGCCCAGGCCGTGATGCTGGGCTTCCTTGCCCTTGGGGTCGTGAGCGTCTTCCTGCTGGGCCGGCGGCTACTCGACTCGGAGGCTGGACTGCTCGCGGCCTTGCTGCTGGCGACCGCGCCATTCGTCGTCTTCTCGCTGACCAACTTCCAGCTCGACGTGCCGGTGACCGGCGTGGTGGCGCTCTGTCTCTATCTGCTCGCGCGCACCGAGGGCTTCTCGGCGACCACCCGGTCTGTCGCACTCGGCCTGGGGCTGGGCGTCGGCATGCTCACCAAGCCTCCCTTCGCCGTCTACCTTCTGCCACCGCTCCTGTGGATCGCCTGGCGAGTGAGCCGGGAGCACGGCTATGGAGAGCGCCTGGCGCGCCTCGGCCGGCTCGCGATCGCCCTGGGCATCGCCGGGGTGGTGGCCCTCCCCTGGTATGGCCCCCGACTGATCGGGCTCCCGCTTCAGATCATGAACCGCTCGTTCAAGCAGGCGGCTCTCTCGGAGAAGCCCGCGACGCTCTCTGCCGAGGGCCTCCTGTACTACCCGACCACCTTCCCGGTCCAATTCGGCCTGCTGGCCGCTCTGCTCTTTGTCTGGGGCCTCTGGGCGATCCGGCGGGAGCGCTCCCGCGGCTTCCTCTGGATGGCCGCGCTGGGACCGTTTGCCGTCTTCTGCCTGATCCAGAACAAGAACCTCCGCTACACGCTGCCGATCCTTCCCGCCGCGGCGCTCGTGGCGGCGGCCGGCGCTCGTGCTCTGCGCCCGAGCCTGCGGCGTGGCGCGACGTGGGCCTGCGTCGCGGTTGGAGCGCTCCAGGTCTCAATGACCGCCTTCGCTCTCCCGGCTCCGCCCACCCTGCCCATGTCCGGTCTCCCGATGGTCTTCATCCGGCCTCCCGAGCCGGCCGAGTGGCCACAGCGACGAATCCTGGCCGATGTCGAGCGCGAGAGCGGCGGCGAGGCCGTGACCGTGGCGATCGTGCCCAACCACGAGTACTTCTCGGTCTCGAACTTCCGTTACGATACCGCCCGCCTGCGCCTGCCCTTCCGAACGATCGGTGGCTGGAGCGGGCCGCCGTTCGGCGTAGACTTCGTCGTGGTCAAGACCGGCTACCAGGGGCCCCCCTGGACGGCCGAGAAGAGCGAGCGCCTCACCCGGGCGGTGGAGGGCGCCGATCCCTACCTTGCCGAGGTGTTCCCGGTCGTCGGCCAGTATCCGCTGCCCGACGGGAGTCTCGCCAGCCTCCACCGACGCCGCATCCCGCCGCTCGCCGGCTGGTCTCCCGCGCGCGTCGCGGCGCGGCTGGCCGAGGCGCCGGCGACGCTGCTGCGTGCCAACGTGCGCGACCCGCAAGGGCTGCGGGTGACCCTCGACTATCGGCCGGAGGCCCTCTTGCGGGGAGAGGTCGAGCAGGCGCGGCTCACCGCCGACAGCGCCACGGTCGGCGAGCTCGACCGGCGAAGGCGCTCACCGCTCAAGCTTCACGACATCCGGCTCGTCGTGGAAGGGCTCGTGTTCAACCCCCGTCGGCTCGTGGAGACCGGCGATCTCGAGGTGCTGGATGCCCGCGCACTCCGGATCGAGCACGCGATAGTCACTCAGGCTGATCTCGACGAGTTCCTGCACGGCCAGCCCGCGGGCACGGGAGTGGAGGTGGGGCTCGGCGACGGGGCTGCCAGTGTGCGGGTCACTCGGCTCGGACCGGAGATCGCTGCGCGCGTGCAGCTCGTGCCCTCGACGGCCGATCGCCCGCTCGCGCTGGCGGTCGACCGCGTCCGGGTGGCCCGCCTCCCGATCCCCGATATCCTCGCGGACTGGATCGTGAGACAGTTCGATCCGACACTCGCGCTTCGACGCCTGCCGGCGGTCGTCTCGCTGCCGTCGGTCCGGATCCGGTCCGGACAGATCGAGATCGGCGATCAGCAGTGACGGCGCGGGCCCCGGTCTCGTGGGGCCCGGCGATCGGAACGGTGGCGCGCGGCGCGCCCTACGCGGCGAGCTTCACCTTGTCGCCCACCAGGCGCGCCAGGCGGAGCAGCATCAGCACCCGGATCACCACCCACGAGGGGTCGAACTCGAAGCGACCCATGCTGAACTTGGGGCTCGAGGGGTAGGCGTGGTGGTTGTTGTGCAGGCTCTCCCCGCCGGTCAGCCACGCGAGCACGCGCAGGTTGGTGGCGGAGTTGTTGAAGAAGTTCTTGCGGCCCCACCAGTGGCCGAGGCCGTTGATCGACGGAGCCAGCACGAAGACGTAGAGGATGAAGTGGGTCACCGCGAGGAGCAGCCCCCAGCCCGGACCCAGGACCAGCATCGCGGCCGCGATGCCGACCACGCCGCCGAGGGTGCCCTTGTTGAACAGGACCCGGTCCCAGATGTCGTCCCGGATGTCCTTGGCCCAGCGGGCGAGGGTCTCGGGGTTCCGCGCCTCGCGCACGTAGTAGTACACGTTCCAGAGCTGGATCTTCCAGAAGCCGTGCACGAGCGGGCTGTGCGGGTCCTTCTCGGTGTCGGTGAAGGCGTGGTGCTTGCGATGGACCGCGACCCACTCGCGCCGGTTCTGTCCGGTGGTGAACCAGAGGACGAACCGGAAGCCCCAGTCCGCGAGCGGGTGGAGCCGCAGCGCGCGATGAGCGAGCCCGCGATGCAGGTACACCGACGTGGCGATGACAGCGGCCTGCGTCACCAGGAGCGTGCCGAGCACGTACAGCAGCGGTCGAAGCACCGATGGATCTCCTCTTTCGAGTTCTGTCTCGAGTCGTCTTCGAGTTGGCGCGGGGGAATCACGGGGTCACGAGCTGCCTTGTGCCCCGATGGCTGCCCAAGGCTAGCACACTCCTCGGTACCCGCAAACCCAGAAACGTCACTTAGCAGCCCCGGCGGCCCCGGTTCGCCGCTCAGGAGGACGCGGTCTTCGGGTCGAGGACGTCCCGAAGGCCATCGCCCAGCAGGTTTAGGCCCAGGACGGTGAGCGCGATGGCCCCGCCCGGGAAGATCGCGTACCACGGGTTGAGACCGAGGAAGCCCTGCGCCTCCTTCAGCATGAGCCCCCACGACGGATTCGGCGGCTGGGTCCCGAGGCCCAGATAGGAGAGCCCGGCCTCGGCCAGGATCGCGACCGGGAAGCTGATGGTGGCCTGAACGATCAGGGGCGGCAGCGTGTTGGGCAGGATGTGCCGGCCGATCAGCGCGCGGTCCCCCGCCCCGAGCGCGCGCGCCGCCACCACGAAGTCCCGATCCCGGAACTCGAGGAAGCTCGCCCGGGTCAGGCGGGCGAACACCGGGAGGAAGGCGATCCCGATCGCCACCATGGAGATCGTCAGCGTGGGCTTGAACACCGCGGTCAGCAGGAGGGCCGACAGGATGGCCGGGAAGCCCTGGATCGCGTCCACCAGCCGCATGAAGCCCTCGTCGAGCCAGCCGCCGAAGTAGCCGGACACGATCCCGAACACGCCTCCGACCGCCATGCCGATGCCCACCGCGATGACCCCGACCAGGATCGAGGTGATGGCGCCCTGCATGATCCGCGAGAGGAGGTCGCGGCCGAACTGGTCGGTGCCCAACAGATGGGCTGCCGAGGGTCCCTGCAGGCGCGTGGCGATCGACATCTCGAGGGGGTCGTGCGGGGTGTAGACGACGCTGACCGCCGCGGTGACCAGCAGGGCGAGCGTGATCACGAGGCCGACCACG
>Ga0207679_10000620_pt1 | contig 23688 bp, 22 predicted proteins | sample KBSC73metaG_FD_184320 | JGI IMG/M metagenome (GOLD analysis project Ga0207679, IMG submission 184320) | Corn rhizosphere microbial communities from Kellogg Biological Station, Michigan, USA - KBS C7-3 metaG (SPAdes) (version 2) | ecosystem: Host-associated > Plants > Roots > Rhizosphere > Soil ... | reverse complement strand
TAGAGGAAGGCGGTCTTCTCCATCGTCTCCTGGTCGTCGCGAGCGACCAGCGGGAACCCGCGGGAGATGGTGAGGAGCCCTTGGCACTCCGGTGCGGCGTCGAGGTCCTTCAAGTCGGCGCCGTGGATGATGCGTGCAAGCTCCGCCAGGGCCGGATCGCTGGCGTGGTGCTCGGCGACCAGCGCCTCGAACGAGCAGCGGCCACGGGCATCCTGGTGTGGGTAACGGGCACCCGGAGCGTCGAACCCGATGGCCCCCTCGCGCTCCTGGACCCCGGCGACCTGCTCGGGATCGACGAAGAGGAACTCAGCCCGAGGATCGATGAAGCGGCGAACGAGCCAGGCGGTGGCGGCCCGGTTCACCTGGATTCGCTTGCGAGTGACCCACTTCATGGCACCTCCGGGAGGTCCATGCCCGAGCGGGGGGTGCGGCCTCCTGCTTTTCCCACCAGCCGTGCTTGCCGGGCAAGCGACGGAAGAGCACGCGTCTCATCAGACCCAGCACGAGGGCATGGCCGGCAGGGGAGCAGGAATCGAGCACATCTCGGGTCTCAGGCTCGGACGGACCGGTCATCCGTGGCCAGGTCCCGAGCGGGCGAATGGACGCGGATCCCGAGGACCGTCCGGGGTGTCGCCTCCAGCACCTCGAGCACCGTCCCATCGTCCAGCTTGAACCGCGCTCCCGGACCGGGAATGGCCTGTGCCCGCGCGATGACCAGGCCGGCGACGGTCGACCAGTCGTCGCCCTCCGGCAAGCTCAGGCCGGCGGCCTCGTTGAGCTCGCGGACCGGGGTGTCGCCGCGCACGCGGAGCGACCCATCTTCCTCCCGGATGAAGGGGGCGCTCGGCTCGTCCGATTCGGTGAAGATCTCTCCCACCAGCTCCTCCAGGAGGTCCTCGATCGTCACCAGGCCCGAGAACGATCCCGCCTCATCGACGCAGAAGGCCACCGGGACGCGCCGCGCCTGCATCTGGCGGAGCAGCCCGGGCGCCGGGATCGACTCGGGGACGAACCAAGGAGGGCGAACGCAATCCTCCAGGTTGATGAGACCCTGCTCCAGGGCGAAGGCGAGCAGATCGCGCGCGACGACGTATCCGACGATGTCGTCGGGGGACCGGTCGAAGACCGGCATCCGCGAATGCCCGTGCTCCAGGATGATCTGCCGGACCTCGTCCTGGGTCGCGGACCGGGGAACGGCCACCACCCGGGCCCGGGGGACCATGACCTCGCTCGCGACCAGCTCCTGGAACCGGAGCGCCCGCGTGGCGATCTCCGCGGAGTGCCGCTCCACCTCGCCGGTCCTGGTGGCCTCCGACACCAGCTGCCCCAGCTCGTCGGCCGAGAGCCGGGCCTCGGTGAAGCTCGTCCGGTCTCCGAAGGGACGGAGAAGGAGATTGGAGCTCGCGGTCAGCAGCCACACCACCGGCCGCGCGAGCCGGCTGAGCCAGACCATCGGGCGTGAGACGGCGAGGGCATAGGACTCGGCCGAGCGGAGCGCCAGGGACTTGGGGACCAGCTCGCCCAGGACCAGCGAGAGATACGAGATCCCCGCCACCACGACCGCGAACGCGACGTCTGCGGAGGCGGCGCCCAGCCCCAGTTGCCGGAGCGGCGTCTCGAGCTCCCGGGCGATGGCCGCACCGCCGAACGCCGCGGCCACGGTCCCCACGACGGTGATGCCAATCTGGACGGTGGCGAGGAAACGATCGGGATTCGATCGAAGGTATCCGAGGGAGCGTGCTGCTCCTCCACGGGTGGCGAGCAGCTCGGGCATCCGGCTTCGCCGGACCGAGATGACGGCGATCTCGGCTCCGGCGAACAGGCCGTTGGCCAGCACGAGCAGGAGGATGATGGCGAGCTCCACGATCATGGGCCCATGAAACCGTGACCGGGCCTCAGGTCGTCCAGGTGTCCGGCAGGGCTGGCCAGACCGGTGTCGTTCACCGGACCTTCACCAACACCCAAGGCGAAGGCTGAACCTGTCCCGAGCTGCTGGCCGCCGGTGTCGTTCAGCGGGGAGCCGCGGCCGGAGGTGGAACGTAGTCGTGCACCACCTGCGCAACCTGGTCGTCCGGGCGTGCGATCGACGAGCGGATGCCCGAGTTCCGCCGCGTTCGTCCGGCAACCGCCTTGAACACCGGCCCGGAGCGGTCCTCGTCGCACTGGAGGCAGTCGTTGAGCGTGCCATCGGCCTCGGTCGAGGGCTCCCCGGACATCCAGCTGCGCATGCAGACGCCGAAGCACTCCCGCCGGGTGTTCTGCACGTTGAAGTCCCAGATCTGCGCGCAGGGGTGGCTGAAGCCGAGAGCCTCGATGCAGCCGAGCGTCCCGGGCTGCATCCCGCAGCGGCGGACGGGCGTGGTGAGGTCCGGACGCTCCAGGTACACGGCGAGGTCCTGGAGCGTCGAGCAGGCGCCACAGCTGCCGGTGTGGGTGACGCGGTGGCCGGCCCCGGCCGCCTCGGCAGCGCTGAGGAAGGTGGCCAGCCGGTAATGTACCCGGTCGGCATCGAACCGCACTCCGCACACCGCGTCCGGCGGAGGCCTCGGCGGCGTGCGCCCGGCCCAGGTGGAGTAGGGGTCCTCCCCCATGCCGATGGGGTTCAGCGGGACCGAGGCCCGGAGCGCGTCGAGCAGGCGCGGGTCAGCCGGCGGTGGAGGCGCGGGAGCCGGCGTCGAGGCGCACCAGGCGAGAGCCAGGACCAGCGCGACCGCTCGGGCTGGACGCACTCGGCGGGGCATCAGAATGCCTCGCCGGCGCCGAAGTAGATGCCGGCGGAGTCCTGACCGAAGGCGAAGTCGAGGGTCACGTTGTTTCGCGCCTCCCGGTTCATCATGAAGCGCAGCCCGAATCCTCCCGCCGGCCGGATACGCGAGAAGAGGCCCTCGCCGGGGACGGAATAGCCCGGAACGGTAACCGCTGGTCGCGAGAACGTGGAGGCGTTGGCAAACACGGTGCCGCCGAGGAATCCGTCCCGGTTGAGACGGAAGCGCCACTCGACCTCGGCGTACACCTCGGCGGTGCCCCGGAAGCGTCCCTGGACGTAGCCCCGCCCGGTGCGACCGGCGAAGTCCCAGCCGATGGAGGGCAGGGCAAGGTAGGGAAGCTCCCCGGAGGTCACGCCCTGGGCCAGCACCCAGAAGGCGAGCACGTTGCGCGGAATGTCGGCGCTCAGGCTCACGTAGCTGCGTGCCTCGCCGTAGAGGACCTGGGCATGCCGCGTGCTGCCGAGCCACTCGGGATAGAACCGGTAGGAGGCGTTCAGGTACCAGCCGCGATAGGGGTTGATGGTGGAGTCGCGGGTGTCGAAGACTGCCTCCAGTCCGACCCCCGAGGTGTTGTAGGCCCCGGTCGGAAAGCCGAATGCACGGCTGTAGGCCGCGTGGCTGGTGATGACCGAGGGCACCGCGTCCGGCGCGAAGCGGAGATCGTGGATCCCGTAGTACCGATCGAAGCGAAAGCTCCCCCCGGCGTAGAAGGGCCCCACCACCCGCCGTAGCACCGACTGGTGGAACCGGACCAGGTTGAAGTCCATCGGCTGCTCACCGGCGAGCGTCGCGGTCGGCCCGAAGCCATCGAGGGTGAAGCCCATGTCGCCGGCATCGGTGCTGGACCCAAGGCCGTAGGTGGACTGGTTGGTGAGAAGCAGCCGGTAGTCACCGTGCAGCTGCCAGGCGTTCCCCTCGAGGATGGCGACGTTGCGCGACTGGGCGATGAACTGGCTCTTGGTGGTGAAGAAGGCGACCAGGCCAAGGCTGGAGATGGTCGTCGTCTCCGGGTCGCCCAGGTAGATGCCGGCCAGGGTGGTGATGCCCAGGACAAAGCCGTTCTGAGGCGTGTAACCGAAAGCCGGGATGATGGACGGGTAGAGCTTCCAGGGCTCCAGCACCCCGCGGCTCTTCTTGAGCCCGATCATCTCCAGCAGGTCTCTCTCGTCCAGGTAGCGAACGCACTGGCCCCCGCGGCAGACGCTGCCCACGTCGAACCGCCGGACGCATTCGGTGCTGCTCTCGCAGGCCGGCGCAGCCCGGAGCGGCGCAGTGGTGAGCGCCAGAACGACGAGGCAGCGCGCGCATGTCACCATCGAAGGTCTAGATGTCGAACCGGTACTCGGTCCCCGCGAGGAACGAGGTCCGGCTCCCCAGGAATCCGACCTCAACCCGGAAGTACCAGTTGCGATCCAGAGCGAACTGGACGCCGGCGAGCATGTTCCACACGTCCTTGGGCTTCTTGTTCAGCGCGTACTGGACGGAGGCTGCCGGATCGGTCCCGTCTCGCCACTCCTGCAGCTTGCTGGCGATGTCGTGGCAGGCCTGACCGCGCGGGTCGTTGGGGCGGAACTCCGCGCACCGAGCGTTGATCCCGTCGATCGTCGACTGGGAAGGCGGCGGGATGACATCGGCGAGCTTGACCGAGCCGTTGGTCTCCAGCCCGATCACCTGGCCGCTCGTGCCGAGCCAGAAGGAGAACGACTGCCCGGGTCGGCCGAAGCGATAGTTGTAGCCGAGCCGGAAGGAGAGGAGGTTCGACCCCATGAGGTCGGAGATGCGATCGACGTCCGCGACCGACCCGTTGAAGTCCGCCACGCCGAAGAAGCCCTTGTAGCCGAACTGCGCGGTCGCCCCGAGCGATACCACGAACGCGCCGCTCGAGGCCTTGGTGGTGAACGTCGTCGGCGAGGTGATGTTGACCTCGGTGACCGAGTTCCCGCTGGAGATCACGGTGTAGAAGCTCAGGAAGGGGAAGAGCATGAAGCTCGGCCGGATCGCGAGCGCGTTGGCGTGCGCGGTGGACTCGCCGAACTGGATGAAGCTCGCGTCGTGCAGCGGCCCGTTGTTCACGCCCAGCTGCAGGTCGGAGATGAGGATCGAGGACTTCTGGTAGTAGTAGTTCACCATCACGCCGAACGCGGGCGGCAGCTCGAACCCGGCGGCGCGAACCTTGTCACCCCAGAGCGGGAAGAGGGGCCCCTCGGCCTTCGCGGGAGAGGTCGCCTCCGGGGGCAGCGGCTGCACATACGGCGAGCCGAGCTGCGTCTCCGGCCCCGGAAGGGCCGGCGACGAGGGCTCCCGGTTCTCGAGCCCGTTGCTCGCAGCCAGTGACAGCGCGACCAGCAACGCGACAGCGTTCATCGAGGCTCTCCCGAAGGAAAATGGGCGAAAGGTAGAGGCCCGGCCCGACGCCGGTCACTGAGACCTTGGTCCAACCCAGGGCGCAGCGGCTGCACCGCCGACGCGCGGTGCGCGCAGGGCTTGCGGAGTCCCGGCCATGCTGTCCATGGAGCGGAGGGTACGCCCGATGCAGCGCCCGACGGGCATGAGACCGTTCCTCGTCGTCTACGCGACGCGCGGAGGCTACACCCGCCAGATCGCGGAACGCATCGCCGACCGCATTCGCACCCTCGCCCGCGAGGTGCAGATCCAGGACGCGCGGACCGAGGCGCTCCCCCCGCTGGAGCGCTACTCGGCGGTCATCCTCGCCGCGGGTGTCCATCTCGGTCGTCACGAACGGGCGATGGTGAAGTTCGTCCGGGCTCGCCGCAGCGAGCTGGAGTGTCTTCCGACGATCTTCTTGTCCGTCAGCCTGACCCAGGCCGCCGCGGCAGATGTCCACCGGCCCGACGAGGTGAGGCTGGACGCCCAGCGCACGACACGCAAGATGCTGGAGGACTTCGTGCTCGAGACGGGCTGGAAGCCTGCGAAGGCGGTGCCGGTCGCCGGCGCGCTGACCCACTCCGCACATGGACCGCTGACACGCATCCTGATCCGGCAGCTGCTTCGGCGCGACCTCCCTGACGAGTCGGCGCGCGAGGCGGTGTTCACCGACTGGTGCGAGGTCTACCGCCTCGTGGACGGCCTGGTGCGCGAAGGGGTGGAGCGGAGCAAGACCAGGCCCGTCGAGACCCCCGAGCCTCCGCTGTTCCGCACCGCCGTGGAGGGCGCGACCCTGGCGCCCTAGCGCAGCACTCATTCGCTTGCTCGGTCATCGTTCCGGCGCACGTGGTGGGCTCTCCCTGTCCGGATCGGGTCAGGGACGAGGACCGCCCGCGTGCCGTCGCGCCGGTGAGGGCGCCGACCGAGGGCTCGGGTCCCCACGCCGGATGGTGAGAAACCTTCTCTTCCTTCCGGAATGAACGCGCGGCGTCGCTCCGGGCCTTCCGACCTCGCGGTGAGGGGCGCGCACCAGTGCTCCGTGCTCGGACAGCGTGCCTTGAGCACGCACAGCCGGAAGGCTCACAGGCCGGCTCCTGAGCCGGGTCGGTCCGGCTCGCCGGGGAATCGACAGGGAGGTGCCCCATGAACGTCGTACACACGTCGAGAACGGTCGTGCTCGCGCTGCTGGTGGCCAGCGGCGGATGCGGAACGGGGTCGGTGGGCCCTTTGCCCCCGGCGGAGCCAGAGGCCGATGTCGACCTCACCTCCGCGAGCACCGGGCTGCACGTGTCCTTGCAGGCCCGCTCCGGAGAGCCCCTGCCAGGATTGACCACGGACGAGCTCGCGCGGTTCGAGGCGGGGAAGGAGGAGTTCGAGGAGGACGAGACGGCGGAGGACGGACTGGGGCCGGTGTTCAACGACACCTCGTGCGCCCGGTGCCACACGGATCCGGCGGTGGGCGGCGGCAGCGCTCTGGTGGAGACCCGGTTCGGAGCAGTGGGGCCAGATGGAAAGTTCACCGGGTTGCCCGAGCACGGAGGTTCGCTGATCCAGGTCAAAGGAATCGGGCCTGCCGGGACCTGCGACTTCGCCGGGGAGACCGTGCCTGCGCAGGCCACCCTCGTCTCGGGGAGGAAGACCACTCCGCTCTTCGGCCTGGGTCTGGTGGACGCCGTCCCCGAGAGTACCTTCCGCTACATCGCGCTGATCGAGCGTTCCCTCTGGCCGGACGAGGCCGGCCGAGTGGCCACGGTTCAGGACATCGCCCGGAACCGGCCAGCGGTGGGTCGGTTCGGCTGGAAGAACCAGGTGCCGAGCCTTCATCAGTTCTCCGGCGACGCCTATCTGAACGAGATGGGCATCACCAGCCCGGAGTTCCCGGACGAGACTTGCCCGGGGGGCGACTGTAGCCTCCTGTCCTGCAACCCCTTCCCGGAGCTCAACGACGATGGCTCGGGCATCGTGGCCTTCACCGATTTCATGACCCTGCTCGCGCCGCCTCCGCGGAAGGCGATGACCGCACAGGCGTGGGCCGGCAAGCGGGTCTTCACCGTCCTCGGCTGCAGCCACTGCCACTGGGACACCTTCCGGACCGGTGACTCACCCGTGGCCAGCCTGAGCAAGGTCGTGTTCCACCCGTACTCTGACTTCCTCCTCCACGACATGGGGAGCCTCGGCGACGGGATCGAGGTCGGCGACGCCCGCGGGCGCGAGTTCCGTACAGCACCGCTCTGGGGCCTCTCGGCTTCCAGCGCCTTCCTGCACGATGGAAGGGCGCCCACGGTCAAGGACGCCGTCCTCGCCCACGACGGCCAGGGCCGCCGCGCCCGGGACCGCTTCGCCAGGGCGTCGGCGGAGGACAGGGGGGCGCTGCTCGCCTTCCTCGCGACGCTCTGACGAGGTCGGGAGGAGCGCGAGCCGAAGCGCCGTGGAGTGCGTGGGCGCGCGGCACCTCGGAGCCGCGCGCTCGCCACCGCGTCTGGGGAGACGGGCACCGGAGGCGGCAGCCGTTCTGACATGTGCTTTCGTTCAGGAAGCGCTCGGGCTGTTCAGGGGTCGGCGCCGAATTTCGGTCCGCCCGCCGCTCCCTTCGATGACGAACTGAACAAGATCGGCCGCGTGGTTCGGCTCACCACACGCTTCTACAAGCCGAAATCCCGGCGCCTCGCGCAGCGCATGCGGCGAGCCCGGCGGAGCGCCCCGGTGAGGCGCGGCAGAACCCTGGGTTCCGCGCCGGCGGAGTGGCAGGCGCTCGGCGTGACGATGACGAGGATGTGCGCCCGGCACGACGCCGGAAACGGCGTCACTTCCCCTGGTAAATGCCCATCACGTCGCGGAGGAGCTTGAGGGCCTCGTCCTTGGGGCGCTGGAAGGAGTTGCGGCCCATGATCGAGCCGAAGCCGCCGCCGTCGCGGATGCCGCGGATCTCCTCCAGGACGGCCGGGGTATCCTTCGCCTCGCCGCCGGAGAAGATGATGATCCGCTTGCCGTTGAAGGTGCTCTGCACCACGTGCCGGACCCGGTCGGCGAGGGTCTTGGTCGGGATGGCGTACTTCTCGTACACCGGCTTCGCCTCGGGAAGCGCGACCTGGTCCTTGGGTGGCTTCACCTTGATCACGTGTGCGCCCATCTGCGCCGCCTCCTGCGCGGCGTAGGCGATGAGGTCCACCGCCTGTTCGTTCTCCTTGGCGATGGGAGCCCCGCGCACGTAGGCCCAGACCACGGAGGGCAGCCCATGCTCCTTGGCCTCCTCGATGATCTCTCGCAGCTCCTGGAGGAGGACGTTCCGCTCCCCGCTGCCCGGGTAGATGGTGTAGCCGACGGCGGCGCAGCCCAGCCGCACCGCATCCTTCACCGACCCGGTCACCGCGGACGCGGGCTCGACCTTGCTCATCGAGTCCGAATTGTTGAGCTTGAGGATGAGGGGGATCTCCATCGCGTGGTTTCCCGCGACCGCCTCGAGGAAGCCCAGGGGGGCCGCGTACGCGTTGCAGCCCGACTCGATGGCCAGCTGCACGTGGAAGTCCGGGTCGTATCCCGCCGGGTTCGGCGCAAAGGACCGGGCTGGACCGTGCTCGAAGCCCTGGTCGACCGGGAGGATCACCATCTTCCCGGTCCCGGCCAGCGTGCCGGTGTTGAGCATCCGGGCCAGGTTCATCTTCGTGCCCGGGTTGTCGGACGGGTACCAGGACAGGATCTGCTTCACGCGGTCGGTCAGGCGCATGGCGGTTCTCCGGAGCTCCCTCGGGGACGTCGAAACGTGGGGCGGTGTTACACGCTCGGGTGGGAGGCTGTCACGCCTCGCCTGGGCCGGCTGGCACCCCGGCCGAACAGTCCGGACGGTCACCGGGTCCGAAGGCCTCAGTGCTTCTCGTGCTCGTCGTTGACCGAAGGCGCGACGAACCCTTCCCGGGCCTCGGGGTGGCGGATCCGACCCCCGAGCAGGGCGGTCCGCGCCAGGATGGCGGTGCTCAGGGCGGTGAGCACGAGCATCGCGACGGTGATCTCCCGGCCGAGCCCCTTCCGTCGCCATGCCCAGACGCCCGCGGCCGCCACCAGCACCCCGGAGCCGAGGGCCCATCCAGCGGATGCATCGTGCTCGCCCACCAGCGGGTCGAGGGTCTTCTCCTGCGCCTTCTCCACCGCCATCACCAGATCGGCCGCCGCATCTCCGGTGAGGTACGCGCCGAGGCCGAAGACCACTCCGACCCAGGCGATGACGATGCCGGCCCGGAACACCATCTCCAACCTCCGCGCGGCGCCGATGGCGAGGAGGACGAGGGCCGTGGGCATGAGCAGCACCGGGACGTGGTTGATGGTGATGTGCAGGTGAGCGATGTTCCACATGGCGTCAGCGGAGCGGCCGAAACGCGGCTCGCATCTCCTCGGCGAAGAGCTGCGGCTGTTCCCAGGCCGCGAAGTGACCGCCGCGGTCGACCTCGTGAAAGTAGGCCAGCTTGGGATACGCGCGGCGGGCCCACGACTCCGGGACCCTGTAGACCTCGTCCGGAAACACGGTGATCGCGACCGGGACCGAAATCTCGCTGCTCTTCTGCGCGGCCGCGCTGGTGACGGCTCGACCAGCGTTCTCCCAGTAGAGCCGCCCCGAAGAGGTCCCGGAGTTCGTCACCCAGTAGAGGGTGATGTCGTCCAGGACGTCGTCCTTCGTCGGCGACTGCGCGGGATCGCTGCCGTACGCCCATTTCGAGAAGCCAGGATGTCCGAGGAGCCATGCCGCGAGGCCGGCGGGAGAGTCGCTCACCCCGTAGCCGATCGTCTGGGGCCGGGCGGTCATCATCGCGACGTAGGCCGTGTTGCCCATCTTGGCGGAAGCGACGAGCGCGTCGAACACCGCGCGTTCCTTCTCCGAGAGGCCCTCCGGCGGGGTCCCGCGGGGAATGGCTGCCGCCACCTCGGGCGGGATCGCTCCTGGCAGGCTCACGTGGATGCCGAGCAGTCCCTTCGGCGCTTGCCGTCCCATCGAGTTGGTGACCGGGGAGCCCCAGTCGCCGCCCTGAGCGACGTAGCGCGTGTACCCGAGGCGCTTCATGAGCTCCGCCCAGGCTTGGGCGATGTGGTCCGGACCCCAGCTGGTGCCGGTCGGCTTGCCGGAGAAGCCGTAGCCGGGCAACGAGGGGATCACCACGTCGAAGGCATCCTCGGCGCGGCCTCCGTGCGCAGTCGGATCGGTCAGCGGAGCGATGATCTTCAGCTGCTCGATCACCGATCCAGGCCAGCCGTGCGTGACGAGCAGCGGAAGCGCGTTCTTCTGCCTGGAGCGAACATGGATGAAGTGGATGTCGACCCCATCGATCCGGGTCGTGAACTGCGGCAAGGCATTCAGCCTCGCTTCCACCTTGCGCCAGTCGTAGCCGCTGCCCCAGTAGCGAGCGAGCTCTTGAAGTCGGGCCAGCTGCACCCCCTGCGATGCATCGGAGACCGTCTCCTTGTCCGGCCACCGCGTCGCGGCGATGCGCCGGCGGAGATCGTCGAGAGCCGCTTGCGGCACCTGAGCCTTGAAGGGGTGGACCGAGCGATCGTCCGGCGCCGGGCTCTGGCCGTGGCCGGCCGAGGAGAAGACCAGAATGCCGCAGGCCAGGGTGGCCGCCATCGAGTCCAGCCTCACCGGCGAGCCCTCCATCCAGATGCAATCGGGGTACGGCGCCGCGGATCGTGAACCGGACCCCGGACGGATTGCCACCAGGAAGTGACCGGGGCCGTGGCAAGCGACACTCCGGCCCCGGCCCTGCGCCTCGGCTACAGCGCCTTCTCGTAGATCCGGTACGTCTTGTACCGCCGCGCGCCGATCGACTCGATGGCGCGGTTCATGAGCTCGTTGTCCTCGGTGGTCCACCCCAGCTCGGCGCTGTCGTACCCGAGCCGCCTCGCGGCGCGCAGGGTCTCGATGCCGAGAAGGGCATCCAGCCCGCGCCGGCGGTACCCCGGCTTGATGCCGAAGAGCAGGACCCGCAGCCGCTCGATGCGCCTTGCCGCCCAGGCCATCCTCGCCAGCCCCACCGGGAACCCCCACCGGGTCAGCTGCCCTCCCGCCTCTCGGATGGCCACGTTCGAGTCGGGGAGGGTGATGCAGAAGGCCACTGGCTCGCCCTTCACCTCGGCGATGAGGCACAGCTCGGGCCGCACCCGCACCAGGGGGCGGAGCCGGGCGGTGATGGAGTCGAACTCCTCCTCGTTCATCGGGAGGAAGAGCCAGTTCCGGTCGAGCATCGCGTTGTAGATGCTCTTCAGGCGGCGAATCTCCTCGGGGAGGTCGTGGATGTTCAGCGGCCGCACCCGGACCTGCTCCGACTCCTTCAGCCGCTCGGCGATCCGGACCATCTTCTCCGGTGGGGTCATCGCCGCCGAGATGTCGTAGGCGTACAGGTCCCGCATCTTCTGCAGGCCCCAGCCCTCCAGCAGCGAGCCGTAGTACCGGTAGTTGTAGGGCATCATCATCGCTGGCGGGAACTCGAAGCCCTCCACCAGCACGCCGCAGTCGTGATTGGTCGAGAGGTTCACCGGCCCGGTGAGGGTCTTCATGCCCCGCGAGCGGGCGAACCCTGCCGCGGCGTCGAGCAGCGCTCCGGCGACCTCCGGATCGTTCGGCACGTCGAACATCCCGAAGAAGCCAGTCTCGGTGTTGTGGAACTGGTTCCAGAGCGCGTCGTCGATGGCGGCGATCCGCCCCACCACCTTCCCGTTCCGCCGCGCGAGAAACAGCTCCACCTCGGCATGGGTGAAGAAGGGGTTCTTCTTCCGGTTCAGGAAGTCGCGGCGCTCGGCGACGATCGGTGGCACGAAGTACGGGTCGTCCCGGTAGAGCTCCAGCTGGAAGCGGATGAACTCGTCCAGCTCCTGGGTCGAGCGGACCGGGGTGACCTCGAGCCCGGTGACCTGGAGGCTGGTGTCGCTCGAGGCCTTCGCGGCCTTGGAGCGCCCCGGGGAGCGGAGGGGTCGGACGGAGGGGGTGTTCATGCCATTCCCTGGGTGCGGTACCACGCGACGGTGTTCTCCAGCCCCGGATCGAGCTGGTACTCGGGCCGGAAGCCGATCTCCTCGGTCGCCCGGGCGGGCGAGCAGGTCCAGGCTTCCTGGGCCATCTCCTTCGCCTTGTCGCGGTTCATGATCGACACCGTGCCCAGCAGCCGGCTGCCGATCTCCGCGCCGGCCCCTGTGGCCCAGCCGACGATCTCGGGCACCGAGAGGACCTTGGGCCGCCCCCGGCCGAGCGCCCGGCTGAGGGAGATGCAGAAGTCCTCCCAGCTGTAGGGGTTCGGGTCGGAGGCGAAGTAGACCCCCTGGGTGGGGTCCTCGCGGGTGAGGATCTTGCCGCGCTCGGCGGCGGCGATGAGCGCCTGGTTCAGGTCATCCACGTGCACGAAGCTGAAGTGCTTCGGGCCCATGCCCGCCTTGAGGTACACGCCGGTCTTCCCCATGGCGATGAGGGGAGGGAGGTTGGTCAGGTCGCCCGGGCCGTAGACGAAGGGCGGGCGGACGATGACCGTCGGAACCCGGTGGGCGAACTCGCGCGCGGCCTGCTCGGCAGCCAGCTTGCTGCGCCCGTACATCGACACCGGCGCCGGTGCCTCGGTCTCCGTGCGCGGCTTGCCGATGCGCGCCGGCCCGGCCGCGGCCAGCGAGCTGCAGATCACCAGGCGAGGAGGGCGCTTCTGCCGCGCCAGCACCGAGGCCAGCATCCGGGTGGTCTCGGCGTTGCCCCGGAGGTAGTCCTCCTCGGAGCGGGCCTTGGTGACTCCGGCGACGTGCTGCACCACCTCGACGCCCTGCGCGGCCTCCGCCACCCCGTCGCCGGTGTGGAGATCGGCGATGGCGATCCGGACCCCGAGGGCCTTCAGCCCATCCACCTTGGAGGAACGGCGGACCATGGCCACCACCTCGTCGCCCCGGGCCACGAGGGCCTTCGCCAGCTGTCCGCCGACGAAGCCGCTGCCACCGGTGAGGAGGACCTTCATCACACCGGCCGCCGGTAGATCCGGTAGGTCTTGGTCTTCTTGCCGCCCATCATCTCGATCGCCCGGTTCACCAGGTGGTTGTCCTCGAGGGTCCAGGAGATCTCCCCGCCGCTGTAGCCGAGCTTCTTCGCGGTGGTGATCGTTTCCAGGTACAGGACGGCGTCGATGCCGCGCTTCCGGAACCCCTCCTTGATCCCGAGGGTGATCAGCCGGAGCCGGCGGATGCGCCGGGAGGCGAGCAGCAGCTTGACCAGGCCGATCGGCAGGCCCCACTTCGTCAGTCGCCCGCCCGCCGCCTTCAGTGCGTAGTTGGCATCGGGGACGGTCATGGAGAACGCCACCGGCTCGCCCTTCACCTCGGCGAGGAGCACCAGCTCGGGCCGGATGATCGCCTTCATCTCCTTGGCGATGTGGTCGAACTCGCGCTCGGTCATGGGGACGAAGCCCCAGTTGTCCTCCCACGCGGCGTTGTAGATGTCCTTGACCCGCTTCACCTCGTTGGCGAAGTCCTCCATCCGGATCGAGCGGACGACGATGCCCTCCCGCTGGCGGATCTTCTCCGCGATGCGGACCACCTTCTCCGGCGGAGGGACGGAGCTCGACAGGTCGTACGCCCAGAGGTCCTTGGCCTTGGTGAATCCGGCCCCGGTGTAGAGCGCGTCGTAGTACCGGGGGTTGTAGGCCATCATGATCGCCGGCGGAGCCTCGAAGCCCTCCACCAGCACCGCACACTCGTAGTTGGTGCTGAAGTTGAAGGGCCCCATCATCTCCGGGAAGCCCTGCGCCTTCACCCAGGCGGCGGCAGCGTCGAACAGGCCCTTGGCGACGGCCGGATCATCGATGGACTCGAACATCCCGAAGAACCCGGTGCGGCTCTTGTAGAAGTCGTTCCAGTGCGGGTCGTCCACCGCCGCGATCCGGCCCATCACCTGGCCGTTGCGGCGGGCGAGGAACAGCTCGGCGTTCCCGAACTCGAACCAGGGGTTCTTCTTCGGGTCGAGGAAGTCCTTCCGCTCCATCTCCAGCGGAGGGACCCAGTTCGGGTCGCCGGCATAGAGCGTGTAGGGGAAGCGGATGAACGCCTCCCGGTCCGCCGCGCTCTGCACGGGAGTGACCGTGACGTCGGACGTGACCGGGGCGGGGCTCTCCACTGCACGAAGCTTCTTCACGGAAGCGGGCATGCGGTCGTGACTCCGGGGGGGCGAGCTCATGGCCGAGACCACCATGGTGGTCTCGGCTATCAGGCGTCGGGCTGCTTGCCGTTCTTCATGAAGAGGTTGGCGCCCTTCTCGAGGATGAGGCCCGGGATCTCGGTCCGCTTCTCCCACAGGCGCAAGGGGGCAGAGCCGAGCCGCTTGATGTCCTCGGGCTGCAAGTTCGCCGCCCGCCAGGTCAGGGTCTCCACCGCGTCGGCCAGCTTCCGGGCCACGTCGCGGCGGGAGAGCTTGGAGATGGCCTCGAGGGACAGCCCGCGCTCGGCGAGAAGCCCGGCCGAGGCCGCGGCCCACCGCTGCGAGGCCTGGTTGGCGGTGACGAAGGTGCCGGGGCGAGCCACCTTCACCGGCACGAAGCTGGTGGGGCGGGTCTCGGGGATGATGCTCATCCGCCGGCCGATCTTCTCGAACGCCTCGAGCACGCGATCCAGCTGCGCGTCGGTGTGGGTGGCCATGTAACTGGTACGGAGCAGGGCATGACCGGGCTCCACCGCCGGCGGGATGACCGGGTTGGTGAACACGCCGGACTCGAACAGGGCTTTCCAGAAGCGGAAGCACTTCACCTGGTCGCCCACCAGCACCGGGACCACCGGGGTGACCGAGACGCCGGTGTCGAAGCCCATCGACCGGAAGCCGTTGTGCATCTTCTCCGCGATGTCCAGGAGCCGCGTCCGGCGCTGGGGCTCGGCCTCGATGATGTCCAGCGCCTTGAGCGCCGAGGCCACGCTGGCCGGGGTGATGGAGGCGCTGAACACCACGGGGCGGGCGCGGTGCTTGATGAAGTTGATGACGTCGTGGGGCCCGGAGATGACGCCGCCCAGGCTGGCGAAGCTCTTGCTGAAGGTGCCCATGACCAGGTCGGTCTGGGCCTCGAGGCCGAAGTACTCGGCGGTGCCGCGGCCGTGGCTCCCCAGCACGCCCATGGAGTGGGCATCGTCGGTCATCACCCGGGCGCGATACTTCTGGGCCAGCTCGACGATCTTGGGGAGGTTGCAGAGGTCTCCCTCCATCGAGAACACGCCGTCGGTGACGATGATCTTCCCGGCCTCGGGGTCGGCTCCCTCGAGGAGCGCCTCCAGGTGCGCCATGTCGTTGTGCCGGTAGCGCTTCTCCTCGGCGAACCCCAGCCGGACGCCGTCCACCAGCGAGGCGTGGTTCTGCCGGTCGGTGAAGACGATGTCGTGGCGACCGAGGATGGCGGACACCGTCGCGACGTTGGTCTGGAAGCCGGTGGAGCAAGCCAGCGCGGCCTCGCGGCCGAGGAACTTCGCGAGCCGCGACTCGAGCTCCTCGTGGAGGGTGAGGGTGCCGTTCAGCAGGCGGCTGCCCGAGCAGGTGGTGCCGAACCGGCGGATGGCCTCCAGGGCCGCCTCCTTCACCCGCGGGTCACCGGCCAGGCCCAGGTAGTTGTTGGAGCCGACCATGATGACCCGGCGACCCTCGATGTCGACCTCGGTGCTCGCGTGCGATGCCTCGATGGGGCGGAAGTACGGGTAGAGGCCAGCAGCCTTGGCGATCTTGTCGTCCTTGAACGCGGAGCACTTGTCGAAGACGTCGCGCATGGAAGGGTCCCCTCCTCGAGGGACCTCGGGGAGCAGACCTCCGGCCGAGGCTGAACCTTCTACGGACCGTTGAACGGGGAGTCAAGCAAACCTCAGTGCAAGAAAGTGTAACAAGAACAGAGGCTTAAGGTCGTTTTCATGACTGAGCAAAAAATAGCTCACTCAAGTCAAATTGAGCAGAGAATGGCGCAGTACGGACGCAGCGACGAGCGTGCGCTCCGGGCGCTCGGCCTGCCGGACTCGCGGCGAGGGCGCCAGGAACTCTCAGCAACTCCGGTCGATTGAAGGCCCCCGATCCCGATGCTAGAGGGCCAGTCACCCATGGCTCCCTCCCGGCGTTCCCCGAAGAAGCTACGTGTCGCGAAGAGCCCCCGGACCGCCCGCACCGGCTCCAAGGCGACTGCCGGAAAGCCGGCCTCCAGCGAGGGAAAGAAGGCCCGCCCGGTGCTCCGGACCTACGACGCCGCCACCGCACGGCAGGTGGGGGCAGCGAAGAAGGCCTGGGAGCGGGGCGAGGTGGCGAAGAGTCTCGCCCGAGCACCGGCGAGGCGCACCGAGTTCGTGACCGATTCGGGCATCCCCATCCCGACCGTGGTCACCCCGGCGGACCGCGTACGCGAGGACAGCCGCGAGCTCGGCCTGCCGGGCCAGTTCCCGTACACCCGGGGCGTGCAGCCGACGATGTACCGCGGGCGGCTGTGGACGATGCGGATGTTCGCCGGCTTCGGAACGCCGGCGGACACCAACCAGCGCTTCAAGTACCTCATGACCCACGGGACGACGGGACTCTCCACCGCCTTCGACATGCCCGCGCTCATGGGCTACGACGCCGACCACTCGATGAGCCGGGGCGAGGTCGGCAAGGAGGGGGTGGCCATCTCCACCCTCCGCGACCTGGAGATCCTCTTCGACGGCATCCCGCTCGATGAGGTCACCACCTCGATGACCATCAACGCCTCGGCCATCGTGGCGCTGTGCATGTACATCGCGGTGGCCGAGAAGCAGGGCGTCCCCATGGAGAAGCTGGGGGGGACCATCCAGAACGACATGCTCAAGGAGTACATCGCCCAGAAGGAGTGGATCGTCCCACCCCGGCCGGCGGTGCGCATCGTGGTCGACATGATCGACTTCTGCAGCCGGCACATGCCGCGCTGGCACCCGGTGTCGATCAGCGGCTACCACATCCGCGAGGCGGGGGCGACGGCGGTCCAGGAGCTGGCCTTCACCCTCGCCGACGGCATCGGGTACGTCGAGGAGTGCGTGAAGCGGGGCATGGCGGTCGACGACTTCGCCGCCCGGCTGTCGTTCTTCTGGGACGTCCACAACGACTTCTTCGAGGAGATCGCCAAGTTCCGCGCCGCCCGCCGAATCTGGGCCCAGGTGATGCGCGAGCGGTTCGGCGCCCGTGACCCGCGGAGCTGGCAGCTGCGCACCCACGCCCAGACCGCCGGGGTGAGCCTCACCGCCCAGCAGCCGTACAACAACGTGGTCCGCACCGCGCTGCAGGGGCTGGCCGCGGTGCTCGGCGGAACGCAATCGCTCCACACCAACTCCCTGGACGAGACCTACGCGCTGCCCACCGAGGAGTCGGTGACCCTGGCGCTCCGCACCCAGCAGCTCATCGGCTACGAGTCGGGGGTGGACCGGGTGGTGGACCCCCTCGGAGGCAGCTACTACGTCGAGTACCTCACCGACGAGATGGAGAAGCGCGCCCTGGAGTACCTTCGCCGGATCGACGAGATGGGCGGGATCATCCGGGCGGTGGAGGAGGGCTTCCCCCAGAAGGAGATCGGCGAGAGCGCCTACCGCTATCAGCGCGAGGTGGAGAAGGGCGAGCGCCTCATCGTGGGGGTGAACGCCTTCCAGAGCGAGCGCCACGAGCCCATCGAGATCCTGAAGATCGACGAGCGGGTGGCCGAAGAGCAGATCGAGCGGCTGAGGAAGGTGAAGGCCGAGCGGAATGCCGCCGCGGTCTCCAAGGCCCTGGCCCGGGTGGAGGCCGCGTGCCGGGGTACGGACAACCTCATGCCCCCGGTCCTGGAAGCGGTGAAGGCCTACGCCACCCTTGGTGAGATCTCGGATGTCTTCCGGAAGGTCTGGGGGCAGTATCGCGAAGGCGGAATCTTCTGAACGCGGACTTGCCCGCGTTACCTTTCACCCCGAGTTCTCGGATGCCTGACAGGAAGCTCAGAATCCTGGTGGCGAAGCCGGGCCTGGATGGCCACGATCGTGGGGCGAAGATCATCGCCCGCGCCCTCCGGGATGCCGGCATGGAGGTCATCTACACCGGGCTTCACCAGACCCCGGAGATGATCGTCAGCGCCGCCGTGCAGGAGGACGTGGACGCGATCGGTCTCTCCATCATGTCCGGCGCCCACATGACGCTCTTCCCGGCGGTGATCGACCTGCTCAAGGAGCAGAAGGCGGGGGACATCGAGGTATTCGGCGGCGGGATCATCCCCGACGGCGACATTCCTCTGCTGAAGCAGCTGGGCGTGTCCGAGATCTTCACCCCGGGAAGCTCGACCCAGGACATCGTCCAGTGGATCCGCCAGCACATCCAGCCGCGCGCCTGACGCGAACGCTTCCCGCTCGCGTCGACGTCTACGAGGTCGGGCCGCGCGACGGGCTCCAGAACGAGCTCCGCATCGTGCCCCTGGAGGGGAAGCTCCGCCTCATCGCCGCCCTGGTCGAGGCCGGCGAGCGGCGCATCGAGGCCACCTCGTTCGTCAGCCCCCGCTGGATCCCCCAGCTGTCCGACGCCGAGGAGGTGCTGAAGAGCCTCCCCCGCGTGCCCGGGGTGACCTACTCGGCGCTGGTGCCGAATCTGAAGGGGCTGGACCGGGCGCGCGCCGCCGGGCTCGGCGAGGCGGCCGTGTTCATCTCCGCCAGCGAGACCCACAGCAAGAAGAACATCAACAAGAGCATCTCCGAGGCGCTCTCGGTCGCCGGCGACGTGACGCGCGGGGCGCTCGCCGCGGGGATGCGGGTCCGGGCCTACCTGAGCGTGGTCTGGGGATGTCCCTACGAGGGCACGGTGGCGATCGACCGGGTGGTGGACCTCTGCCGCCGGCTGGCGGACATGGGCATCTACCAGCTGAGCCTCGGGGACACCGTGGGGGTGGGGGTGCCGAACCAGACCGAGGAGATCCTCGAGGCGGTCGGGCGCCAGGTCCCGGTGGAGAAGCTCGCGCTCCACCTGCACGACACCCGAGGCCTGGCCCTGGCCAACGCGCTGGTGGGACTCTCTGCCGGGGTGACGACGTTCGATGCGAGCATCGGTGGGCTGGGCGGCTGTCCGTACGCGCCCGGCGCGGCGGGAAACCTGGCCACCGAGGACCTGGTGAACATGCTCCACCGGATGGGGGTGGAGACCGGGATCGACCTGGGGAAGCTGGTGGAGGCCGGCGAGGTGGCCCAGGAGCTCATCGGCCGGAAGCTCTCCGGGAAGTTCCTCCAGGCGGCGCTGGGCGAGCGGGATCGGGCCCACGCTCGGCGGCGCACGGTTCCGGCTCAGTGAGGGAGGGCGCGATGCGGCTCGAGGGCAGCTGTCACTGCGGTCTGCTGCGACTCTCCTTCAGCACGGCGAAGGCCCCCACCGAGCTTCCGCTCCGCGCCTGCCAGTGCACCTTCTGCCGGCGGCACGGTGCGCTCACCACCTCGGACCCCGATGGCGAGGTGGTGCTGACCGTCCCCGAGATCCCGCCCGGCGGGTGGTACCGGTTCGGGATGGGCATGACCGACTTCTGGGTGTGCCCGCGGTGCGGGGTCTACGTCGGCGCGTACGTCGAGTCCGGCGGACAGGGCCGGGCGGTGGTGAACATCCGTGCGCTCGAGGCCCGGGCCGAGTTCACCCAGGCGCCATCGGCGATGGACTACGGGCAGGAGACCCGCGAGGGACGGCTGGATCGTCGTCTCCGCGTGTGGTCTGCAGCGCAGGTCCGTCTTCAGCCCAGGTAGGCGACGGCCTCGAGCCCGACCAGGGTTCCCTCCGGGATGCGCGGCCCCTGCACCACCGAGCGTGCCGGCGGCCTCGCTCCGAAGTAGCTGGCGTAGACCTCGTTCATGGCGACGAAGTCCTCCCAGCGCCCCAGGAAGATCGTCACCTTCACCACGCGATCGAGCGAGGCACCTGCCGCGTCGAGCACCGCCCGGAGGTTCTCGATCAGCTGGCGGGTCTGTCCGGAGATGCCTTCGGCGCGCTGTCCCGTTCGCGCGTCGACCGGAACCTGGCCGGAGACGAAGACGAAGTCACCGGCGCGAACTGCCTGCGAGTAGGGCCCGATGGCGGGTGGTGCAGCGGACGCGGCGATCACCTCGATGGGCTGGCTCATGTGGGTCCTCGCTCGTCGGCCGTCCGGCTGGGAGCCGAGGCCGGTTCGTACCCACCTATCGGCCGGGGCTGCAGGTCACCGGCACAGCAGTGCGTCACTCCCGGCCTGACAGTCGGCTCGGAGGCTCACTGGCAGACGAGCGCCGCCCCTTCTACAGCCGGACGCCGGCCTTCCCGAAAGTGTCGCAGGCCCGGAGCTCGCCGCTCTGCATTCCGGTCTTGAACCAGGACACGCGCTGGGCGCTCGAGCCGTGGGTGAAGCTCTCCGGCGAGACGTAGCCGCGTGACTGCCGCTGCAGCCGGTCGTCGCCGACGGAGGCTGCCGCGGCGAGGCCCGACTCGATGTCGCTGGGCTGGACGATCTGCCCCCTGTCGCTCGACTTGTAGTTGGCGTTGGCGTGGTGAGCCCAGACCCCGGCGTAGCAGTCCGCCTGGAGCTCGGTGAGCACGCTCAGCGCGTTGCTGTCCTCGCGGTTGCGTGAGGCGCGACGCATCTGCATCACCCGTTGCTCGATGCCGAGCAGGCTCTGGACGTGGTGGCCCACCTCGTGGGCGATGACGTACGCCCGCGCGAACTCGCCCGGTGCGCCCATCCGGGAGAGCTGGTTGAAGAAGCCGAGGTCCAGGTACAGGCGCTGGTCACCCGGACAGTAGAACGGGCCCATCGCGGCCTGGGCGAAGCCGCACGCCGACTCCACCGCGTCCTCGAACAGCGTGAGCCGCGGCGGCTGGTACTGGATCCGCGCCTGGCGAGGGAGCACTGCGGTCCAGGTGTCCTCGGTGCTGGCCAGGACCACGCTGACGAACTCGCGCTGCTGCTGATCGGCGGCGCTCCGGGGGCGCTGTGCCTGTGTCTGCGGATCGACCTGGCTCGGCGCCGGAGCCTGCTGCACGTCCGGGACCTGACCGGTCAGGAGATAGAAGAGGATCGCGCCGATGATGCCGATCGCGCCCCCGCCGAAGGCGAGCGGCCGCCCGTATCCGCCCCCCCGGCCGACGTCGTCCACGTTCTCGCTGCGGCGTCCGCCTTGCCATTCCATGGGGCGGAACCTAGGCACGGCCGGGAACAGGGGGCACGGCCAAACGGGCCACGCTGTTCCTCCGTCGGCGCATCGGCGCTGTGCCGTGCGTTTCGCGTGCGATTCGGCTGGAATCCAGGGTGATGGAATCCGGGAGTGCCCTGCCGTTGCTTCAGGTCCGCCGCGCCGACGCGGGACAGGCGGCCTGTGTCGCCTTCCTGCTCCGGGTGGCCTTCGCCGAGGTCGCCGGGCAGTACACGCCCGAGGCGCTGGCCGCGACCCTGGTCGATGCCGACGGGATCCGGCGGCGGATCGGCGAGGGCTCGGCCGTGTGGATCGCCTTCCTCGGCGACCAGGCGGTGGGAACGCTCGCCGCGTCCGACAGGCCGGAGGGGCTGCACTTGCGCAGCATGGCGGTGCACCCTGCCGCTCGGGGCCACGGGGTGGCACGCGCGCTGCTCGCCGAGGCCGAGCGGTTCGGACAGGAGCGCGGGTACAGGCGGGTGTTCCTTCGCACGACGCCGTTCCTCCACGCGGCGATCGGGCTCTACTCCCGGACCGGCTTCACCCTCTGCCACGGGCCGGAGCGGGACCTTCACGGCGTGCCGCTGTTCGAGATGGAGAAGGGGCTCCTCGCCGCCGGCCGCGCTGGCTGAATCCGCCGTCTAGCGCTTGGCGACGCTTCCGCTGCCGTGGGTGGCGGCGCTCACCGTGCTTGCCTCGCCCGTCCAGCGGATGTCGCCGGAGCCGTTGACCGCCGCCTTCAGGGCACCGCCGGCGACGCGGACGTCGGCGTCGCCCGAGCCCATGATGGCCACCGAGACGTTCTTGGCCTTGAAGTCGCGGGCCTTGAGATTCCCGGACCCCTGGATGCTCGCGTGGAGAGCGCCCGCCTCACCCTCGGCGAGAACCACGTCTCCCGATCCCTCGATCCCCACGTCCACGCCCGCCGCGGTCCCCGCGAAGCGGATGTCCCCGGAACCGGCGATCGCCAGGCCCACCTTCTCCTGGCTCTTGAAGCCCTGGATGTCCGCGTCTCCGCTGCCCTGGATCTTCAGGCCGCGGAACGCCGGCATCCTCACCTTCACCTTCGGCTTGCCGTGGACGTTCAGATTCCTCCCCTCCAGGGAGATGCGGAGCGTGTCTTCCTCCACCGTGGTGACGAGGTGCCGGGCGATGTCGGGGTCCATCTCCAGCGTGACCTGGAAGGCTCCGGGGCGGACCTCCACGTCCACGGGTCCTCCCAGCTCGATGAGGGTGAACCCGGAGAGGGTCCGCGACTCGCCGGCGACGGCGGGGAGGGCGAGGGCGCAGGTCGCCAGGACCAGCGGGATGAGGCGCATGCTCCCTCTACGTGCCCGAAAGCCCTCCATTTCACGTGTCCAGGGCGGCCGCCCGGGCGTCGCGGGCGAGCGCGTCCAGCAGGCGATCCAGGGTCGGGAGGGCTGCGGCCAGCCGGGGGAGGCCCTCGGTGAGGAGGGCATCGGGGTCCCGACCGCTGCGCCGGAGTTCCTCGCGGGAGCTCTCCACCCAGTCCCGGAACCCCTCGGGGCCGAGCTCGGCATGAAACTGGATCCCGACCGACCGGCCCACCCGGAAGCCCTGGGCGGGGTACGTCTCTCCCCGGAAGAGCAGGTGACCCGGAACGGGCTCGAAGGTGTCCCCGTGCCAGTGGACCGCGTCGAAGGCGTCGGGAAGCCCCCGGAGCAGGGGATCCTCCGCCGGCCCGGCGGGGACGATGGGCCCGACCCCGATGACCTTTCCCCGGGGTCCCCGGAACACGCGCGACCCTGCGGCGGCCGCGAGCAGCTGAGACCCGAGACACAGCCCGATGGAGGGCCGCCCCTCGGTGAGCCGGGCCCGGAGCACCTCGAGCTCTCGCTCCAGGAAAGGGAAGCGGTCCGCGTCGTACACGCCCATCGGGCCTCCGAGGACCACCAGGAGCGGTGCGTGAACGTCCGACGCCGGGTCCGGGGCCCGGAACCGCTCGACTGGCCGGAAGCCCGCCCGTTCCAGAGGCTCCCGGAAGCGGGCCAGACCCTCGTGCGCCTCGTGGACGTAGACGATGACCTCGAGTGCTGGGGTCATCGTCGCAGCACCCTTTCCCGCGAGGAGGGGGCCGGGCGGGCGGACTTGACCCGGTGTCCGACATGCCCGTAGGTTGCGCGCGCCTCGCGCCGGCTTAGCTTGGCTGGCTCCCCGAGCAGCGGCGCCCCCGTGTCACACCCCACATGAGGGTTTGGTCCGCCGTCCATTCTCCGGTTCCGGGGGAGGGACACTGGTTCAACCTTGGGGTTGCAGTGAAGTACCGATAGGACTTTCCAACTCTATGCAGCAAAACCTCAACCCACAGCTCGACGGCGGCGACGAGGATTTCGCCTCCCTCTTCGAGGCCTCGCTCAAGGAGCGCGGCGGCGAAGGCATCCTGAAGGAA
>Ga0207679_10000613_pt1 | contig 23783 bp, 27 predicted proteins | sample KBSC73metaG_FD_184320 | JGI IMG/M metagenome (GOLD analysis project Ga0207679, IMG submission 184320) | Corn rhizosphere microbial communities from Kellogg Biological Station, Michigan, USA - KBS C7-3 metaG (SPAdes) (version 2) | ecosystem: Host-associated > Plants > Roots > Rhizosphere > Soil ... | reverse complement strand
GGGCGCCTTCGCGACGAAGTTCGCCCGGATCTCATCGATCGATGACGCATCCTGCGGCCTCCCGAGCCGGAAATACAGCTCCGGAGCGACGGCGAGATATCCCGCCTTCGCAAAGCGCCTGACCACGTCGCGGATGTGTTCATGGAGACCGAAAATCTCGTGAATCACGAGCACGATGGGATGCAGTCCTTCGCCTTCGGGGCAGGCAAAGTATGCGGGCATGGTGCCGATGGCGGTGGAAACGCCGATATCGCCGTGGCGCAGGCCGGTTTCCGGGGTGATGACGAGGGTGTCGGCCACGATGGGCTGCCCCGCCGTGGCGAATGAAGCCGGAGAAGTCATGGGCGTGCCTTCAAGAGCACCTGGCCTTGTCCTTGCCGCAGCGACTGGATGGAGTTCCAGCCGGCCTCGCCCAAAGCGTCCTCGACCCCCAGGGACGCAGCGTAGCGCGGATCGCCTGCACCTGTCGCACGGTCGCACAACAGCAGGATGCCCCCAGGCAGCAGCAAGGGGCGCACGCGGGCGTAGAACGCCACCTTGCCCGGCCCTCGGTGTCGCTCGTGGAGGGCGGGCCCGACGATCACGGCGTCGAAACGCCCCAGCCCGTCGGCCCAGCCCGGATCGAACAAGCTGCGCGTGACGCACGTCATGCGGCCTTCCTTGCTGCCGAGGTGAGCAGGGGCCTCCTGGCGCGGACCCTCGGAAAGGTCGAGGCAAACGAGCCGCAGGCCCGGCACTTCATGCAGCACGGTCTCGGCAAGCTCGCCCGGCCCTGAGCCCAATTCCAACGCGCGAGGGAACGGGCGGCCCAGTGCCTTCAGTTCGGCAGCGACGCGCAAGCAGTGATCACGATGCGGCGGGAGGGCGTCGCTCGCGCTTGAGAGCCATTCATCGTCGTTGCTCGAAAGGAAGTCGATCCGGTTCGGTACATCGTGAGGGACGAGCGCGGCATCCGCGGGTACGGGCATCGTGAGTGTCTCCTTCGTCGAGCGGTGCAGGATAAGGCGATGGGGTTTCACTGCGTGGTCGTGCGGTTTTCCTGCGCGCTCCTGCGCATGAGGCGCGCGCGCTCCAGGCGCCGGACGGGTGCCCGCCGATCCCCCTGACAACGGCGCCCGGGCCGTTCAGTCTGTTCGGCGTCGTCCGTACATGGGCCCGGCAGGATGCGCGGGCAGCCCGATGTGACGGCCGGCCCGCTGCGCCCTCACGGCAGCGTCGATCTGCGCATCGAAGTCGCTGTCGAAGTCGGCGCTCTGCAGCGCGTCGGTGATCAAGGTGCTGCCGCGGTTGGCGCGGATCCAGCGGTAGCGATCGGCGTCGGTCAGAGGAAGGACGGCTTCCGTGGCATCGGCCACCTCGCGCAGATACGCGTGATGCAAAGCCTGCTCGCGCGTATCGTGCACGGTTGCGTCCGGTCGGACCTTCGCACCTTCGGGCTTGTTGCCTGGGCGGTGCATGTTGAACTCCCTGTCGAATCGGCCGCCGCTTGGCACGCCGATGTTCCCAGTATCTGCGCGCCGCCAAGGCGCGGTGTAGGACGACGCCTCGTTGCAGTCCCTCAGGCGTGGGGGCGCACCCAGCTTCGGGCCGGATCATCGGGGTGCGGCATGGGCCGGCGTGGAACGCGAATTGCCAGATACTCGACCTCTCGATGACGGCCGATTTCCATGTCCCTGACCCTTGCACCGATACGCCAGCTGACACTTCTTCATCCGCTGCCCGATACGGAGGTGGAGCGGCTCCATGCCGTGGTGCCGGAGGTGCGCCTGGTTCGGGCCGGTGCGAGGGATTGGGTCGATGCCGTGGCCCATGCCGATGCCGTGCTGCTCGGCCACCAGGGCGTCACGGTCGATGACCTGCTCGGCGCAGCTCCCGGCCTGCGCTGGATCCAGACTGCGGCAGCAGGCGTCGACCGGGTGCTGACGGCCCGCTTGCGTGCAAGCCCTGTGGTGGTGACCAACGCGAGTGGCGCACACGCCGCCAACATGGCCGAGCACGTGATGGCGCTCATGCTCGGGTTCGCCAGGCAACTGCCCTTGCTGCGGGATGCGCAGCAGCGCCAGGCGTGGCCGCCGCCACCTTTGCCCGGACTCTTCGAGGTCGAAGGGCAGACGGCGCTCGTGGTCGGTCTGGGCGCCGCGGGTGGCGAGGTGGCACGCAAGGCCCTTGCGCTGGGCCTCAAGGTCACCGCGGTACGCCGGGACCCCCAAGCCGAGGGTGTGCCCGGGCTGGAGCGCACCGTGGGCCTGGCGCAACTCGACGAGGAGCTTCCGCATGCCGACCATGTCATCGTCGCGCTGCCCCTGACGGCGGAGACGCGGGGTCTGTTCGATGCAGCCCGCATCGCGCGCATGCGGCCGGGCGCCTACCTCTACAACATCGCCCGCGGGGCCCTCGTCGACACCGCGGCCTTGCTGTCCGCGCTGCAGTCCGGGCACCTCGCCGGTGCCGGGCTCGACGTCACCGACCCTGAGCCGCTGCCCGCCGCGTCGCCGCTGTGGCGCTTGCCTCAGGTGGTGATCACCTGCCATACAGCGGGATGGACACCGAACAGCGCGCGCCGGTTGGTCGACATCACGATCGACAACCTGCTGCGCGCCCGGGCCGGGCGACCGCTGCGCAATGTGGTGGACCCTTCGCTGGGATACTGACCGCCTGCGGCGCGTCCATGCAAGCGCGGCCGGGCGGCCGCAGGTGCATGGGCGCGCTGCCTGCGCCACGCTCCGGATGATGACGGGAAAACCCCTCCGGGGCGACTTGTGGCACCCTCCTAGAATCTTGTGCAACTGCACACGAACCACCAGGAGCTTGCCCCCCTCATGGCACCACCCCGTCCCGATGCGCCAGACGCCGCACCCTCATCGAGCAGCCCGCGTGTCCTCAAGAAGTATCCGAACCGGCGCCTCTACGACACCTACACCAGCAGCTACATCACCCTGGCCGACGTCAAGAAGATGGTGCTGGCGATGCAGCCGTTCGTCGTGCGCGATGCCAAGACGGCCGAAGACCTGACCCGCAGCATCCTCCTCCAGATCATCCTGGAAGAGGAAACCGGCGGCATGCCGATGTTCTCGGCGCCGATGCTCGCGCAGATCATCCGCTTCTATGGCGGCGCCATGCAGGGGATGATGGGCTCCTACCTCGAGAAGAATCTGCAGACCTTCACCGACATCCAGACCCGCCTGGCGGAGCAGAGCCAGGGCATGCTCGAACCCGCCGCCATCAATCCGGAGCTGTGGACGAAGTTCCTGAACGGGCAGGTGCCGGGCGTGCAAGGCGTGATGGGCGCGTATTTGGAGCAATCCCGGCAGATGTTCCAGCAGATGCAGGAGCAGATGGCAAAACAAGCCGAGACCTTGTTCCCGGGTTTCACGCCTCCGAAGCGCTGAAATCGGGCACCCGGGCGCCGGATCGGCGAAAATCCCGGGATGACTGATTCCATGCTCGCCGTTCCGGCTCCCAAGATCGGCTTCGTGTCCCTCGGGTGCCCGAAGGCCCTGACCGACTCCGAACTGATCCTCACCCAGTTGCGCGCCGAGGGGTACGACACCTCCAAGACGTTCGCCGGGGCCGATCTCGTCATCGTCAACACCTGCGGTTTCATCGACGACGCGGTCAAGGAAAGCCTCGACACGATCGGCGAGGCGCTGGCCGAGAACGGCAAGGTGATCGTCACCGGCTGTCTGGGCGCCAAGGCCGGCGAGGGCGGCGGCAACCTCGTGCGCCAGATGCATCCGAGCGTGCTGGCGGTCACCGGGCCCCACGCCACCCACGAGGTCATGGATGCCGTCCATGCGCATGTGCCCAAGCCGCATGATCCGTTCGTCGATTTGGTGCCGCCTCAGGGCATCAAGCTCACGCCGCGCCACTATGCCTACCTGAAGATCAGCGAAGGCTGCAACCACCGCTGCAGCTTCTGCATCATTCCGAGCATGCGCGGTGACCTGGTCTCCCGGCCCATTGGCGATGTGCTGGGCGAGGCGCAGCGCCTGTTCGAATCAGGGGTCAAGGAGCTGCTGGTCATCAGCCAGGACACCAGCGCGTACGGCGTCGACGTGAAGTACCGCACCGGCTTCTGGGACGGCAAACCGGTCAAGACCCGCATGCTGGACCTGTGCGAGAAGCTCGGCGAGCTGGCTGCCGCACATGGTGCCTGGGTGCGCCTGCACTACGTGTACCCGTACCCCCACGTCGATGCGGTGCTGCCGCTGATGGCCGCAGGCCTCATCCTGCCGTACCTCGACGTGCCGTTCCAGCATTCCCATCCCGATGTGCTCAAGCGCATGAAACGCCCGGCCAATGGCGAGAAGAACCTCGACCGTCTGCAGCAGTGGCGTGAGACCTGCCCGGAGCTCGTGGTTCGCAGCACCTTCATCACCGGCTTTCCCGGCGAGACCGAGGCCGAGTTCGAGCACCTGTTGTCGTTCGTGCGCGAGGCGCAGATCGATCGCGCGGGGGCGTTCGCGTATTCGCCGGTCGAAGGCGCCACCGCCAACGAGCTGGACGGTGCGCTGCCCGAGGCGGTGCGCGAGGCGCGCCGTGCCCAGTTCATGGCGGTGGCAGAGTCCGTCTCCGTCGAGAGGCTGCACCGCCGCATCGGTGCCACGATGCAGGTGCTGGTCGATGCCGCGCCGGCCCTGGGCCGCAAGGGCGGGGTGGGGCGCAGCTACGCCGACGCGCCGGAAATCGATGGCAGCGTGAAGCTGCTGCCGCCGGAGAAAGCGTCCAAGACGCTGAAGGTGGGCGAATTCACGAAGGCGCGCATCGTGGGGGTGCAGGGCCACGATTTGATCGCTCAACCCGTCTGAGCCATGTCTTCACCGCCCACCACCGGCCTCATCCATCATCCGTACGAGCCGCCGGCGGGCTTTGCCGCGCCGGCGCCAGGGGTGTTCAAGGCCTCGACCGTGATCTTCAAGGACACCGCGGCGCTGCATGCGCGGGCCTGGAAAGACAAGACCGGCTACACCTACGGGCTGCACGGCACGCCCACCACCTTCACGCTCGAGGCGCGTATCGCCACGCTGGAAGGCGGTTTGCAGACGCTGTTGACCCCGAGCGGCCTGGCCGCAATCGCGCTCGTGGACATGGCCCTGCTGAAGCAAGGCGACGAGGTGCTGATCCCCGACAACGCCTATGGCCCCAACAAGGAACTGGCGCGCCATGAACTGGCCGCCTGGGGCATCACCCACCGCTTCTTCGATCCGATGGATCCGGCGGCATTCGCCGCGATGATCGGGCCGAAGACGCGCCTCATCTGGCTGGAGACCCCCGGCTCGGTGACGATGGAATTCCCGGACCTTCCGGCGTTCGTGCGCATCGCCCGCGAACGGGGAGTGCTGACCGCCCTCGACAACACCTGGGGGGCGGGCCTCGCATTCAATGCCTTCGACCTGCCGCTCCCCGAGGGCGGGACGGTGGGGGTGGATATTTCCGTGCAGGCGCTCACCAAATACGCCTCGGGTGGCGGTGACGTGCTGATGGGCTCGGTCACCACCCGGGATGAAGCCTTGCACCTGCGCCTGAAGCTCAGCCACATGCGCACCGGCTGGGGCGTGGGCGCCAACGATGTGGAACTGGTGCTGCGCGCGCTTCCCACGCTGGCGCTGCGCTACGACGCGCAGGACTGGGCCGGGCGGCGCCTGGCCGAATGGTGGGAGGGGCGCGCGGAAGTCACCCATGTGCTGCATCCCGCGCTGTCGGAAAGCCCGGGCCATGCCGATTGGCGGCGCCTTTGCAGCAAGGCCGCCGGCTTGTTTTCAGTCGTGTTCGACGAACGCTACAGCGCCCGGCAGGTGGACGCCTTTGTCGACGCCCTGCGCCTTTTCAAGATCGGCTTCTCATGGGCCGGCCCGGTGAGCCTCGTGGTGCCGTACGGTTTGGCTGCCATGCGTTCGGATCCGGCCTGGAAGGGTACCCTGGTGCGTTTTTCCATGGGGTTCGAGGCGGTGGACGACTTGATCGCCGATTGTGCGCAGGCGTTGACAGCCCTGTGATCGCCGCGGGGCACCGGCCCCGCTCGACGCTCAATCCTTCGGGGCTGACGAGACCTTGTGCCTCATCAGCCGGCCTTTCTCCCGCTCCCAATCCTTCTCTTTCACGGCGTTGCGCTTGTCATGCTCCGCCTTGCCCTTCGCGAGCGCGATCTGGGCCTTCACGCGGCCGCCCTTGTAGTGCAGGTCGAGCGGGACGAGCGTGAAGCCTTTTTGCTCCACCTTGCCCACGAGCCGCTTGATCTCCTCCTTGTGCAGCAGGAGCTTCTTCGTTCGGTCCGCTTCGGGGTTGACGTGGGTGGAGGCGCTGCGCAGGGCGTTGATGCGGCAGCCGATCAAGAACAATTCGCCGTCGCGGATCACGACGTAGCCATCGGTCAGCTGCACCTGGCCTGCCCGGATGGCCTTGATCTCCCAGCCCTGCAGCACCATCCCGGCCTCATGCTGTTCTTCGAGGTGGTAGTCGTATCGGGCTCTTCGGTTTTCGGCAATGGACATGGCGGTGAGGTAGGGTCGCTCGCTCTCAATACAATCCGTGCATTGTATGAAGCACATCAAAAAGTCCGTCCTCCTTTGGTATTCGCCCGCCGAGATGTACCGTCTGGTGACCGACGTGCGCGCGTATCCGAAGTTCCTGCCGTGGTGCCAGAAGGCAGAAGTGCTGGAGGAGAGCGCCACCGGGATGACCGCCCGCCTGCATCTTTCTTTTGCCGGTGCGCGCCATGCCTTCACCACCCGCAACACGCACGTGCCCGACACCAGCGTCACCGTGGAGTTGGTCGATGGGCCCTTTTCGGTGCTCAACGGCATCTGGCGTTTCGTGCCGTTGCCCGCCCCGGCCGGCAGTGAACAGACGGCGTCCAAGGTGGAGTTCGAATTGCGGTACGTGTTCTCCAACGTGGCGTTCGAAATGCTGTTGAGCCCCGTCTTCGACCGCATCGCCAACACGTTCGTCGATTCGTTCGTCAAGCGCGCGGAACAGGTCTATGGCCCCCGGTGATGCATCCGGTGCCCTGCTGCGGGTGGAGGTGATCTGGGGGCAGGCACCTCATGACGTGCGCCGCCTCCCGCTGCTGTTGCCTGCCGGCAGCACTGCCGCCCAGGCGCTCGAGGCCAGCGGTCTGTTAGCTGAGTTCCCTGAACTTGCCGGTGCCCCGATGGGGGTGTGGGGGCGCGCATGTGCGGCCAATCATCTGCTGCGCGACCTGGACCGTGTGGAGCTGTATCGGGGCCTGACCGTGGACCCGAAGGAGGCACGCCGGCTCAGGCATGGCCAGAGAGGGCGGGCGCGTCAGCGCGAGAGAGCCTGATGCCGCCGGCTCACTTGCACTCGGATGCGATGACGTCCCGGGTGCGCTTGCTTTCCTCGGCCCGGATCTTGTCGTCGAAGACTTCGCGCTCACCCTGGGCGTTCGTGCGAGACATGCGCTGGCCTTCTTCGATGGCCTTCAGGTAGGCCTTGGCGCGCGCGCAGTTCTCCGCCTTGGCGGCCTTGTGCTTGTCTTCTTCGGCCTTTCGGGCGGCAGCCTGATCTTGTTCGGCCTTCTTGCGCCTGGCTTCCAGTTCGGGGTCGACCGTGCGGGCCGGGCCGCTGGCGGTCTCCTGGGCGCCGGAGGCCGCCGATGCGGCCGGCGCAAGCGCCGGGGCCGTGGTGCGGCGTGCGCCTGCAGGGCGCTGGAGGATGGCCGAGTCCGGGACGGTGCTCGGCGGTGGCAGGTCGCTGTACTGGACGCGGTTGTTGGTGTCGCGCCACTTCCACTGGGCCTGTGCCGCGGTGCAGACTCCGAGCACCAGGCCCGCGACGGCCATCGACAGGCCGAGCTGCAGCGAAAGGCGTGAACGACTGATTGTCATGGGCGAAAGTGTAGTGCGCCATCATCGTGCAGTGCCGCTGACCCTGTCACGGTTTGTGTGGCGCAGGGCAGGGATTGCCCTCCGTTCGTGATGTTTTCACGGTATGGAGCAGCAAGCGCGGTGCAAGACCGCCTGAGGCACGGGTGCAGCGTCTCTCCTGAACAACGGCATGGCACGCAACCGTGCGGGTTTCGCAACTTGCGTTCAGTCCGAGACATGAGGGGCGTTCCGAAGTCCGTATAATTCGCTTTTGCGTCAGGAGCTTCCCTCATGCGCCTTCTTGGCAAAGCGCTCACCTTCGACGACGTGTTGTTGGTGCCCGCGTTCTCGCAAGTGTTGCCGCGCGACACTTCGCTCTCCACCCAACTGTCTCGAAACATCCGCCTGAACCTCCCCCTGGTTTCGGCTGCGATGGACACCGTCACTGAAGCGCGTCTTGCGATCGCCATCGCCCAGGAAGGCGGCATCGGCATCGTTCACAAGAACCTGACGGCCAAGCAGCAGGCGGCCGAGGTGGCCCGCGTGAAGCGCTATGAGTCCGGGCTGCTCCGCGATCCGATCACCATCTCTCCTGGCGTCCCGGTCAGCGACGTCATCAACCTGTCGCGCCAGCACGGCATCTCCGGTTTCCCGGTCATCGAGAACGGCCATGTCGTGGGCATCGTCACCGGCCGCGACCTGCGGTTCGAGACCCGCATGCAGATTCCGGTGCGCGAGATCATGACGCCGCGCGAGCGCCTCGTCACCGTGCGCGAAGGCGCCACGCTCGAGGAAGCCAAGGCGCTCATGCACAAGCACAAGCTCGAACGGGTGCTCGTCGTCAACGACGCCTTCGAGCTGCGCGGCCTGTTCACGGTCAAGGACATCACCAAGCAGACCAACTTCCCCAATGCCGCCCGTGACGCGCACGGCAAGCTGCGCGTGGGCGCTGCAGTCGGTGTGGGCGATGGCACGGAAGAGCGCGTGGAGCTGCTGGTCAAGGCCGGTGTCGACGTGCTCGTGGTCGACACGGCCCACGGCCACAGCGCCGGCGTGATCGATCGCGTGCGCTGGGTCAAGCAGAACTTCCCGCAGGTCGATGTCATCGGTGGCAACATCGCCACCGGCGCCGCGGCACTGGCGCTGGCCGAGGCGGGCGCCGATGGGGTGAAGGTCGGCATCGGCCCCGGCTCCATCTGCACCACGCGCATCGTTGCCGGGGTGGGGGTGCCGCAGATCACCGCGATCGACAACGTGGCCAAGGCCCTGGAGGGCAGCGGCGTGCCGCTGATCGCCGACGGTGGCATCCGCTATTCCGGAGACATCGCCAAGGCCATCGCCGCCGGTGCGAACACCGTCATGATGGGCGGCATGTTCGCCGGCACCGAGGAGGCCCCCGGAGAAATCGTGCTGTTCCAGGGGCGCAGCTACAAGAGCTACCGTGGCATGGGCTCCATCGGGGCCATGCAGCAAGGCAGCGCCGACCGCTACTTCCAGGACAACACCGGCGCCAACCCGAACGCGGACAAGCTCGTGCCGGAGGGCATCGAGGGCCGCGTGCCTTACAAGGGCTCCATGATCAGCATCGTGTTCCAGATGGCCGGCGGCCTGCGGGCTTCGATGGGCTACTGCGGCGCAGCGACCATCGAGGACATGCGCAGCAAGGCGGAGTTCGTCGAGATCACCTCGGCCGGCATCCGCGAGAGCCATGTCCACGATGTACAAATCACCAAGGAAGCGCCCAACTACCGCATGGAGTGACCGGGCCGGATGCCCGCGTCGAACGTTCCGTTGACCACGACTGCTACCGTCACCCCGCCGCCGGCCACCGGCCGGTCGGCGGCGATGCGCTTCATCTTGTTCACCGTGTTGCTCGACATGGTGGCGATCGGCCTCATCATCCCCGTGTTGCCGGTGCTGGTGGGGCAATTCACCGCGGACAAGGCGAGCCAGGCGTTCTGGTACGGTGCCATCATGGCCACGTTCGGCACGGCCAACTTCATCTGCTCCCCCATCCTTGGCGCGCTCTCCGACCGCTTCGGGCGCCGGCCGGTGCTGCTGATCGGGTTTTGCGGCTTCGCGTTCAGCTTCTTCGGCACCGCGCTCGCCACCGAGCTGTGGATGCTGGTGGCCATCCGCATCGTCAGTGGTGCGCTGCAATCCAACGTGGCCGTGGCCCATGCCTACGTGGCCGACATCTCGCAGCCGGAGAACCGCGCCAAGCGGTTCGGCCAGGTGGGCGCCATGTTCGGCATCGGCTACATCGTCGGGCCGGTAATGGGTGGGTTGCTGGGCGACATGGACATCCGCTTGCCGTTCTATGCGGCGGGCAGCCTGGCCATTGCCAACCTCATCTACGGCTACTTCGTGTTGCCCGAGTCGCTGGATGCCAGCAAGCGCCGACCGCTCTCATGGCGCTCGGCCAATCCCATCGCCTCGTTCCGGCACCTCGCCGACCTGAAGAGTGTGGGCGGGCTCGTGGTCGTCATCGCATTGGGCAACCTCGCCCAGTTCATGCTCCACAGCTCATGGGTGCTCTACACCACTTTCCGCTTTGGCTGGACGCCGGAGCAGAATGGCTGGTCGCTCTTCGCCGTGGGGGCCATGTCGGTGTTCGTTCAGGGTGTGTTGCTCCAGCGTCTGCTCAAGCGCTTCGGCGCGCCCCGGCTCGCGCTCTGCGGGCTGGTGTCGGCCACCACGGCCAATTTGCTGTGGGGGCTGGCGTCCCAGGGCTGGATGATGTACGTCGTCATCGGCTTGAACCTGCTCGGCGTCACGGTGGCAGCGGTGATGCAAGGCATCGTCTCCAACGCAGCGGATCCGCGCACGCAAGGCCAGGCGATGGGGGCGCTGGCCTCGCTGTCGAGCCTCACGGCCGTGGCGGCGCCCATGATCGCCACGCCGCTGCTCGGCATCGTCTCGCACCTGCCGCCCGGTGATTGGCGGGTGGGGGCACCATTCTTCTTTTCCGCGGCGTTGCTGGGTGTCTCCGCGCTCATCGCATTCCGCCATTTCAGGCACCACGCGCAGCGGGCTTTCCAACCTGCTGCCGGTGCCGCCCATTGACTGTTTTTTTCCCGGCACCAGCATGCACGACAAGATCCTGATCCTCGACTTCGGCTCCCAGGTCACCCAGCTCATCGCACGCCGCGTGCGGGAAGCCCACGTCTACTGCGAAATTCATCCGAACGATGTCAGCGACGCGTTCATTCGCGAGTTCGCGCCGAAGGGCATCATCCTGTCGGGAAGCCACGGCAGCACCTACGAGGACCACCAACTGCGCGCCCCGCAGGCCGTGTGGGATGCGGGCGTGCCGGTGCTCGGCATCTGCTACGGCATGCAGACCATGGCCGCGCAGCTCGGCGGCAAGGTCGAATGGAGCGACCACCGCGAGTTCGGCTACGCCGAGGTGCGTGCGCACGGCCACACCCAGCTGCTGCAATCGATCGAGGATTTCAGCACCGCCGAGGGCCACGGCATGCTCAAGGTGTGGATGAGCCATGGCGACAAGGTCACCGCACTCCCTCCGGGTTTCAAGGTGATGGCCTCCACGCCGAGCTGCCCCATTGCCGGCATGGCCGACGAGGCGCGGGGCTACTACGGCGTGCAGTTTCACCCCGAGGTCACCCACACCCTGCAGGGCGAGGCGCTGCTGCGCCGCTTCGTGCTCGACATCGCGAAGGCCAGGCCCGACTGGGTCATGCGCGACTACATCGCTGAAGCCGTCGAGCGCATCCGCGAGCAGGTGGGTGACGAAGAGGTGATCCTCGGCCTGTCCGGCGGGGTTGATTCCAGCGTCGCGGCCGCACTCATCCACCGCGCGATCGGCGACCAGCTGACCTGCGTCTTTGTCGACCATGGCCTGCTGCGCCTGAACGAAGGCCAGCTCGTGATGGACATGTTCGTGGGCCGCCTGCATGCCAAGGTCATCCATGTGGATGCGAGCGAGCAGTTCCTCGGCCACCTGGCCGGCGTGAGCGACCCGGAGCAAAAGCGCAAGATCATCGGCCGCGAGTTCGTCGAAGTGTTCCAGGCCGAGGCCAAGAAGCTCACGAACGCGCGCTGGCTCGCGCAGGGCACGATTTATCCTGACGTGGTGGAGTCCGGGGGCCCGAAGAGCAAGAAGGCCACCATCAAGAGCCACCACAACGTGGGCGGCCTGCCCGAAACACTGGGCCTGAAGCTGCTGGAGCCGCTGCGCGAACTCTTCAAGGATGAAGTGCGCGAGCTGGGCGTGGCGCTCGGCCTGCCGCCCGAGATGGTGTATCGCCATCCGTTCCCTGGACCAGGCCTTGGGGTGCGCATCCTCGGTGAAGTCAAGCGCGAGTACGCCGATCTGCTGCGTCGCGCAGACGCCATCTTCATCGAGGAACTGCGCAACACCCGCGACACGGTGTCCGGCAAGACCTGGTATGAGCTGACGAGCCAGGCCTTCGTCGTCTTCCTGCCCGTCAAGAGCGTGGGCGTGATGGGAGACGGCCGCACGTACGACCACGTCGTCGCCCTGCGCGCCGTGCAGACCACCGACTTCATGACCGCGGACTGGGCCGAGCTGCCCTACAGCCTGCTGAAGAAGGTGTCGGGCCGCATCATCAACGAGGTGCGCGGCATCAACCGGGTGGCCTATGACGTGTCGAGCAAGCCGCCGGCGACGATCGAGTGGGAGTGATCCCGAGGAACCGAGAAGACATGCTCTATACAGGTTATGGCGTTCTTGTGCCAGTCATCTGGCTGCTGGCCATCCTCGGCTGCAGCACCAGGCTGACCTTCCCGGTTCGTCTTCCGCTTGAAACCGTCTACACCGAAACGCGCATCGGGATGGGAATCCTGGTCAGCTCGCTGTTGATCTTCGCTGCAGGCAAGTGGCTCAATCGAGACAAGACGCCTTACGAGCGCAACTTTTTTGGCACGAAGAAAGTCGTGTCGGGTGGACGGCACTCTTTCCAATTCATTGCGTTTGAGTATTGGGGCTTGATCACACTTGTCCTGGGGCTGGGTGGCATGGTGATCTATCGCTTGAAGTAACGAGCTGACGCCCGTTGGGCACATCCCTCGAATCGATTTTGCTCAGCATGAATACCTGGGGGCAAGGGCTACCGGAAGAGGTTCTTGTGTCAGCTCTTCCCGTTGACAGTTCACGGTAATGGAAATGGCGAGCCGGGAACTTTCGCCGGTGCTCTTGCGCAACAGCGAAGCTGCATCATCGAGGGCGGTGCCCGGTTTCGCAGGAAGTGAGATCAACCTGGACGGGCCGCAGTGTTTCACGCAACAACCAGCTCACCAACAGGGCACAAGCGACGGTGATGATGATCAGGAAGTAGATGAGGCATCGGAACGCATCGTCATAGACGTGAATCAGGGCATGGGCGTCGAGGTTGGCCTGCCTTGCTGCTGAACCGATGTCGCCCATGGCGAGATGCTGTGCCGTTGCGAGGCGATGAACCGAAAGGTTTTCTGGCAGATGGGCCTCGATGAGCCAGGTCAGCAGCGTGCTCACGATGGCAATCGCCACGCCTTCTCCTGCCACACGGGTGGTGCTGAAGATTCCGGTGGCCATGCCTGCGCGCTCCTTCGGCACCACGCTGACCGCCAGGCCATCCATGAGTCCCCATGGCAACGCGGTCCCGGTGCCGATGACAAGCAGCGGCCCCAGGAGGGAGGCTTGGGCGTCCAAAGGAGCCACGTGGCTGAGCCACCACAAGCCAAGCGCAGCGATCAACAGGCCGATGGCCGATAGGTTGCCGGCCGAAGCCCATCGGGTGAGGCCGGCAGCGACGCTCGGAACGACCAGCATCGGGATGGACAGGGCGATCATGGTCAGCCCAGCCGTGACTTCGTCTTGTCCCTGGACGCCGATGAATCGCAAGGGCAACAGGACCAGAAGGACCACGTAGCAGTAGCAGGTGGCCACCGGCAGCATCTGCACGCCGATGAAGCGCGGGTATCGGAAAAGCGAGAGATCAAGCAGGGGGCGGTGCGTTCGCCGTTCGACATGAAGAAAGACGAGGAGGGCCAGCGCAGCGGCACCGAGCAATCCCCATGCGTGCAAGCTGGCCCCGCCACTGGCTGGCCATAGCAGGATGCCCCAGGTGAACAGGCCGAGCGCACTGGAGAAACTCAGGGCGCCAAAGCGATCAAAGCCCATCGCTGCCGGATCATGCGATTCCCGCATTGTTGCCAAGCCGAGCAGCAGCGCAACCATCCCTATCAAGGCACTGGACAGGAACACCGAACGCCATCCGAAGTGTTCGATGAACCATCCCGCCAGCACCGGGCCGAACGCCAATCCGGCGCCGAAGCTGGTGCCCAGCAGGCTGAATGCCCGGACGCGCGCGCTGCCATCGAATTCCTGAGCGAGCGCGGCCGTCCCTCCCGCGAGCGCGCCAGCAGCAGCGATTCCTTGAACGGCACGCAGCACGTCTAGCCAGGCGATGCTCGGTGCGCAGGTGATCGCCAGGGCAGCAACAGAAAAGCATGAGACGCCGCCCGTGAAGAGCCGTTTGCGGCCGAACATGTCTGCCAATGCGCCGGCCGTCAGCAGGAGGCTTCCAAAGCTCAGCATGAAGGCGTTGGTGATCCATTGCAGCGCCAGCGAACTGCCACCGAGATCCCGGCCGATCGCTGGCGTGGCAACAGCGCCGCCCGTGAAGCTGAGAGGCAAGGTCAGCGCCGCCAGACAGACGGCGGCGAGGGCGCCGGCCTGATCTCGGCGCGATGGGACATGGGGCTGTGGCGGCGAGGCCGTCGGGGTCGTTTTCAAAGGCAATCTTTCCAATGCGACAGAGTGCATCCATGATGTGGAGTCATCAATGCGCGGGAAAGAAGCTAGAGTTCCTTTGTGAGCGGATACCAATTCATGAATGGATGCAGATGGAAAGCTTGAGCGGGCTCATGGCGTTCGTGCGCTCCGCCGAGATGAACAGCTTTGTGGCTGCGAGCGAACGCCTGGGCGTGTCTGCCTCTGCCGTGAGCAAGAGCGTGGCGCGGCTCGAGGACGAACTCGGGGTTCGCCTGTTCCATCGGAGCACCCGTCGACTCGGCCTCACAGAAGAGGGGGCACTCTTCTTCGAGCGCTGCCGGCGAATCGTCGCGGAGATCGAGGAGGCGGAGTCTGAGCTGTGCCGGTGGACAGGCATTCCGGGTGGGAAGCTCAGGCTCAGCGTTCCAGCCATCGGCTATCGCCTGTTGATGCCGGTCCTTCCTGAGTTCGTGGCCCGGTATCCGGATGTGGAGCTCGACATCGATTTCAACGACCGATGCATCGACCTCGTTGCCGAAGGTGTCGATGCTGCGATTCGCGGCGGGGACTTGGGCAATTCACTTCTCAAGGCTCGCACCTTGGGAACGTTCCGCTTCGTTGTGGTGGGGACGCCGGAGTACTTCGCCCGTCGAGGCACCCCACAAGGGCCCGCCGATCTGGAGAACCATGCCTGCCTGCGATACAAGTTTCCCACGACGGGTCAATTGCAGGCGTGGAAGTTCGATTCGGGGCGAACCGGATCGGCCCCCATCGCCGTACCCGCTGCCAACACATTCAACAACGTCGAGGCCCTCATCTCTGCTGCGATGGCCGGGCTGGGGATCGCATGCTTGCCCGATTTCGCGGTGCGCGAAGGCATCGGCGCGGGCACGTTGCTTTCAGTTCTCGACGAGTTCATCACGGAAGGCGGCAAGTTCTCGCTGGTGTGGCCCGGCAACCGATACATGTTGCCCAAGCTCAGGGTCTTCGTGGACTTTCTCGCCGAGAAACGAGTGCTGGGAGAATGAGCCCCGCATCACTCCAGCAGACAGTCACTCTTCCCGCCGCCTGCCACAGCACTCCAGGCGCATCAGAAGAGCGGGCGTGAGTTCGCTGCAACGCCCCACGCCGAGCATCGCCATGTTCCGGTCGATTTCGTCGCGCATGAGGCCGATGGCATGGGCGACGCCCGACTCGCCGGCAACGGCTGCGGCATAGAGGAGGGGGCGGCCCAGGAAAACGAACTTCGCACCCAAGGCCAGCGCCTTGAGCACATCGGTGCCGCGCCGCACGCCGCCGTCGAGCATCACGGGCATCGGCCCGGCGGCTGCGACCACCTCGGGCAGCACACGCAGCGGCGCCACGGCGCCGTCCAGCTGGCGGCCTCCGTGGTTGGAAACGACGATGCCATCGACCCCATGCGCTCGTGCCAGCGTGGTGTCTTCGGCGCCCAGAATGCCTTTCAAGACGAGCGTGCCTTTCCAGCGGGCCCGGATGCGGGCGACATGAGCCCAGGTCAAATGATCACGGGCCGAGAAGTCGCGGAGCACCCTGGACGACAGGATGGGGGCGCCGCGTTCGGCGAACGAGTTCTCGAAGTGGGGCATGCCGTGGCGCAGCAGGGTGCGGCCAAAGGTGCCGACGAGCCATCGTGGCCGGGTCAAGCCGTCCCAAGCGAGGCGGAGCGATGGCCGCAGCGGCGTGGAAAAGCCGCTGCGCACGTTGTTCTCCCGGTTGCCGGCCACGGCCAGGTCGACGGTGACGACCAGCGTGCGGTAGCCAGCTGCGGCCACGCGATCGAGCAGGGCATCGATTCGCTTCTCATCCCCGGGCAGGTACGCTTGGAACCAGGTGTCAGGGGCGGCAGCGATAACGTCTTCCAGGCGAATCAGCGAGGAGCCGCTCAGCACCATCGGAATGCCGGCCGCCCGGGCGGCGAGGGCCTGGACGATGTCGCCTCGGTAGGCCGACAGCGCGCTGAGGCCCATCGGGGCAATGCCGAATGGCGAGGCGTATGCCCTGCCGAATAGTTCGACTTGTTGAGTGCGTGCCGACACGTCGATCAGGACCCGGGTCTTGAAGGCCCACTCCGCAAAGGAAAGGGCGTTGTCGTCCAGCGAGCGGTTGTCTTCCGCTGCACCACGTATGTAGCCGAATATGGGGCGCGGCAGGCGCTTGCGGGCGGCACGTTCAAAGTCGTCGAGCGAAAGCATGTGCCGCAGGATGCCCCCCGGTTTCCTGGCGCCCGGGTTCAAATAGCTGTTGGCGCCCGAAAACGTGTTCGATGGGGTGGCGACGGTCATGGCGTGAAGCTTAACGTCTGCGATGGGCGCTGGGTTCAAGCGTCTGTATTCGCGGCAAGCCACTGTCGCGGCGAGCACCCCGTCTTGTGGGTGAACAGCCGGGTGAAGGCCGACGGATTGGCGTAGCCGAGGTCGGTGGCGATGGCCTTCAGCGGCCGCCCATTGCGCAGCTCGGCCTGGGCCAGGCTGAGCCGCCAGCCGGCCAGGTAGTCGGCCGGGGTCTGACCCACCACCTCCCTGAAGCAGCCCGCGAACGCGCTGCGCGACATGCCGGCCTGTTGTGCCATGCGCTCAAGGGTCCAGGCTTCGCCGGGCTGCTCGTGCATCGCCACGAGCGCCGCCGCCAGGCGTGGATGTGACAGCCCGGCGAACAGACCCCCAGGAACTCCGGCTTGCTGGGGATGGTCGAGGACCCATCGAAGCAGCTGGATCAGAACCACCTCGAACAGCCGGTCGGCGAGAAGCCGGGACCCGCAGCGCAGCTGATCCGTCTCGGCAAAGAGCAAGGCCAGTGACTGGCCCAGCCCCGGCACCTGGGCCAACGGGAGAATCACCAGGGGCGGAAGCGCCCGCACCAGCGGATTGCTTTGCCCACCGTCGAAATCAATCGACGCACAGGTGAAATCGGAGCCTTCGGCCGGTGCATGGTTGGAAATCGTGTGAGAGGGGCCGCGGATAGAAAAGCAGGCTCGGTTCGCTCACCTGGATGCGTCGGCGAACGCCGCTGCGGGTGCCGTGCGTGACCGCCATCTCGCCCCGCCGCAGCACATGCAGAAAGCCACGCGCCGGTTCGGCAGCGAAATGCGTGACGCCACACAGGGGCCCGGTATGGAACAAATGGGCGCGCGCATGGAAGCGCTCGAGCAGCGAAGTCAGTCGGTCGAGAGGGGGGCGCATGCCATGGACGAATGGGATGGTATTGAAGACGAATTGTATTTTTCCGTCCAGGGATGCGCCAGACACTGGTGGCGTGCAGATCCCGCACGCATCTCATCGCCTGACAAGGAATCCCATGTCCTCCCCCATCTCGCCATCCACCGCTGTTGCTGTTCGGCCGCCGCGCAACAGTGGCGTTTGCAGTGCCGGTGCTCGCCGTCTGTTCTCCTCGGCCGCCTGCGTTCTCGCATGCGCCTCCGCTGGGGCCCACGACGGGCACACCGGTGGTATTCAGACCGCACCGTCGGCCACCGTGGCGCCGGCCTTCGACATCGTCCACACGAAGATCACGACGATCGGCAACGTGGCGGTGTTCCATATCGCTGTCTCGGGCGAGGGGGGTGGCAGCAAGCCCGCGAAGTCCGGCAAGCTGGCCGGCAGTTCGGTGTTCTCGTACGTGTGGCCGACCACGATCGATCCGTCCGCGGTGGGCTTCGAGCCCAAGAGCGGCATTCTGGCCCTGGCCGTCACATCGCACCCTGACTTCGATGACACGCCGCTCTTCGATGAAAACGGTGACGGCGACCGGGGCAACGATGGCAACGTGTGGCATTCGCATTGGGTGGTGCTGCAGCCAGACAACGCCTGCGGCAAGAATGCGCTGAAGGTTGCGGACATTCCGCCGGGTGCCAAGCCGCGCCTGCCCAAGACCTGGCCGGGCCTGCCCATCTTGATCGACAGCCCTGGGTGGAGTCCGAGCTTCCAGGGCCGTTCGCTCGAGGTGCGTGTGCCGTTCGACGACATTGGCGTGGTCGGCGGTGCGCGCTTTGACGGCGTGACGGCCGCGCTGCGTGTGCATGAGAGCGTGCACAACCCGCTGTTGTGCGTCGTTGATGTGTTCAAGACTGCGTCCGGTGACCTCTCGTTGCCGGGCAAGCCGAATCGATAGGGACAAGGGGTATGGAGGACCGGCTACCCGCCCTGCGGAAATGCAAGGCCCTTCAGGCCAGGTCGTAGCGGTCGCGAATACGGTCCACTTCCGCACGAAAATCGGTGCGGCAGCTGGCCGGGTCGACAGTACCGCATGCAAAGCCGCCAACGTTCCAGTTGCGGCCTTTGTCATCGCGTGCATGTGCCCTGGGCAACTCCACACGGACGAGGCAGTACCGGTCGCGCGCGAGTTCCTCGCGAACGGGAGGAAACGCGCCGATGCGGTGCTCGATGATTGAGGCAATGAGCTCGGCTGTCAGCACTTCCTTTGTCTGCTGAACCACGGGAGCCTGGGCCTCAAAGCCTCGCTGCCAGGCGTCATGCTTGCACGACCATTCGCGCAGTGTCTCGCCTGTTGCCTGCGGCATGTTCTCTCGTCGCAAGTACGGGTTCGACTGCCATGAGCGGCCCGCTTGAGCAGCGCGGGCACCCTCTTGCTCCAGGACCGTTTCGCCGAATGGGCTCTTCATGTCATTGCAAAGCCAATGGGGCCGACAACGCCTGCCGCAGGCAAGGAGCGGCGGCCAAGCGATCCCCGCGATGATGCCTAACGGCGTCCATCGTCCGCCTCGGGTGATCGGTCCAGTACGCTGGACTGAGCGTTATGCCCCTGCTGCCACGCCTCTTCGCGCTCTCGCCACAGGTCAGTCGATTCCCCGGTTGCCGCTGGCATGTTGGGTGTGTCGTGCATGGGGTTGGATGTCGCGTCGTCTCCGCGCGCAGCGGCCTTGGCTCCCTGGCGCTGCAGTTCGGCGCGCTCGGAGCTCGGCAAGAGTTTGGGATTGGCAGGATGCACGCGCTTCTTGCGCGATATCTTCTGATTTGGTGTCATCGTTCACCTCCAAATTCCTGCGCTGATCTTTGAGTGGCCGCCTCTGCCAGACGAGTCCGGGCGACAATGCACTTGAGTGTTGCATCTATGAAGAGCGAAGTCACAAGTGGGGGGTTTCTCTCGAGTGGCCGCGCACGCTGCCAGCGGGGGAACCAGCGGCGTGTTCAAATTCCCGATGCCACTGAGGCAATCGGGAACCCACGAGGCAGGCGGAAGTAGCAGTCGCCCCGGCAGATGCTTTGAGTGCGACTTTCCATGTGGACTCTGAAGGTGCGAATTGATCGAATCCTTGCTCCTGACCACTGTTCGCCTGTGCACCTACCGAGGGAGCGAATTGCTCACCGCTGCGAGCGGCTTCTTCTTTGAACGGGACGGCCGGCTGTTTCTGGTCACCAGCCGCCATGTTCTGTATGACCTGCGGCAAGGGCACCTGCCGGAGCGCGTCGAATTTGAGCTGCACCGCGACGCGTCTCAATTGTCGAACGTCGCCACGGTCTCGCTGCCACTGTATCGCGACGGGATCGCTGCTTGGCGTCAGGCCGAGGACACCGGCGGCGAAGTGGACGTCGCCGTTCTCGAAATACAAGGAGGGACATTGCCCGAGGGTGCCGCGTTCAACTGTTTCGCCCCCCACAACCTCGTCGGTCCGCTGGAGCGCGTGGAGGCCGGCGCGCCCATCCTGGTGCCGGGCTACCCACTCGGCTTCTACGACACCGTGCACAGGCTACCGGTGCTGCGCTTCGGCTGTATCGCCTCCTCTTTCGGCGTGAGATTCCAAGGCCAGGGCTACTTCCTCACGGATGCGCGCACGCATCGCGGCAGCAGCGGCGCGCCGGTCGTGCACCGGCTCGATGCGCCGCATGACAAGCTTCCCTGGTGGCTGCTGGGCGTGCATTCCTCGCGCATGGACATGCATAACCGGGACCTGGACGCGGATGAATCGCTGGGGCTGGGCTGCGCGTGGTATGCGGACGTATTGATGGCATTGACCGCGCTCCATGCGCCGCCGTTGGGGTAGCTCCGGGGATCGGGCAGTCGCCTGGTCAGCGGGGAGACAAGGTACTTGCCGATTTTGATGAAATGTCGAGCCGGGCCGGCAGAGACGTGGTCGATGGGGGATATCACCTCCATCGTCTCCCCTTACGGTGGTGTCGCCTTGGCGGAATAGCGGGTGGCCGACCAGGCTGGCGAAACAGCACACGTCTTCGTATCGATGTACCCGCGCGCGCGACAGGTCTCGCGGACCGCGGAATCGCCCGGGTGGTTGCCCAGGTTCTTGCCCTTGCGATGCACCATCCACACCGGGCGGGATCGCATGTGGGCATGCTGTGCCAGTGCCGCGTCCAGGTCATCGGCACTTCGCAAGACCGCGACCAGCAAGTCAGCCTGTGCCGCATCGGGCACGGTGGCGCCGTCCAATGCACTGCGCAGCGCCTCGTCGTCGACGATGCCCAGGACGAGTGCGCGCATGCCGGCCTTGAGCCCCAGCTTGTGGGCGAGCGTGGGCGGCGGTTCCATCATTTTTTGGGCCCAGGCCATGGCCCGCTTGCTCCCGAGTTGCAATGCCACGTCCTGCCCATCGGCCGTGAAGCACAGGGCCTCTCCCAGCGGTGCGACGTTCTTCAAAGCGTTGATCGGCCAACGGTGGCGAATGGCGGTGCCGCGAAGTATCAGTTCCGTGGGTTCGAGCAGCACCTTCAGAACTTCCTGCCGGGGACCGACGGTGCAGCTGATGACGGCTTCCCGGCCCATGTCAGTCCGACGAGCCTGCGACCCGCGGGTGATGCCGCCATGCTGGCATGCGGGCCATGTACGCCAGTGTCCGGGCCTCCGCCTGTTCTCGGGACAACCGCGGATCCTCCCGAAGGGCCCAGCCCACCATGCGGGCAAAGCGTGTGTCGAAGTCCTGCAATTGGCCCTGTGCATCCACGCAGTGCGGGCAATACGGGCCCACTTCGATCGGCATGCCGCAGCTTTGGCACGGATGGGTCATGTCAGGTGTCTCCTTCAGGTTCGGGTGATCGGTGCAGTGCCAGGGCCTCATGGAGCTCCCGAAGCGCGCCGGCGATGCGCGACCGCTGGGTTGCTGAAAGCCGGCGGGCGGCTTCCCTGAGGCGAGTGTGGTCGAGGACGTGCATGGCCTCGTCGAGCGCCTCGCGGCCCTTCCGGGTCAGCCACACCAGGGCGCGCCGTGCATCATCGGAATCTTGCTGGCGGGCCAGCAGACCTTGTGTTTCCAGTGATGCCACCTTGACACTGAGCGTCGACGGCGCGCGTTGCAGGTGCCGCGACATTTCAGAGAGCGTGAGCGGGCCCGATTGGGCCAGGTGCCACAGCAGGCCCACGGCTTCGGGCGAGGGCAGCAGGCGTGGATCCGCGACACGCCGGGCCCCCAGCAGATACACCGCCCGGTAAGCCTCGTTCACTTCGGCGGCAAACAACGTTTCGTCCATGGTTCATTGTGGGCTGCGGCGCATGCTTCGGACAGTCCGAAGCATCGCATGTCTGCGGTTTCCGGCGTTGTCGCCGCTTGACTGTGCCCGACAAGACAGGTTCAATTCGATCCGCTTGCGGTGCCGACGGACCGGCTGATCCACCGCTTCTCACATTTGTCGACCATGCCTCTCTTGATTCGAATCGGTGGAATCCTCATTGCCATGATCGTGGTGGCCGCCCTGGCTCGCCATGTGCTGCTGCCGCTGCTGCGCAGCAGCGGCGCGGTCCCGGCCACGGTCACCGTGACGACGCCGGCCGAGGCGCAAGTCACCATCGACAAGGCGCGGCAGGATATTGAAGCTGCTGCCAAGCTCGCCGCCGAACGGGCGGCCGCGGCGGACCGCTGATTTCTGTCGCCTCTCACCAGGCGCGTCAGAACCTGAGCGTTCCCGACACGCCGGTGAGCCAGGTGCGCCCGGGGGCGGGCTCGAAGTAGCGGCCGTTGCCCTCGTTGACGATCACAGAGCCGGCGTGGCGGCGGTCCAACAGGTTGTCGATCCGGATGAAGCCGTTGACTTCCCAGGGGCCGGCCTGCATCACATGGCCGGCGTGAAGGGCCATGACGGCATGGCTGCCTGCGGCTTGTGTGTTGGCGTCGTTCGCGAAGACCCGTGTCACGTAGCGGGCCTCGATGCCGCCTCGCCACCCGAGCGGCGGCAGCCAGCCGAGCGATGCGAACCATGAGCCTTGCGCGAGGCCGGGGATTCGATTGCCGGCCGGAATGGTCAGGTTGGGCGTGGCGCACGGCGTGCCGCTGCAGGTGGCGAAGCCATCCTGGTACCGAGCGCGCAGCAGCGTGGCGGCCACCTGCGCCTGCAAATGCCGATGCCAGGCGTTCGACCAGCCCAGCTCGACACCGCTGCGCCGTGTGGCGCCTGCGTTCTGGAACGTGGCGCGGCCGCCGCTGTTCGTCTGGGTGACGATCTCGTTCGACGTTCTCGTCTGGAACACCGCCGCGGTCACCGCGCCCCAGTCGGCCAGCCTGGCCTTGATGCCAGCCTCGGCGCTGCTGCTGCGCGAAGCCTGCAGGCCGAAATTCATGCCGCTTTCACCGCCGGGCCGGTAGGCGAGCTCGTTCAGCGTGGGCGTCTCGAAGCCACGCCCCGCGGTGACGTACAGGTGGAGGGATTCGACCGGTGTGTACATCAGGCCGGCCACTGGCAGTGTGGCACGGTAGTCGGCGTGTCCCGTGTCGTCCGGATTGGTGCCGGTGACGTACGCATCGGTCGAGCTGAACCGCACACGGCTGTGCCGCACGCCCGCATTCAATGCCCAGCGGGGGGCGAACTGCCATGCCGCCTGCAGGTACTGATCGACGTTCGAGACGTCATTGTGCTCATCGCGTCGCAACGCGCCGCGCACACCGAGGGTGGTGCCGGAGAAGTTCTCGAACCCCTGGCGGTGCTCGTCGAGGTCGTCCCATGCCACGCCGCCCACCCATTCGATCGGGCTGCCGACGAGCTGGCTTTTCCAGGTCCATCGGGCATCTGCGCCACGGTAGTCGCGTGACAACCCGATGACGCCGCCCGGGTGCATCGGGTTGGCTTGCGCAGAGGTGGGAATCGCCTGGAATTGTTCGGTACCGCGGTGTCCGGCGTAGGTCAGCAGGCGAACGGTGTGGTCGGCGGCGATGCGCCGCTCATACACCACGCCGCCCTGGGTCTGGTTCATGCGCTTGCGGGTGTTGAACGCCTCGGCGGCCGCATCGGCGCCGCGCGGGT
>Ga0207679_10000611_pt1 | contig 23793 bp, 25 predicted proteins | sample KBSC73metaG_FD_184320 | JGI IMG/M metagenome (GOLD analysis project Ga0207679, IMG submission 184320) | Corn rhizosphere microbial communities from Kellogg Biological Station, Michigan, USA - KBS C7-3 metaG (SPAdes) (version 2) | ecosystem: Host-associated > Plants > Roots > Rhizosphere > Soil ... | reverse complement strand
AATCATTATAAGCTTCGGTTTAATTTATCGAACTTCTTGGCAACATTCAACCAACAGCAACCCTTAAAAGTTAAGCCATGATTAAAAATTACCTGCTTATTGCATTCCGCAATTTCAAGCGGCAGAAGCTTTTTTCCCTGCTAAATATATTCGGCCTTGCTCTTGGTCTTGGCAGCGCGATCCTTATCTTTCTGTATGTCAGCGATGAGTTGCGGTATGATGTGATGCATCCCAATTATAAAAACACCTATCGCATCGGCAGCACCTTTACCAATGGTGACGGACAGACATTTGATAATACTGAGGTGCCTGGATTTTTTGTAAAATATTTAAAGGACAACCGCAGTGAAGTATTGCATGCTTCACGCATTGCTTATATCGGGTATCCCACTTCATTAAATTATAAAGCAAAGGACAAGATCATTCTGACAGAAGATATAAGATGGGCTGAACCGAATTTCCCGGATGTACTCTCATTCGATCTTGTAGAAGGCAACCGTCAGAAAATGTTCGAGAACGCGAATTCAATAGTGATGAGTGAGACTGGAGCAAAGCGATTGTTCGGCAATGAAGACCCGATAGGAAAGATCATTTCAGTAAAACACAGGTGGGCAACGAATGACCAGGAGATCGATGTAATGGTTACCGGTGTTTATAAAGACTACCCTTCCAATTCTCATTTTAAACCGAAGTACATTTTGAACATAAATGCCTTCAAAACGATCTATGGTAATGACTTTGATTTCTACATGGAAGGCACTTCCTTTGATCAACGCAGAAATTTAGGTTTTTTTCAATGCTATATTACGCTGAAGCCGCGAGCCGATCTAAAACCGATCAATGCTGCTATCAACAAACTGGCCGACCAGTTGATCCACTCCGATTCTGGTTCCGTGGCCAATGGATGGAAGATGTCTGCCTTCCTTACCAAAATGACCGATCTGCATTTCGACAAGAAAAATCTTTGGGAAGATACCAATGTAAGAGGTGATAAAACCTATCTCACTATCTTTAGCATCATCGCGGTGCTGATCATGTTTATTGCGTGCATTAACTATATGAACCTCGCGACTGCACGCTCAGTAAAGAGAGGAAAAGAAGTTGGATTACGTAAAACGTTTGGCAGTAATCGCAGCGGAATTGCCAAGCAATTTTTTCTTGAGTCTTTTTTAATGATCATTGCTTCTCTCCTGCTGGCTGTGTTGTTGGATATTTTACTCCTGCATCCGTTCAACCAACTGGCGCATAAAACGTTCACAATTGGCTCGCTGGTCAATCCGGTGATGATCTCCATTATCGCGGGCATTATATTATTTATGGGATTTATTTCCGGATTGTATCCTGCTTTTTATTTATCTGCTTTCCAACCGGTGGAAATTTTGAAAGGACAAGTGGCAAAAGGTAAGGGCGCTGAGTTCTTTCGCAAGAGTTTGGTCACCGTTCAGTATACGGTTGCACTAGTGCTGATCATTTGCACATTCATCGTGATAAGGCAAATGGAGCAATTAAAAACCACCAAACTAAATGAGCAGGGCGACCAGATATTGTCGATACGTTTTGGCGGCATTGCACAACAAGACCGGTTTGCGGAATTTAAACGCTCTGTGTTAGAGGATCCGCAAATAGAGTACGTAACCATGGCCAATCATTTACCAAGATTGAATTATTTCGGATGGATCGGTACCGATGTAAAGTTTCCCGAATTCAGCGAAAAGAAATTACAATGGAACCAACTCAATGTGGAATTTGATTTTGCGAAAACGTTCAAGCTGCAATTTGTTGCAGGCCGAGATTTCCAGGTGGGTAATCTCAATGACAGCAATGCCATGGTCATTAATGAAGCCGGTGTGAAAGCATTGGATCAGCCCATCAGTAAAGTTGTAGGGGCCACTGTTAACGAAGTTAGGTTTGATACCACCATTTCGTATAAGATCATCGGTGTGGTAAGAGATTTTCCTTATCGCTCTATGCATCAGCCAATCGAACCATTATTATTGAATCCACATCTCCATTTTATCGACAAGATCGCTTATATAAAATTACCGGTGGGGCATTATGGAGAGAAAATCGCTTCCATTGAAAAGAAATGGAAGGCCGTGTTCCCGGGAACGGGGTTTGATCATTGGTTTGTAAATGATGAATTCAATCGAATGTATGTGGCGGAGGGCCGTGTGTCTTCACTGGCAAAAGTTTTTGCCGTACTTGCTATTTTGATAACAGTTCTTGGTGTGTTTGGCCTTGCCTCATACACGGCAGAACAACGAACCAAAGAGATCGGTATACGAAAAGTTCTTGGCGCCAGCGAGCGACAGGTGGTCGGTCTTTTCCTCAATGTATTTTTGAAGATCATCGCCATTGCATGTGTGGCTGCAATACCTGTCGCGTGGTTCGCGGCTTATAAGTGGCTGCAAAATTTTGTCTATCGCACATCCATCGATCCGGTGGTCTTTGGAATTAGTCTGGTGCTACTGCTCGCGATTACATTGCTCACGGTGAGCTATGAAATATTGAAATCGGTGAGAACGAGTCCTGTGAAGTCGTTGAGAACGGAGTGAGTTAGGAATTCGCTCCAAGCGTATAGATGCCTCCTACTCCATCGGCATGATAACCCGCGATCAAATCATCACTATTTGCCCCTGTAATACTCCTTGCTCGCTATTCAATAAGGCCAGGGCACGTCCCTTGCAGCGCGTTCTCATCCAGAGGAACGAGGGGTCAATACGCAATGCAACATATCACCAATCAACTCGCGTATAGATGCCTTCCTTGTCGGCATGACAACTACGGAAACATCATTCTTTCCTCCATAGCCGCACCAATGCCTTTGGATCATCCCTTCACTTCTTTAATGACCTCCTGGTAATACCGGCAAACGGGTCTCATCAAACACAATTCACATTTCGGTTTGGGCCGGCATATCTCTCTTCCAAGAAATGACATGGCCATGCCTGCATCCCAATCTTTTTGCGGAAGAGCATCCATAATTTGTTTTTCAATCTTTTTTGGATCAGCGCCGGATGCAATACCGAGCCGCGGAGCGACTCTCACCACATGCAGATCAACGATCACTCCTTCCGGCTTTTTGCCCGCTTCACGCAAAATAACATTGGCTGATTTTCTTCCGACACCAGGCAGTTCAGTGAGTCCTTCAAGTGTGAGCGGAATGTTCTTATCCGCTTTAATTTTTTCAGCGATTCCTAACAACCATTTTGTTTTATTTCCAAAATTGCGAACCTTACTGATGTAAGAGTGTAACGATTTGTCGGTGGCTTTTGAAAGCGACTTCATATCGGGAAAGGCTTTAAACAAGTCGGGAGCCAGCTTGTTAATATTTCGATCATTGTCCTGCGCCGATAGAACTACCATCACCACTAACTGGTAAATGTTTTTATATTCAAGGGGGTGTTGGGTGCCTTTGTATTTCTTCAATAGCGGTTGAATGGCTTCCGGCCAGTTAACATTCGAAGACATGATCAAAAGTTTTGGATGATAAATCTACCGATAAACGTGAAACCTCAAACGTAAAAACATTATAAATAACTCTCCAGCTCTTCCATCATATTCTTACTCCCGATAAAAAGTGCAGAACGTTGGTGCAGTTCGGTTGGTTGAACGTCAAGAATTCGTTCCTTGCCATTTGTTGCTTTGCCTCCTGCGACTTCAACAATAAAAGCAAAAGGATTACACTCATACATTAGGCGAAGTTTTCCCTTTGGCTTATCGATCGTTGAGGGATACATAAAAATTCCGCCTTTGATCAGGTTGCGATGCACATCGGCCACCATGCTGCCAATGTAGCGTTGCGTATAGGGTCCTCCATTCATTTTTGTTTTTTTCTGACAGCCGTCAATATATTGCTTGATCCCGTCAGTATATTGGAAAAAATTTCCGTGATTGACGGAGTAGATCTTTCCATCCTGCGGACACTTTATATCCGGGTTACTTAAACAAAATTCTCCAATGGACGGATCGAGTGTAAAACCATTTGCTCCCCTTCTTGTTGCATAAACAAGCATGGTTGACGAGCCATATACAATGTAACCGGCCGCTACCTGCATATGACCCGGCTGCAGGAAATCTTCTCTCGTCGCTATACTGCCCCGAGGTGTCACACGCCGGTATACACTGAAAATAGTGCCTATTGAGACGTTGACATCAATATTGCCGCTGCCATCAAGCGGATCAAAAAGACACACATATTTCGAATTCTTGCTCACGTCGTCATCAAAGGCTACATAGTCATCAATCTCTTCGCTTGCAATGCCCGCGCAACTGATGCCGTGATGTAAGACACCAGTCAGTTGGTTATTGGCAAATACATCCAGCTTCTTTACATCTTCACCCTGCACATTTGTTTCACCCGCATCGCCCAAAATGTCTACGAGTCCCGCTTTGTTCACCTCCACATTTATTCTCTTGGCTGCAAGACCAATATCGCGCAGCAGCCCACTCAATTCACCGGTAGCGTGCGGGAATTGCCTTAGTTGCTGAATGGTAAATTCGTCGAGAGTTAGAACTTTTCTGCTGATAACATTCATGGAGGGAATTTAAACCAAAAATAAAGAATTGAATATTGAATATTTTTGCTTCCTTTTATAAAACTTCTTTTGAATGAAAGTGTTCAAATTTGGCGGTGCCTCGGTAAATAGCATTGAAAGAATTAAAATGGTCGACGTGATCCTGAAACAATTTTCCAATGAGAAACTACTCATCGTCATTTCCGCGATGGGAAAAACGACCAATGCACTTGAAAAAGTAGTCGATGCATTTCACAGCAGGAAAAAAGAAGAATCGCTGCAGCTATTTGAGTTGGTTAAAAATCAGCATCTGAATACTGCAAAACAATTACTGGTAACGCATTACCTCTCGTGCGAAGAGCAACTAAAAAATTTTTTTACCGAAGTAGAATGGTTACTGTATGACGATCCACAAAAACCTTTCGATTATTATTACGACCAGGTCGTTTGTATCGGGGAATTACTCTCTACCACCATTATCAGTTTCTACCTGAATGAGGTCGGGGTAAAAAATAAATGGATCGACGTTCGTGACATAATCAGGACTGATGACAATTTCAGAGACGCTAATATTGATTGGGAGTTTACGAGCACCAAAGTTTCATCATCCGTTCTCCCGTTATTTGATGAAACAAATTTTGTTTTAACTCAGGGATTCATTGGCGCCACAGACGAAAATGAAAGTACGACCCTGGGACGAGAAGGCAGCGATTATACCGCTGCTGTTTTTGCGAATATGTTGAACGCGCAAAGTCAAACGATCTGGAAAGATGTCAGCTCTGTAATGAATGCAGATCCCAAACAATTTCCCGATGCCCGGCCCATCACTGAATTAAATTATAACGAAGTGATTGAAATGGCTTACTATGGTGCACAGGTCATCCATCCCAAGACCATAAAACCATTGCAGAATAAAAATATCCCTCTCTATGTAAAATGTTTTTTGGACCCTTCGTTGCCCGGGACCGTGATCCACAATCATCCCGTACATCACTTACCTCCCATTATTGTGAATAAAGAAAAACAGGTGCTGGTTGAGATGAGTTCGAAAGACTTTTCTTTTGTGGGAGAGCATCATGTTGGCACACTGTACCATTTATTGGAAAAATTGAAGATCAAACCCAACCTCACACAGAATACCGCGATCAGTTTTATTTGCGTGCTGGATGATCGCCCTGAAAGGATCGAAAAACTCGCCTTCGAAGTTTCTGAGATCTTTGACGTACAGGTAATAAAAGAATTATCCCTGCTAACGATTCGTCATTACAATAAAGATGTTTTTGAAAAACTAACGCAGGGGAAAAACATATTACTCCGCCAACAAACAACTGATACCATTCAAATGCTCTTGCAATGATCAGGCAGAAAGAAGAACTTCCTGCAAAATACTGTTCACTTCATCCGCCTTGTTCATCACCATCAGGTGACCGCCGCCTTTGACCATATAATCAGCCTTTACATAACGGTAGGGAAGTAAATGATCATTCGAGCCATGTATGTGTATCATGTCAGAAAGTCTCTCCGTATGTGACCAATGAACAATCACATCTAATGACCAGCGAATGAATGCAGGATCGATATTATGTACGTAGTTATATACAATAGACTTCATTTCCTTGTTGCCGGTTCCCATGAACCTGTTCATAATGGTTGCCTGTTTATATAAAGACGGTGATATGATCCTGTGCAAGCCGATCTTACCGGCCAATTTAAAATACCACGGAAGTTCTTTGTATGAACTCAGGCTGGAAATTATGATTAGTTTTTTGGGGGAAATGATCTTGGCAAGCTCCGATGCGAGCATTCCGCCAAACGAAAGACCGATCAAAATAAATTCTTGATCCTGTTTAATGGCTCCCGAAAATCTTTTTGCATAATCAGGGAAACTTTCATTGGCAAGCGGAGCGATCCAGTCAAGATAAATTGGCTGATAGCCCTGGGGTAACTTTATCTTGTAAAACGCTCTTCTGTCAGCGCCCAAACCGCTAATAAAATATACCCTCACGAGAAAAATTTTATTGTCCCGAGATCTCAATTGACTGCTTCATCTTTTTTGGCACTGCTTTATCATTGAGCATGGCCGGCTTCCATGACGGCATTTTTTCAAGCTGGGTGATCAGTTCATCGTTAAAATCGTCATCAACTCCTTTTACCACTTTAAAGTTTACAGGAACGCCATCAGAGTCTACAATGAACTCAACCTGGACATAAGCCTTCTGCATTGATCCCGGCAAGTAAGCAACCATTTCTTTGCCAAGTTGCTGCAGGTAGTTGAGAAAAGCCTGTCCTCCTCCTGGAAATTCAGGCCATTGATGAACCACATTTGGAACGCTGGAAATGTCTCGGGTGCGATGCGGTACAGATTTGTGAGCAGGTCGTTGTCTTTCTTCAACTAGTGGCTTTCGGCTAATGCCATCTACCACGTAATCTCCCTTTTCGTTTGTCATGATCACCGGCAATTGCCTGTATTTTTCGAAATAATCAAAGGCATCCTCGAGCCTGACAGCAAATTGTTTTAGTGAAGGATCATCCTTTGTTAATTTACTTAGATAATCAGCACTTCTTTTTACATTATAGCGAATGGGGAAAATATGTACAGGTATAAAGTCCTGCCCCGCGCTTTTTGCCTGCGCCGCTAAAATATACAACTCATCAATTTGACCATCGGTGATCGGGATACAGCCAACGGTTACACAGCTTCCGTGAATGTAGATGTCACCACCTGGCTGTAACGAATCGCTCAATATCCTGTCCGACACATTTGGGTAGTTTAGTCCCAGTGAGAGATAATAGGTGCTTTTAGGATTGAATTCATTGATGTAATAAAATCCCTCAGGCACCTGGAAGTCTCCGGCCATTCTTTTTGGCCCCAGCGTTCCCGCCAACGCACAGATCTTGTAAATCTTGAAAAGCGTGAAGGGGTCCTTAACATCATTCTTTACCCAAACTTCCAGTTGGCTATCGTACTTAAATGATCGTATATAAATATACTTAGCCGGCCACACCAGCTTTTTCGCGGCAAATTGTTTTTGCAAAGTATCTTCCTTCCGTGCCATAGCCTCCGCCGGGCGGGGTAACGTCTTCTGGTATTCAAGAAATGACGTGGAAACGGCTGCGAAAGAAGTTCCGTTCTTCTGCGCAGAAACACTTAGTAAAAAGCTGCAGACTAAGATCAGTGTCCATAGGTTTTTCATGACGGAATATTTATCCATTTTTAAAAACGTAATCGGTCAGTGTTAAGTATTAAAAAATGTAAATGATTTGTAAAGATAATTAATTCACATTAAGGCTTTCCCGCGGCAGGTTATTGGTATATTAAATTTTGTCCACAGCTGTGAATACTTGAGTTCCCTCAATATGATCTGGTGGGAATTCACAGATTGCCCCTGGCAGCCTGCTCTCTTTCTATTGCCTCAAACAATGCTTTGAAATTTCCCTTTCCAAAACTCTTCGCTCCTTTTCTTTGGATGATCTCAAAAAACAATGTGGGCCGGTCCTCAACAGGTTTGCTAAACAACTGCAATAAATAACCTTCATTGTCCCGGTCGACCAATATCCCCAGCTCTTTCAATGGCCCAAGATCTTCATCAATGTGCCCCACCCTGTCGAACAGCTCATCATAATAAGTTGTGGGTACCCGCAAAAATTCAACTCCCCTACTTATGAGATCTCTAACCGATGATACAATATCATTTGTGGCCAATGCTATATGCTGAACGCCTTCACCATTATAGAATTCAAGATATTCTTCTACCTGGCTCTTTTTCTTTCCTTCAGCGGGCTCATTGATCGGAAATTTCACAAACCCATTTCCATTACTCATCACTTTGCTCATCAATGCCGAATACTCCGTTGAAATGTCTTCATCATCGAATGTCAGAATATTCTTAAACCCCATCACTTCTTCATAAAATTTCACCCATCGATCCATTTGGTTCCATCCAACATTTCCAACGCAATGATCGACATAAAGCAGACCTGTGTCCTTCGTTTCAAAATGAGGCCGTTCCCATTTTTTATATCCCGGCAAAAAAATGCCATTATAATTTTTCCTTTCTACAAATGTGTGCACAGTGTCGCCGTATAAATGGATCCCACTCATTACGACCTCTCCCTCATCATCATTTAATACGACAGGTTCCATGTACGATCGTGCGCCACGGGTCGTAGTTTCTTTCCATGCTTTTCTCGCATCGTCTACTGACAAGGACAGAACTTTTACGCCATCACCATGTTTGTTTACGTGCTCGGCAATTGGTGTGTTCGTTTTCAATGGAGTGGTTAAAATAAATGTCAGTTTATTTTGTCTTACCGCATAGCTGGCCTTATGCTTTGTCCCCGTTTCAGGGCCTTCATAAGCCAGCGGCTGAAAACCAAATGCAGTGATATAATAATGTGCCGCCTGCTTCGCATTTCCTACATAAAATTCGATATGGTCAGTTCCAAGCAGGGGCAGGAAATCAGTTTGATTGGTTGATTTATTTTTAATAGATGTACCCGAAGACGACATATTGGATAATTTATTTTATTTGAAGTTTGTTGTTATGTACCGAGCTTCAACATTTCAACTTCTGTTGCAGCCCGTCCCGACTCATCGGGATCGCATTCTTGTACTTTTTCCCAGCTCTATTCGACTAGTTATCTTATCAGAATACAATCGTTTTTTTTGATCAGAGAAAAGCGTCAATCCCCCTACAGGAAATAGGCACGCCGTCAATCGCCAAAGTCTCCATTAGCAGAAAGAAATGGCTGCGAAAGTCAGGAAAGATCTTATGAGGATAATCGGGACGCATTATGCAATAAAAGTACGAAACATCCTTTGTTTTTGAAACACATGCTACTCAACAGGAACCGCGTCGAAATACCGGTCAACCGATTCGGGGTCAGCAAAAAAATGCCTTCCGGAAACGATCTTTCCGTCTGCAATGGTCCATAGCACTGACGCATAGTGATCAATGTTTATTCCGTCTTCCCGGTTGGTTTTGATATGTTGACACTCGATCAAATAATTATCTTTTTCCGCAACAATCAGTTTTTCAATTGTCGGTTTTGATTTACTCATGATGGCTCCCATTGTATCAAAAAATTTGATCACTTCATCGATACCATTTTTAACTCCCGCGTGTTTATGGCTGCCCAAAAAGTACCACACAACGTTTGCTGCCATAACATTTTTTACACCATCAAGGTCCCGTTTCATATAACTGTCAAAAAACTTGCTGATAACATCCTGGTTTGTCATATTAGGTGCGTTTGATTTTTGAAAATACTTTTTTGCCGGGAAATAGACACAATAGTCCTGCCAATATGGCGATTTTTTTTGCTTTGGAACAAGGGTTGTTATCTTGCGCCTGAATTAAAATACATCCTCATGGTACAGGAAACAGGAACCATTTCCATTAATACGGAGAACATCTTTCCCATCATTAAAAAATTTTTGTATTCCGATCACGAGATCTTCCTGAGGGAGTTGGTAAGTAATGCCGTAGACGCCACTCAAAAAATGAAAAGGCTCAGCTCATTGGGTCATTACAACCAGGAGCTCGGCGATATAAGGGTCAAAATAGCTGTTGACCCAAATGCGAAAACGATAACTGTTTCGGATAATGGCGTTGGAATGACAGCCGAAGAAATCAAAAAATATATCAACCAGATCGCTTTTTCCGGAGCCACCGAATTCATGGAAAAATTCAAAGAAGCGCAGGATGCCAATGAGATCATTGGGCGCTTTGGCCTCGGCTTTTACTCTGCATTTATGGTTGCTGACAGGGTTGAGATCCAAACGTTATCTTACCAGGATGGAGCCGAACCGGCGAGATGGATCTGTGATGGCAGTACTTCTTTTGAGATCACTGAAGGCAATCGCATGGAAAGAGGGACTGATGTAATTTTATATATTAACGACGACTCGGAAGAATTTTTACAGGAGCACCGCATCAATGAAATATTGAACAAGTACGCGAAGTTTCTGCCGGTGCCCGTGCAGTTTGGAACAAAGAAGGAAACGGAGCCCGACGGAGAAGATGAAAATGGCAAACCAAAATATAAAACTGTCGAAGTTGACAATATTATCAACAATACTAACCCTATTTGGACAAAGGCTCCGGCTGATCTGAAAGACGAAGATTATCTGGATTTTTACCGCGAATTATACCCTTTCTCTGAAGAGCCATTGTTCTGGATTCACCTGAATGTTGATTTTCCATTCCATCTCACGGGTGTTTTGTATTTTCCAAAACTGAAAAATGATTTCGAGATCCAAAAAAATAAGATCAAACTTTTCAGCAGGCAGGTTTTTATTACTGATGAAGTAAAGGACATTGTCCCTGAGTTCTTGATGTTACTACACGGCCTAATTGATTCACCGGATATCCCTCTCAACGTAAGCCGTTCCTTTTTGCAGGCTGACAGCAATGTGAAAAAGATAAATAGTTATATCTCCCGGAAGGTTGCAGATAAACTGCAGGAGTTGTTTAAAAAAGATCGCAAAGCATACGACGAAAAATGGAACGACATTGGCCTTTTTGTAAAATTCGGTGCCATATCCGATGAAAAATTTTACGAAAAAGCAAAGGATTTTTTACTGCTCACCAATACGAATAATGAATACTACACCCTGGAAGAATACAAATCCAAAGTAAAAGATTTTCAAACCGACAAGGATGGCAACCTTGTTTATCTCTACAGCTTTGATGCTGAAAGGCAGCACAGTTACATACAGACGGCCAACAAGCGGGATTATGATGTGTTACTGATGAATTCGCCCATCGATACACACTTCATACACCACCTTGAAATGAAGCTGGAAAAAACTTCACTGAAAAGGGTGGATGCAGATGTGTTGGATAAATTGATTGTAAAAGATGATGCAGCTAAACATTCATTATCCGATAACGAAATAAAAAAGCTCACGGACATCTTCGACAAAGCCATCAACAATTCGAGTATGAAGGTAGAGGTAGAGAACCAGTCTGCAGATGCGATGCCGGTGACGATAACGATAGAAGAATGGCTACGGAGAATGAAAGACATGTCGAGATTAGGCGGTGGCATGAATTTTTATGGATCAATGCCCGACAGTTATAAGGTATCGGTCAATGCCAATCATAAACTCATATCCAAAATATTGCAGGCAGAGGAAACAAAACAAGGTGAGATGGCGAAACAGGCGTTTGATCTTGCCTTATTAGCACAAGGGATGTTAAAGGGCGCTGACCTGACTGCTTTCGTTGAACGAAGTGTGCAGATCATCTAAGAATATCCCTCAATATTGCTTTTCTTTGAGGAATCTTATTTCGAGCCCTAAGGTCCCTTCCCTTAACGAGTTGTACCCGGCAAAAAAGCCGAAGGTTTCATTTAGATTATAGAAGAGTAGCGCGCCGCCGCCAAGTTCGGATTTTGTTTTATGAATGTAGTGGTATGCACCTGCCGAAGCGCTACTGTCGCTGGCATTATAATAATAATACCGTTTACCAAAAGAGAGCTCCGCTGAAACAGAAAAATGCTCTGTCACCACTCTTGTGTAACCAATATCGATTGAATAAAAATAATCCCCTTCGCCGATTCCCTTTGTGCCGGGAATTCTTCCATTGGTTTTTTCCCCGAGCGCATTATTGAAAATTTGATAGCTTCCACCAATAGATGCAGCATTTTTATCAAAGTAATACTTTGCAGCGAGCATCGGAGACTTGGAAGTCCCCATTCCGACGTCGAAGGCAAATCCCTTTTGCCCAGACGCAAGCAACACGAAAAAAACGGCAGGAATAAAAACTAAGATTTTTTTCATTGATTTTAATTTGCAGTCAGGTACTTAATAATTGCGCAAGGTTTAAAATTACAATATTAACTCGCAATTGGACTTTGAGCAATATTGTTATGCTCAGGTGCGTATGGTTGGGGCATTGTATCTTGCACCTTAAATGTAAATATATGATGAATTGTTTGACGAAGTTCAAAAACCCCCGCTAATTTCAAGGGTATAAATCGACGCCAGTAGCCACCTGAGATAGTCGTTTTTCATTACTCAAAATTTCCGGCTAGTATTTCTACTTTCTGTTAAAAGATAGCGGCCGGCCTTGACAAAAACGTTAAAAAGTATCTTTTCTATTCTTTAACAAACGCAGCCTCTGATGGCATAGTTTTTCTTTACTAATACTGAGCACAATTATTCATTCATCAAAAATTAAGTCTATGAAAAAATTATTACCCATTTTATCACTATTATTCATAAGCGCAATACTTATCTCCGCTTGTAATAATAAAGCGCCAGTCGATCCAAATGCCGGCAAAGTATTAACATATGTTGATACTGCTGGCCTCGCTGATTTCCAAAAATGGAAAACGCAAAACGAATTGAAAGACCCTCTAGTTTACTATACACAAGGGAACGAAGTTTCCGCCAGCCAGCCGGCAAAAAAGATCACAAAGAGCTATAGCACACCGCAAAGAAGTTCAAGCAGCGACGGTGGGAGTTTAAATTCTGTTTCGCAGTACCCTGCAAAAACAACCGCAAAAAAAGGCTGGAGCAGGAAGGCAAAAGGTGCAGCGATAGGTGGCGGTGGTGGTGCGATCCTCGGCGCAGTTATCAATAAGAATAATCGATTAGTCGGTGGTGCGATTGGTGGAGCACTGGGTGCAGGAATTGGTTATGTGATCGGAAATGAGTTAGACAAAAAACATGGAAGATAAATGGAATTACCGGGTCTCCACGGAGGCCCGGTTTTTATACGTTGCTAATTTCCCAGGTCAATTTCAACATCATATTTGTCTAGAAGACCGCTGACCTGTGACAAAGAAAATTTTGCCTTTTTCATACGATTGATCTCTGGGTTTATGGAATAATTATATGAAGTGCGAAAATCGGCTTTCTCAAGTATAGTGTTTTCAAACTTTGCTTTTGCCAGGTTACAATTTTCAAAGGATGAATTTGCCAGGTCGCATTCAGTAAAATCTACCTCCTCAAGTTGTGAGTTCTTAAACACCGTCTTTTTTATTTTGGTTTTATAAAATGAAGAATGACCCAGGTTACAGTTGTCAAAACTAAAAGAAACTCCGAATTCGCTGCAGTTGTAAAATTGAAGTCCTAACATTTTACAATTAATAAATTGGACATCCCTGAATACAGTTTTTGACAATTGCGCTAGGCTTACATTGCAAGCCATGAATTGACAATCGATGAATTTTATTTCAGAGAGATCTGTGTTCGAAAAATCGCAGCTCGTAAACGTGCAGGTCTCATAATCGCCCTTCACAAGTGGATTCACTTTGAAGTCAATTCTATCATAGGTTTTGTCTGTAAAATCTGTTTCCATTGCCGGATATCTTCAGTCTAAGTTGCCTTGCATTTCAATCCTTATCGTTGTGACAAAAGAAAAACTATGTCGTTTCGTAGTACGGCCTCCGTGGAGCTTGACGCATTCGCTCATCAATTCTTTCTGCCAGCCATTGAAAATACTCACCCAGAAAAGGATCTGGTTGCTTTATTCGCATGTCATGGAACAGTATTTTATATTTCTCCCAGGCAAGGGTTACAAACGATCCCAGCGTTTTATCGACAAGATCGATATTGATCAATTTTTCAGCAACAAGCATACCCAGCGATTCCATTTGCTGCCCAAATTGAATAATGAACACCTGCTCCTTTGCCGGAAGCGCATTCATCTCTTTAGCGTTTGATGGCATGTTATGCGAATTAATAAAAAGTATAAGTTCGGCGAATTCACGTGTCTGAAATTTGCGCAGTGTTTCTATGGTAAGTCTTTCACGACGGTCACGATTCGCTGTATTTACCTGTGCAATGCCAAATATCAGCGCAATAATGAAGGATAAAGCAAGTGCAACATTCGCAATAAGCGTAACAGTATCCATCATACAAATCGTATTTGAATGCAATTAAAGATGCGATAAAAGCAAGAGACCTTTATTCGTCTTTGGCTTTTCGGCTAAAGTTTAGCAATATAGCTCGCGCTGTCTTTGAATTTATCCGGAGCCATTTCCACAAAAAAGTTCTTTACCCCACCGGTTTTTGCAGCGGCAAAAAATTCCTTCCAGTCAATGACTCCCTGGCCAATCGGAACTTCTTTTTTATCGGCAGTCCAGTCAGATAAATGAGATGAGACAAATCTTCCGGGATATTTTTTGAAGTAATCAGCTGCCTTGTATCCAAGATTGATCACTTCCGTTTGGAATTGCATTTTTACAAGATCAGGATCGAACGTTGCCATCAACGCATCATAGATCAATTGCCCGTCAAGCTTGTTGAACTCAAACTCATGATTATGAAAACCTGCCTGCATACCCGCTTTTTTAATTTTCTCTGCTGACTTGTTCAATTTAGCTGCCGCATCCTGGTAATCTTTTAATGTAGCTGTCTTCGGTAACCAGAAAGTAGAACATATCATTTGTGTAAGTCCCATCTGTTGTGACCATTCGATACGTCCATCCAGATCATCAAACAATTCGCCAGAACCAAAATGACAGCTTGGGCAGGAAAGGCCAGCGTCATTAATCATACTCTTGAGATCAGCCGTTTTCATACTTGCAAGAGAGCCAAAACCAAGAGTGGCGTAGCCCTTCGGGGAGCACATTTCTATAAGTTTATAACCCTGGTTTGCCATCATTTTTAATGTACCTGTGAGATCCTTACCCAGCGTTTCTTTCACACTCCAGGATTGAAACCCAATTGGGATATCATTGAAGGCGGCATTGGCAAATAATTCTTTCGGTAGCTGTGATAGAGCGAATGCAGCTCCGGCTCCTATAGTGGCTTTGCTAATAAATTCTCTTCTGTTTAATTTTTTCATATCGGTATTTTATTGGTCCAATTATTTTTTAATAAGTCGTTTTGCCTTTTTAAATAGTTGCAAGATCCCATCCTGATCTGTATTCGCGACTCAAATATTTATTTGCCTCCGGTACATTAGTGATTGAATGAGTAGTGGCATCATATTTTAAAAGCTTACCTGATCTCAATGCAACAGCATACAAATTGATTGCTTCCGTTAGATATTCAGCCTCTGAAAAATTACCCGGGTATTGTTTGCCCGTTTTACATGCCTCAACAAATAACGATAGAGCATCGGTTGTTTTTTCAACCTGGTTCCTGTTGTCTGCATTCGCCTTGGAAGGATCTTCCATCTGTTTACCTGAAATGATCTTTGGTGCCTGCACATTGAATCCGGCAAGTATCTTACCTTTGTCGCCAACGAACATCATCCCTTCTGCTGGTAACTCTTTATTGTCATTCAATAATTCCGTCGGTATCGGAGGCCGCATACCACCATCATACCACACAAGGTCGATAGCCGGTCTCGATCCGTTTGCCGGATATTTAAATCGTGTTGAACTCGCCATGGGGAAAGAAAAATTGTTTGCGATCTGGTAGGGAACCGGGTCTTTCATCCCGCACACATGACTAAGATTCGGTTCTACAGTCGTAGGAGATGTTAACTTCAATGCATTAAATACAGTCCATAAACTATAGTGACCCATATCAGCCATTGAACCTCCGCCGAAATCATACCAGCCACGGAATACCATGTGAGTATAATCAGGATGATATGGACGCTGTGCTTCAGGACCCAGCCAAAGATCCCAATCGAAACCGTCTGGCACAGGCGGTGTATCCTTTGGTATATCCGGATATTGTGGCCATACGGGTCGGTTTGTCCAATTGTGAACTTCTGTTAGCGTTCCAATGGCTCCTCCGTTTATCCACGCCATCACTGTTTCCATCGAGCCATTGGAATCCCATGGTATTAGGTGTGTGATCACTTTGCTGTTGCGTGCCATCTCAATTATTTTCTTTCCTTCGAGCAAACGATTGGACAATGGTTTGTGCATTAAAACATGTTTGCCTTTTTTCATGGCGGCCATGCTAAGAACACCATGGAGATGGTCAGGGGTCATTATCTTGACCGCATTAAGATCTTTCTCTTTTTCCAGGAGTTCACGTGCGTCTGCATAGGCGGTGCAACCTTTATAATTTAATTCAGGATGAACATTTGAATAAAATGTATCAACAATAGATTTACCGTTATCCCTTCCACCAGGGATCATGTTGTCGCCACCCTGCGTCCAGTTAGGATTATTGATCGTCTTTCGTATTTCATTTCGCAGCCAATCCTTTCCCCAGTCTTTATAGCCGATTGCTTGTTTATTGGGATCGCAAACTGCCACCACGTGAAACAAATTGCTCGACAATAATGGCAATAATTCTCGTATGCCCTGTGTTCCCACGCCGATATAAGCCAGCGTGATCTTGTCGCTTGGGGGGATATAGTTTTTTCCACCGAGCACGTGTCGTGGAAGGATTGTAAAACCGATTGCAGAAGCTGCGGCCATTTCAACAAATTTTCTTCTGCTTAGTTGCGAACTCTTGGGAGTATTTAAAATGGTTTCGTTTTGAATACCGGGAGTGGCATCCTGTTTGGTTTCATGTTTCATAAGCAATATTTTATCGTTAGAGAAGCGGGACTAATTTACGTTATTTGATGAATTAATAGCCAAGAATAAATAATCAAACGTGTGCGTGAGAAATAAAGATCTGTCGCATTCTGAGCAATTGTAGCATTAGACTTTTTAAGATTATTATATCTGAACAACGTGAGGCGTATATTCGTCTCCTGGCAATTCGTCGACACCAATCGGATTCCAATGGAAACAGGTTATCTCATCTGTCTTCTTGTACATAACCAGGTCTTGCTTTACTTAACTCTTACCCATTTTTGCCTCCTGCTTAAGCCATATCCTGTCGCACCAATAATAGTTCGATGTTAATCAAACACAAGATGACCGAACAATTCATAGTCGTGAAAATTTTCATCTCTCACTTTTTGCCATTCCCAGGATGATTCACCATTGTCGTGGTCAATACGATAAAAATTAGCACGCCAATGAGTACCTTTTTGAGGGGGCACATTGTTCAAAGGTTTAAGTAGTGCATAGGGTATAAAGAATTCAGCTGTCCACGAGGTAACTGCATCGCCGCTTTTATTTATATGTACCGCATGTTTTGTTTTACGATTTGCCTCATAATGCCACGGCCGCCATCCAAGAAATTTCCCTTTATTGTTCGGGACTAAAATGGGTAACTCGTAATTGAGAGGAGACAGTTCATACTCAAAATAGATCGGGTTCGATTCATCAGTCCAGAAAAAAGCTTCCACTACATCTTCATTCCAGAGATCGAGAAAATCACCTTGCAGCGTAGCGGTTATTTTATTGTCCTCGCAATGATAAAGACAATAAATGCCTGAATCAGAATACATCATTTTTACCCTGGCCTTATAGGAAGCACCACCTCCTGTTTTCGTCAATTTTAACCATTCAGAATTGCTCCAGTTAGTGGCACTGCCATCTCCCTTGATTTCAAAATCCGCTGTATACTTCACTTTCAATGTATCTTCTTTTGCAATCGAGACTGTCGCGTTGGGGCCGGAAATACCAGCTACCTGGCCAATTAAAAAGATCGCATTGTATAAGAAATTTGTCATCAGTTGACTTTTTATAAATTTAAGTTATCCGGGGAAATGAAATCAGAATATCCCAATATCTCAATAACATTCTATCTCAGATATAGCGACCTGCTTTTGTGCATGAGCAAAATTTATCCTGATACGTGTTGTAGTTATCTTATCAAAAGATAGAGTGGTCTCAGTGTTTCCGACAGGCTTAGCCGGGCGTTGTTCTTTTATTGGCACCTGTATCCACTTATTGCCATATTGAAATTCAATGGTGAAACTATCCGGAGCGAGAAATGTTTCATTGTCTGCAACGGCATAGATCTTGATCATGGAAATTTCTCTCGGTTGTCCAAAATCGATCGAGAACCAATCGGTTTTCGCGATTGAGCCAAGTGTTGTCCACCGGTTAGTGATCTCGGGGAAATACCAGGTCTTTCCATCGATCGCCTGGTAGAGAGATGTATCGGGAAGCGTGTTGACCGAACCGGACGGCATTGGGTAATCTTTGCGCCAAATATTTAAGGCATGATTGGGTTGCTCCTGCCGCGAATGTTCTATAATTGTCGGGCCAACGATGATAGCCTGCTTATCTCCTATTTTTAACAGCTCAGCTTTTTTCCCATCCACTAGTGCACTCAATCCCTTTCCTACTTTGTACCTGGTACCATCCCTGTCATAGACTATTGTCAATTTATGACCATGATAAAGAACATCGTCAAGACAGAAATAATCAATCGAATTATCGATAAGAGGATTTAAAACAAGTGTGTCGCTCCCGGAAGGACGAATACCGCAAAGACCTGTTATGATAAGATTGTTGTAAGAAGAGTGATTGTAATGATTGCTCCAGTAATAAAAAACGATCGGTCCCCCGAGATTCGGATCATAATTTTCAACAAGGTTGATCTTACCGTTAGGAAGATAATGCTGTTGTGTATACAACCGCAAAATTTTTAAATAGTCGGATGCAGTAATGATCTTTTGATTGTAATGATTCAAAAAATTGGCCATCGCTGTGATCACCTGGCTTGTTTGATAAGGCCAGCTTGGTCCGTTCCACTGGCTTCCCCGTTGCCCTTCGAAAAAAACAAATTGTTTGAAATAATATTGATAAGAAGGTTCGTTCGTTCTCAACCCAAACTTCCCAAGCAATTGTGTTGTATCTATGATGTGTTTCCACGCCTCATTGTACGTTTGATTGTCCTCTGGTAAATTGAAATACCAGGGAATAAGGCCAGCTAATTCGCGACCGCGAATAAAATCCCAATGCCGTACATATTGATTACTCACTTTAAACCTGTCTGTAAAATGTTTCAGTGAATCATTCCATAAACTGTGTTGCACGTCTGCTTTTAACCAGGCAGCTTTCACTAAGTATTCTTTGGTTAGCTCAGCATCACCCTTCATTGCTGCTATATGAGCAATTGCCATTGCATTACCATACATATAACTGTTTATGGTTGGCCTGTATGCTTCCCCATCATTAAAGCCATCCTTTCCTCCGGAAGCATCAATAGATGCAATGGTGTATTCAGTTGCGTCAGGCATCGCAGGTATGTAATAAAGATTCTTGCCTTGATCATAATGATCACTCCATTCCCTGTACATACGCTGCATACTGTCAAGCTGTTTTACAATAAAAGCAGAATCTGCATTCACAAGATATCTTGCATAGGCAGCATCAGCAATGCTTTCACTATAACGCCGGTTATTACCTCCCTCCTGGTACAAATAATTAATATACCCGTCCATATAACGACCGTCCCTCAACCAACGGCCCTCATAAATATGGTGCATGGATGCAGCATTGATCGTGCAGTAAGGCTCCCTGTCCCACGGAACATGGTTAATAAATTCAGTGATAACGTAACTATTCTCACCCACGTGACGGATATGCGCTTTGTAAAGTTTCCACCGGTAATAATATACTTGCTCAATTTGTTTATCGGAGCATTCAAAAAATGGGATATTGTCCAAATACCATCGAGCATCTTCCTCGTAATACTCTTTGGCCAATTTTCCATGATCCGGAAGAGCAAATTGATCTTGGTGAGCGCAGCTGAATAAGATAATTGTTAATAAGGCAAGCAGGTTTTGCGCAGCAGATCTTTTTCTTGTGAGGCACATTATTTATTGTTTGTTGTCGGAACACATCAATAGAAACAAATTGATCACTCTGAAAGTGGATATCCAATTTCCCAATGAAGGCCGAAAGGATCAGCGAGTCTTCCTAATCTCCAGCCATGATCTTCTCCAACGGGAAAAATTTCTGCGGCTCCTGCCTTCAACGCTTTTGCGAAAACAGCATCCGGATCATTCACGGTGAGGATCATTCGTACTGAGTCTCCACCTAACTGCCTTCCAACCGTATTTTCGGAACCACCACTTACCCAAAATTCGGCTCCATTCACAGACAATCTTACAATCAACCCGTCGGGAGTTTCTAAACGATATGTTTCAACAGCATCAAAGGCCGCTTTGTAAAACTCCGCTGCCCTTTCACCACTTTGAACGGTAAGCCATGGCGCAATAGTTGTATGAATTGATCTCTCTTTCACCGCTAATTTTTTCTGAGGTTCAATCTTGCTCCTTGTTCCTGTCCTTCGGGTCCTTATGTCTTGTCGCTTGTGCCATCTTTAATAAATTAATAAATTGTAAATGAATCCTTACTTAAATCTCAGTGTCAACGTACACCCATGCTTTCTTTCCCGATTCAAGCATCACACTGACCCGTTTATAATTTTGGGGTTCATATTTGTCAGCTAATAAAAGTTCGTCGTTTGTAACTTCCAAAGCCATCCCATTGACCCTATCCCTTTCATTGTTGGAAATAAGGAGCGTCTTCTGATATTTTGCTTCTCCTTTTGACAGAAATGCTTCATCCGCAATTTCAATTGTGGAAATTTTATAACCCCTCAAAACGTCGACTGACCCGGACAAAATTCTTCCAAAGAGATCGAGCTGGACCGTTTTTTTCTGAAGTGTTCCATATGAAAACAGGTATTCATTCATTTTCATTCAACAATCTTCCTAAATATCTAATTTTTTCGGTTTGTGTCCATCCGAATTTGATGATAAAATACAGCGAGGGTGAAAACTAAATGATTTACATTTATATCCCAAAAAATAAAACAATGAAGACCATTAGCCAACTTTTATTACTCGTTACTGTGCTGTTTTGTTCAGCGTCTGTGTACTCGCAAACTGTTGATGAAATTATTTCTAAGCACCTCGATGCTGTGGGAGGAAAAGACAAATTAAGTACTATTACTTCAGTGCATATGGAAGGCACAGTGGAAGTAATGGGTACAAGCGGCACCACCAAATCAACCATTCTAAATGGAAAGGGAGCCAGAAACGAATCGGAGCTCGGCGGACAACAAGTAGTCAATGTTATTACTGACAAGGGAGGATGGCAAATCAACCAATTTGCAGGAATTAGCGACCCCCAGGCGATAAGTGATGAACAGTACAAGGCCGGCGAAGACCAGATATATGTTGAACCTTTTTTGGATTATGCGGCAAGAGGTGGAAAAGCAGAGCTGGTCGGAGAGGAAAAAATAGGAACGGTAAATGCACACAAAATAAAATACACGAACAAAGATGGTGCTGTGACCACTTATTATATAGATCCCACCACCTTCCACGTCATCCAGATCTCTGCAATAAGCAACAATATGGGGCAAGAAGTTGAAGTGAAGTCAACCTATTCGGATTTTCAAAAGACAGATTACGGGATTGTTGTAGCTCGTTCGATTGATATTGATTTTGGCGGCCAATTTACAGTTACATCGAAAGTTCAAAAAGTTGACGTGAACCAACCTGTAGATGCGGCTATCTTCGAAATGAAGAAGTAATGATTCTTTTTCAATCATGAGGACTTAAAGGAGATTTGTCGCCCACCAACCAGATGTGTCCGAAAGGATCTCTAAATCCTCCTTGTCGGTGTATTCCCCAAGGCGCTTGATGATTCCTTATATTATCGAAGCTTCCATCGGGGATGCCTTGACAGCCCTCATTATAAATGTGTCGGGATCATTACAAAACACTTCGACCCTTGCTGAGACTATGCCCAGTTTCTCGGGGCTTTCCCATCCGTTATTTGCGGGCTCGCCAACAAAGAAAGCTTCTCCTTCGATCTCCATACATGCGACAGAACCCAGAGTTCATAGTACAGTTGCCCCGAGACCCTTTCTATACCACTCAACAGCTTTGGGAGCATCTGTAACCGCAAGCATGCGATATAACAATAGTGCTGTCATTAACTTCCTTATCTATTTAGCAACTTTGATAAATCTACGCTTTGGCACATGGAAACATAAACAAAAAGACGTCGCTTCACGACTGTGATCGCAAAGCAACGTCAACTTGTTTTTAACTGCACAGGTTAGAACGGAGAGTAATCAAATTTTTGTCCGCCGACAGATGCCTCATACATCAATCCACCTTTTTCCTGGGTGAACACCATTACGCCCTCCCTGTATTTCACATTGCCAGAGGCGCCTACAGTTGCGGCCACTGCAGAAGCCTGCGCATCAAATTCAATTTTATTTTGTTTGAAGCGATCCACTGCCGCCTGGTTTTCAAAAAATATTACTTCGCGATAGGCTTTGCCACCAAACTGAAAACCTACATTAACTTGTTTCATACTTGCGCGGCCGACGGCCTTTCCGCCCTCATACAAAATACCATTACCGGCAGCACCGCCCACTCCAATGGCACCTTTGCCCACATTAGGAAATATTACATAGCCAGCCGAATTGTCAAATAAATGTTGCATCAGGCTATCTGTTTTAATAAAATGAGCTTTTGCATCCTTGCTGTCGTCCATAAGTTTTGCGTCTTTATCCTGCGCCAAAAGCGACATCGGCATCGCAAGAGCTGTTACCACGAACAATGTTGCTGCGATCTGAATGAACCTTTTCATACTTAATTTTTTTAATCTTATTGTTGATAATAATAAAGAATACATTACTATGATTAGTTAATCAAAGATTTTGCCAGCATTATTAAAGGCTTGTTATAATATCGCTACCCCATTATTATAATAACCTACTTTTGCCCGTTCAATATATTTTTCAAAGAAATCTTGCTATATGACAACCGTAAATGTTTACCTCACTTTCAAGGGTAATTGTGAAGAAGCCTTCAATTTCTACAAGTCTGTATTTGGTGGAGAAATTCCTTACATAGGCCGATATAAGGATATGCCGCCACAGGAAGGGCATAAAATGGATAGCAAGGATGCGGAAAAAATTATGCATATTTCATTGCCTATAAGCAAAGAAACGGTCCTGATGGGCAGTGATACCGGTGGCGAATGGGCTTCCAGTTACTCGCAGGGAAACAATTTTTCCATTTCTATAAACACGGACAAAAAAACTGAAGCCGACAGACTATTTAATGGTCTTTCTGCCGGTGGGCAGGTCACGATGCCGATGAACAAAACATTTTGGGGCGATTATTTTGGAATGTTCACTGATAAATTCGGTATTAACTGGATGATCAGTTTTAATGAGGCACCGCAAAATAAATAAGCTCGTAATCACTTTCTCAGGTAGTCGTCGGTCTTGTCCAGCCAATCCTGTCTTGGAGGAGCCCAGGTATCTATTTCCTCAACCTCACCGATCATCAGCGCTTCATGCGGAAGATTCGACGGGATCACAACTACATCACCGGGATGCAACTCCATCATTTGCTCTTTATTTTCTCCAAACCAAAAACGTATCGTACCCGACAGAACCTGGGTGACCTGCTCATGCACGTGACGATGGAGCGGTACTAAAAATCCATCCTTAAATTTTATCCGGGAG
>Ga0207679_10000608_pt1 | contig 23842 bp, 10 predicted proteins | sample KBSC73metaG_FD_184320 | JGI IMG/M metagenome (GOLD analysis project Ga0207679, IMG submission 184320) | Corn rhizosphere microbial communities from Kellogg Biological Station, Michigan, USA - KBS C7-3 metaG (SPAdes) (version 2) | ecosystem: Host-associated > Plants > Roots > Rhizosphere > Soil ... | reverse complement strand
ATACAAAGTGCCAATAGAAACCAGAATCACAGCCCCATTTTGCCACCAGAATGTTCGTGTAGAATTCAGTCTTGCTTTAAAAGACCGGTCGAATTATATCGTGGTAAACGCTTGATATTATGAATTGTCCGCGCTGCCAGTCCGATAATCCGCCCAATGCGGCGTTCTGCGATCAGTGCGGCGCACGGCTCGAAACGGCCTGCCCTAACTGCGGTGAATCAAATCGTCACGGTGCCAAATTCTGCAGGAACTGTGGTCACACAATAACCGAGACCGTAACAACAGCAGCCCGGGCCCTTGGAGTACCGGCGCCCGGCACGTACGTTCCTAAATATCTTGCCGAAAAGATTCTAGCTACACGTCACATGTTGGAAGGTGAACGGAAGCAGGTCACCGTCCTTTTTGCTGACATAAAAGGCTCCACAAAATTGATAGAAACATTAGATCCCGAAGAGGGTCAGAAAATCATCGATCCAGTTCTTCGCATCATGATGGATGCGGTTCACCGCTATGAGGGAACCGTCAACCAGGTTTTGGGCGATGGCATCATGGCACTCTTCGGCGCGCCTTTGGCGCACGAAGATCACGCGCTGCGCGCTTGCTATGCAGCGTTGGCAATGCAGGACGAGATGCGCCGCCATCGCCAGAAGCTTGGCCAATCCGAACAGAGTGGTTTGCAGATCGGTGTTGGTATGAATACCGGGGAAGTTGTGGTGCGATCTATCGGCAACGACCTCACAATCGACTACTCGGCGTTGGGCCATACCACACATCTCGCAGCGCGGATGCAGGAGCTTACACAACCGGGTCAAGCTTTGATGTCGAGCAGCACCCTACGGCAAGTCGAAGGGTTTGTTCATGTCCAGCCCCTAGGTCCAACACAAGTAAAAGGTGTTTCACAGCCCGTCAGCGTTTATTTGCTGATAGGGGCAACCGCTGCGCGCACTCGCGTGCAGGCGGGCGCAGCTCGCGGTTTGACCCCCTTGGTCGGCCGGGACACCGAAATTGAAATCTTCAAAAAGCTTGTCCAGCGAGTAATCGCTGGTCGCGGACAAATACTAGCGATGATCGGCGAGGCCGGTATAGGTAAGTCGCGCCTCGTCCACGAATTTACTCGCCATCAACTGCCGCCAGGCTGGATTGTGCTTGAGGCTACATCCGTCTCTTACGGCAAGGCAACTCCATATTTTCCTCTCATCGAAATGTTGCGCAGGTATTTTCAAATAGCCGATGGCGCGCAGGCTGAAACTGTCCGGGAGCGGGTCGTGACGCATATTTTGGAACTTAGCAGTTTACTTAAGGACACGATCCCGCCGCTACTCTCGTTACTTGGCGTTTTATTGGACGACAAAAATATTTACCCACAACCCGGCCGGAACTCACTATCGGACGCACAAGACTTGGGCGGCCTGATCATGCGTTTCAACTCGATGGATCCCCAGCAACGGCGCCGTCACATTTTCGATGCAATTAATCGCCTGCTGGTCCGAGAGAGTCAAGGACAACCCCTGTTGGTCGTTTTTGAGGATCTCCATTGGATTGATAACGAAACAGAAGCATTCCTCGATGACTTGATGGAAAACGTTCCGATGGCCCGTATCCTAGTTCTCGTCAATTATCGCCCGGAATATACCCACGGTTGGGCGAAAAAAAGCTATTACACCCAACTCCGCGTGGACCCATTGCAGCCGACAAGCACGGAGCAATTATTGCACCACCTTCTCGGGCGCAATGAAGATCTTGCACCACTCAAGGCTTTACTTGTTCAACGGACTGAAGGAAACCCGTTTTTTGCGGAAGAAAGCGTCCGATCTCTGGTCGAAACTGGCGTTTTGACTGGTGAAAAAAGCGCATACCGACCAGCGTTAAAGATCAATGAGATTGACATTCCAAGCACCGTCCAAAACGTCGTTGCAGATCGTATAGATCGACTGCCCACGGACGAAAAGCACCTGTTGCAAACAGCTGCTGTAATCGGCGTACGAGTACCTTTTGGATTGCTACGTGTGGTCTCGCAGTTGCCCGATGATCAATTTTATGAATGTCTCGCCCATCTTCGATCTGCGGAATTTCTTTTTGAAACAAATCTCTTCCCTGAGTCGGAATACACTTTCACGCATGCTCTCACGACTGAAGTCGCATATGGGGCACTACTGCAGGACCGTAGGACTTTTCTTCATGCAAAGATAGTGGACGCTCTCGAGCAAATTCAAGGCGACAATTTACAGGAATATGTCGAAATGCTTGCGCACCATGCACTTCACGGTCAACTGTGGGACAAGGCAGTTCCCTATTTTAGCCAATCGGGAGCTAAGGCGTTGGTGTGTTCTGCGTTCAAAGAAGCCGTCTCTTTCTTAGAACAAGGACTCAAGGCTTTAGAGCACGTGACCGATTCCCGGCACAAACTCGAATGGGCGATCGATTTTCGTTGTCAACTACGCAACGCTCTATTCTTGTTGGGTGAGTCTAAGAAGCTTTACCAATATCTAAAAGAGGCGGAGAATCTCGCGCAAACCCTTGGAGATGAACTCAGAATTGGCCGGGTACTTAACTTTTTGTGCAGTTATGCAGGCTTAGCGGGCGATCCTGATGCAGCGGTCTCATACGGACGGCGGGCTCTGGCATTACGGCTCGTCAGCGCTGATCCATCGATCGGTGCGGTAGCACATTATTATTTGGGGGCTGCTTATAACAAGATGGGAATGTATAGAGACGCGATTGACGTCCTCACGCGGGGTCTGAAAGGGGTCGGACCCGAGCTGCGGCATGAACGATTTGGAACTACAGTCGTAATCTCGGTGGTCTGTCGGAGCCACTTGGTCCAATGCCTTGCTGCAACAGGTGATTTTGATCAAGGTATACGCTATGGCGAGGAAGGTATCCAAATTGCCAATGAAGTCGAGCATTCTGTCAGTCGTATATACGCCAATTGCAGCCTTGGGTTTCTGCTCCTCCTACGCGGCGAATGCGAGAAGGCAATCGGATTGCTCGACCTCAGCATGAAAATCTGCCAATCCGCGGGAATACCTGTTTACATTCCTTTTGTCGCATCGCGATTGGGAGCGGCCTATGCGATCGGCGGACGTATTGCGGACGCTTTACCCTATTTACAAGAAGGAGTCGGCAGTTCCGCTTCCGTTGGTAGAGTGGGATTTCTTCCGTTGAGCATGGTGTGGCTCAGTGAAGGTTATCTTCTCTCAGGACGAACTACTGAAGCACATGAGGTTGCAACCCGTGCATTCGAACTTGCGCAAACTCATAAGGAACGAGGACACGAAGCATGGGCATTGAAGATGCTTGGAGACATCGCCGGACATAGGGATCCGAGCACCAATGAAAGCGAAGTTTTTTACCACCGTGCTCTAATGCTCGGTCATGAATTGGGCATGCGTCCTCTCGAAGCGCATTGCCACGCAGGGTTGGGTAAGTTTAACTTAGCCCGAGGTGTTGCCGGCCTGGCGCGCGAGGAGTTCTGTAGGGCAATTGACTTGTACGACTCGATGAAAATGACCTTGTGGTCTGCTCCGCTCCGCGCGAGCCTCGAAAAGATTGCTGTCCAATAACAGCAACAAAATGGACAAGGCAATAGATATGCAGGCAGACAGTCATCTTGGCGCAGCCAATCAATTCACAAAATTCAAAATCGAGTATCTTGAGGGATCGATCGCAGACTGCTTTCAGCGACAATCGCAGGCACATAGTCAACGTCTCGCACTGAAAACGCGTGACCGACAGCTTACTTATGGAGAGCTGAATCGAGAAATCAACAGAGCCGCTCATGCGATTCTTCGTATCTCACCTAAGAACAATGACCCGGTAGCGGTGCTGTGTAAACCAGGAGCGTCATCGGTAATCGCCATTTTTGCTGTGCTCAAGTCGGGGCGTCCGTTTGTTCCCGTCGATTGCTCGCTTCCGGCGGAAAAATTGGTTCGCATAGTTCGGGATTTCACACCTCACATAGTCTGCTCTGATCAAGTGAACTTACAATTGGCAAATCAGCTGGTGCCAAATCCTGTTGGAGTGATCAACATAGACAGGGTAGATACCGGTCTGCCGGAGACGACTCCTGTATTAACAACCGATCCCAGCGACCTTGCATTTATCCATTATACCTCCGGGTCCACAGGAGAACCGAAGGGGGTCATGGCGAATCATCGGACCGAGATTCATAACATCATGACGAACACGAATGCTTTGCGTGTCGTCCCCGATGATCGAATCAGCCTCGTTCGTTCCTACAATGTCGGAGCGACGCGCGATACTCTGCTCGCTTTACTGAACGGCGCCGCGCTACTGCCGCTCGATCTGAAAGACGCATCAATGGACTTGGGACGCTGGCTTTCAGAAGAGAATATTACGATCTTTACGTGTGTGACATCCCTTTTTCGCCTCGCGGTTAAGAATATCACGGCGCAAAACCCGTTTCCGAACTTGCGTGTGATACACGTTGGTGGAGAGGCGATTTCAAAAGGTGATGTTGAGCTATTTAAAAGACACTTTTCTGACTCATGTTTGTTTGTCGCTCGCCTCGGCCTAAGCGAAACTGAGACTCTCACCTACTACTTTATTACAAAGCAGACGGAGATCAGCGGCGAGCACGTTCCCGTAGGATACCCTCTTGAAGGCAATGAAATCTTGATAGTCGACGAGAAGGGAAACGACGTGGGCGTTAACCAAATCGGCGAGATTTTGGTTCGCAGCCGATACCTTGCCACTGGTTATTGGCGTCAGCCCGAACTTACCCGGACGAAGTTCGTGCCTAACCCAAAAGACGCAGACGTGCGAACGTATATCACAGGCGATTTAGGATATCGTATGCTCGATGGTTGTCTGGTTCATGTCGGACGAAAAGATTTTCAAGTCAAGATTCGCGGGCACCGCGTCGAACTTTCAGCAGTCGAGAAAGCGTTGCTGGATATATCGCAAGTGAAACAAGCCGCGCTTCGTTCGTGGCAGGATAGCCGAGGAGCCCATCGGTTGGTTGCTTACGTTGTGCCTCAAGACAACAGAGCACTGGATATCGGAGAAGTGCGTTGTCTGCTGGAAGAGAAGCTGCCCTCTTACATGCTGCCATCATGGTATGTTCGTCTTGACTCACTGCCGCTTACACCGGGCGGAAAAGTGGATCGCACCGCCCTTCCCTTGCCCGAGATTGCTCGGCCTCAATTAGCCACTCCATACATTGAGCCGGAGACAGATGTTGAGAAGGCTTTGTGCAATATATGTGCAGAGGTTTTGGGCGTCGATCGGATCGGCGTTAATGACAACTTTTTTGACCTTGGTTGCGATTCGTTGTTGGCGACCCGGATCGCATCCCATATTATGGAAACGTTTACACCAAGACGCTCGGTGAACACCTATCAAGTGCCGACTGTTAGCAAGCTCGCAGACTTTCTGAGTCAACATGAAAATCATCCCGATGAGGCGGCAACTATCGCCCGTATTTTGCTGCAAATCGAGAGTATTCCCTCCAAAGAGATAGAAATGGTGCTCGAGGAGCGGACAGGGCGCCGGAATCGTGCCTGAAGATCAGTCAGAGAATTTCCCCAAGCCACGCCTTAGCCAAGCAAAACGAGAACTCTTCACACAGCTGCTTGCAGAGCACGGGATTCCGCGCGAGCCTAGAAAAGCAATCGAGGCTGGGCGATATCAAGATCAGCCACCGCTCAGCTTCGGCCAGGAACAACTCTGGTTTTTGAACGAATTACAGCCAGGGAGTGCTGTTTATAGTATTTCAAGAGCGCATCGCCTTTTTGGATCACTTAGTGTCGACGCGCTAACTCAAAGCTTAAATAGGGTCATTCACCGCCACACGATCCTGCGGACGACGTTTTCGACTAATGATGGAAGACCTGTACAGGTAATCGCACCAACTCTTCAATTGCAGACCCCTGTACTCGATCTCACGCAGTATCCGGTACAGCAGCGCGAGTCCGAAATTTCACGCCTCATCATTACTCAGGCACAAGAACCGTTCGATTTGCTCCGTGGTCCCCTAGTCCGCGTCACTTTGATACATGCGAATGAAGAAGAATGGATCCTAGTTTTTTCCGTTCACCAAATAATTTGCGATGGGCAGTCTATCACTCTTCTGTATCGAGAATTGGAATCGCTTTATGGCGAATGTCTCGGCACTCAAACGTCCTTACCCGAGCTGTCGATACAGTATAGCGACTATGCTTGCTGCCAGAGGGATGAACTTGAAGGTCAAAGACTTAGGTCATTGCTCGAGTTTTGGCAAGATCGATTTTCGGCACCGCCTTCGCCCATAAACCTTCCGACCGATCGAGCAAGACCGAAAATCCAATCGTTCACGGGGTCCCGGTACTGGTTGCACATAGATGAGGATCTCACTGCGGACTTAAAAGAACTCAGCGGGCAGGGAAATATTTCGCTGTTTGTTCTCTTGTTCGCAATTTTTGCAACTCTGATGAAACGGTACGGCGGCCAAGACGATATCGTTTTAGGCGTGCCCATTTCTAATCGGTATCGCCCAGAATCACAGCACTTGATCGGGTTTTTTGTGAATACTCTGGCGCTAAGGGTCGACCTATCTGGAAATCCTACGTTTAAAGATCTACTTGCGCGGATTCGCACCGTCTGCCACGAAGCATTTGCTCACGGAGAGCTTCCGTTCGAGAAACTTGTCGAAGCGGTCGGGCAAACGCGTAATTTGGGTCGGAATCCTTTGTTTCATGTCATGTTTGCAATGCAAGAGCCGGGCAACGAAGAACTAAAGCTTCATGGACTTCGAACCGAAGCATTAGATGTAGAAAATGGGACGTCGAAATTTGATCTGATGTTATCCCTGCAGGAGCGAAATCAAAAGCTTCTTGGTTCTATAGAATATACCGCCGATTTATTCACACCGGAGACCATCCAACGCGTGGCAGCACACTATCAAAATCTAGCGAATGCCGTTGTGGCTGATCCGGGTAAAGCGATCAGTATGCTGCCGATTCTCACAGAAGCCGAGCGGTATCAGATTCTGATCGAATGGAACGACACCGCAGCCGACTATCCTAAAGACAAGTGCATCCACCATCTGTTCGAAGAACAAGTGGAGAGCACACCGGAAGCCATCGCGATAGAATTTGAAGACCTGCAGATCACCTACCGAGAACTCAATTGTCGGGCAAACCAGCTAGCGCGTTACTTAATAAGTTTAGGGATCGGTCCGGAGAAGCTAGTCGGCATCTGCGTCGAGCGATCGATCGAGATGGTAGTCGGGTTATTGGGAATTCTCAAAGCCGGGGGAGCCTATGTGCCATTGGATCCTGCTTACCCTAAAGAACGTCTGCAGTTCATGCTGGAAGATTCCCAGGTCTCGGTGCTACTTACCACGCAAGATATCGTCGAAGATCGAAAATGGAGGATCGAAAATAGCGGCGATCCTCGATTGTCGATCCTCAATCCTCGATTGCGAGTCGTCAGCCTCGATCGCGACAGTTCGGTGATCGAACAGCAAAGTACCGAGAATCCGACTGCCCCCGTCAGCTCGAGAAATCTCGCCTATGTCATTTACACCTCCGGATCGACCGGTAAACCCAAGGGTGTTCAGATCGAACATCGCTCCGTAGTCAATTGCCTAAACGCAGTTGCAAGGCAGATTGATCTCACGCCGCAATATCGCTGGCTTGCCATCACGACGATTTCTTTTGATATTGCAGCACTCGAACTTTTTTCACCGTTGATCACCGGAGCTAAGCTTGTCCTTGCAAATTCCGAGGAGAGCAGGGACGCGACCAGACTAATTGCTCAACTCAAAACCTCCCAGACCAATGTGATGCAGGCAACGCCGTCGATGTGGCAGCTTCTCTTCGAAACGGGTTGTTGGGAGTGTCCCGCTGGGTTCAAGATTCTTTCCGGTGGCGAAGCTCTAACGCGCGGGTTAGCCAATCGTTTTTTAAATGGTACAGATTCAGTCTGGAATTTATATGGACCGACGGAATCGACCATCTGGTCAACAATGGCGAGAGTCACGGCGAATGAAAGTACAGTTCCAATTGGCCGGCCGATAGCCAACACGCACGCCTATATTCTCGATCCTAATTTGCAGCCGGTGCCCATCGGCGTTTCCGGTGAGCTCTACATTGGCGGCGATGGACTCGCGCGGGGTTATTTGAATCGCCCGGAGCTTACGGCCGAAAAATTTGTACGTAATTCCTTCAACGATGATCCTCACTCGCGACTCTATCGCACCGGCGATCTGGCGAAGTATCGACCCGACGGCAATATCGAATTCGTCGGCCGCTACGACAATCAGGTCAAGATCCGAGGCCATAGGATCGAACTCGGCGAAATTGAATCCGTGCTGATGCAACACGCGACGGTAAAACACGCCGTCGTTGTTCCTTTCGATGAAGTTGCGAGCAATTCCGACAATCCAAAATCCGAAATCGAAAATCCAAAATCCCTTGTCGCTTATGTCGTCGTCAGTAACGAGCCGACACCGACCGTTGCCGAATTACGAGGATTCCTACAGGAGAGAGTGCCTGAATTCATGATTCCCTCAATCTTCATGTTTTTAGACGTTCTTCCCCTCATGCCCAACGGCAAAATTGATCGCGATGCAATGCCGTCGCCAGATGGCGAGCGATCACAACTTGATCCGGCTTTTGTTGAACCTCGTACGGAAATCGAAGAGTTAGTAGCGCAAATTTGGCGCGAGCTGCTCAAGCGCGATCGCATCGGCGTTTGTGATAATTTCTTCGAGCTCGGAGGCCATTCGTTACTCGCGATGCGCGTTGTTGCGCGTTTGCAAAACAACTTTCAAGTGGATTTTCCGCTGCGCAAACTATTCGAACTGCCGACAGTCGCCGGTCTGGCAGAGTACATCGATAAGCTTCGCCGTAGCAGCGCGGGCACAAGTATCATGCCGATTGTGCGCGCCAATCGGCATCAAGCGCTACCATTGTCATTTTCACAACGGCGACTTTGGTATCTGCAGAAGGTCGATCCGAATCTGTCGGCGTACAACATACCCGCGGCCTTTCGGATTCGAGGTGATCTCGACAGATCCGCGTTAGAGCAAGCACTAAACGATCTGACCGCCCGTCACGAGATTCTTCGAAGTTGTATCAAGGAAGTTGACGGGAAGCCGCTTCAGGAAATCGCGCCGGACTTGCGCATCGCGCTCCCATTAATCGACTTCGCGGATCTGTCCGAAGAACAAGCGGAGGCTGAAACTAATCGACTGGTCGATGCAGATGTGCGCCGGCTTTACGATCTCTGCAACTGTCCGCTATTGCGCGCGACATTAGTGAAGCGCGCAGCCGACGATCATGTCTTGATCCTAAATTTCCACCACATCATCGCCGACGGCTCCTCGCTGGCGATTTTCTACCGCGAGCTCGCGTTTTTCTACGATGCCGCCTCTGATGCAAAGAAAGTGACACTGCCTCCACTTCCGATTCAATACGCCGACTTCGCAGCCTGGCAACACGACTGGCTCAAGTCGGACGCCTTCGAAATCCAAATCGCATACTGGAAGCATCAGCTCGCCGACTTGCCGGCGCCGGTCGAATTGCCAAAAGATTTCGATCGCCCGGTGCTGCTTTCTTATCGCGGCGCCAGATTGACCAGGCAGTTATCCGAGCAGTCAACCGACTTGTTGAAAACCTTCAGCCGCCAACACAGCACGACGCTGTTCATCACGCTCTTTGCAACATTCAATATTTTGCTGTCGCGCATTACCGGTCGAGAAGACATCGTTGTTGGGTCGACGATCGCTGGACGCAATCGAGCTGAGACTGAGAGCCTGATCGGTTTCTTCATTAATGCCCTGCCACTTCGTACCGATGTTTCCGGGGACCCGAGCCTCTCAACGTTGCTTCAGCGCGTCCGCGAGATCTGTCTCGATGCCTATAGTCATCAAGAGATGCCATTCGAGAAACTCGTCGAGGAGCTGAGGCCTCCACGCGATCCTGGACACAATCCTATTTTCGATATCCTTTTCAATGTTGCCGATACTTCGGAGCGCACATTGGCTCTGCCTGGATGCTACATCGTCAAGCTTCCACCGCCGGCTCCGGAAGCAAAGTTCGATATCGTACTGCACGCACCGGAGATAGCCGGCAAGATCGAACTCGTTGCCGTTTACAATACGGCCTTATTCCGCGAAGAGCGCATCGCGCTCATATTGGAACAATGGGCAATTCTTTTGGAGCAAGCTACGAGGACCCCCGAACTGCCCATTCGCGAGTTGTCGCTGGTTACGGACAGCTCTCGCGCATTGCTCCCCGATCCTACCGAGGTTCTCGATAAGAAATGGGAAGGCGCGATTCATGAGATATTGAGCGAGCAGGCACGGCGTTCACCAGACTCGATCGCGGTGATCGATCCGGAAGAAAGATGGACTTATCGCGAGATTGATGAGGCCAGCAATAGGCTTGCTCACGCCCTGATCGCCGCGGGAGTTGAACCGAAAGACACAGTAGCAATCTACGCCAGCCGCAATGCATCCCTGGTCATCACGATTTTCGGCGTACTCAAAGCGGGCGCATCGTTTTTAATCCTCGATCCGGCCTATCCAAGCGCGCGGACGTTCGATTATCTCCGAATCGCGCAGCCGAAAGGATGGTTGCAGGGTGCGGGCGGCGGCGAGCTATCGCAAGATCTGGTCAATTATCTCGACAATCTAGATTTGCGTTGCCGGATGTTCATTTCCGCAACAAAGACCGACCTGCTAAAAACTCTATCTCCATTCCGGAACGATCGCGTATCAATTAGCATCGATGCCGATAACCCTGCCTATATCGCATTTACATCTGGCTCGACCGGGGAACCGAAAGGCGTCATCTGCCGTCACGGACCGATCACTCACTTTCTGCCCTGGCAGCGAGAAGCTTTCGGGCTGACAGAGGACGACCGTTTTGCGATGCTTTCCGGCCTCGCCTACAGTCATCTGCACCGGGATGTATTTACCGCCATTCATTTCGGAGCGACGATTTACATTCCAAACTCTTCCGAAGCCCGCTCGCCCGATGAGCTCGCAAATTGGCTTGATCGCAATGCCATTACAGTCCTCCATCTCACCCCTGCACTGGGCGAACTGTTATTGACCAGCGTTGCGACGCGCCTGCCGTCGGTCCGCCGAGTGTTTTTCGGCGGTGATATTTTGCCGATATCCGAGGTCGCGCAAATTCGTGAATTGGCGCCCAATGCAATCGTCGGCAGCTTCTACGGTGCCACCGAAACTCAACGCGCCGTTGGGTATTATGAGATCACCGATGACGATATTTTGAATCATCAAGTGGCAAAAAAAACCGCGCCCCTTGGGCGCGGAATCAAAGATGTACAACTTTTAGTGCTGAATAAAAGTGCGCAGTTAGCCGGCATCGGCGAACTCGGCGAGGTATTTGTCCGCAGCCCTCATCTCGCGGCAGGTTACATCGGCGACGACGAGCGCACGCAGCAGATGTTCGTAAACAATCCTTTCACCGACGACCCGACTGACCGCCTGTATCGAACCGGCGAGCTGGGTCGATATATGCCCAACGGCAACGTGGAATGGGCCGGCCGCAACGACCGCCGGGTGAACATCCGCGGATTTCGCATCGAGTTGGAAGAGATCGAAGCGGTTCTCAAACAACACCCCACCGTCAACAACGCCGCCGTGATTATGCAAGAAGTGGAAATGCCGAGTTCCGAAAGGCAAGAATCCGAAACCTCCGAAAATCGAAAATCCAAAATCGAAAATCCAAAATCTGACAGCCGTTTAGTGGCTTACATTGCTGCCTATGAAGAGGCACAAAGTCTCGAACACCTGCTGCACTCCTATTTGAGCGCACGGCTACCCGAATACATGGTACCCGTGCAGTTCATGATCTTGACTTCGCTCCCGCTAAGCCCCAACGGAAAGATCGATTATCGTGCCCTGCCACCAATGCGATTTTCAGCCGACAATACGGCCACAGCGCCGCGCAACGATATTGAAGTGAAACTCCAAGCGATTTTCGCCGAAGTGCTCGGACGCCCGGATATTGGAATTGATGATAATTTCTTCCGTATGGGAGGCCACTCGCTGCTGGCCGCGCGCGCCGCCGTCCGGATCGGCGACGCCTTCGGAGTTAACCTGGCCTTATCGGCTTTTCTGGAAATGCCAACGATCAGCGCGTTAGCATTGAGGGTCGCATCCCTTTTACCCCCTGGACAAATCAGCACGAAATCGGATAAAGACGACCGCGAGGAATTCGATTTATAAACGTCGGCGATTTTATCGCATATCTCGGTAACCTGGGCGTTAGGCTTCGCGCCGACGGCGAACGTCTGCACGTCGACGCACCAAAAGGAAAACTGTCCACCGACATACGCGCGGAGATCGCCGAACACAAAGCGGAAATTCTCGCGTATCTGAGGCAACAAGAAGCGTGCGAGCGCTTCGTCCCTCCGCCGATCAAACCGCGCGGTTCCACGGATCCCGCACCGCTGTCATTCGCGCAAGAACGGCTTTGGTTTTTGGAACAGCTAGAACCCGAAGCCGCCGTTTACAATATCTCCCGCGCGGTGCGACTGTTTGGAACTCTAAACTCCTCCGCCCTTGAAGCCAGCCTCAATGAGATCGTCAGGCGACATGAAACTCTCAGAACTGAGTTCAGATTGATTGATGGACAGCCCGTACAAGTTGTTCAGCCAAGCGCTGACGTTTCAATCAAAACTGTCGACTTAAGCTCACTCGCAGAAGACAAACGTCAAACGGAAATAGCCCTCACAATCACATCCGAGACCGAACGTCCGTTCGATTTGTCTGCCGGGCAACTTCTCCGATGCACGGTGATTCCCGGCCGGAACGACGACCATGTCGTTATCCTAACGACGCACCATAGCGTTTCCGATGCCTGGGCGATCGGGATACTGACACGGGAACTGTGGTCGGTCTATGAAGCGTTTTCGAAAGGAAACCTGTCGCCCCTGAAACCACCTCCTGTTCAGTACTCGGATTACGCCGTCTGGCAACGCGCATGGCTGCAAGGCGACGTGCTTGAATCGCAGTTTGTCTATTGGAAGGAGCGCCTCAAGGACTTACCGGTTCTAAATTTCCCGACGGATCGGCCCCGAAAGCCGCGTCAAAGCTTTTGCGGAGCACGGCTACCCATTGCTTTATCTGAAGACCTAACGAGATCGGTCAACGAAGTAAGCGATCACTTTGCGGTGACGTCCTTCATGACTTTGCTGGCGGCCTTTCAAGTGCTGCTTTATCGGTATACCGGGCAAGAAGATGTCGTGGTTGGTTCCCCTATCGCCAACCGCCGCCGGCCGGAACTCGAAGGGCTTATCGGATTTTTTGTTAATACCCTGGTTCTGCGAGCGGATCTCTCGGGAAATCCATCATTCAGCGAATTTTTATTAAGGGTAAGAGACACTTGCGTCGGCGCGGATGCCAATCAAGACTTGCCCTTTGAAAAGCTGGTTCAGGAACTGCAACCCGAACGGGACCAAAGCCGCAATCCGTTGTTTCAAGTCATGTTCGTTTTACAAAATGCGACTCGCCCATTTACCGGTATCTCCGGGCTACGAATCGAGCCAATCCAAATCGAGACCACGCGTTCGCCGTTCGACTTGTCGCTGTTCCTACGCGAGCGCGAGGGCAAATATATCGGCTACATCGAATACAGCACCGATCTGTTCGACCGGGATCGGATCGAACGGATGGCCGGTCACTACCGGACGCTATTAGAAGCCAGCGTCGCCGATCCTGATCAATCGATCGCCACACTGCCGATTCTCACTGAAGCCGAACGGCATCAGATTCTGGTCGAATGGAACGACACCGCAGCCGATTACCCCAAAGACAAGTGCATTCACCACCTGCTCGAAGAACAAGTGGAGCGTACACCAGACGCTATTGCGTTGGAATTCGAGGAGCAGCGAGTCACCTACCGAGAGCTCAATCAGCGGGCGAACCAGCTAGCGCATTATTTAATGACTCTAGGGATCGGCCCAGAGAAGTTGGTCGGCATCTGCGCTGAACGATCGATCGAGATGGTGGTCGGGGTATTGGGGATTCTCAAAGCGGGCGGAGGCTATGTGCCGTTAGATCCGGCTTATCCTAAAGAGCGCCTGTGGTTCATGCTCAAAGATTCCCAGGTCTCTGTTCTATTGACAGAACAGAAATTGGTCGAAGGACGATGGAAGATAGAAGATGGCGATCCTCTATGCTCCATCTTCGATCCTGGACTTGAGATAGTTTCCCTCGATCGCGATGCGCAAGAAATCAAGCACCAGAGCAGCAATAATCCATGCCCTAACATTAGGCCTCAGCACCTCGCCTATGTAATTTACACTTCGGGCTCAACGGGACAACCCAAGGGCGTAGTAATGAGCCACCGCTCCCTCCAAAATCTGATAACATGGCAACTCAAAAGCCTAGCAACTAATCCGACTGCCAGGGTTCTACAATTTAGTTCGTTAAATTTCGATGTTTCCTTTCAGGAAATTTTTTCAACATGGTGTTCAGGGGGAACACTGGTCTTGATCCGGGAAGAACTCAGACATGACCCGCTCAGGTTATTACGTGAGCTTACGCAGCAATCCATCGAGAGACTATTTCTTCCTTTCACTATAGTTGAACAGCTAGCAGCATCAGCTGATCGTGGGTATGTTAAATCGGCAAGTCTTAGAGAAATCATTACTGCTGGCGAGCAACTTAAGATTACTCCTTCCATCCGTCGTTTCTTTGATCGCTTAGAAGGGTGCAGTCTTCACAACCATTATGGGCCTACGGAGACTCATGTTGTTACCTCTTTCTCACTTAAAGGGCCAACAGTCGGCTGGCCGTACTGTCCACCCATCGGTAGGCCGATTGCCAATACGCAAACGTTTGTCCTAGATAGCTCTCTTCAGCCAGTTCCTATCGGAGTACCCGGTGAGCTTTACATAGCTGGACACAGCCTGGCGCGGGGTTATTTCAAAGGCCCACAGCTGACAGCGGAGAAATTTATTTTCCATTCGTTTACCACAGAATTAACTACGAGGTTGTATAAGACTGGTGACAGAGCTCTTTACCTGCCTGATGGCAACATTGAGTTTTTAGGGCGAACCGATAATCAGGTGAAGATCCGTGGTTATCGAATAGAACTAGGAGAAATCGAAGCTGTGCTAAATCAACATCCAAAGGTCAAGGAAAGCATAGTCGTGCTTCGTGAGCGTGACCAGTCGGCGGAACAGATTTTGGTCAGCTACATCGTGCCAAAGCAACAGTCTACTGATTTAACCGTTGACTTGCGTAACTATTTAAACGCCAAGCTTCCTACACACATGATTCCGGCACTGTTTGTGACATTAGAGGCCTTACCTCTGTTGCCCAATGGTAAGGTTGACCACCAAAATCTTCGGTCGTCTTTGAACGATAGCAGGTTTCAAGTTAGCGACGAATTCGTCGCTCCGCGCGCAACCTTAGAGGAATTGATCGCGCAGACATGGCAAGAAATTTTAAAGATTGAAAAAGTCGGGATCTATGACAACTTCTTTGAGCTGGGCGGGCACTCGATGATCGCGATACGAATCATATCTAGGCTGTGCGATATTTTCAATAAAGAAATTCCAGTATCGGTTTTGTTTGATCAACCAACGGTAGCCGGCCTGGGCAAAGAAATCGAACGTATTATTTGTGAAGCCCACACTCCTAAGCTTCCGCCGATTGTGCATGTCTCGCGCGACGGCCCGCTACCGTTGTCAGTAAACCAGGAACATTTGTGGCATCTCGATCAGATGATGCCGGGAACGCATTTTTTCAACATGCCTTATGTTTACCGCTTGAGTGGAGAACTAAATCTTGAAGCTCTGGAAAAAGCCCTGAGCGAAATTGGTCGGCGGCACGAAGCCTTGCGGACTGTTTTTGGCGAGCTAAATGGAAGCCCTGTTCAGATTATAAAATCACTTTCAGACTTTCAATTAGCTCTCGCGGATTGGCGACATTTGGCCCGTGGGGATCTGATTGAAAAGGCAACGGCTAGGATCTTAGAAGAAAAACTGCACCCGTTTGATCTTTCGACTGGTCCGCTGATTAGAGCGACACTTCTGCGCTTGACGGACCAGGAAAATCTTTTATTAACCACAGTGCATCACATTATTGCAGATCATTGGTCAATGCAGATTTTCCGCAGTGATCTCATTGGGCTATACGAAGCTTTTTACCACGGGAAATCCTCCCCGTTGCCTGAACCCATTATCCAGTTCGGCGACTACGCTTCCTGGGAAAGACAATTACTAGATAGCGGTTTGTTCAATGATCAGTTTAACTATTGGCAAACCCAGCTCGCCAGAGCACTACCTGGATTGCAGGGTCAAGTAAGCGGTGACAGCAGCAGGGAAGTCTCGTGGGAGTTCAATCGCTATACTATCGAGACAAATGAAGTGCTGTTAAGAGCGGTTCGACTTCTTGCCAAGAAAGAGAACAGCACCGTTTTTATGGTGCTGCTAACGGCTCTTTTTACTAGGCTCCACATTTCTACTGGCCAACGCGAGTTACGTATTGGGATATTAATGGCTAACCGACGTCGTTGGGAAAGCGCAATGACCATTGGGCACTTTGCTAATACCGTGATTTTAAACGTAAACGTTTCTCCGGGATCGGAGCTTAAGCAACTGCTTAATCATGTAAGAGAGGTCACGCTCCGTGCGCATATGTATCAGGATTTTCCGATGGAAGAGCTGATGCGGAACCAAGAATCAAAGTGCGGGATCGACAGAAGTTCACTGTTTCGAATTCTGGTTAATTTCCAGACCCGGGACGCTGAGCTCGTCAATTTGCCTGGCCTCACATTTGCGCCTTGGGATGTTCCGAATACGAAGTCTGAGGTCGAACCCTTACCGACAGCATGTGATTTGATCTTCAACTTTAAAGAAATGTCAACGTCGTTGACAGGGACTGTATACGTAAGGAGCGGTAGTGTTTACGGGATCGGGGCAGAGATTACAGATGATTTAAATCGAATCCTTAAGCTCATGGTTTCCGAACCAAACCGGTTAATCTCGCAATTGAATTAGGGGTAGCTGACATATAATTCCGTGGTGTAAATCCAACAGGAGGAGATATGAACAACCACCGTTTCAAATTGTTCTTTATCATATATCTAACGCTCGCGACACTCTATGGATGTACGGCCACTCACACATGGGAGCTAAAGGACATGAACTCGGAGGCAGGGCCAAGTATCGAGACGGATCTGAATCCCAACAGTCCGTTCTGCGGCTTCGTAGAAAACTGTAAATTTGATCTTCATTACTTTTCCGGAAAGGCGAATTTGGCCGATGAGGACCGCCCAAACGTTTTATTTATTCCCGGCGGGCCGGGAGAGATTGTTGACCGCGCCAGTGAGCGGTCCAGCGCGACGTTTGATCCTATGAAAATCGGCGTAAACTTTTTCTATTTCGATGTTCGTGGTACCGGCTACAGTGTTATCCCAGAATCCAATGTCTACGATCAGTTTTTACGGGCCCAATACGTAGTGGAAGACATCGAAGCACTGCGGAAAAAAGTACTACACGTATGCGGCGAGGGTGAGTCCCGTGCCGTTACCAAATGTGAGCCGGAACCAGCGGCTTGGGATGCGATTTATGCGCATAGCTGGGGAACTATAGTTGCACAGATGTATGCTTGGACGTATCCGAAGAATGTTAAAAAACTTATTCTATCAGCTCCCGTGTCCAGGACCCTTAAGGATACGGATACGGAACTAGCTCGGCGAAGAAAGATTGTCGATAACTTGATCGACATCTATCGTAGTTATGGTCATGCAAAATGTTCTTGGTCAGAGAAAATCCGCCAACCTCGAGGACCGGGTGAAGAGGTACTTCCGGAGACAAACACATTTTGTTTCCTAGAAAAAGACGATCGAGATAATATACACGAGATTCTCACCACACTTCTTAACAAATTAGCAGATGACTACGGTTCGACTTCTTTCGTGGATAGCCTCTATGATGAACTCAAGGAAAAGCAAGATTTAACAGTCAAATATCGCTATCCCAAGGAATTTTTTCGAGCCCTGAGGCAGTTGGAATGGTACGGTGCTGCCGAAAGAAAAAACATGAAATTCACCTCAGAAGTTATGGAGACAAAATTCGACGCAGCATTTTTTATTGGTTATTACTTGCTGCTTAGAGATAAGCCTAACCTGAGTGGACCCAATCCACGCAGATTTAGTTGCGATACTGAAGACGCGGATTTTCTCTGGCGCATTGACTCTGATAATGTAAAGAGAAACTTTTGCAGGCGGATTAATGTCGCCGAAAAGCATCTCCGGGAAATGAGGCCGGCCAATCAATCATCTCGTGCACGGCTGGTTTTTGGTGTGTCGGATGGACTAACGCGATGGATCTTTCAAATCTTAGCCAAAGAGGGACGATTAGATGGTAATGGTTGCTTCACGGGTAAGGAGGTACAAGACATCGCGTCAGGAACCCTTCTTGCGAAACAAACCGTTATGCGGCAAGAGGCCAACAAGTTGGGAATGGCTAAATTAGAGAAAGTTTGCCCCTGGGATCCAAAACCTCCAAAATCTTTTTCTCAAGAGATTCAGACACTCATTTTTACCGGAGACGCTGACCCCGTTACAGCCGGTGGCCAAGCAAAATATTTCTTTGATAATGGCCTACAGCCTGGCAAACGTGTCCTCATTACGTTCCCAGGGGCCGGGCACCGCATGGAACTACAGGTAAAAGATGATGTAGGCCCTATAGGAGACCCATTTTCTGGTCTCGTGCTAGCTTTCCTCAATAGTTCGTCGGTTGATCAATTCACTCAAGACAAAACTGTTCTCAAGTTCAAAGAAGCGTTAGGAGCAGAGATATTTCCGACTCAGCCGGAAAAGCAGTCTAATCCCTAATTTTATTCGCAATAGATTTAGCACCAGATGCCGATGGCATATTAAATAATCAACTTGACATTTTCTCGTGAAGAAAATAAGTAACAATTCGTAAATAGGGAGGAAACTACTAAAATGACTATAAGCGCGTCGCAAGGGCGAAGACCGATCCCGATTAACGCTGCCAAAGCTGCAATTCGGAAGATCATTAGCCGCAATCCAGCAATACAGGCCGCCGTCCAGGGCTTGGTTCCCAATAACGGAGACGAGAAGGCGATTTTTACCGTGTATCAAGACAACTATGTTTTCTCGCGTGAAGTCGACTGGAAACTCGACGATCTATAATTCTGCTATTTTAACAACAGATGTATTTCTCTCTCGGTTCTGTTGTCGCCTGACAGTTCGAAAAAGATCCAAACGGCGGATTGTCTCGGAGGTTTTTCATGAAAATAGTGAAGTAGGTGATCGAGACCAATGATCGCAGGTTACTACGGTGAAGTAGCGAAAATCACTCACAACGAAATTAGGACGCTGACAACCAGTTCCTGCGTTGAGGAGAGCCTAATACCAATCAGTGATATTCAGCATCACTTGCGGGACGATAGCAGCGCCAATTCACTTCACCATCTCCGTTAGAATCAGGCTTTAGCACGATCTAAACATAGTTACCGGCTATTTCGTTCAAGGGCGCGAGAGGTTTTCTGCTCAGCAAAACGCCTGATTAGCAGGAGTCAGGGTGGCGCTCTTCTCTTCTTCTGCGGGCGTGATGCCGCGCATCAATTTTGTTACAGTCCTCAAGTTGCTTTTAATACAACCTAGTATTATACACTGCCTTCTTTCTTCGGTGCGTATGTGACTTGCTTTAATGAAATCGTGGCACGATGTAGCTTAACGGCGAGTTGATTCCTGTTATGATTTGGTCGGAATGTCAGCGCAAGATTTCTTTGAGGCGGCCTTCTGTAGCGAGTGCGGTTGGCGGCGCAACTCGGCTCTTGTCACTGCGGCGAACCCATCGATCCTTTAAAATAAGAAAGTCAAGAAAGGGAGGCTTATATGGAAAATTTCGTGAAGTCTTCTCTGTTCTTGATGCTGGTCTTGTTTATACGAGGACTCGTTTTTGCTGAAACGATCAGGGTCGGCTACTCAGCTATTGCTGGCAATCAGCTTCCGGCGTGGGTGGCCAAAGAAGCTGGAATTTTCGACAAGAACGGACTCGACGTGCAGCTTGTTCACGCGGAAGGGAACGTGGCGGTCCTGGGCTTGGTTTCAGGTAACTTCGCGATCAGCCAAGTGGCCGGACCAGCCGTGATCAACAGCGCCTTGAAAGGCTCCGACGTTGTCTATGTTGCCGGTGGCATGACATCACTCAATTACTATTTGATGGTCCGATCGGAAATAAAAAGACCAGAGCAGCTCAGGCAGAAAATCGTGGCGATAAGCCGATTCGGTTCCGCGAGTGACTTTATCACGCAACTGGCGCTGGAGAGAATAGGCCTTAAAGCGGGGAAAGACGTTGTGATCGTGCAGATGGGCGATGCGCCGCGAAGGATAGAGGCAGCAATGGCCAACCAGATTCAAGGTGTGGTGCTAGACCCCCCTGCCAACGTGATCGCGGCGAGGCAGGGCATGGTGAGCCTGGTCAATCTAGCGGAGCAGGGACTTGTCTACCAGCACACAGGCGCTGCTACGACCAAGAAATATATCCGCGAGCGTCCAGATATAGTCAGGCGGTATGTCAAGTCGCAAGTGGAAGCTGTCCACCGAATCTACACCGACAAGGAAACTTCGGTCAAAGTTCTGGTGAAATATTTTGGGAAAAACATTGATCGGGACATACTTGAGGAAACTTGGAAAAACCTGGCCGACGAGCGAATCTTGCCGCGAAAACAATACCCTTCATCTGAAGGCATTAAGACAATCCTGGGGCAGCAACAAGGCATCGATCCGGCAAGCTTAATCGACAGTCGCTTTATCCGTGAGTTGGACGAGAGCGGTTACATTGATAAAGTTGGACGAGAGCGGTTACATTGATAAATTGTATAAAAATAAGGGGCGGATAAACTACTCCGCGCAAAGATCCAGGATGATGTGGGTTTCTTTATAGTCGGACAAACGTCAATTCTGAGTCGCTTTTGCTTGTTGCTCCCACTTTCGCATCTAATTGCTATTTTGGTTCTGAGCTCTCTACCGTTCGACCGAATCTCTTACCGGTAGCTGGCGTAGCCCGTCTAATCAAGTCCCTGTATTGAGTAACCTCTGAACCCATCGACCAGGATGCCTCAGTCAGTGAACCCGTAAACTTTCGGCAGCGGATGTAAACGAAAGTACTTCGTCTCTTTCTTTCTCAAACGCAATCGGCTGGAATCAATTCGTTTCACTAGCTACGAAATTCATCGCTAAAATCATCCTTTAGCACATTTGTAACGACGGCACCCGTCTGTCGTGCATGTGCTTAACAGGTTTTCTACTTGGCACAGCCCCTGCTCATAGCAGGAATCAGAGTGAAACTGTAAAAGAAAGGAGGTGAGAAAAATGAAAAAGAATATATCACTCATGATGAACCTGCTGCTGGCATCGACGCTGTTTTGGGGCGTGCCGCTGGCGTATGCGGAGGAGCTGAACTCGGAAGAGATGATCTCGGCGGTTCCTGCCGAACTCTCCGGTTACTGTCACATCCAGTCCCCGGCCATGCGCGAAGACAGTTTGTCCTGGACACGTCCAGTCTTTGATGACAGCACGGTCAACGCCGTCGATTTCTATGGACCATGTGATTATGATCCACTGGGAATCGACGCAGTTAAACGGGAGCAGCGCATACTACTTCGCGGATTCTACGGGGACGGCGAATGAACGACATCTCGAATGACAAACGTCATTAGGGGAGGGAGCTTCCCTCCCCTAATGAAAACTTTCACCGCATTGTGGATTCCAGATCTGATTTGCGCGGAAAACTGGCAGGTTAGTTCGTGATTGCCAATCTCTTAATTTTTTTCAGCAAGCCCTGGCGGCTAAGTCCCAAAGCCTCAGCCGCTCTTGCTTTGTTGCCGCCGGCCTTGAGCAGTGCTTCTTCGATCATGCGATGCTCAATGGCTTCAACGACTTCGCCGATCGTCTTTCCCTTGAAATGACCTGGGTTTTCTTGACGCATCGGTTCGGCTGCGTCGACGGGGAGGTCCAGCTGCTCTTCATCAACGGTTTTTCCCCTTACCGACGCTACCAATCGTTTGATCTCGTTTTCCAGCTGCCGGGCATTGCCGGGCCATGGGTAACTCCTCAGGCGGTCGATTGCTGCCGGCGTAAACTGCTTCGGCTCGACCTTCAGTAGCGCGCAATGACTGGCGAGAAAATGTTTGGCCATGACTGGAATGTCGTCGGCAATTTCCCGGAGCGCCGGCGTCTGAATCCGGACCACCTTCAGGCGATAATACAAATCGGCGCGAAACGCGCCTGCTTTGCTCGCCTCGTCGAGATTCTTATTGCTTGCTGCAATGATTCTGACGTCAACTGGAATCGGTCGTTGACCGCCGACACGATCGACCGCGCGTTCCTGAAGGACGCGCAGCATCTTGGCCTGGGCCGCGAGACTCAGGTCGCCGATTTCGTCGAGAAACAGCGTGCCTCCATTGGCCGCTTCGAATTTTCCCATCCGCTTTTCGACTCCGGTCGCCACGCCTCTTTCGATCCCATACAGCTCCGCTTCGACCAGATTGTCGGGCAGAGCCGCGCAGTTCAACGCAACAAAGGGTTGGTTGTAGCGCGGGCTGTTGTAATGCAGTGCCTTGGCGACGAGTTCCTTTCCGGTACCGCTCTCGCCCTGAATCAACACGTCCACAGAGCTTTCCCGTATTTGATCAATCAGCCGAATAATCGCTTGAATTTGCGGGCTCATCCCGACGAGATTGCGTAGATAGGGCTGGCCGATTTCAACTCTTTGTTGCAACTTGTCCTTTGGTTCGTTTCTTCCCTGTTCCCTTTTGAGCGCCTCGATCACGAGCGCTGTTTCGATCGCATTCGCGGCATGCGCCGCGAACGTTTCGAGGAGCTGTGCGTCATCGCAGGTAAACAGTCCGTCCAGCTTATTAATCGCTTCGCAAACGCCGACGACCTCTTCGTGAAGATTTTTGATCGGCACCGCTAAAATGGTCTTCGTTCGGTATCCGGTCCTGGAGTCCACCTCTTTGTAAAACAACTGGTGCTCATACGCATCGCCCACGTTGATGGTCTTTCCCTTCATCGCGGCGGCGCCCGCGACCCCAAGGCGGGCATCGAAGCAGATTTTCTGATTATCCAAAGATATCAACGAATAGAGCTCACATTTTTGACGATCGAAGAGAAAAACGCTTACCAAATCGGCGCGCAGCAGCTCCTTCACCTCACGCGCGACCAAATTCATCAGTGGAACGAGTTCTCGTTCCGAGTGGATCCGCCTGATGGTCGACATTAACGCAAGTTTATCGGTATCAGTCATAAACGAAGCTTCGATCTCGTCTGGAGCCTAGCTCATCGCGTACCATACCGCCAAAACAACTGTCAACGAGGCAAAAACCGAGAGCTCCTGGGTCGAGCGGCGGAAACGAAATTGACAAAGCGGAAACGGAGTTTCCACAGGATTCCGGGTTGCGTTCACACGTCGCGAGATGCACAGCAGTAACTAATTTTCGCTGCGCCCACCTCCTCGTTATACCCCTCGTCAACGCGGATAGAGCTCCTTGATAAAACCGTCTTTCGCGAGTTGCTCAAGGGGCGCCGGGTCATAGAACTGCTTCGGGTCGATGCTTTTCGCCTTCGGATTTCGCGTCGCGATGTCTTCGACGACTCCTTCCATTTCGGCCTGTGTCACGGTCGGTATGTCGCGGATATATCCCAGGACGTAGCTTTTGAACGCGCTTGCGAGCAGCTTGGTATCGGTGGTGCGCGTGTACTTACCGAGAATCCGAATCGTATAATCGGGATTGCTCTTGGCGTACTTGATGCCTTCAAGCGTCGCTTTCAAAAATCGGTTGACGGTCTGCGGCCGGCTTCGAATGAATGAA
>Ga0207679_10000606_pt1 | contig 23861 bp, 19 predicted proteins | sample KBSC73metaG_FD_184320 | JGI IMG/M metagenome (GOLD analysis project Ga0207679, IMG submission 184320) | Corn rhizosphere microbial communities from Kellogg Biological Station, Michigan, USA - KBS C7-3 metaG (SPAdes) (version 2) | ecosystem: Host-associated > Plants > Roots > Rhizosphere > Soil ... | reverse complement strand
CCTCGGGCTCATGCGACGTGCGCCCGCGGGTGACCCCCGGAAGCAGGGCCGGGTTCCGGCGACTCGCCGCGCTCGCGGCAAAGCGGACCGGGCCCCGGGCGCGGGAGATCGGCCGTGACCATGCGCTCGCCGCCGCGCTCTGGTCCGCGGGCCGATACGAGGCGAGACTCCTGGCCGCCCTGGTCGACGACCCGGCACAGGTCACCGTCCGGCAGATGAACGCCTGGCCCGCCGATTTCGAGAGCTGGGCCGACTGCGACACGGTCTGCTTCCACCTCTTCGACCGAGCTCCGCACGCCTGGTCGAGGGTCCGTGCCTGGTCGAGCGCGCGAGCGCTCTTCACCAGGCGGGCTGCCTTCGCGCTGCTCTGGGGGCTCACCGTGCACGACCGCGCGGCTCCAGATCGAGCGTTTCTCGACTGCCTTCCGCTCGTCGAAGCCGGCGCGCTGGACGAGCGCGACCTGGTGAAGAAGGTGGTGGACATGTCCCTCCGCGCACTGGGGAAGCGGAACCAGACCCTGCGACGGGCCGCGGTCGAGCTTGCGGGTCGGCTGGCGAGGTCATCCCATGGCTCGCAGGCCGGGATCGGACGGAGCGCGCTCCGGGAGCTGGCCGGCCGACGCGGTGGATCGCGGACCGGCCGCTGAGGTCTCGTCCAGCTCTCGGTGGGCGGCCCCGGAGGGCGAGGGGGTTGAGAGCGCACGACGCAATAGCAATTTCGATGACACCGCGTACGAGTTGCGCCGTCCCAACCCACCGGTTCGTGGTCGCTCGATCACTGAGAGTGCCGGGGAGGACGCTATTGCGTCGTGCGTTCGAGACCCCTCGGATGCCCCGAGCGCCGTGCTATCGACGGCGCCGCGTCCTGCCCGAACCTGGGCCGCTTCTCGGCGCCTTCCCTGAACGGGATCCCTGGCGTCCGCGGTCGGGGAACGAGCGGGATCGCTGATTCGACCCACCCCGTTCGGCTGGACGCTTTCCCGTCTTGCGCTCCTGCTCCGCGAGCGCGCGCAGCCGATCGAGGCCCGGGTGCGGCGAGGTGGCCTGAGGGGCGGATGGTTCGCTCACTGGGCCGCGGCCGTGGGGCTCCTCGCGCTCTCGGGACCCGCCGCGTTTCCCCGATCGGGTCGGCTGCTGCTTCACAGGCTCATCGGGATGTCGCTTCGCCGGCTGCTGCCGCCCGGCTCGGTCATGGCGCGCACCGGCGTCTTGCTGGGCCCGGTCGCCGCGTCGCTTCTCGAAGCGCTCCCGTCCCGTCCCGTCGGTCCTGCTGGCGTCTCCACCCCGCTGCTGCTCCTCGAACCGTCCCGGACGCTTCGCACGCTGACCCGCCCGCTCCCGGTCTCGCAGGGGCGCCTCGAGGCGCTCCGCCCCGCCACGCCGCCGTGACGGGCGCTCGCCGGCGAAGGCCACCACGTCGAAATCCATCTGCCGCCGCTGCACGTTCACGCCGGCCAGCCGCACCGTGAGCGCCTGACCCACCTGCACCCGGCGCCCGGTCGGCCAGACCAGCGCGCCCACTGCCAGGCGGTGCCCGGGGCCGAGATCGTCGGCCCGGACCAACCCCTCCACGTGCTCGGCATCGAGCTCCACGAAGAAGCCGAAGTCGGCCAGCGAGGACACCGTTGCGGCGAACTCCTCGCCCACCCGATCCTCCATCAGCAGGCAGGCATAGAGCGCGTTCACCTCGCGCTCGCACTTCATCGCCGCGCGCTCGCGCTCCGAGCTGTGCTCGGCCATCCGCCGCAGCTCGTCCATCTCCCGCTCCATCTCCCGCGCCGCCCGCCCGCGCTTGCCCCGCTCCCACTCCGCCCGCAGCAGCCGGTGGACGAGCAGGTCGGGATACCGGCGGATCGGGGAGGTGAAGTGCAGGTACTCCTCCGCCCCCAGCCCGTAGTGGCCGATCTGGTCGGGCGAGTACACCGCCTGCATCATCGAGCGGAGCAACAGCTGGTTCAGCGCCCGCTGCCCGGGGTGGCCCACCAGCCCGCGCATGAAGAGGTTCAGCTCGCGCGAGGTGGGCTCTCCCTTGCCGGGCACCGTGAAGCCATGCGCCCGCGCCAGCTCGGCAAAGGCGGCCAGCTTGTCCGGGTCCGGCTCACCGTGAAACCGGTAGACGGACGGGACCTCGCGCTCCTGGAAGTACGCCGCCACGGCCTCGTTCGCGGCGAGCATGCAGTCCTCGACGATGCGGTGGCTCTCCTTCCGCTCCCGGCGGACCATCCGCGTCGGGCGCCCGTGGTCGTCCAGCTCCGGCCGGGTCTCCGGCAGGTCGAAGTCGATCGCTCCCCGCCGCTCCCTCACCTTGCGCAGCGTGCGACCGAGGTGCCGGAGCCGCTCGAAGAGTGGACGGAACCGGTCGCGATGGGGGACCGAGTCACCGTCGAGCACCCGCTGCACCTCGTCGTACGTGCAGCGCGCCGCACTCCGCATCACCGCCGGATAGAGCTCGGTTGCGCTCCGTTGACCGTTCCCGTCGAACACCATCTCCGCCACCAGGCACAGGCGATCTTCTTCGGGCCGCAGGGAGCAGATTCCGTTGGAGAGCCTCTCCGGAAGCATCGGCAGCACCCGGTCGGGCAGGTACACCGAGGTGCCGCGGCGGAAGGCCTCGGCATCCAGCGCCGAGCCCGTCGGGACGTAGTGGCTGACGTCGGCGATGGCCACCCAGAGCCGCGTCGCGCCGCCGGCCTGGTCCTCGGCGTAGACCGCGTCGTCGAAGTCGCGGGCGTCCACCCCGTCGATGGTGACCAGCGACAGCCCGCGGAGGTCCTTCCGCCCGCCCTCCTGGATCTCGCTCGGCGCAACGTGCAGCGGCACCCGGTCCGCCTCGTCCATCACCTTCGCCGGGAAGGCCTCGGAGAAACCCTGGGAGAAGACGATGGCCAGCACGTCCTGGGACGGGTCGCCGGGACGCCCGAGCGAGCCGGTCACCTCCCCGACCAGACCGCCCGGAGGGAGGAGGTCCGCGCCCACGCCCAGCCGCACGGTGACCACGTCCCCGTCCCGGGCGAGCTGCGTCCGGGGGACCCGCACCGGACCCGGGAGGGAGGAATCGTTGGGCCGGACCAGCGCCTCGTGCGCACCACGCTCGACGTAGGTGCCCACCAGCATCTCGCGGTGGCGATCGACCACGCCGACGATCCGCCCCCCGGACCGCCCGCGCGCGCTGACGACCTCCAGCTTCACCCGGTCACCGTCGAGCGCCCGGCGAGCCTCGTGCGGCGGAACGAAGATGTCCTCCTCGGCTCCTACGTCGACGAATCCGAAGCCATCTCGGTGAACGGTCAGCGTACCCTCCAGCACCTTGCCAGCGCGTGGCGCCGCAGCCGGACGATGGCCGTCCTTCGCCGGCGCGCGACGTCCGGCGAGCCAGAATCGCTGCCCGGCTCGCTCCACCCGGCCTTCACGGACGAGGGCGCGCATCGTGCGCTTCACCTCGGTGCGCTGGTCCCCGTGCAGGCCGGAGGCCCGCAGCAGCTCGGCCACCCCCAGCGGGTGGTCGGCCTTCTCCAGGGTCCTCACCAGGACCGAGCTGTCGACCCGTGCTGCCATGAATGCTCCTCGCCCCGGACGCTAGCTAGGCCCGGACGGCGACGGTCAGCCGCTGCGTCTTCGCCACCTGGGCGGGTGCGAACACCTTGGCCAGGAAGAAGTCCACGTCGTACTGGCCGGGGTTCCGCGGAGTGAAGAAGAACTCGCGGGTTCCCGCGCCGCTGGTCGCGGAGATGAAATTCGCCTCGCGCAGTCCGATGCGCTTGGCCACCGTGGGCTCCACCGCCCAGGTGTACCCGGCGCGCTCGGGAATCCGCACTGCGAGGCCCTGGCCGATGCGGATCTCCAGCGGAGTCCCCTCGTCGGGCACGCCCTCCAGCTCGAGCACCTCCAGCGCATCCCGCGCCATGCTGCGCAGGTCTGCCGGCCGGACCTCGGCGCCCTCCACCTCGATGGTCCCGCCCCAGCCCGACTCCTTGTGCACCACGCCCATCACCTGGACCGGCTGGCCCATGTTCTTCCGGAAGCTCTTCGGCATCTTGCCGCCGAGACGGAAGGTGACCTGCTGGCGAGTGCCCGCGTTGGACACCACCAGGATGAAGTCCTCGCCGGACATCTCCAGGGCCCCGCGCACCGCGGCGAACCCGCGCATGCCCGCGCCCATGCCCGCGCTGCCGATCTGCTCCACTTCGCCGGGGGAGAGGAAGCGAAGCTTCTCCACCTGCGGCTCCGCGGCGGGCTCGGCGTCGGCGCGCTTCGCCGCGTACTTCCGGACGTCGACGGTGCCGCCGTAGTTGTGGGTCTTCTTGATCAGCCCGGTGACGCTGACCTTGTGGTCCAGGTAGGCGGGCAGGACCTCCTGGTCCGGGCCCTGGAGCAGGAAGACCAGCTCGCGCTTGTCGCGGCCGATGACGTGGAGGTACGGCATCCCGTCCTTCACCACCAGGCGACCCTTGAGGCTGCCCTCCCCGCCCACGCCACGACCGGCGGCGGGGGTGAGGATCTGCTCCAGCTCGCGCTTGGTCAGGGGCTCACCGACCGGAGGAAGCTTGGTGGCGCGCGGGCGCGGCTTCTCCGGTGCGCGCAGCACGACCGCGGCGGACCCCGGCTTGGTGGCCGGACGCGCCGGGTGCGCTGCAGGTACCGGACGCGCGGGATGCGCTCCATGTGCCGGGTGCTTCGCCGCGCTCTTGCCGGGCTTGGAGGACGCTGCCTTCGAGGGACTCTTGGCCGCCGACTTCACCAGCTTGGCAGCAGCCTTGGCGACCTTGGCCGATGCCTTCTTCAGGAGCCCCAGGCGGGCCTCGTTCTTTCGTGAGCCAGGCTTTGCCGCGCCGGACTTCTTCTTGGGCTTGGGCTTCGCCACGTGGATGTGGGCGGCACATAACGTCGGGGCCGCCCGCTGTCAACCGTAAACCCGCTGAAGAATTGAGAATTCAGGAGCTTCGCGCTACGAGAGCGCGATGGCCGAGCTGCCCCCGCTGCCCGCTCCGGAAGCCCAGCACCGGATCCTCCATGACCTCCATCCGTTGCCGGAGGCCTGGATGCCGCTCGAGGAGGCGCTCGGCTTCGGGCTCACCTCGGACGTGCTGGCCTGCCGCACCCAGCCGCCCTGGGACAACTCGGCGATGGACGGCTACGCGGTCCGGAGCGCGGACCTGGCGGGCACGCCGGTGACGCTGCCGGTGGTGGCGGTGGTCCACGCCGGCGATGAGCCTACCCGGGCGGTCGGCCCGGGCGAGGCGGTGAGGATCATGACCGGGGCGCCGATGCCACCTGGCGCCGACGCGGTGGTGATGCAGGAGCGGACGCGCTCCGTCTCCGGGCCCGGTCTGGGGAAGGTGGAGATCCAGGAGTCGGCCAGGCCGCGCCAGAACGTGCGCGACGCCGGGGAGGACGCGCGCGCCGGCGAGGTGCTCTTCCCCGCCGGCACCGTCCTGGGCATCCCGGAGATCGCGCTCCTCGCCTCCCAGGGGATGACCTCGGTGCGCGTTCCGCGGCGACCTCGGGTTGCCATCGTCGCCACCGGCGACGAGCTGTGCCGCCCGGACGAGGAGCCCCGGGGACGCATCGTCGACACCAACTCGGTCGCGCTCGCACTGGGAGTCCGGCGGGCTGGCGGAGCTCCGGTGGTGCTCGGCATCGCCCGCGATCGTCCCGAAGAGGTCGAACAGCTCATCCGCACGGCGCTCGATCACGACGTGGTGCTCACCTCGGCCGGGGCCTCGGTGGGCGAACACGACCACGTGCGTCCGGCGCTCGAGCGGCTCGGCGTCGCGATGGACTTCTGGCGGGTGGCGATCAAGCCGGGCAAGCCGCTGGCCTTCGGGCGGAAAGGCGCGACCCGCGTCTTCGCCCTTCCGGGCAACCCGGCGTCATCTCTGGTGACCTTCGAGCTGTTCGTCCGCCCGGCGCTGCTCCGACTGGTCGGCCGGCCGGCACCGCTCCCCGTCCCGGTCCAGGCACGCAGCGGCATGGACCTCAAGAAGAACAAGGGCTTGGCGCATTTCGTGCGGGTGGTGCTCGCTTGGCGGGAGGGTGAGCCCTGGGCCGACCCCCTGCCAACGCAGACTTCCGGCGCAGTGCGCTCGGCGGTGTCGGCGACCCACCTGCTGCATTTTCCAATGGATGCGATGAGCATCCGACGGGGAGAGCCCGTCGAGGTGTTACCGGTGGGATGGGCACCCTAGGCAACGGTCGCCCCTCCCGAGCATCCAATGGGGGTAGAACCGTCGACCAGCATCGGGAGCACGCGAGTTCCTACGACCATGTCCAGCCTCTCCCCCCAACCTCTGACCCGGCGCAGCCACGTCGTGGAGCTCTACTCGGAGGCACCGCTCCCCACGGCCCGTGGGACCTTCCGGGTGGTGGTCTTCCGCGACCGCCGGAACCAGCAGGAGCACGTGGCGATGGTGATGGGCGAGGTGTTCGGACAGGACGGGGTGCCGGTCCGCGTTCACTCCGAGTGCCTCACCAGCGAGGTCCTGGGCAGTCTCAAGTGTGACTGCCGTCAACAGCTGGATCGCGCGCTCGATCTGGTCACCGCGCGCGGGCGCGGCGTGGTGCTCTACCTCCGCCAGGAGGGCCGGGGCATCGGGCTGGGGAACAAGATCAAGGCCTATGCGCTCCAGGCCCGGGGGCTGGACACCTACGAGGCCAACCGCCAGCTCGGGTTCCCGGACGACCTCCGCACCTACGACGTGGCCGCGGACATGCTCCGGCTGCTCGGCGTCCGGAGCGTGGACCTGATCACCAACAATCCTCTGAAGATCGCGGGGCTGGTCGAGGAAGGCATCCCCGTCCGCGGTCGAATCCCCTCCCCGGCCGCGCACAATCCGCATAACGTCGACTACTTGCGCACCAAGCGGGAGCGCACGGGACACCTCATTGAGCTCTTCGGGGAGGACGCGGCGAAGGCCGGCTGACGCACGCACCCCGATCGACCGCTTCGAGGTCACGTTCTGGGGCGTGCGCGGTTCGGTTCCCGCGCCTGGTGCGAAGACCCGGAAGTACGGCGGCAACACTCCCTGCGTCGAGGTGCAGGCGGGGGGAAGGCGCATCATCCTCGATGCCGGCTCCGGCCTCCGGTCGCTGGGCGAGCGCCTGAGGGACGCGGGCGGCCCGGTCGAGGCGGACTTCTTCTTCTCGCACTACCACTACGATCACCTGCAGGGGCTTCCCTTCTTCGCTCCGCTCGCCGAGCGGGGAAACCGCTTCGTCTTCCACGGGCCGCGGCGGGAGGGACGGAGCGTCCAGGATGTGCTGGAGGGGCAGATGGTGCCGCCCTACTTCCCGGTCACGCTGGACGAGCTGGTGCGGGCGGAGATCGAGTTCCGCAGCATCGAGCCCGGCGGGGAGTTCGGGATCGGTCCGGTGCGGGTCACCACCACGGAGCTGGACCACCCGGGCGGGAACCTGGGGTACCGGCTGGAGTACGGTGGTCGCACCCTGGTGTACGCGACCGACGTGGAGCACACCGATCGGCCCGCCGAATCGCTGGTGGACCTGGCCCGCGGCGCGGACCTGCTTCTGCACGACGCGATGTACGTCGAGTCCGAGTACGAGCAGCGACGAGGCTGGGGGCATAGCACCTGGTCCGCCGCGCTCGCCACCGCCGAGGCCGCGAAGGTGAAGACGCTGGTGCTCTTCCATCACGATCCCGAGCGCGACGATCGGGCGCTGGAGTCGGTGGTGAGGAAGGTGCAGAAGCGGTTCCCCTCCACGATCGCCGCGCGCGAGGGGCTGACGATCCGCATCGTGGGGAAGGCCCGCACCGAGCCCGCCGCCGCCCGGTACGCGAGGCGGCGCTGAACCCACAGTTCGCGACACCCCGGCGCAGACCGGAGCGCGTCAGGAGGCCGTCCTAGGTTCGCGGACGACATGACGACACCAGAGAAGCGCCTCCAGGACCTCCAGGCGCGGGCCATCAACGAGCGGATCATCGGGTACGGCCTCCAGCGCGGACTGCTGGATGCGCTTCGGCTGTCCTACGAGCCGGCGAAGGATGGGAGCCTGGTCGTCTACTTTCCACGTCACCGTGGTCACTGGCGTATCCAGCCCCCGGGCGTCGGTGACCCGTCGGCGCTCCGCGTGATCGCGCTCGGCGACGACGGGCGAATCCAGCTGGGCCTGGTCACCATCGCCTGCACCTGGGACGCGGACGCCTCGGACTGGATCCCGATCCACGCTACCGAGGAGATCGAGGCCGAGGTCTGGAAGGCGATCGCGCTGCTGGCACGCGAGGCCGGCTGGCTGGAGCGCGCTGCGGCCTAGTTCTCCCCAGCTATCGCCAGGGCCCACTTCCGGGGGCCGACGTCGCCCGGTGGACGGCGCGCTTCAGCCCGGCGAACGGCAGCCGTCGCAATGCCTCGTCCACCGGCAGCCACTCCGCGGAGTCGTGCTCGGGGCCAAGCTGGACCTCGCGCCCGTCCGGCCAGTCCGCGGCGAATGCTTCCTCCTCGACCAGCGCCGGCGGGACTGCGTCGCCGAAGGCGAGGCTGTGCCGGTACGAGAGGGAGCGCACCGGAAGCCGGGCTCCCGTCTCCTCCTCCAGCTCGCGCCGCGCTGCTGCCTCGCCGGACTCGCCCGACAACCGGCGTCCGGTCACTGGCTGCCAGAACCCACCCCGGGCCGGGATGCGCCGGAGCAGCAGGATCTCGGGACCCGCTGGACCCCGGCGCACGGCCGTGACCGACACCGTGCGCGTGCGCGAATCCTCGTACCTGAGCTCCGCCTCGAGCACCGCGCCGAAGGCGCGCGCCAGCGCATCCTCCACCGCCCCGACGTCGACCGGATGTCCGAGCTCTCGCTCCATCGAGGTGACGCCTGCCTCGCGGATCCCGCAGGGGACGATGAGATCGAAGTCCTCGAGAGCCGAGTTCACGTTCAGCGCGAAGCCGTGGGTGGTGATCCACCGCGCGATGTGCACGCCCACCGCGCCGATCTTCCGGGCATCGCCGGCCGCCTCCGAGCCCACCCAGACGCCCGGCCATTTGTCGATGCGGCCGGCCTCGATGCGGTGCTCGACCAGCGCCCGGATCATCCCCTCCTCCACGCTCCGCACGTGCCGGCGCACGTCCTTCCGGTCCGGCGCGAGGTCGAGGATGGGGTAGCCCACGATCTGCCCGGGCCCGTGGTAGGTCACCTCGCCACCGCGATCGGTCTCGTGCACCTCCACCCCGCGCGCCTCGAGCAGCTCGGCCCCCGCGAGCACGTCGGTCCGGCTCGCGCCCCGCCCCAGGGTCAGCACCGGCGGGTGCTCGAGGAGGAGCAGCACGTCGCCGACCTTCCCTTCCTTCCGCGCGCGGGCGAACAGCGACTGGAGCCGCAGCCCATCCTCGTACTCCACCCGTCCGAGGCGATGGAGGGTCAGCGTCCGCCGGGTCATCGGGAGGCCCACCAGCGCAGCAGGAGCGCGTGGAGCGCGTGCGCCGCCCGGGCGGAGCGGACCGCGAGGCGCAGCGCCTCCTCGAGCGCATCGGGCTGCGCGGGCGATCCGTCCGGGGCTCGCCAGCGCTCGGCCAGCATCCGCAGCTCCTCGTCTCCGGGCGCGCGGAAGCACTCCAGCGTCAGCCCGTCCAGGACCGGGCCAGGGAGCCAGCTCCCCGCGAGCGACTCCACCTGCTCCGGAGCATGGACCCGCCGCCCGCCGACCCGATGCTCGGGCTCGGGCAAGGTCGCGTCCAGCGCCAGCACCACGGGGCGGCTCCGCAGAACCCGTGCCAGCTGACGGCGCGCCGCGGTCTCGAGCCGGTCCACGTCGTCCACCAGCAGAGCTCCGTGCTCGGGCAGCGGCACCGAGGCGTCCCACGCCGTTCCCAGACCGCGCAGGGCCCAGGCCTGGAGCCAGGTGCTCTTGCCGCTTCCCGCCGCGCCCACCAGGAGCACCCGCGCATGGCCGGCGACCAGCGCTGCCTCGATGCGGGCCACCGCCTCGGCCTGGGTAGGGAGCGGCTCCGGCCGGACCTCCCGCGTCCCAGGAGCAGATTCGCTCGCCCGGAGCCGGGGCATCGCCGCCTCCGGTGGTTCGGTTCGGGCCGCCGGCACCGCCCCAGCGTGCGCGTCGCGGGCGCCGTCCAGCAGTGAGCCCGCCAGCTCCACGCAGCCCCGGCACACGTAGGCGTGAGAGGGGCCGGAGACCAGCGCACCGACCTCCCGCGAAGGCCGGCAGCAGAAGCTGCACCAGGCCTCGAGCGCAGGATCGGCCAGCGTCGGCGTCCGTTCGAAGAGGAGCCGATCGACGCCCGGAAGCGGCTCCGGATCGGCGGACTGGGGACCTTCCTCGGCCCGGACCCCGGGCGGTTCCTCCACGCCGCGCGCACCGGCCCGGGCCAGGGGGCCCAGCCGCTCGAGGTGACGTCGCATCTGGGCCGCCCGCGCGTCGTGCCCGGTCGACTCGTAGACCCTCGCCGCCTGCTCCAGCAGCGCCCCGGCCCGGGCGAGGTCTCCCTCTCGCTCCGCCGCCTGCGCCGACTGCAGCAGCTCGCGCGGGTTCACGCCATCTCGAGCAGGAGCGACTCGGGGTGCTCGAGCAGCTGCACCAGCGCTCCGACCGCCTCCGCGGCCACCAGCCCGTCGATGACCCGGTGGTCGAAGGACAGCGAGACGTTCATCATCTCGCGGACCACGATCTGGTCGTCGTCGGTCACCGCCGGACGCCTCCGGATCCGGTGGATGCCGAGGATCGACACCTCGGGGTAGTTGATGATCGGCATCGCGAACAGCCCGCCGTTGGTCCCGAGCGAGGTGATGGTGAATGTGCCGCCCGTCAGCTCGTCCAGCTTCAGCGTCTTGTCCCGGGCGCCGGCGCCGAGCCGGGTGATCTCCTCCGCCAGCTGACGGACGGTGAGCCGATCGACGTCCTTCACCACCGGGACCGTCAGGCCCTCGTCGGTCGCGGCCGCGATCCCGAAGTTGTAGGAGCCACGCTGCACCAGCTCCTGGGCCGCGTCGTCGAAGTTGGCGTTGAGCGTCGGGTACTTCCGGAACACCGGAACCAGCGCCTTGCAGATGAAGGGCAGGAACGAGACCTTGAGGGCCTCACCCGAGGCCGCCAGCGAGGCGTTGAGGCGCTTGCGGAGAGCGACCAGCTCGGTGACGTCGACCTCCTCCACGAAGAGCGAGTGGGGCGCGGTGAACTTCGACCGCACCATCTTCTCGGCGATCTTCCGCCGGAGCCCGCGGATGGGGATGCGCTGGTCCGCTCCCGCCGAGGGTAGCGGGACCAGCTTCGCCCGCGGAGGCGGCGCCACCGGCTCGGCCCGGCCAAGGTCGAGCGCCGCCTGCACGTCCGCCTTGAGCACCCTGCCCTGCGGCCCGGTGCCGGAGATCGCCGCCAGGTCGATGCCGTGCTCCCGGGCCATCCGCCGCGTGACCGGCGTGGCGAGGACCTTCGCCGTGGACTCGACCCCCCGTGCCGCCGGAGCTGCCGCGCTCGCCGCCGCCGGAGCCGCGCTCGTTGCGTGCGCCGGAGCGGACGCTGCCGGGGCTGCACCGGAGACCTCCAGGGTGAGCAGAGGGTGATGCACCTTGGCGATCTCTCCCTCCTTGCCGTGGACGGTGACCACCTTCCCGGCGCGGGGCGCAGGAACGGTGACCGTGGCCTTGTCGGTCATCAGCTCGACGACGCCCTGGTCCTCCTCGACCGTGTCGCCGGGCTTGACCAGCCACTTGACGATCTCTCCCTCGACGACGCCTTCCCCCAGATCCGGAAGCTTGAACTCGAACGTGGCCACGGCGCTGTCAGCTCCTCGCAGAAACCGGTCAGGCGTGCCGGCCCTGCTCCATGAGACCCTTCATGAAGAACTCGGCCGCGCGGTAGCTGCTGCGGACCAGAGGACCCGCTGCGACGTACAGGAAACCCATCGTCTCTGCCACCTGCTTGTACCGGTCGAAGTCCGCCGGGGGAACGAATCGCGCCACCCGGAGGTGGTACTGCGACGGCTGGAGGTACTGCCCCAGGGTGAGCACGTCGACGCCCGCCGCGCGCAGATCCCGGAAGGTCTGGACCAGCTCGTCCTCGGTCTCGCCGAGGCCCACCATGATCGAGCTCTTGGTGTAGAGCCGCTCCGGGCGGTCCTTCAGGTAGCGGAGGACGCGGAGGCTCTGCCGGTACGCCGCGCGCCGGTCGCGCACCGTGGGGGTGAGCCGCTCCACGGTCTCGATGTTGTGCCCCACGACGTGCGGCCGGGCCTCGGCCACGGTGGCCAGGTCGCGCTCCACGCCCTTGAAGTCCGGGATGAGGACCTCCACCGTCGTCCTCGGGCTCTCTCGCCGCAGCGCCCGGATGGCCGAGGCGAAGTGGCTGGCCCCTCCGTCCGGCCGATCGTCCCGGTTCACGCTGGTGACGACGATGTACTCCAGTGCCAGGGCCTTCACCGCCCGCGCGAGATTCTCCGGCTCCTCGGGGTCGAGCGGTGGAGGCGCCCCCACCTTCACATGGCAGAACCGGCAGGCCCGGGTGCAGACCTCGCCCATGAGCATCACGGTCGCGGTGCCACCGCCCCAGCACTCGGCGATGTTGGGGCAGCGCGCCTCCTCGCAGACCGTCGCCAGGCCGGTCTTCCGGACGACCTCCTTGACCCGCTCGTACTCCCGGCCGTGCGGCATCCGGACCTTCAGCCACTCGGGCTTCCGGGTGCTCTCGGCAAGCTGGGGGAGCGCGAATCGGTCGGGCGTGGCCATCGGAACCTTGCGGGGATAACGGCGGGGCCGGCCGGGGGTCAATACTCCCCGCCGGTCAGACCTCGGGTCCCCGGATTCCCCGGGTCAGATGTGAATCGGCGTCCCGAGAACGGCCTCGGCGCCCTCCCTCACGATCTCCGACAAGGTCGGATGGGCGTGGATGGTGCGTCCCAGCTCCTCGGTGGTGATCTCCAGCCGGAGCGCGACACAGGCCTCGGCGAGGAGCTCGGTGGCGTGGGGCCCGACCATGTGGACCCCGAGCACCTCGTCGTACTTCTTGTCGCTCACCACCTTGATCATCCCGATCCCCTCGTCGGAGATCTTCGCCTTGAGGATGGCGCTGAAGGGGAAGGTGCCGGTCTTCACCTCGTAACCGCGCTCCTTCGCCTTCTTCTCGGTGAGCCCGACCGAGGCCACCTCCGGGTAGCAGTAGGTCGCCGATGGCGTGAGGTCGTAGTTGATGGGGTGCACTTCCTTCCCCGCGATGTGCTCGACCGCGAGGATGCCCTCGGCCGAGGCCATGTGGGCCAGCATCGGGCCGGGAATCACGTCGCCGATGGCGTAGAGGTGAGGCTCGGTCGTGCGCATGAAGTCGTCCACCGGGATGAAGCCCTTGTCGAGCTTGATGCTGGTGGTCTCCAGCCCCACGCCCTCGGTCACCGGGCTCCGGCCGACGGCGGAGAGGAGGATCGTCGCCTCGAGGGTCTTGCTTCCCGAGGGCGTGTCCATGGTCACCTTCACGCCCTTCCCGCCTGGCTCCACCTTGGTGACCCGGGCGGAGAGCTCGTAGCCAATCTTCCGGCGGCGGAACTGACGCTCCAGCTCCTTGCTCGCGTCCTCGTCCTCGATGGGAAGCAGGTGCGGCAGGAACTCGAGGATCGTGGTCTCGCTGCCCACGTGGTTGAAGATGGAGGCGAACTCGCAGCCCACCGCCCCGGCGCCGAGCACCAGGACGCTCCTGGGGATCTCCTTGATCTCCAGGATCGAGTCGGAGTTGTAGACCAGCTTGTGGTCGACGGTGACGTTGGGCAGCGACTTGGGGATTGACCCGGTGGCGATGACGATGTTCTTGGTCTCCAGGACCTGCTTGCCCCCACCCTCGTTGAGCGTCACCTCGACCTTGCCCTTGCCGACGATGCGCCCGTGGCCCTTCAGCACCTGGATCTTGTTCTTCTTCATCAGGTAGTCGATGCCGTTGGCTCCGCCGGTGACGACCTTGGCCTTGTGCTCCATGGCCGCTGGCCAGTTGATGGTGGGGGATTTGAGGTCGATCCCGAACTCGGCGGCCTGCTGGATGTGCGAATACAGCTCGGCGGTCCACAGCAGGGCCTTGGTGGGAATGCACCCGCGGTGAAGACAGGTACCGCCCAGGCGCTTGTCGCGCTCGACGATGGCCGTCTTCAGGCCGAGCTGCCCGGCGCGGATTGCGGCCACGTACCCCCCGGGGCCCGAGCCGATGATCACCACGTCCAGAATGTCAGCCACGTTGGTCGAGCCTCCTTGCACCGGGTGGGTGCGCGGCGGCATTAACCCTCCGTTTCCACCCGATCAAGCACCAACCGTCATGGGACGAATGCGGCCGTTGCTCACCACTCCCCCCACCCGTTCGGGCGGCCCGCGCCGCTTTCCGCTGCGCACGCTGTTATTGATGCTCTTGGCGCTGATCGTCTTCGCGCGGATGTGGTGGATCACCCACCGCTCGCGACCGGCGCCGCCGCCCTCGGTCACCGAGCCGCAGAAGCCGCACCCGCCCATTCCGGTGCGCCCGCTCGCACCGGCCCCGGAGCGGCAGTGAATGGAGGTCTTGTTCGTCGGCACCGGGGTGGTGGCCGCCGGCCTGGACCGTGCTGGTGCCTTTGAGCGCCCGCCTCACCCCGGCAATGCGCGCGACGTCAGAGGGTGATGGTGCGCACCCGGGTGCCGATCTGCCGACATGTGGTGTTCGGGGCGCGTGGGTACGCAGTGCCGCGCACCCGGCCGGCTTCAAAAAGCAGGTGACCCCGGGGCGATTCGACGCTTTCCGGGGCTCGCCGCCACTCCCGTGGTACAAACCTGGGCCGGTTTCCGGCCGCATACGCCGGATGAGCTTCCAGTCCTCGGGCCCGGCGCCGGTTCTGGGCCTGTTTCTCGCCAGCGGACATTTACGTCACGGGATTCTCCTGACACCCTTCACCGCCAACGTGCTCACCGACACGATCCTGGGACGTACTCCTTCCATCGACCTCACCCCGTTCCGGGTGGACCGCAAGGCGCTTACACTGTGACAGCCGTGAACGCGCTCGGGGGACCCGAGGGGGTCCACACCGCCCCGTGGCAGTATCGAGAGGCGGAATCGTAGGATGCACCTCGTGGACAACCTGGCTGCGCCGACCCGCATCCTGATCGTCGACGATGACGCCTCGGTGCGTGACGTCATTTCGGTGCTGCTCCAGGAAGAAGGGTACGAGTGCCGGACCGCCAGCTCGGCGGAGGCCGCGCTGGACATCGCCGCCGCGGAAGCTCCACCGCTGGTGATCAGCGACATGAAGATGCCGGGCCGCGATGGCATCTGGCTCCTGGAAGCCTTCCGCGAGCGGTATTCCGAGACCGCGGTGATCATGCTCACCGGCTACGGCGACACCGAGGCGGCGGTGGATTGTCTCCGGCGCGGCGCGGTGGACTACCTGCTGAAGCCGCCGAAGCTGACCGACCTCATCCGCGCCATCGAGCGGGCGCTGGCCAAGCGCCGCATCGAGCTGGCCCGGAAGCGGTACCAGAAGAAGCTGGAGCGAAAAGTGCGGGACCGCACGGGTGAGCTGCGGAGCGCCCTCCGGAACATCCAGCACACCTACCAGACCACGCTTCTCGCCCTCGTCCGGGCGCTGGACGCTCGCGAGCACGAGACCAGCGACCACAGCCAGCGAGTGGTGAAGTACACCGAGGCCATCGCCGAGCGGCTGGGCCTGCAGGGACCGGAGCTGGAGGAGATCGGCCGCGGCGCCCTGCTCCACGACATCGGCAAGATCGGCGTGCCGGACGCGGTGCTGCTCAAGCCGGCCAAGCTCACGCCCGAGGAGTGGAAGGAGATGCGGCGGCATCCGGACATCGGCTACGACATGATCCGGAGCATCGAGTTCCTCAACACGCCCGCGGCCATCGTGCTCAGCCACCAGGAGCGCTTCGACGGCCGGGGCTATCCTCGCGGCCTCCGGGGCGAGGAGATCCACATCGGCGCCCGCGTCTTCGCGGTGGCGGACACGCTGGACGCGATGACCTCGGACCGGCCGTACCGCAAGGGCACGACCTTCGAGAACGCGGTGGACGAGATCCAGCGCTGCGCGGGCTCCCAGTTCGACCCCGAGGTGGTGCGCGCGTTCATGGACCTCGGGGTGAACAACCTGCGGCGGATCAAGGATGACATGGCGGCCGCGAAGGGCCGCGACGCCGCCGAGGCCGAGCAGGACGCGCGCGACGCCGAGGAGGCCCTGGAGCGCGCGCTCGACTCGGTCGACGTCGCCACCCGGGTCGCCCAGGGACAGCGGTAAGGAGCGGTCGCGGCCCGAGCGCCGCTCAGGCCAGGACCGCGCCCCCGGCAACATCGAGCACGACCCCGGACACGACCAGGTCGCCTCGCCGGTCTCCATCCACGACCTAGCCGTCCACAGGCGCGGACGGCCGCACCACGCCGTGGGTCTGGGGGTTGCACCACGCAATGACCCGCCGGGCAACGAACCCTCAGCGGTAGATCTCCCCGCCTTCCCGCCGGAACTCCTCCGCCTTCTCCTTCAGCCCCTGCTCCACGTCCGCCGCCCGCACCTCCTGGGTGAGCTGCATGGAGCAGAAGTGCGGGCCGCACATCGAGCAGAAGTGCGCCACCTTCGCTCCTTCGGCGGGGAGCGTGGCGTCGTGGAACTCGCGGGCCTTCTCCGGGTCCAGCGAGAGGTTGAACTGGTCCTCCCACCGGAACTCGAAGCGCGCCTTGGACAGCGCATCGTCCCGGGCCTGGGCCCCCGGATGGCCCTTGGCCAGGTCCGCGGCGTGGGCCGCGAGCTTGTACGTCACCACGCCCTGCCGGACGTCCTCCCGGTCCGGCAGCCCCAGGTGCTCCTTGGGCGTCACGTAGCAGAGCATCGCCGTCCCGAACCAGCCGATCATCGCCGCGCCGATGCCGCTGGTGATGTGGTCGTAGCCCGGCGCGATGTCCGTGGTGAGAGGCCCCAGCGTGTAGAACGGCGCCTCGTCGCACACCTCGAGCTGCCTGGTCATGTTCTCGCGGATGAGGTGCATCGGGACGTGGCCCGGACCCTCGATCATCGTCTGGACGTCCTGCGCCCAGGCTCGCTTCGTCAGCTCACCCAGCGTCTCCAGCTCGCCGAACTGCGCCGCGTCGTTGGCGTCGGCGATCGACCCCGGCCGCAGCCCGTCTCCCAGGCTGAAGCTGACGTCGTACGCCTTCATGATCTCGCAGATCTCGTCGAAGTGCGTGTAGAGGAAGTTCTCCTGGTGGTGGGCCAGGCACCACTTGGCCAGGATGCTGCCCCCACGGCTGACGATGCCCGTGAGCCGCTTCGCGGTGAGGGGGACGTACCGGAGCCGCACCCCGGCGTGGACGGTGAAGTAGTCCACCCCCTGCTCCGCCTGCTCCACCAGCGTGTCCCGGTAGATCTCCCAGGTCAGGTCCTCGGGCTTCCCGCCCACCTTCTCCAGCGCCTGGTAGATGGGCACCGTCCCGATGGGCACCGGGCTGTTGCGGACGATCCAGGCCCGGGTCTCGTGGATGTTCGGCCCGGTCGACAGGTCCATCACCGTGTCCGCGCCCCACCGGATGGCCCAGACCAGCTTCTCCACCTCCTCCTCGATCGAGGAGGTCACGGCCGAGTTGCCGATGTTGGCGTTGACCTTCACCAGGAAGTTCCGGCCGATGGCCATCGGCTCGATCTCCGGGTGGTTCACGTTCGCGGGGATGATGGCCCGGCCGCGCGCCACCTCGTCCCGGACGAATTCCGGTGTCACTCGACGCGGGAGACTGGCTCCGAAGGACTGGCCCCGGTGCTGACCCTCCGCAGCCTGCTCGACCACGAGGCTCTCGCGGAGGGCGACCGCCTCCATCTCGGGGGTGACGATGCCCTTCCGGGCAGCGTGGAGCTGGGTCACGTTCCCGCCGCGCCGGGCGACTCGCGGAGGCCGCACCCGCGCCATTCGCATTCCCTCCAGCCGGGGGTCCTCTGCGCGGACCCGGCCGTACGCCGAGGTGATCTCCGGAAGCGTCTCCAGCGCCGGGTCGCAGTCCAGCCAGGTACGGACCGGCTCGAGCCCCCGGCGCAGGTCGATGCGGGCCTCGGGGTCGGTATACGGGCCACTGGTGTCGTAAGTCTGGAAGGGGGCGTTGGGCGTCTCGATCCACCCCGAGCCCTGGTGGAGCCGCGTCGCGGTCAGGGCAATCTCGCGGAACGGGACCCGGACCTCGGGGTGCAGCGTCCCCGTCCGGTAGATTTTTCTGGAGGCGGGGAGCGGTCCGCGGGTGATGCCCTCCAGCCGCTCCTCGCTCACGCTCAGCTTCGTCCGTCCGCTCATGGTGCTCCCGCGCGGGCGGAGGGCGGGGCCGGCTGGCTCCGATCGTCGCTTCCCTCCGCCGGCATCACCCGGTTCAGGTTCCGAGGGTCCGGCCATCGGGCCGTCTCAGCCGAGCCCACAGGAAAGGCGCCCGGCACCCCTAGCAACGACGCGGGGAGATTAACCGAAGCCCTCCCGGCCGGCGATGGCTCGGAGTGCGGCCGTTGCTTTGGAGACGCCCTGCCCCGTCCCGGCTCAGGAAGGCACGTCGAGCTGCGACTCCTCGACCCGGCGGAGGACCGACCGATTCTCCAGCCCGGCCGGCACGCTTGGGAGCACCGAACATCGGCCCGCGCGTCACCGCCTCGGGGGCGAAGCCCTGAAGCCCGATCGGCCGGGGCATGTCGTTGTAGATCGCCTCCGCCGTCTCGAAGGCGTGCTCGAGGACGTCCTTCGCGCCGCCCGCTTCGTCCGTCCGGGGCGGGCCGGGTGACGCCCCTGGTGGATCCGTGGAAGAGGTCGGGTTTGACCCGGACTGAAATCGAACTCTGGGAGCCGGCCTCTCGCACGCTCGCCCGGCCGCTAGAAAAGTCCAGGAACCACGGGCACTTGAGGCCCCACCAGAACAGCTGAACGGGCCGCTCAGGGTCAGGAAGCCGACCACTGCCGGGACTGGTTAAGGTCACAGACCGCCGTGACCCCCGCCCCCGCAACAGCCCCGGCGCAGCAGGAGCCGCCGACCCAGTCGACCACGCCGCCGGCATCCGAGCGGACGCAGCCGGAGGCACGCGAACGCCCGCAGCAGGCCGCGCCCCCGCCGGGGCCCCCCGCATTCCACGAGCGCCAGCAGCCGGACCCGCGTGACCGCGCACAGCCGGCGCTGCGTCCGGAGCGCCAGGCTCTCCTCCGCGCTCGAATCAAGGACCTCCAGCTTCAGCTCTCGGGGACGCACCTCGAGCGGCTCATCCACCAGCTCCACGAGGAGCTCGGCGCCCGGGGCATCGACATCCGTCCCCAGTGCTACCTGAGCGACGAGTGGGGCTGCCCCTCGGGCATCCCGGTCATCGGCATTCCCTTCTACCTGGCCAACCCGGCGCTCCAGTCCATCGAGGGCGAGCTGGGCGGCGGGGTGGAGTCGGAGCGCGAGATCCTCATGTACCTCCGCCATGAGGCGGGGCACTGCTTCAACTACGCCTACCGCCTCTACGAGACCCCGGCCTGGCGGACGCTCTTCGGCGACTACCACCAGCCGTACAAGGAAGAGTTCAAGCCGAAGCCGTTCTCCCGGGCCTACGTCACCCACATCCCGGGCTGGTACGCGCAGAAGCACCCCGACGAGGACTTCGCCGAGACCTTCGCGGTCTGGCTCACCCCTGGGCTCGACTGGCACCAGCGGTACCGCAACTGGGGCGCAGCCCTGAAGAAGCTCCAGTACATGGACGCCACCGCCAGCGAGCTCGGCCACCGCCCGCCCCAGGTGGCGCTCGACACGCACGACATCGACGCCGGCCAGATGGAGGAGACCGTCGCCGACTACTACCGGCTCCGCGACCTGGCCGAGCGCGTGGATCTCGAGATCGGCGAGAAGCTCGACACCGAGCTGTTCCAGCTCTTCGAGCCGCCCGGCTCCGCCCCGGCCTCGGCGGCGCAGATGCTCCGCGATCAGCGGCAGACGCTCATCCAGGCCGCCACCCAGTACTCGGGCGTGAACCGCGCCGTGGTCCGCAGCGTCGTCGACCACCTGACCGACCGCACCGAGAATCTGAAGCTCACCGCCTCGCCCGATCGGGCGAGCGGCTACGTCGCGAATCTCGGTTCACTGGTCACGGCGCTGGCGATGAACGAGCTCTACACGGGCCGACTCTTCGATACCGAGTAGCCGAATCGCGTCGAGCGGCGTAAACTTCCGCCAGGAATGCCGCTCCCCGCGCTGAAGATCGCCATCCTCCACTACCAGCCCAAGGGCGACGAGGTGGATCCGGTGGTGACGCAGCTCACCGAGGCATTGACCGGCCTCGGCCACCAGGTGACCACGGTGGCCGTGGACGACCGGGTGAGCGAGATCCTCCGGGACATCCAGCGGGCGAAGTGCGACCTGGTGTTCAACGTCTGCGAGACCTTCGCCTCCGACTACCGGATGGAGGTCAACGTCGCCGCGCTGATGGAGATGGGCCGGGTCAAGTACACCGGCTCGAGCACTGCGGGGCTCCTCCTCGCCCAGGACAAGGTGCTCACCAAGCAGCTCCTCGAGTTTCACGAGGTCTCGACCCCCAACTTCGCGGTGTTCGAGAACGACACCTTCGAGACCAAGGGCATCCTCCGCTTTCCGCTGATCGTGAAGCCCGCACGGTCGGACGCTTCCATCGGCATCGGCCGGCACTCGGTCGTCCAGAACTGGCAGGAGCTCACCGAGCGGGTCCGGGAGATTCGTGACGACCTCCAGGACGAGGCCCTGGTCGAGGAGTTCATCGACGGACGCGAGGTCTACGTCGGGATCGTCGGCCCGTCGAGCAACCCCACCATCCTTCCGATCATCGAGATGGACTTCGGGAACTGGTCCCCCGCCGTCCCGATGGTGTCCGACCGGGAAGTGAAGTTCGCCCCGGAGACCGAAGGGAGCCCCCGGCTGGTCATTGCCAAGGACCTCTCCGACGAGCTCCAGGCCCGCATCCACCGGGCAGCGCGCCTGGCCTACCGCGCCCTGAAGCTCCGCGATTACGCTCGCATGGACTTCCGGATCGCAAAGACGGGCGAACCGTACATGCTCGAGGCCAACCCCAACCCGTACCTCGAGAAGACCGGCGAGCTGGCGATGGCCGCGGCCGATGCCGGCCTCGACTACGCGCAGCTCATCGCCCGGATCCTGGAGTCCGCGGCCGCGCGGTACCACCTGCACGTCCGCGAGGCCCCGGGGAAGCGCGCCCGGGCAGCGCAGTCCTGAAGCGGAAACCTCCGAGGTGACGGCGCGGACCCGTCCGGGTCATGGCGGCGCGGGCCGCACCGGGCTCTCCCAGACCTCGCCGCGGACCTTGACCAGCCGGGCCAGGGTCTGCTGCCCGGGGTAGCGCGGGTCGGAACACGCCGCGCCCTGCCTCGAGACGAAGCCGGCGACCTGTCGTCCCTGGAGATCGAAGAGGACGACCGCGCAGTCCGGCTTGAGCGGGATGCCCGCCTGCTCCGAGCCCGGAGTGAAGAGGTCGATCCACTGGCCGCCCAGGCCCAGGGTGGCGGCGAGATAGAGCGGGACCTCCAGGTCGGTCGGGATCGGCTGGCCGTCCTCGGTGACGAAGGTCCAGATCGGGCCGCCGGAGTAGGAGGGGAGGTACATCAGCCCGTCCGGTCGCCGTTCGATGCTGACCCACCCTGAAGGACGGATGAGCGAGGGGGTCGGGGCGAAGGCGCCGACCTTGCGCAGGTCATCCCCGACACGTTCGTAGCGGTCTCCGTCCAGACCTGCCCAGGTCCCGTCCTCCTCCAGCGTGTAGATGATTCCCGGGGCGCCGACGCTCTGGGCATCGAACCGCGCCGGGCCGGTCCGGACCCAGTGGCCTTGCTTGTCGTAGTGAGCACAGCCGGTCGCAACGAGCGCCAGCACCACCGCGATGACCTGGGAGCGCTTCATCTGTCCCTCCAACTGCCGGCGTGCTCCTCCAGGCCTCCCCTCGGACCCGGGGCGCGCCCCGCCTGACGGCGCAACCGCACAGTAGACAGGCGAGAGGGCGTCGGCGTTGTGAACCCGGCCCGGAGGTAAGCCGGTGAACGTCGCGCCCCGGCGACAGGGAGAGCCTCCCGCCCCGACCCGCCCGCTGCGGTGACCGGCCTGCGGGCTCGGATACCCGGGCGTCGCGCACGCGCAGAGTGTGGGCTCGGGAGGGCTCCCCGCCCCGCTCAGTACGGCTGAGGACGGTACGGGCTTTCCCAGACCTCGTTCCGGACCGCCACCAGCCTGTCCAGCGCATCCCGTCCCGGATAGCGCGGCTCGGGGCAGACCGCGCCCTTGCGCACTGCCCAGGCTGCGACCTGACGCCCCTGCAGCTCGAAGAGGATGAGCCAGCAGTCCGGCTTCAGCTCCACCCCGGCCTGCTCCGAGTACGGAGTGCGGATGTCGACCCGCGCTCCCGGCAGGCCGAGCTGGGAGGCCAGATAGAGAGGAGCCTCGAGGCTGCGTGGGATCGGCTGCCCGTCCTCGGTGACGAAGGTCCAGATGTTGGAGATGGGCCAGGAGGGCTCGTAGACGAGGCCGTCCGCGCGCCGCTCGATGTCGACCCAGCCCGAGGGCGGGATGAGACCGCTCCCGCCGAATCCCTGCACCGGGCGGATCTCGACCCCCTGCTGGACGTACAGATTCGACCAGGTGCCATTGGGCACGAGCGTGAGCTCGATGTTCGGCCCGCTGATGCTTCGCTCGTTGAAGCGAATGTCACCGGTGCGTATCCGGCGACCCGCGCTGTCGTGCGTACAGCCGGTGGCGAAGAGAACCACTGCTGCCCCGACAATCCATGGACGCGCCATGACGCTCCTCCGCGAGGCCCCGGGTCCAGGAGGGAGCAGCTGGGCAACGGGTTGCCAAGATCGTAAGCCCCTGGGGTGGGCGCCTCAAGTCCGCCATGACGGACGGTTCTTGCGACTGCAATGACACCGGGTTCACGGAGCCGGGTGCTGCGCTCACGGCGCCCGGGTGATGCGCGGGCTACTCGGCCTGGGAAGGGGGGCGCCGTCGAGCGTCGGCCGAAGGTACTCGATCAGCGCTTCGAGGTCGGGCGGGCCGCCCACCCGGTCAGTCCCCTCGGGAAACACCAGGAAGCCATCCCCTCCGTCGGCGAGGAAGCTGTTCATCGTCACCCGGATCCGGGTGTCGGGCGCGATGAGCCGGCCATCGACCTTCAACGTGCCGGGAAGGACCTTCGAGCCCGGAGGCGCCGCGCCCGACCAGCTGTAGGTCAGGTTCGTCGAGGGCTGGAGGATCCGCGGCCGGCTTCCGAGCCATTGTTGCTCCAGCGCCGCCAGGAGCTGCGCGCCGGTGAGGCTGAAGGTCACCAGGGTGTTCCCGAAGGGCTGGGCAGCGAATGCCTGTGCGTAGGTGACGTCCCCCGCCGGCAGGTCGGCGCGAAGTCCCCCCGGGTTGGTGAGGGCGATGGCAGCGCCCGTCTTCCGGGTGGCGGCGAGATGAGCGTCCGCCACGGTGTCGCCGAGCATCGACTCTCCCGCCTCGTTTGGACTTCGGGAGAGGCGCGCGGCCAGGCGTCCCACCCGGCGGCTGGCCAGCGGCGCCGAGTCGGCGACCGCCCGGTCCACGATGGCTTTTCCCCGCGCGTCGGGTGCGATGTCGTGCGTCACCGGGATCTGCGTGGCCTTGCGGGAGAGCACCCGGTGCTCGACCGGGTCCAGGTCGAGCTCGATGCGGGTGAGGAATCGCCCGTAGGCCCCGGCACTGGTGGCCAGCGCGCCACCGAGGTCGGGACACACGTAGGCCTGGTGCTGGTGACCGCTGACGATGACGTCCACCCCGCGGAAGCGCTGGGCCAGCCCGACCAGCGGACCACTGAAGCCGCGACACTCGCCAGGGGGAGACCCCGGGGACTGTGCACCTCCCTGGTGGATGAGGACGACGATCGCATCCGCACCTGCCTCCCGCAGCTTCGGCACCGCAG